>Ga0208414_1002177_pt1 | contig 13371 bp, 5 predicted proteins | sample AntAceMetag02UKE_FD_184770 | JGI IMG/M metagenome (GOLD analysis project Ga0208414, IMG submission 184770) | Saline lake microbial communities from Ace Lake, Antarctica - Antarctic Ace Lake Metagenome 02UKE (SPAdes) (version 2) | ecosystem: Environmental > Aquatic > Non-marine Saline and Alkaline...
CAAGGTAAGACGGTGCAATGCGAAACGCCTCCCCTACGAACACCAGCTGCATATAGTAGCGGCCACAGGGTCTCCGAGGCGTGATCGGCCAGATCGGTGCGCGATAGATAGAGCCTGTCTCGCAGGCGCAATTGATTGGCAGTGAATGGGTAGCGTAAAAATAAAGAGGCCTAAACCGGGAGTAAATCCTGGTTTAGGCCAAAAACGGCGTCTATGATGAGGTGTGAAACTAAACATCGAAGCCGTTCGTCCAAAAATTGCCCTCCAGAGCTGGTTGCGTCCAGCGCTTACGCCGGTGGGGCCGAACAAAGATTATGGGCAGTTTCGCGACCAGCTCGAAGCGGTGGACCGACTGCTGCGACCCAGTCACCTGGAATCAATGGCGATGGACTTCGCGCAGGAGGGGTTCGAGTCGGCCAGCGCCGGGCAGCTGCGCCGTCGACTGGAGTTCGGGCACGTTTGAGGTAAGCGTCCGTTCTGGCGCGCGGTAGGCAAGGAGAGAGGATTGGGGTAGTTTGGTGGAAGGGCAAAGATCGAAGCGGAACGGACATATGTGTATGGTGGCGTAGTGGATTTGCGCAAGGAGTCCGACGGATTACGAGCGTTGGTTGGCGAGACGCAGCCGGATTCGTTCTACGTGTTTTCGAATCGGATCGAAGATGCTTTTGAGTAGTGGCCATTGCCCGACTGCTTCGACATTGTCTGACCTCAATTCAAAAAATGTAGGGAATGTGTTTTTCGGCTGTGCCATTTCGAGCCCGTCAAAGTCGGTATTGTGGTCTTGCCACGACGGACGGGTGTTTAACCACTAGAAAACTGGTTGAAGAACCGCCTTCGCTGGTGGCTGCGGCGTAAGTGGCTGCCGTCACCGCCTCTTCACCAACGAACTGACTGGACGGATAATGCGAGATACGGGAAGGCCACATGGAACCGACAGTGATGCGGGGAAATTCTCGGCAAGCCGGATTCGAAAGCCCCGTCCGTTCGGTTTGATGAGTGGCGAGAGAGACTGGCGCGTAGCGCGATGAACTCCCCTTTTTACTCTACCCGTAAAGTTGCGGATAAAATCGGTCGAGTTGGCCTCCGTCTCAGAGGTTGTCCTATACTCTTTCCTATACTCGGGTAACGAATTTGGGATTAATTGGGCCGATTTGGGATAAATATCCAACTGCTGAAAAGACGTGGCTTCATCGGTGAGACAACTTGTGATTAGTTGGGAAACAACGACTTAAACGACCTTAGAAGCCCTTGCCGTAAGGCGTGAAGGTTCGAGTCCTTTCCCGAGCACCATCCTACGCTCAGGCAATGAGCTTCGACTGGAAAATTGGCACGCGGGAATCGAGGTGGGCTTGAATTTCGAATCAGCGGAGATTCTAGGCCGAAGCAGTCTCGCCAGAAAAATTACGATTCCGTCATTTTGGGCATACTAGGTGGGATACCCGTCGAGATTCAAAAGCTTCGAAAGACTGTGGCTGGTCTATATTCTTGAAGTAGAGTAGCGTGCAAATGTTCTGAGTTTCTAGGCCCAAAGCGGGGTTCGATGAGATTATAGTGCTATTGGATGAGTGCTAAAGTGTAGCGAATTCCGACCGTTCGGGGCATAGTGATTTTCTTGAATTTGGCGTAGGCCGATTTGCTTAGCTTAGGCCGTTAGGGGTATCTCGATGAGAGGTGCTGAGCGGCGGCATTTTACATCGATATTACTATGGAACGCTTAAAGGATTTGGTCGCGATTGTAACGGGCGGAGGCTCTGGTTTTGGTGAGGCTATTTGCCACGCCTACGTCAAAGAGGGTGCCAAGGTGGTGGTCGCTGATTTGAATTTGGAGGCTGCCGAGCGAGTCGTAGCCGCCATTAAATCGATTGGAGGAGAGGCGGCAGCGACCAAAGTGGATGTCGCCGAATCCGTCGATTTTGCGGCGATGGTGAAACTCACGGTCGATACGTTTGGTCGCGTGGATGTGATGGTAAATAACGCGGGGATGAGCCATCCGAATCGCCCCATGCTGGAAGTCGACGAGGCCTTCTTTGATCGGCTCTACGCGGTGAATGTGAAGAGCGTGTATCTCTCGGCCATGCACTGTGTGCCGGTGTTCAAAAAACAACAGTCCGGGTGCTTCATCAATATTGGCTCGACGGCCGCCGTGCGACCGCGGCCCGGCCTTTCGTGGTATAACGGATCGAAGGGGGCGGTGACCTTGCTCACGAAATCTTTGGCCGTGGAATTGGCCCCGGATGGCATCCGCGCCAACTCCATCAATCCCGCCATCGCCGACACGCCGCTTCTGTCCACGTTCATGGGCAAGGCCGACACGCCTGAAAACCGGCGGCAGTTCGTGGCCAGTATCCCGGCGGGCCGTCTGTGTGTCCCGGCCGACGTGGCTAACGCTGCGGTATTTTTCGCCGATCCCGCTTCCAATTTTGTCACGGGAGTCTGCATGGAGGTGGATGGCGGTCGGTGCATTTGAAGTTAGGGATTCCACTGTAAACCGAGAGGCCCCACCCAACTCAGCCATGAAACATTACCCCTTTTACTTAGCCAACGTCGCCGAATCGCCTAACGCGGATCTTGACGTTATCGATAAATATTCTGGCGAGGTCGCGGCGAAAGTAGCGCTGGCTGATAGGGCGGCGATTGATCGAGCGATTGCGGCCGCGCATCAGGCGGAGTCAGCGATGCGCAGGTTCAAACCTTACGAGCGCAAAGCCGTGTTGGCGCATTGTGTGAAGCGGTTTCGCGAGCGACAGGACGAACTGGCGGAACTCCTTTGCATCGAGGCCGGTAAACCCATCGCGGCCAGTCGTGGGGAGGTGCTGCGGCTCATCGATACGTTCGAAATCGCGGCGGAGGAGGCCGTGCGGCAGAGCGGCGAATTGATGAACCTCGAAATTTCTCCGCGCTCCAAAGGGTATCGTGGGGTTTATCAACGCGTGCCGATTGGCGCGTGCTCCTTCATCTCGCCGTTTAATTTCCCGTTGAATCTGGCGGCCCACAAAATCGCCCCGGCCATCGCGGCAGGCTGTCCATTTGTGTTGAAACCCGCCAGCCGCACCCCACTGGGCGCGCTGATTATTGGGGAGGTGCTGGCCGAAACCGATTTGCCGGTGGGGGCGTTCTCGATCCTACCCTGTCATCGAGACGGGGCCGATCTGTTCACCACCGATGACCGTTTGAAGCTCCTCAGCTTCACTGGTTCGCCCGACGTGGGTTGGAAGCTTAAAGGCCGAGCCGGCAAGAAGAAGGTGGTCTTGGAGCTCGGCGGCAACGCCGCCTGCATCGTGGAGCCGGACTGGCAAGATCTCGACGAGGCGGTGGAGCGCATTGTGTTCGGTGCCTTCTACCAATCGGGGCAGAGCTGCATCAGCGTGCAACGGGTGTTGGTGCACCGATCCATCTACGACACGGTGCGCGACAAACTGGTCGCGGCGACGAGGCTGTTGGTCGCGGGCGACCCGAAAGATCCGGCCACCTTTGTCGGTCCCATGATCTCTGAAGCGGAGGCGAAACGTCTCTCCTCTTGGATCGACGAAGCCACGACCGCGGGAGCCACCTTGCTTTGTGGCGGGGGACGTAATGGGGCGATGATGCCGGCGACCTTGTTGGAGGATGTTCCGGCGGATGCCAAAGTGTCGGCCGATGAGGCCTTTGGCCCGGTTGCGATTCTTTCGGCCTATGACGATTTCAATGAAGCGCTCGCGCAAACCAACGATAGCGTCTTCGGTCTGCAGGCCGGGATTTTCACCCGTGATCTCTACAAGATGCAGCAGGCGTGGGATGAGTTGGAGGTGGGAGGGGTGATCATTGGTGACGTGCCGTCCTGGCGCGTCGATCACATGCCCTATGGCGGGGTCAAAGACAGCGGGTTGGGCCGCGAAGGCGTGAAATTTGCGATGGAGGACATGTCCGAAATCAGAAATCTAGTGATTCGAACCCCGGAGAAAAAATGAGCGACGCACGGTCAAACCTTCGGCAAGGCAAATCACAATGGGCACGTTGGTCGGCAGTCCTGACGATGGGGTTAGCGCTCAGCCATAGCGTCACCACCATCAACGCTCAAGATCATCCCAATGTCCTGTTCCTTTCATTAGATGATTTCGGACCCTATTTGAAAGGATACGGCCACGAACAGATCATCGCGCCGAACATGGATCGCCTGATGGAGGAGGGGCTGACCTTCAACCGGGCTTATTGCCAGATGGCGATCTGCAATAGTTCCCGGGCGAGTCTCATGACGGGACTGCGTCCGGATACCATTGGGGTCTACGATCTCCGCAGTCATTTCCGCGAAAAAGTGCCTGATGCGGTTACGTTGCCGGAGCACTTTAAGAATCACGGCTACCACACCCAAGCTGTGGGTAAGAATTTCCATCCGGCCTTCGCGCTTCATGCGGATGTCGCTGGGCAACCCAACCTCGACGACCCGCAATCTTGGTCGAAACCGCTTTGGCTCCCCGGCCCCCCGCGCTATTACCACACTCCGGAGGGGATCGCCGACGCCAAACGGGTGTTTGTTGCCCGGCACATGAAGGTCGGCGAAACGGAGGAGGATTGGGAGAACTATGTCGTGCGCGGATTTGCGGTGGAGGCACCAGAAGTGTCGGCGGATGACCTTTACGATGGTCAGGTCACCAATCGGGCGCTCGCAGTGATGCAGGAGCTGGCGGCGGCCCAACAGGTGGCTCCGGCGGGTGAAGCGCAGCCGTTCTTTTTAGGCGTCGGGTTTCTAAAACCACATATGCCGTTCATTGCGCCCAAGAAATATTGGGATCTCTATGATCGAGCTACGATCACGCTGGCGGAGAATAACTTTCCGCCGCGAGACGCCCCGGCCATCGCCTCGCAGGTGCATTGGAACGAAGCCCGGGCTCAGTCCGATGTGCCCAATACGGGTCCGATTTTACCCGCGCAATCACGGGAGTTGAAGCATGGATACTTTGCCTGTATCAGCTATGTGGATGCGTTGATTGGCCGATTGATTGCGGAGTTGGAGCATCTGGAGCTGCGCGACAACACCATCATCGTGCTCTGGAGCGATCACGGCTTTGCGCTGGGCGAAAACAGTATCTGGGGGAAGCTCACGAACTTTGAGACGTCGACTCGGACCCCGTTGATCGTGGTCCGACCCGATGGCAAGGGAGCAGGACTTAAGACCGATGCGCTCGTCGAGTTGGTGGATATTTATCCCTCGGTGACTGAGTTGGCAGGTTTACCTCAACCACGTGGCTTGGAGGGGGAGAGTTTTGTGCCGTTGTTCACCCAACCGGATCGTCCGTGGAAAACGGCGGTTTTCAGTCAGTATTATCGCCCCCATATTCCGAACTATCGCGTGCATCCCCTCGCGATCAAGACGCCGGCAGGGTATCAGGACTATCCCTCGTTTGCGACGATGGGATACTCCATGAAAACCGACCGCTATCGTTTTGCTTGGTGGCGTCCAGTGGATCAACTCGATGAGGTGTGGGCTCTGGAATTGTATGACCATGCGAACGATCCGGCCGAGAACGTGAACCTCGCGAATCATCCAGATTATCAAGATACGGTAGAAATGTTGACGAAAAAAATGCAGGCCGGCTGGCAAGCCGCGCGGCCGAATTTGTAGCTCTATGATGAACGATCTCTGCTCCCTATCTAGAGGTGTTTACCAACGGTGGTCACTCGCCGTGCTTCTGCTCTTGGTCTCATCGTTTGCCGGGGCGGCGGATCGCCCCAACGTATTGTGGCTAGTGGCCGAGGACATGAGTCCAAATCTAGGCGCTTATGGCGATCCCGACGCGACCACTCCTCATCTTGATGCCTTGGCCAGGGACGGGATGAAATTCACCCGGGCGTTCAGCGCGGCGGGAGTGTGCGCGCCCTCGCGATCCAGTCTAATCACCGGGATGTATGCCTCGACCCTGGGCTCCCAGCACATGCGATCAGAGGTGACCTTGCCCGCCGCAGTTCGCACCCTGCCGCAACTGCTGCGCGACGCGGGCTACTATTGCTCCAACAACTTCAAGGAGGACTACAATTTCCTCCCGCCGGCGGATATGTGGGATGATTCGAGTCGCACGGCTCACTGGCGGAACCGGGCGACCGATCAGCCGTTCTTCAGTGTCTTCAATTACATGGTCACGCACGAGAGCCGTTTGCGGAGAAGTGACGAGGACTACGCCAAGCTCACGCAATCGCTTACGGCGGATCAGCGCCGCGAGGCGAGTAAGGTTACGTTACCGGCGTGGTTGCCCGAAGACCAAGGCGTGCGTCGTGAATGGGCTCGATATCACGAGTTGATCACCGTGATGGATCGTCAGGTGGGACGGATCTTGGCCGACTTGGAAGCAGACGGTTTGGCCGAGGACACTCTGGTTTTCTTTTTCTCCGATCACGGCGCCGGGTTCCCCCGGGCTAAGCAGTTTGTTTTTGAGTCAGGCTTGCAGGTGCCCCTGGTCGTTCACGTGCCGGAAAAGTGGCGCGACCGCATTGCTTTTGACGCCGGGGCCGTGGAGTCCGACTTGGTGAGTCTGATTGACCTAGCGCCCTCGGTGTTGGCCGCGGTGGATCTACCGGTTCCTGCGGTCATGCAGGGCCAGTCGTTTTGGCCGAGAGCAGACGCTTCGCCGCGGACCACGGTGCATGCGATTCGCGATCGCATGGATGAGCGCATCGATATGAATCGCACGGTGCGAGATGAACGGTTCAAGTATCACCGTAACTACCGACCGGATACGCCGCATTTTCCGTGGTTGGATTATATGGATCGCTTGGAGAGCTCGCAGGCGTTTCGCCGGATGGCCGCGGAGGGAACCTTACCGACTGGGCTGGCTCATTTCATGGCCGCGCGGAAAGCACTCGAGGAGCTCTACGATCTGCACAATGATCCGGCGGAACTTACTAACCTAGCGGGAGATCCTGCTTATGGCGACGTCTTGCAGCGGCTGAGAGCCACTCACTTTGAATGGGCTTTGAACACTCGGGATACGGGATATATTCCAGAGCAGATGTTGCAGGATTTGGCGGGTGGCGGCAGTGCCTATGACTACGCGCAAAGCGAATCCTACGCGATCGAGCGGTGCATTGAAACGGTGCGGCTCATGGAGCGGGGCGAGCAGGCGATTCCTCAACTTCAGGCGGCGCTGCGGGACGAGTATCCGCCGGTCCGATTCTGGGCGGCAGTGGGATTGGGTTTGCTGGGCGAAGCGGCGACGACCGCGCGGGCTGAGTTGGCGGCAGTGCTGGCTGACTCGCATACGGAGGTGGCGTTGGCGGCGGCGGAAGCGTTGCTCAAGCAAGGGGAGCATGCCGCCGCAGTGGACGTGTTGGATCAAGGACTGCAAGATGAGCGACTGTTGGTCAGACTGGCGGCTGCCAATGTGATCGACCGGGCAGGCGAGAGGGTGCGTTCACTCCAACCGACGATTGAATTTATGGCCCAACTGGAGCCGGATGGGGATCTGGGCCTGATGGTGCAATGGGTGCTGCAGCATGCGCTGCGCGGTTTGGCGGCGACGGAGGTGCCTTTGATGACGGTGGGCGTGGGCTCGATCGATATCACTCCGCAATCCGCAGTTCGATTGCATGCTTTTCCGCGAGGACCACGAGTTGAGAGCGTGACAGCGGTGACGCAGCCGATTCACGCCAAGGCATTGGCTTTTGGCGACGACCAAGCCGGCCCGGTGCTCTTAGTCGCGGCGAATATTTTGGGCGTGAGCGATACTATGGTCGATACGCTAGCGAGTCGTTTGGCGAGCGAGGCAGGTTTCTCGGATCGATCAAAACTCACGGTAGCGGCCAATCATAATCACAGTGCGCCGGCATTGAGTTCGGTGGCTCCGTTCGTCTTTCGGACGCCTCCCACGGACGCGCAAGCCCGGGAAATCGCCGACTACGAAGCTTGGTTAATGGATCAATTGGTTGCGGTGGCCAAAATGGCTTTGGCGGATCGCCGTCCGGCGCGCGTTTCGTATGCCAAAGGTGAACTTACTTTTGCGATGCACCGCCGATTGGTGGAGGACGGCAAGTGGACGGGCTTCGGCGACAATCCGAGCGGTCCGGTGGACCATGATATGCCCTTACTCGCGGTGCACGAACCCGACGGCACGTTGCGCGCGGCCTGGATGAATTACGCGTGTCATGGCGTGTGCTGGCAAAAGCCGAGCGTGCACGGTGATTGGATGGGCGTGGCACGGACCCTGATTGAGGCCACCCACCCCGGAGCCGCCGCCGTGATCACGATCGGATGCGCTGGTGACATCAATCCTTTGGATACCTATTTCCGCGGACAGGACCCCTTCACGCCAGGTCAACTTGCGGCGGCCGAAGTGGAGCGGTTGCTCCGAACCGAGATGCAATCGCTGGGGGATGTCCCCATCACGCAATTGCTTCGTTTTGACGTGCCCTTGCAGGAGTTGCCCACCGCCGAGGAATGGGCGGAACGGACGGATTGGTTTGGCCAGTCGGTGCATGAGCGCTTGCAACGAGGTGAAACCGTGGCGGACACGTTACCGTTTATCGGCCAAACTTGGACGTGGGGCGACGACCTCGCGATGGTGTTTATGTCCGGCGAGGTACACGTGGAATATGGCCTCCAACTCAAGGAGCGTTTTGATCGCGATCGATTGTGGGTGACGGCTTACACCAATGCTTCCCCCGGCTACATTCCGACCGCCGCGCAATTGCCGGAAGGCGGCTTCGAAGTGGATACCGCGAGGCGCAACTACGGCGTGCCGGCGCGGTTGGCGCCCGAAGCGGAGCTGCACATCTTGGATCAGATGAGCACGTTGATTCCGGCCTCGTTTCGCGCGGGAGAAACGGCGGCGGCGGACAACGAGGAATGGTGGAAGAATTCGGGGCACCCCAAAGGAAAATGGTGGCTGACTTATCCCGGATACGAGCCAGAGGCGGCCGATAAGATTTGGGAGACCGTGGAGATTCCGCCTTCTCCCGTGCGCTCACCCAACGATGCATTGGCCCAATTCGTGGTGGATGAAGATTTCCGCGTGGAAATCGTCGCAGCCGAGCCCCTAGTCGTGCGTCCGGTTTTTATGCGGTTTGATGAGGCGGGCCGACTTTGGGTGGTCGAGATGCCGGGTTACATGCGCGACATTGACGGCACGGGAGAAAACGATCCGTCGGGCCGCATCGTCGTATTGGAAGACCGCGATGGCGACGGGCAGATGGATCACGCGACGCCGTTCTTGGAAGGATTGGTCATGCCCCGGACGTTGGCGTTGGTCCAGGGAGGTGCCCTCGTGGTCGAGCCGCCGAATATCTGGCTCGCCCGTGATCATGATGGCGATCTGGTGGCCGACGAAAAGATTCTGGTCGCCGACGATTATGGCGTGGCGGGTAATCCGGAGCACTCTGCCAATGGTCTCCTGCCCGCGTTGGACAACTGGATGTATTCGGCCAAGAGCGCCGTGCGATATCAACTGCGAGGCGATGAACTCGTCGCGGAGCCGACGATGTTCCGCGGGCAGTGGGGCATCAGTCAGGACGATCTAGGCCGACTCTTCTACAACTACAATGCGTCGCCGCTGCATGCGGATCTATTGTCGGCGGAATATCTCGTGAAGGCGGACGAGGTGAACCTCTCGGTAAAGCGCAACGTGCGTGGCGCGATGCTGGTCAATGAAAGTCTGGTGGAGGACAAATCAGTGCATCCGGTTCGGGTCACTCCGCTGGTCACTCTGGGCGCCTCTGATCTTCGCCCGGATGGCACGCTCAAACAATTCACCGCTGCTTCTTCGCCCTTTATCTACCGCGGGGATCTGTTCCCGTCGGCCATGCACGGGGATGCGTTTGTGGCGGACCCGATTGGCAATTTGATCAAATGGTTCGATCTCTCCACGGCTGGATTGGCGATGACCGCGGCGCCGGCGTTGGCCGAGCGCGAAGTGCTGGCTTCGAAAGACGAGCGGTTCCGGCCCGTGTTTCTGGAATCGGGCCCCGACGGCGCGCTCTATATTGCCGATATGTATACCGGGATCGTGGAGCATAAGCTCTACGTGACCGAGTATCTGCGTAAGCAAGTTTTAGGGCGGGAGATCGGCAATTTCTCTCCGACCGGCCGGATCTATCGCTTAGTGCCGAAATCGTCGGAAACGACGTCGCATCCGCGCTTGGATCAGGCCACCGGATCGGAACTGGTGGCGGCGCTGGATTCCGCCAACGGCTGGACGCGTGATACCGCGCAAAGGCTCTTGGTGCAGTATCAACAAACGGATCAGGTGCCCGCACTGCAGGCGCAGGCTCGCGACGGCTCGACGGCCCTCGGGCGATTGCACGCCCTGTGGACGCTGGAAGGTCTGGCGGCGTTGGATACCGAAGTGATTGCCGCCGGGTTGCGGGATGGGGACGGCCGCGTGCGCGCCGCCGCGGTTCGTTTAAGTGAGCGGTTGGATGCATCCGGTTGGGGACGCGTCGCTGCCGCCATCATGGCTCTCATTACGGACCCCGAACAACCGGTGCGCGCGCAGGCGGTGCTGACGTTGGGTCAGGTCGACCACGAGCTGGCATGGTCCGCGTTGCTCGATGCGGCTCATCACCTCGATGAGTGGTGGGTGAGCTCCGCTCTGGCGGCGGGACTACGCGGTCGTGAGGTAGCTTTTCTCGAAGCATGGGAAGCGTCGGACTTGGCCTGGCCGCAGTCTAATTATCGCGTCAAACTGGCGGAGCAATTGGGCTTCAATGTCATGGCACGCGGTCGGCCTGATATGATCGAAGCTTGGCTGACCTGGACTTCGCAGCACGGGATGGATCATTGGATGGTGACGGCCAGTTTGCAGGGCGCTGCGAGCTATGAGCACATCGGCGATCCTCGGAAGTTGAGCGCGAAACCAGGCCTGCTGGCGAAGCTGCCCGACGGCTCTCCGCCCGATGCCGCGGCTTGGATCGAGGCGCTAGCCGGGCAACTGACCTGGCCGGGTGATCTCCGAGAAGGGGAGGCCGCGCTGGCCGCGAGAAACCCGGAAGAAGAACGACTTTTTAAGATCGGCGAGCAACAGTATGCGTTAATGTGTGCGGCCTGCCATCAACCCAACGGGATGGGACTTACGGGCGTAGCGCCTCCTTTGGCCGGATCCGAATGGGTGGTGGAGTCTGAGCGGGTTCCCGTGGAGATTATTCTACACGGTTTGAAGGGCCCCATCGAAGTCAAAGGCGAGCGGTGGGATATGCTCATGCCAGGGCTTGGCATGGTATTTGACGATGACCAAGTGGCGGGAATCACCTCCTATATCCGCCAGACTTGGGGGAACCGGGCGACCTCGGTTTCAACCGAAACCGTCGCAAAAATCCGCGCTGCTTCGGCGAATCGAAAACAACCTTACACCGGTGAAGAACTGAAGGCACTGCCCGCCGCCGATTCAATCGGACAAAACTAATGCGTTTTCGAATTACGTTGTTCACCCTCCTCGTAGCCAGTGCCGCCATGGGCTCTGCGCTGGCGGCGGAAGCCAACGGAGACTTGCCATCGGCGCTGCGTTTGCACGTGACTTTTGACGAAGGAATCGAGGCGGACTACGCGGCCGGTGATCCGCGCTTGTATCAGTTTTCCAATCGCGAAGAACGCCTAGCGGGAGGAAGTCCGATTGAGGTTCCGCTGGCGGGCGTGGAGATAGATTCGGAGCGTGGAAAATTCGGCGGAGCCCTGCGTCTAACGGCGGAAAATGAAAAGCGACTGTTCTATCGGAGTGATCAGATTATTGATCACAGCGCTGCTGAGTTTAGCGGGACTGTGAGCGTTTGGCTGCAGACCACGCCGGACGAAGATTTACCCAAGGCTTTTGTCGATCCGGTGATGTTTATTTCCGAAAACCACCACGCTGGTTTTCTGTTCATCGAATGGTCGCGCGACCACGAGCCGAAACGCTTCCGCTACACCATCTGGCCGGAGACGACCCGGTGGAATCCCAATAAGACCGACTGGGAATCCATCCCGGACGACGAGCGACCGATGATCCAATTGGATTACCAACCGTTTTCGCGAGACCGGTGGGTTCATGTCGCCTTCACTTATGATCGCATCAATGCGGGCGAGCTGGGTTCGGGCAGTCTGTTCATCGACGGCGTCAAACAGGGGACCATCGAGGGATGGGATATGACTTTCGCGTGGGACCCGGCTCATGTGATCATCGCCTTGGGCTGGTCTTACGTGGGCGGAATCGATGACCTGGCGATTTTTGATCGGGCGCTCAGTGCCGCGGAGATCCGCCAGATTCGAGACGCTCCGCAGGGCTTAAAGAGTCTCCTTCGGCCCAACGACACCCCACCTTCTTCTCCGCCTCCTACGCCGTAAGCGGCGCTCCGCCCCATCCCTACTTCCCCTATGGCTACCCCTCCATCCTCTGCTCCGGGAATCCCCGGACCCGCCGGCCCAGTCGGAGTCTCTAAAACATCGGCAGGCGTGTTGGTTCTATTGATGTGGGGGGCCTACTTCCAGAACTACACGGATCGTCAGGCGGTCTTTGCGATGTTTCCCGTGCTCCGGGAGGAGCTCGGCATGTCGGACACGCAGCTCGGGTTGACGGGCTCGATATTCCTCTGGGTCTACGGGTTGTTTTGTCCGATCGCGGGGCAGATTGCGGACCGTTGTTCGAAACGAGCGATGGTGGTCTGGAGTCTCATCTTGTGGAGTCTGGTCTCGATCGGCACGGGGTTGGCCCAATCGGCTTTCGTCTTGTTGGCCCTGCGGGCGATGATGGGGATCTCGGAATCGCTTTACATGCCGGCGGCGATCGCGCTCACCGCGAATGCGCACGCGCCGGACAAGCGCTCACGCGCAATTTCGATTCTCACGACGGCCCAGATTTTCGGCACGGTCGCCGGCGCGTGGTTTGGCGGTTGGATGGCCCAACGAGGGATGTGGCGAGAGGCTTTTTTTGTGTTGGGAGGAACGGGGCTTCTCTATGCGATTCCCTACTACTATTTGCTGCGAGGCGTGAGTGAAGAGGCTCAGGTCGAAACCAAAAAAACCGACAGCCGGTTCGCCATCGTGGATTTGATCAAAGTGCCGACCTACCTGCTGCTCTGCGTGGCGTTTCCGCTTTTTGTATTTGGTTTGTGGTTACTGTATGGTTGGCTGCCGAGTTTCCTGCACGATAAGTTTTCGCTGACGTTGGGGGAGGCGGCATTTTCAGCCACGGCTTATCTGCAGGTGGCGACGTTGTTTGGCATGTTGAGTGGCGGATATTTGGCCGATCGTCTTTACGCTTACACCAAGGCATCTCGGCTCTGGTTGTTTGCGGTGAGTCTTTTGCTTTGTGCGCCTTGTCTGCATGCACTCGGTCAAAGCGATACGCTGTTCTGGGTCCAAGTTGCGGCGGTTGGGTTTGGGTTTTTTAGTGGCCTCTGTATGGGCAATATCTTCCCGGCGGCGTTTGAAGTGGTGCC
>Ga0208414_1002184_pt1 | contig 13346 bp, 10 predicted proteins | sample AntAceMetag02UKE_FD_184770 | JGI IMG/M metagenome (GOLD analysis project Ga0208414, IMG submission 184770) | Saline lake microbial communities from Ace Lake, Antarctica - Antarctic Ace Lake Metagenome 02UKE (SPAdes) (version 2) | ecosystem: Environmental > Aquatic > Non-marine Saline and...
CTCAAGCAATGCGGATGAAGGATCTCCTCTATAATCATTACCTACTTTGTCAATTTCATCTAATAAAAAAAGAGGATTTTTGGTTCCCGTTTTTTTCATCATCTGAATAATTTTACCTGGAAGACTACCTATATAAGTTCTTCTGTGACCTCTAATTTCTGCTTCATCACGAACGCCCCCTAATGACATTCTGACAAATTCTCTACCAGTCGCTTTAGCAATTGATTTACCTAAAGATGTTTTTCCTACTCCTGGAGGTCCTACTAAACACAGAATAGGTCCTTTGATTTTTTGTATTCTGGACTGGACTGCAAGAAACTCTAAAATTCTATCTTTTACTTTTTCAAGACCATAATGATCTTTGTCTAAAACTTTTTGAGCTACATTAATATCCGTGTTCACTTTAGAAGACTTGTGCCATGGCAAGGCAACCATCCACTCTAAGTAATTTCTTACCACTGTAGATTCTGCAGACATGGGACTCATCATTCGTAATTTTTTCAATTCTGCAAAACATTTTTCTTCTGCCTCTTTAGGCATTTTTGCTTTTTTAATAGAATCTTCTAGAACTTTGGTTTCATCTTTTCCTTCTTCAATTTCACCAAGCTCTTTTTGGATCGCCTTCAATTGCTCGTTAAGATAGTACTCCCTCTGAGTCTTCTCCATTTGATTTTTAACCCTACCTCTAATTCTTTTTTCCACAGACAAGACATCAATTTCATTATCTAAATAACCTAGAATTAATTCTAATTTTTTCTGAATGTCGACACTTTCTAAAATTTTTTGTTTTTCAAAAAGATCTATACTTAAATTTGAAGCAATTTTATTGGATATAACTACCGGATCTGTTTCGTTTTTAAAATTGATGTTATTTTCATCATTAAATTTTTTTGAAATTTTCGAAAGCTTTTCGTATTTTCCAATAATAGCTTTGGATAAAGAAATTGCTTCAGGCTTTTTAGAATCGAGTTTAACTTCCTCACAATCTGCTAATAAGAAATCTTCATTCTTTTTAAATTCTTTAATTTTAACTATAGACTTTCCTTCAACTAGAATTTTTACAGTGCCGTCAGGCAATTTAAGCAATTGGAGTATTTCTCCTAAAGTTCCGTAAGCATAAACATCTTTGTCCTTAGGATCGTCTGTTTCCGCATCTTTTTGGGCTACTAAAATAATTTTTTTATACTTAGAGGCCACAGCCTCCAAAGCCTTAATGGATTTTTCTCTACCAACAAATAAGGGGATGGCTGCATTCGGAAATACTACAATATCCCTAAGTGGTAGGATTGGGTATTCGTTTAAATTTATTTTTGTAGAGTCTGACATAACTGCTCTATTAAATAAGTATTAATTTAATGAATACAAGTATGATTTGTGAGGGCTGTTAATAAGCTAATTAGCTATTTTTTCTTCTTTAGAAGATTTCTTAGAATAAATCAGAAGTGGCTTAGATTTTCCTAAGATTACTTCCTTATTCACTACTACTTCTTCTACGTTCTCTATAGAAGGAAGCTCAAACATAGTTTCCAATAATACTTCTTCAATAATAGATCTTAATCCTCTAGCTCCCGTTTTTCTCAGAATAGCTTTTCCAGCAATAGCCTTGAGCGCATCTTTTGAAAAATTTAATTTAACACCTTCAATTTCAAAAAGTTTAGCATATTGCTTGGTTAATGAATTTTTAGGTTCTTCTAAAATCTTAACCAAAGAATCTTCATCCAAATCTTCCAAAGTAGAAATAATAGGAAGTCTACCAATAAATTCTGGAATCAAACCAAATTTTAACAAATCTTCAGGTTCAATGCTTTTTAACAATTCACCAACTTTTTTTTCTGCCTTGGTGTTTAGCTTGGAGCCAAATCCAATAGAAGATCCTTTGTCTCTTGATGAGATAATTTTATCAATACCGGCAAAAGCTCCACCACAAATAAAAAGTATATTAGTAGTATCTACTTGTAAAAATTCTTGTTGAGGATGCTTTCTTCCTCCTTGGGGAGGAACACTAGCAACAGTGCCTTCCATAATTTTTAATAAAGCTTGCTGAACTCCTTCACCAGATACATCTCTAGTAATAGATGGATTTTCTGTTTTCCTACTAATTTTATCCACCTCGTCAATATAAACAATTCCACGTTGAGCTTTTTCAACATTGTAGTCTGCAGCTTGAAGAAGTTTTAAAATAATATTTTCCACATCCTCACCAACATACCCTGCTTCAGTTAAAGTGGTAGCATCCGCCATGGTAAATGGGACGTCTAATATTCTTGCCAAGGTTTGAGCTAACAAAGTTTTTCCACAACCAGTTGGGCCCATCAATAAAATATTTGATTTTGCAAGTTCTACATCGCCTTTATTATTTTTTCCTTCGTAATTTAATCTTTTGTAATGATTGTGAACTGCTACCGATAAAATTTGCTTGGCTGTCTTTTGACCTATGACGTATTCATCTAGTGTTGAGAAAATTTCTTTAGGAGAAGGAACTCCCTCTTCATTTTTAGAAAAGTTACTTTTGCTCTCCTCTTTAATGATGTCCATACAAAGCTCAACACACTCATCACAAATAAAAACCGTAGGACCGGCAATTAGTTTTCTGACCTCGTGTTGGCTCTTTCCGCAGAAAGAACAATACAATGTATTTTTAGTTTCTTTTGTCATAATCGAATCAATGAACAGACAATAATATGCTGGCCATACTAATATCAAGCATTAGTTGTATCTGTGGATGCAATTGTTAAGAATTTTAAGCTTTTAAATGGTTAAGAAGGTCTTTTTTCAACAACTTTATCTATTAAACCAAATGCCTTTGCCTCTTCAGCGCTCATGAACTTATCTCGTTCTAAAGCTTCTTTGATTTTCTCTACAGTTTGGCCCGTGTGTTTGGAATAAATTTCATTTAACTTTTTTTTAGTTTGCATAATTTCATTGGCATGAATTTCAATATCTGTTGCTTGTCCTTGAAAACCTGCAGAAGGTTGGTGAACCATAACTCTGGAGTTGGGTAGTGACATACGTTGACCTTTTTCACCAGCAGCTAAAAGAAAAGAACCCATGGAACAAGCTTGTCCAATACAAAGTGTTGCAACGGCAGGCTTGATGTATTGCATCGTGTCATAGATGGCCAGACCATCTGTAACAATGCCCCCAGGACTATTAATGTACATAAAAATTTCTTTGGAATTATTTTCCGATTCTAAAAATAGAAGTTGTGCAGAAATTAAACTAGAAACTTGAGAGTTGATTGGACCAACTAAAAAAATGATTCTTTCTTTTAAAAGCCTAGAATAAATATCATAAGCTCTCTCACCCCTGGGAGTTTGCTCTACCACCATGGGCACTAGTGTATTCATGTAGACGTCAAATGAATCTTTCATACGAATCAGAATTTACTCTGTTTGACTATTTTTTACTAGTTTTTTTAGAAGTCTCTTTTTTTTTAGTTTTACTAGATGTTTCTTTTTTCTGTGCTTTGCTAGTAGAAGTCTTTTTTTCTTTGCCCTTTTCGTCTATATTGTTAAATAACTTCAACAATTCGTCTTTCGACATAACCTTCGTCACTATCTTGCCTTTGCTTTTAATAAGCTCAACAACCTTGTCTTCAAAAACGGGTCCTTTTAGCTTGGTTAATTCAGCGGGGTTTTTTTGGTAAAAGTCTCTAATGTTTTTTTCTTGTCCCGGATAGTTTCTCAGTTGTTTTTCCAATTCCATCTTTAGTTCTTCTGGTGTAACTTTGATATTATTTTCTTCACCAGTTTTATTTAACAACAAAGCAAGTTTCACTCTTCTTTTTGCAATCTTTAGAGCAGTTTGTTTATCGCTATCCGATAGTTTGATTTTATCATGATCGTGTTCATGTTTAAATTTTTCTCCTTTGGCTTTTAATTCATTCATTTTTTCATGAACTAAAGAGTGCTCTACATTTTGTACTTCATCCTCCAACAATCCTTTGGGTAAATCAAAGGTAAATTTCTTATCTAGATCATCTAAAATTTCTTTTTTTAAAAGCTGATCTGTTACACTCTCGTATTCCTTGGAAATTTGATTGCCAATCATACTCTCCAAATCCTTAAGATCCTTGGCGCCAAAATTTTTAGCAAAAGCATCATCGATTTTCTGGTCTTCTGGTTTTTTTACTTCTACAATTTTACATTTAAATTCTGCCGGTTTTCCTGCTAATTCTTTATTGGGATAATTTTCTGGCAACTTAACTTTTGCAACTTTTTCATCTCCCTGCTTGGAACCAATTATTTGCTTATCAAAACCTGGAATAAAAAGATCTTTACCTAAAACAATCTGAAGTTTTTCACCTTTGTTGCCTTCAAACGGCTTTCCCTCAACAGTAGCTTCAAAATTAAAGACCACCATATCTTCATTTGCTGCTTTATCTTTTTTATCAACGTATTTTTTATTACTTTCTGCAATGCCTTTTAATCTTTGCTCAATTTCCTTCTTGTCTGATTTTACCTCGTATTTATTAAGGGTAATTTTTTCAAATTCTATTTTCTTTATTTCTGGAACCTGCTCAACTGAGACCGTAAATTCTAAATTTTTATCTTCGCCTGAAGATTGGACGTCAATTTTAGGTTGACTAGCTGGTGTGATGTTTTTTTCTTTAAGTGCTTGGAAGGTAGATTCTTGAAGTAACTTTTCTGCCACTTCTCCATAAACTGAAGAGCCAAATTGTTTTTTTAATAACTCCATAGGAGCTTTGCCTGGTCGAAACCCTTTTAAATTAATTGTGTTTTTTAATTCAGATAATCTCACTTCTATTTTGGCATCTATCTCTTTTTTCTCAACTACGATCTTTAAAGTTGATTGAAGATTTTTGGACGATGTTACAGTTACTTTCATAATTCCTTATTTGGTGCGGAAGAAAGGACTTGAACCTTCACGAGTTGCCTCACTGGTTTCTAAGACCAGCGCGTCTACCATTCCGCCACTTCCGCGATTAATTTCTGGCTATTTATAGTGCTTTTTAAATATTAATCAATTGAAGATAATAGCGATATTTGTAAGCACTATTTATTGTGCTGTCCAAGCTCCATCTAGGGATAAGTTAGATCCCGTAATTTGATCTGCCTCTTTGCTGCATAAAAAATATATCATGGCAGCTATATCTTCTTTTTTAACAAATTTTAAAGATGGCTGTTTTTCTCTCAACATCTCAATACCGGCTTTGTTAATCGGAATGTTTTTTTTCTTTGCAACTACCTCTATTTGGTCTTGGATTAATTCGGTAAGCACAAAGCCTGGACATAAAGAGTTACATGTAATTGGATCTTTTGCGGTTTCTAAAGCTGTTACTTTTGTCAATCCAACCAACCCGTGCTTAGAAGCCGTGTAGGCAGATTTGTTTACCGAACCAATTAGGCCGTGGGTAGAAGCTATATTAATAATTCTGCCCCATTTATTTTTTCTCATAATGGGCAAGAGTTCCTTTGTGAACAAAAAAGGAGTTGTGAGATTAATATCCATCATCTTTCTCCAAACCTTTTCTGGATATTTTTCAAGAGGCATCACAAATTGAATTCCAGCACAATTAATCAGCACATCAATTTTTTTAAATTTTTTAAGAGAGCTCGTTATTACTTTTCTAACATTCTTAGAACTTGTGAGCTCTGTATTGATAGTTAAAGATCTTTTTGAACTAAATTTTTTTTTAAATATTTTTGTATTATTGGCTTTGCTTAATCCAGCGGCAATTACATTGAATCCCTTTTTATAAAAAAGCTCAATGATAGAAAGCCCTATAACTCCTGTGCCACCAGTAACCAGTATCGTTTTTTTCATTATGATTTGTTTATATGCTTTTATGCAGATATTTGCATTTTTTAAGTATATTCAATCAAAAGTTGCTTGTTGGTATGAGCCTTAATTATCAACAATATGCATATCAGGCATGGTATAAAAGCATTCAAAAATATTCTTAAATAGTATTAATTATTCACTTAGAACTTAAGAAATAACAGGAGCTAACAAAAATGACTGCAGAAAATATTTTAAAAACAATTAAAGATAAAGAAATTGAATTTGTAGACTTGAGGTTTACAGACCCTAGAGGAAAACTTCAACATTTAACTCAAGATGTCAGCACCGTTGATGCTGAATTTTTAAACGATGGAACTTTTTTTGATGGCTCATCAATTGCTGGATGGAAAGCTATTAACGATTCTGACATGATTTTAAAACCAGATTTAACGAGATCTTTTGTTGATCCGTTTACTTCTCATAATACCTTGGTTATTTTTTGCGATATTATGGATCCCATTAAAAAAGATTACTATGAAAGAGATCCAAGATCGATTGCAAAAAAAGCAGAAGCTTATTTAAAAACAACGGGTATTGGTGATACTATTTATTTTGGACCTGAACCTGAATATTTTGTTTTTGATGATGTGAAGATTTCTAACTCCATGAATAAAGTTTCTTTTGAAATTGATAGTTCTGAAGGTCCTTACAATTCAGATAAAAAATATGAAAATGGCAACATGGGCCACAGACCGGGAGTAAAAGGTGGATATTTTCCGGTACCTCCTGTTGATAGCTGCCAAGATCTAAGAGCTGAAACTTTAAAAGCGATGAAAGACATGGGTGTGAAAGTAGAAAAGCATCATCATGAAGTTGCTCCTTCTCAGCATGAACTAGGAACCATGTTTGATACAATGGTTACTAATGCAGACAATATGCAAATTTATAAATATGCAGCTCATATGGTTGCGCATTCTTTTGGAAAGACTGCAACGTTTATGCCAAAACCAATTAAGGGAGATAACGGTTCGGGAATGCACTGTCACCAATCTATTTGGAAAGATGGTAAGCCAACATTTGCTGGAGACAAGTATGCAGGTCTATCACAAGAGTGTCTTTATTATATTGGTGGAATCATCAAGCATGCTAAAGCTCTTAATGCATTTACCAACGCTACCACAAACAGTTACAAGAGATTAATTCCTGGATTTGAAGCCCCAGTCATTCTTGCATACTCTGCAAGAAATAGATCTGCAGGTTGTAGAATACCATTTAGCTCTAGTCCTAAAGGAAAAAGAGTTGAGGTGAGATTCCCAGATGCTGCTGGAAATCCTTATTTAACTTTTGCCTCTATGTTAATGGCAGGACTTGATGGAATTAAAAATAAGATTGATCCAGGTAAGCCTTTTGATAAAGATTTATATTCTTTAAGTGCTGAAGAGCTTGAGGGTGTGCCGCAAGTTTGTGGTTCCCTAAGAGAAGCCCTAGAAAGTCTTGATAACGATAGATCTTTTTTAACAGCAGGCAATGTATTTACTGATGATCAAATATCAGCCTACATTGATCTTAAAATGGAAGAGGTTTACAATTTAGAACATGCTCCCCATCCAGTAGAATACCAAATGTACTACAGCTCCTAAGCTACGTTATTTTAAACAATTAAAACCCCGCATGAAAGTGTGGGTTTTTTTTTTTATTCAAAATCAAATAAAAATTAATCTGTATATTTTTTTAAATTAATCTAATGATCTTAACGTGGTAACAAAAAAAAATAACTATTCAGCAAAAGACATTGAAGTTTTAGAGGGTCTCGCTCCGGTAAGAAAAAGACCAGGCATGTACATTGGTGGCACCGATGAAACGGCATACCATCATCTGGCTAATGAAATTATAGATAACTGCATGGATGAAGTGGTTGCAGGTGAGGCTTCTGAAATAACAGTAATATTAAATAAAAATGGCTCCTTAACTGTCATGGATAATGGACGTGGAATTCCAATAGACAAACATCCTAAAAAAAACAAAAGCGCTTTAGAAGTGGTAATGACTACTCTTCACTCTGGGGGAAAATTTAAAGAAGATGGAGTATACACAACGTCGGCTGGACTGCATGGGGTTGGCTTGTCGGTAGTCAACGCACTATCTTCTAAAATGAAAGTGGAAGTTTTTAAAAAGAAAAAAATACACTTTCAGGAATACTCTAGAGGCAAACCTTTAAATAAACTTACTCAAAAAGGAACCTACCCTTCTCCACACGGCACTAGAGTTACTTTTTTACCTGATGATCAAATATTTGGAAAAGATTTAAAATTTCTTCCAATAAGAATTTATGAAACTTGTAGGAATAAAGCTTTTTTATTTAAGGGCGTAAAAATTCACTGGGAATGTGACAAAAGCCTATTAAGTAGAAAAGAAAATATTCCAAACAAAGACACCCTATTTTATCCAGAAGGATTAGAACAATATTTAAAATCTGAATTATCCAATGCTAAAAAAGTTCATGATAAAATTTGCTCTCTTAAAGGAGATTTTCAAGACAAAAAAGGGAAAGTAGAACTGGTTATTCAATGGCATGATAATAAAAATAATTTTACCAAGTCTTTTGCAAATACAGTTCCGACTTCCAATGGTGGAACTCACGAAAGTGGCTTTAGAGGCGGTGTTGCAAAAGCAATCCGAAAATATGCTAAATTAAAAAACAACAAAACAGTAATTAAAGCCTCTCAAGAAGATATTTTCAGTAACGCTAGTTATATAGTTTCTGTTTTTATAGGTAATCCAGAATTTGAGGGACAAACTAAAAACAAGCTGTCCTCTTCTTTTGTGCTTAAATACTGTGATCAATCAGTCTCCATTCTATTTGAAGATTGGCTTAACAGAAATTCAAAAGCTGCAAAGTCTATTTTAACATTTATTGAAGAAAAAATTAGAGAAAGAAATTTATACGAATTAAATGACAATGTTGAAAGACAAACTTCTTTCAGAAAAATTCGTCTCCCAGGAAAATTAGCAGACTGTGCTAGCGACAAAACCGAAGGAACAGAGCTTTTCATTGTTGAGGGTGATTCTGCAGGTGGTTCGGCTAAACAAGCAAGGGACCGCTATACTCAAGCCATATTACCTCTAAGAGGAAAAATTCTAAATGTAAAAAATTCTAATACTGCAAAAATTCTTGCAAATAATGAAATTGGCAATTTGCTCCAAGCATTAGGATGCCAAAGAGGAAACAAATATGTTCGAAAAGATTTGCGCTATGAAAAAATTATCATCATGACTGATGCCGATGTGGATGGTGATCACATCTCTACATTGTTATTAACTTTCTTTTTTATTGAAATGCCTGAATTAATTAAGGATGGCAGATTATTTATGGCTGTTCCTCCTTTGTATAAAATTAGTTCTGGAACCCAAACCTTTTATGTGAGGGACGATAAAGCTAAAGATAAGATTGTTAAAAGTTTTAAAAAAAATGCTAAAGTTGAAATAGGTAGATTTAAAGGTTTGGGAGAAATGATGCCTGCTCAACTAAAAGAAACTACAATGAATAAAGAGACTAGAAATTTAATTAAAGTATCCGTGCCAACAGATAAGATTAAATATAAAGTAACTAGTAAATTGATAAATGATCTCATGGGAAAAGACGCGGATTTGAGACTTAAATTTATATCTGAAAATGCCGGTAAAATCTTAAATTTAGATATTTAAGAACTTATTCTTCCAAAATAATTCACCAGAATCACACCCGCGATAATAAATAATAAACCTATAATTCCATAGATATTTGGAACTTGATTGTATTTAAACATTCCAAACAAAGTTACAGCTGTAATTGTAAGACCTCCATAAGTAGCGTAGGTAAATCCAGCTGGAATAACAGTCATTGCTTTAGATAGGCAGTAAATTGCTAGAATAATAAACACGGAACAAAACATAGAAAGCAAAGGCTTGGTGAAACCTTCCGTTAGTTTAAGCAGACTGTTAGCCGTACTGCCTAACACAACACCTGAAAATAGAAAAAAATAGGCAACTGTAAGCTTCATAAAAACGAGATTACCTTTAATAAAGATTTAAATAAATAGATAATTATGGTGCCCTCGGCCGGACTCGAACCGGCACTCACCGAAGTGCAAGGATTTTAAGTCCTTTGTGTCTACCATTCCACCACGAGGGCCATTGTTACATAACTAACAACTATCGTTGTTATACTTAAATAATTTAAGATCACAAACTTTTTTTTAGAAGTCCAGAGAGATCCGGAAGTAAATCTGTACGAGTTTTGTACGAGTTTTGGAAATTTGTGAGGCTGTTGAAGATAGGAATTTAGGAAAACTTATGGATCAACAGCCCTAGTAACTCTTTAGACAAGAATTATTATTAATGCACTTATCAATATAATTATTTTTCTGTTTAGTTACAACTATCGTGTGTCCTTTAAAAATCCTTTAATAGTATGGACCCCAACTATCTTTTTTCTTTTTAGTTTCATACTCGTCATACTCATCTTTTTTCTTCGGTTCTAATTCAGTCCATTTAGTGGAATGCTTAACATATACTGTTTGTGGTCCTGTAATCATGCCTCCGTAATTCTTTGGGATAGACATTGAGATATCTCTTTGTACCTTTTGTCTTTGTTGTTGTTGCCACTTGTCAAACCCAGAGACGTACTCTTCGGCAACTATGGGATCTACTTTCTTTTGTAATGAGATTAACTTCTTGATTTCATTATGTTGTCTAAATGCTTCATTAGGATAGTGGGCCTTCTCATGGTTTCCCCTATTGATCTTCCTCTTTGTGGGTACAGGTGTACCCAGGGTTTGACCCTGGTTTTCACGCAGTCCCTCAACAGGTCTAAAAAAGTATTGCCCATTGCGTACCACATATTGGTCCCTATAGTTTCCTCTACGCATAGCCTGTTTGATTGATCCTATGGTTTTACCAATAGATTTCGCAAAGGCACTTCGGGTCAAGGTGTATTCATTATCGTTCATTAAGGTAACATGTAAGTAATTGTACGCTGAATTATTGTACCCATTTGATTCACGCAATCAAACAATCAGTGTCCTTTAAATAACTACTCCCACCTCCCAGACCTCCCAGACATATTTATCAAAGTAGCTTTTAAGAGGGGTCCCTATGGATTTGCCTTTTCGGAAGTTTCAAAAAGGGGGTGGAGGTGTGGGAGTAAAAAAGGGACTCAGAAAGATCACCTGTACACTCGGATCTATAGATAAGCTTGCGGGAAATACTTAATTGGTTTTAAAAGCGAAGTCTAAAAATTTTTGGGAAATTTTTTTGGGATGGTTTAATTGCAGGGAAATTCTGTTTTCATTGCATCAACAGCTAGTAGAGCTAATGGGTATAATTTTTTTTTACTCTTATCTAATTCAAGATTGGATGTGATAACGGTATAGGTTGGCATTACCTATTTTTAACGAACAAAATTTTATTTTGCAACTAAGTAAGTATACATAAACTTTTAAGATACAAATTTAGCTTAATGATTGTTGGTGAATTGATAACTTGCTAGACTGACTATAATAAATTAATTTTCATAATGTGAGATACCAATACAAACAAAACACTTTGATCACTTCAGCATTGATAGCTGCTTTGCTATTACTTATGAATTGTCAAAGCCCCCGGGCAAGATCAGATCAATATTACGAAACAGTTGCTGGCCATATTATTCAAACTGTTCTTTCAGGAGATTGTAACTCCAAGTGTGTCAGTTCCATTGTCAATAGTGATCTAAAATATGCTACCTACGCACAAGCTATTGCCATCCTTGATCGAGTTAGCAAAAATTTACCTAATATTTTCAAGGGTGTAAAAAGAGAATTATCAATTAAAATAGAAGAAAAATATAAAAAATCAGTAAGCGAATGATCTTTATTAAATCAATTCTATTTAGCTCATTAGTTGCAGGGCTCACTTTAGAAAAAACAGAAGATAATTAATTTTTACCTTAAATTATGTTTTAAAAATAAGTAAAAATATTTACTAATTTAATAGTTATTTATTTATAGAATTTAATTAATTTATCAGTTAATAATTAAATTAATTAAATCTTATGAAAATTTTTTTTATTTTAGCTATCTGCTTAATATTTTCTGCATGTACTACTGTGAAGAGCAACAGCATTTTAAATACATGCATTCTCAAAACTTCTGCAGTTGACGAGCCTAGTGACCCAGAATGGTTTAAAACATTTTCATATGATCAGAGTTTTTTTTATAAAATAAAAAACAAAGAAAAATCTGGAGACAAGAAACTTGCAGAACAAAAAAATCTAATAATTGCTAAATTAAAATTAGCTAATCTTATTGCCCAAGATTTTATGACCTGTAATGACCAAAATCAAATGGTTGATTTTGTGAGAAACGGCAGTAGTGATAAAGAACTTTCTAAAGTTAAAAATAGCAGATTAATCAATAATATTACATCAGGATTTAAAATTGAAATAAATGAAACAATTAACAAAGATGGCGTTTATATAAATTATATTATTATATCCAAATTAAAAAAATAATTTTTTAAAAATCTTTTTCTAACTTCTTCTTTCTTTCTTCTCTTTGCTTGTCAATTTTTTCTTTATTCTTTTTATAAATTTGTTCTTCTGATGCTTTGCTATCCAACTTGATAGGTCTAACTAAATACTTGCCCGGAACAAAATTGATTTCTAGAGTATCAGTTTTTTTTAAAAATTTAGCTTTTGTATAATTTGACGTTACTTGTGTAATTGCAACTTGACCTTTAGAAGTTTCTACATTTCCTAAAACTTCTTTTGTATAACTATCAATTATTTTTTCACCTTTTTCAAATATTTCATATTTATCATCAGCTTTAAATTGATTTCCGCCCTGACCCAAATAAAGTTCTCCATTAGCTAACTTCTCTACAAGAACAGGGTAGATAGAGAACAAAATTTCTTCGCCAATTTTTTTTGCAACTATTTCCGATACACCAGACTCTGCACTTTCAGAGTCGTCTTTGATACCAAATGAATGTTTTATAGTATTTGTGTAATAAATTTGCTTAGTTGCCACATCAATTAATCGATAGTTAAGATTAATCTGAGCAGATTTTCTTTTTATTTCTTTATCGGAAGTTAATATTTTTATTATTTTTTCTTTTATTTTGAAATCCTCAATCGAGCCTACAAAAATAAAGTCTGCAGAAATTTCATTTCCTATTTTTGCCATTTCAATGGTAGGTGATTTTCCATCTAAGATTGATTGTTTTTCTTTTGATATTTCTTCGATATAATTTCTATCTAAAACTGTAAATTTACGAGTTTGTACCAAATAGTTATTTAATTCTTGCGACAATCGTCTTTTAAGTTTTTCTTTATCTCCCGCAACATCAAACAATCTGAATGGTAAAATTGCAACTCTTGTTCTTTTTGCCTCTTGAGGTAAATCAAATACTGCAACTTCAGACTCTACTTCAACCTCATCCCAACCAATTTTGTTTTTTGATTTTTTGGTTATTTTATAAGATTTAATTCCACCTTTTGTTTCATCAACAAGGTCCTTAAGATACTTTTGTGAATACTCCGGAGCTTTTGGTTTTTCTTTAACTTTTTTTTCAATGACTTTTTT
>Ga0208414_1002185_pt1 | contig 13330 bp, 16 predicted proteins | sample AntAceMetag02UKE_FD_184770 | JGI IMG/M metagenome (GOLD analysis project Ga0208414, IMG submission 184770) | Saline lake microbial communities from Ace Lake, Antarctica - Antarctic Ace Lake Metagenome 02UKE (SPAdes) (version 2) | ecosystem: Environmental > Aquatic > Non-marine Saline and...
TTTTTTCAACACAAGCAGAAATTCCCGGTTTCCATCTGTGCCTTTGATCGGCGAGTCGATCGTGCCGATGAGGGTCGCACCCGAAAGATGGGAGAGAGCAAATTCGCGGATATCCTTGAGCACGGCATCTTGCACCGCCGGATCGCGAATCACGCCTCGTCCTTTATCGACCTCGGCTTTGCCCGCTTCGAATTGAGGTTTTACGAGGGCGACGAGAAAACCGCCCGGTAAGAGAAAGGGCCACACGGCAGGGAGGATCACTTTCAGCGAGATAAACGAAAGATCCATCACGAGGGCGTCGAATTCGTTGCGCGGCAGATCGCCGAGTTTGAGGTGGCGCGCGTTGACCTTTTCGAGATTGGTGACGCGTGAATCGGCCCTCAGTTTACCGTGGAGTTGGGCGCGACCGACATCCACGCAAACCACGTCGGTCGCGCCGGCCTGTAGCGCGCAATCGGTGAAACCACCAGTGGAAGCACCAACATCGAGCACATGGGCATCCTGAAAACTTAGATCGAATTCCTCGATTGCACCCGTGAGTTTTTCACCCCCACGACTCACGAAGCGGGGAGGTTGCTCGACCTCGAGCTCAATGTCGGCGGGGAAATCCTTACCGGGCTTATCGAGTCGCGTGGTGCCGTGTTTCACGCGACCACTCATGATGAGCGCCTTGGCTTGGGAACGCGAAGGGGCCAGCTCGCGGGCTACGAGAATTTCGTCGAGACGAAGCTTCGGCATGATCACATGGGCACGTCGATTGCGTTGAGAAACGCACGCGCGATGACGGAATGGCCAATGGTGTTCGGATGCACGCGATCCCAGGCGATGGCATTGGCGTGCATGTGAGTGAGCAGATCGTCGAAGACGGCTTGGGTGTCGATGAAGATGGCGTCGGACTTACGCGCGACTTTTTTGCAGATGGCACCATATTGATCCATCCGTTTGCGCATCGGATCTTCGCGATTTGGTTCAAGATAGAAGGGGGCCATGATGATGAGGCCTTTTAACTTGGGTCGCGTCTTGCTCGTGAGCTCGAGCAGCGTCTTTTCGTAAACTTTCGGGCTCACGTGAATTTCTTTTTGGCGGGGAAGGTCGAACTGACGCCACACGTCATTCACTCCGATCATGATGGAGAGCCAATCGGGTTTGAGATCGAGCGCATCGGTCTTCCATCGCTTCTTGAGATCAAGCACAGTATCGCCTGAGGTGCCCATATTGACGAGTCGGATCGCGTCGGCCGGGTGGATCGCCGTGAGGAAACCTTCGACGAGGGAAACGTAGCTCTTGCCGATTCCGTCGAAGAGCCCTTCGCCTATCGGGCGGGTGCGTTCGCAGTCGGTGATCGAGTCGCCAATGAAGACGATTTTGCTATGGGGAGCTAGTTTCATGCTGAATAAATTCTAGGTGATTGCGCTTTCTTGACGAGCAGATCGTGAACTATTTCTCAAATAGAGAAACCTCCCTTAACCGATTGGCACGCGGGGGAAGCCCGCTTCCGGAAATGGATCGCCGACGTTGAGATTAAAGGCATCGGCGACACGGTGAGGATAGCCGCTGTAAGTCGTATCGTCGGGCATGTAGATGATCGCCATCGCTTGACGCATTTGATCCGAGCGGTTCGGGCCGGCATAGTGAAAGGTCAGCCCGTTGTGGAACGTGCAATCTCCCGCCTTTAATTCGCAAGTGACGGGTTTCACTCCCTTAGTTTGCGGGGCGATTTCGTAGAGCTCTTGTGGGTCATGCAGATTGACCGGTTCGATGTCGGAGAGCTCATGAGTGCCGGGGATGAACGACATGCAGCCGTTGTGAACGGTGGCATCTTCCAGGGCGATCCAGATGGTGGTCTGGTCTTTCTTCTGCTGGTGCGGCCAGTAATGGGTGTCCTGATGCCACGGTGTTTTCGCACCAGTGTGGGGCTCTTTAAATAGAGCCTGATCGTGCCAGATTTGTAGGGTGCGCCCACTGAGTTGGGTGGCGAGGGTCGCGAATCGAGGATGCAAGATAAACGGCTTCACGCTTTCGTGACGTGTCCAGAGATTTACTTTCTGGATGAAGATCTGCTCGTAGCTCGTTTTTTCGCGCGTGGGATCATCCTCGGCAGACTCTTGTTGCACGGCTGCGGCTACGGCGTTGCGCATGGCAGTGAGATTGTCGCCAGTGATGACTTGCTCGAGTTTGATGAACCCGTCGCGTTGGTAGTCGGCGATTTGTTGGGCGGTGAGGGGGTAGTCAGCATTCATAAGTTTGAAAGAGTTAGATTGATTGTCTGGCAGGTGACCAGCAAGTCGTGCGTCCGCCTATTTCTTCGCGAACTAGATTCACTCCCGATTTGGGACAACGCCCACCGTCGCGCCAGCGATGTTTAAACAACCAGGTGTCGGGGATGTGCACATTGAGATCGGGTGGAAGGTAGTCTCCCTGTCCGGCAATATTGCGGAGGGCCAATCGGCAGACCTGTCGGCATTCACGTCGCAGCGTTTGCTGTTCTTGAGAACTGAGTGAACCAGCGTGCCTTCGAGGATGAATCGCTGCACGCCAGAGAATTTCATCAGCCATCCAGTTACCGATGCCCGGAAACTGTTCCTGCATGAGGAGGACGGCTTTGATCGGAGAGCGCGCGCGTCGCTTCAGGAAATTGGCGAGTGCGGCGGCCGTGAATTGATCGGAGAGAACGGCTGGTGCGATTGACGACCACCATTCGGGGGCTACTTTTCCATGATGATATTGGATGCGCCCAAACATTCGTGGGTCGGTGAAGACGAGGCACTGTTTTGTTTGGCGCAGCACGAAGTGGTCGTGTTTCTGGACGATGTATTCGCTGGCCTCCGTTCGTAGTTCTCCGGTCATCCCCAGATGTAGGCCGAGCCACTGCTGATTGCTGAATTGAAACAGCATTTGTTTAGCGGCTGCGGAAGAGTTGCGCAGGAATGATCCACGTAAATGACGCGCAATCGGTTGAGCCTGAGTATCGCGAAAGATCCGTGATCGTGGATGGACTTCTACCTCCAAAACCTTCGCCCCGTGGCCGACACTCCAGCGCTTGCGGTAGAATTCAACTTCGGCGAGTTCAGGCATTGATTGAGTATTGCGGAGCTGGAAAGTGGGGGAGTAGAGACCGATTATTTTAGATCGGCAAACATTCTAAACGTGGCACAGTTCACGACATGCCCCGCAATCCCAAGTTGCCAGATATACCAGAATTCGATGGCGGTGAGTTCGTTCATCGCCTCGGGCAGTGGTTGACCGATAGTTTGAGTCTCAAATCGTTGCGTCAAAATGAGGCGATTCCGACAGATTCTCCCCCGGGATCGCGGGCGGGTATCGAATCATTTGATGAAATTGATCAGCCGAATGAGGCGGGAAGTGTGCAGATCCAGTGGTATGACTACGGTGCTAGTGGGGTGACGTTTCAGGAGTCTGAAGATCTGGAAAAGCTTTGCTCGTCGGAGAGACCAGAGGGACAGGAAGTTCGATGGATCAATGTCGATGGGCTGCACCCATATGTGGTGAATCGATTGCGGCAGACTTATGATTTTCACACCTTGGCGGCGGAAGATGTTCTGCGCACATCGCAGCGTCCAAAACTGGAAGCCTTTGAGGATCACATTTTCGTGGTCGCGCGGATGTTGGCTCTGATGAATGGCAACCTTCGACAGGAGCAGGTGAGTTTCTTTTTGTTCAAGAACACCTTGATCACTTTTCAGGAGGTGCATGGTGATATTTGGGACCCTATCCGTGAGCGTTTGCAGAAAAGCAACTCAAGGATGCGCACCATGGGAGCGGCCTATTTGCTCTACGCGCTGCTTGATGCGGTGGTGGATCACACCTTTCCAATTTTGGAAGGCTACGGAGATATGTTGGAGGAATTGGAAGCTTCGGTCTTGAATAATCCAAAACCAGAGATTCAACAAAAGATTCATCGGATCAAACGTGAGCTCGGCATGCTGCGTCGGGTGCTTTGGCCTCTACGTGAAGTGGTGAACGATCTCCATCGAGGAGATGGCGACGAGATTCCCGACTCCGTGAAACCCTTTATGCGTGATGTTTATGATCACGCGGTTCAAGTGATGGAAATCGTGGAAACCTACCGCGAGCAAGCGGGTGGGCTCAACGATCTCTATATGTCGGCGATTTCCAATCGCATGAACGAGATCATGAAAGTTCTCACGATCATGGCCTCGTTTTTTATTCCGATCACCTTCGTGGCCGGAGTGTATGGGATGAATTTTGAATACATTCCGGAGCTTGCTTGGAAATACAGCTACTTTTGCTTCTGGGGTATTTGCATCACGATCGTGTTCGGTTTGCTAATCTTCTTCTGGCGCCGCGGTTGGCTCGGTGGAAAGCAATAGGTGCATTCTAATGCGGCAGTGAACCCTTTTGACTAACCGCTTTTCGAGAGTCTTGCGGGATTGGCAGTCCGTCGCGCTTCAGAAGGGTGAGGCATGGATTCAGAACTGAGGGAAAAACTTGCTGAGCGCTTTCGTCACTTCGCATTGGAGGAATGCCACGATTCATCGCCGCTCTATGCGGTGTTCGCTCTGACTGTGGCCGACCACGATGAGCTAGTGGAATTAGCCGGTTATTGCCGGATGGGTCAGCCACCCGCGAATCTGCTATTTGCCGCAGTGCAGGATATTTTAATGCGCGGTGAAGAGCATGCATTGAGAGAGTTTTATCCTGCATTTGCTGCACCTGCTCGATCGTGTGACGAGGCGAGTGAGCATTTTCTAGATTTTTGCCGACGCCATTACGACGAGATCAAATCGCTGATTAGCGTGCGGCTGGTGCAGACCAATGAGGTGCGCCGGTGCGTCTATTTGCAGGCCGCGTTTGCAACCGTGATTCAACGGATGGGTGAGCGGTCACTTTCCTTGATCGAGTTGGGGCCGAGCGCGGCACTGAATTTGTGCTGGGATCGTTATGACTATGGATTTGATCACTGGGGGCACGATTCGTCGGTCAAAATTAACACGAAATGGCGAGGGGATAAACGGCCGCCAGATTGGAAGAGCCGTCCAAACGTAGTTTTTCGGTCCGGAGTGGATCTGAATGTGGTCGATATGAAAAACGAAGCTGAGCGTCGATGGTTGCAGGCTTTGATCTGGCCGGAGCATAGCGAACGTCGAGAGCGATTACCTGCCGCGATGGAGCTCGTTCGGAAGGAGGACATTCATCTTGAGGAAGGGGATGGAGTTGAGCTCCTCCCACAATTGATCTCGGCAACTCCTGTGGATTCTCTGCCCTGCATTTTTCATACTCACGTCGCGAATCAGATGACGGCCAAGCAGCAGAAACAGTTACTTGATCAGGTCGATGAGATCGGGAAGCAACGCGATCTCTGTCACATCCATAACAATATGGGACCCCATCTTCACCTGACTTACTATCTGGATGGCGTTCGCCATGATGTCCCGTTAGCGAAGACCGATGGCCATGCTAAGTCAGCGTCTGATAAGAATTAGACTGTGTCATGGCGAGGAGTGTAGCGACGTGGCCATCCACGATTGGGAAAACGTGACCGAATGGATAGTCGTGGATTGCCGCAGTCGGCTGCGCCTCCCTCGCAATGACAGTCTACTTATCACGGTCCGTTGGTATTACGTCAGCGTTTTCACGAATGTCCCGAAGTCTTCGTGTAATGTAGCACCCTTCGGTAACTTATCCTGCCAAGTCGCGTGGTCATACTTACCAGTGCAAACTGCGACGGAGTGGATGTTGGCGTTGAGCCCGGCTTCGAGATCGCTTTCACGATCACCGATCATCCAACATTGCTCCGTATCGAGCGAATGCTTGGCGCGCATTTCCAGAATGAAACGAGGGGAGGGTTTACGGTATTCGGAGGGTTGATCAGGGGCTTCTGGTGCGATGCAGATGGCGGTAAACAGATCAGCGCCTAGATCGAGGAGTTCGAGCATGCGTTGATTGCAGGCTTGGGCATCTTCTATCGTGTGGTAGCCGCGACCAATCCCGGATTGGTTGGTAAAAAGGAAAAGTAGATATCCGCGATCGCGGGCGATCTTGAGCGCATCGATTACGCCGGGGATCAGCTCAACTCCCGCCGGATCAGAGAGGTAATCCTTGTCGAGGATGAGCGTGCCGTCGCGATCGAGAAACAGCGCTTTGTTCATGAGTGTCGGGCGACGTAGGCGAGCAGTTCTTTGGGAGTGACTGTCGCCGTGCCGAGTTTACCGGCGACAACTCCGGCGGCGGCGTTGGCGAAGTGAGCGGCAGTTTCGAGTTTGGCGCCCGCCATCATGGCCAGCACGAGACCGGCGAGTGAGGTGTCACCACATCCGGAAGGATCCGAGACTTCGCGCGCAGCAGTCGGGATTTGTTTTACGATTTTCCCTTCGGTGCTGAGCAGCAGGCCGTCTTCGCTTAGCGTGACGACGAGGTGCTTTACCTGATATTTTTCGTGAATCAATCGGCAGATCTCTTCAGCGGGGAAGGGGCGGCCGGGATGCCATTCGAGGCCAGCCAATTGTGCTGCCTCCATGCGATTGGGCGAAATGACATCGACGTTGGTGAAGCGGATAGGGCGTTTTGGCTTGGGATCGAGCGCAACGAATTTGCCTAACGATTTCGCCTCAGCGGCGATCACATTGATGAGTTCTTCGGTGACAACACCCTTGGCGTAATCTGAAAAGAGCACGGCGTCGCAGGCAGCTAATTCCTTGCGCAGTAAACGCAGCGCGGCGGGAGCTTTCATCGCATAGGCTTCGGGGAGGTCTTCGCGATCGAGCCGACAGAGCTGTTGATGCTGAAGGATCACGCGCGACTTGATGATCGTGGCGCCGTTGCCCTTCGTGCTGATGGTTTTGATTTTCGCCGCGCGGAGGAGTTTGCGCAATTGCTCGCCTGCTTCGTCCTTACCCATGAATCCCGCGAGGGTGGTTTTGGCTCCAAGCGACGTGCAGTTGAGCGCGACATTGGCGGCGCCACCGGGCACGTAGGTATCCTGCGCGACTTCGACTACGGGCACAGGTGCTTCGGGTGAAATCCGGTGCGCGTTGCCCCAGATGTAATGATCGAGCATTGCATCTCCGATCACGAGGATGCGGAGGCGGGAGATTTTCTTGAGCAGTGGTGCGAAGTTTTTCATCGGATTTCCCAGTCGTAGTGATGATCAGAAAGCAGCGTGGCGCCGCGAGCGGTGACTTGCACGACATCTTCGATTCGGCATCCACCCAGACCCGGATAATAAAGCCCCGGTTCGATTGTGACGACGGTGCCCTTCTTTAATGGAGCGGAAACGAGTCCGGACACGCGCGGGGTCTCATGGATATCAAGTCCGAGCCCATGGCCGGTGCCATGGAAGAAACCAGTCGAACCGTTTTTACCGCGCGTGGTTTCGTAGCCGCCCAGGTCGAACACATCGAGGACTTGCTGATGAACGTGGCTGCCTTCAACTCCTGCTTTCACCGATTTGATGGCGGCTTGTTGCGCGTTAAACACGGCTTGGCGAAGTTGACGTTGAGCTTCGTTGGCGCGACCCCGCAAGTAGGTGCGGGTCATGTCGCCAAAGTAACCGGTCTTCAGCACGCGCGGAAAAATATCGATGATGATTAGCTCGCGCGGGCGAAGTGGGCCATGTCCACGTTCATGCGGATCGCAGGCTTGGTCGCCTCCAGCCACGATCGTGTCATCCGAGCGTCCACCTTCAGCGAGGATGGCTGATTCGATGGCGAACTGCACGCGCTCTGAGGTGAGGACCTTCTTTTCGTAAATGAGCTCATTCCCACGAATCCGTGATTCCCGCAGAATGGTTTCGGCGACGGTGAAGCCGAGCGAGCTGAGCCGGTTACCTTCGCGGATCGCGTTGGCTTCTTTGGTGGTTTTGGTTTCGCGTTCGGGGAAGAGCGGGCCATCGGCGAGCTCAAGGGTGAGGCCTAGCTTTTTGAGCTTCAGGTAAAGTGCTGCAGGGAAATCATCCGCGACCCGGAAACCTTTGACGCGATAGGAACGCGCGAGCTCGGCGATCACCTCGGCCGGTCCAATCGCGCTGCGAGGATGGCGTTTGCGGGCCTTCGCGACCCAATCTTCAAGTGGGAGCACCTCATCGACGGAGCGCGCTTTTTTGACCCGCCCAAACTCGAGCGCGTTTTGCACGGTGTATCGTTTATTACCGGCTCCAAACGAGATGAAGGGATCGTGCACGGAGACGCGGCTAAAGTAGAGTTGATCAGCGCTTGTTGCCGTATCGGCGTAGAGCAGTGGAGGGAATGGAGATTGGGGCACGGTTGAGAGAGGGGTTGATATGGTTGAAAACATGATTAGCCACAGAGTCTGTGAAAAACGCAAATCCGGTTTCGTGGCTTCTCCATTGTTGGGTCGTGCTCTTACTGAGCCTCAGCCTGAGTGGTTGCGGGCAAAGCGAGCCGACTGAAGTCGTCGCTTCTAAAACTGTTGCTGACTATTTCGAGATCAAGGTAGGCGACCGCCCTGTGCAGATGCAACTGGCGCTGCTGCAATCCGAGATGCAGCACGGGCTGATGGGGCGCCTCGAACTGGCGCGCGATTCAGGAATGCTGTTCGTTTATCTAAAACCGCAGCGCATGAGCTTCTGGATGCGCAACACACCTCTGCCTTTAGATATTGGGTTTTTCGACGCGGAAGGAAAACTACGGGAAATCTATCAGTTGCATCCCTTCGATGAAACACCGGTCCCAACCCGTGGGAGCAATCTGCAATTCGCGCTCGAAATGAATCAGGGCTGGTTCAAAGCCAACAATCTCCGTCCAGGTGATCAGCTTGATCTCGGCCAGCTGAAAGCAGCTCTGCAGGCCAGGGATTACCGTCCCGAGCAGTTCAGCCTGGAGTGATCGCAGGATCTGATGCTCGGCGGTTCATTGAACCGTCATCCTGTAACTGAAAAACTGGAATCGACTCCAGATTTACACGTCAACTAATAGATGACGTGTAATCGTTTGGGTCGAAAGGAGTTTAGGATTCGTCGTCTGAGCCGAGGGCGTGGCCTTTTTCGACTGTGAGATCGTCAGTGGGGATCTCGTTGTTGGTCTTAACGACGAATACAGGTTCCTTCGTTTTGACCCAGCATTCGGCCTCCTTGAAGAATCGGGCTGGGACACTTTCCATCGTGTCACCCACGGTAGTGGTGGGGAGAAGTTGCCCTTTTTTGGTGGCGTTGAAGTCGTAGGCCGCGCGATAGACACGTTCGGCGGTAGAGGCGGGGCTTTCGCTCTCGGGAATCTGCAGCACCCAGCCGACGAACTCATCTTCGGGGAGTTTGCCCTCGGGATCGGAGATCATGAAGACGAACTGTTTCTTAACCGGAGGTGGCTTCTCTTCTTCGCCTGGATCGGGTTGCACGGCGATGTTCATCTCCTCGATGACTTTGCGCATGAGGACCGGATCGATTTGGTTCTTCTTGAGGATTTCGGCTACTTTATTGACGTCAATTTTCGGCATGGTGTTTTCGGCTTTCTGGCTCTGACTGGATAGCGAATGAATGCGAATGTAAAGACCGAGACGGAGGGAGAGTGGTTTGATGTCGTGAATGAGCGTGACGAAGTCATCGGCCGCGAGCTGAGGCATATCGTTCACGCCAAGGGGCTGATGCATCGGGCGGTGCATATTCTGGTGTTTAACGCTGCGGGGGAGGTTTTTCTGCAGAAAAGATCGATGAACAAGGATTCGTCGCCCGGTTTATGGACACTGTCCTGTTCGGGGCATGTCGACGCTGGGGAGGATTACGATACCGCTGCGATGCGGGAATTGAGCGAAGAATTGGGCTGTGTGCCCTCCGAACTTCCGAAGCGACGGAGACTGATTGAAGCGCGGGTAGAGACCGGATGGGAGTTCTGTTGGGTCTACCAGCTGCGGGCCGAGGGTCCCTTTGTTTTGCAACCGGAGGAAATCGACAGTGGAAAGTGGATGACACTCGTTCAACTGGAGAGTGACCTCCAATCACAACCCAAGAGCTATTGCCCACATTTTCGGTGGCTGTGGCCTCAGTTATCGATTAACTAATCGTCGTTTGTCGGCCCGGGGAGACTCGACCTGCCACCGGATCGAGTGCCGGGACCTTCGTTGAGGCTGAGGCGCTTGATCTCATCGTATTGCTTTTGAGTGATCAGGCGGCGGGGGATCCGTTTGTCGGCCTCATACATGAGGCGTTCGCGATCTTCATCGTCGGGACTGTAAGGTTGCCACGGCGTGTGATGTCCTTGGTGCATTTTCCACTTGATGTTGCCCCCGTGGACTTCGACCTTCACTTGAAATTTGCCGACCTCGGGCCGTTTGTTCCACCAACCAAAATTAACGCTCATGAGGAGGGTGTGACAGAGGGTTGCCGCGGAGTCAGGGGAAATTGTGCAACTATCTTTCCTGGATGGTAGTCGAGGTGCTTGCGAAGAATCTTGCGCACGAGTAAGCGATCTTCTTCGAGATCAACCATGAGTTGTCCGGAGGGTGGGCAAAACGAACCGGTATTGATGAAGATTTGCCCGTTCGTTCGCCGCCAAATGCCGGGCCGATGCGTATGACCGCAGATGAGAATACGGGCCTCGGGTCGATGGGTTTGCAGAAGTTTCTGTCCGCGATGAGGAAACTCTCGCCACGCTTTCAGAATGCGAAGGATGCGGGTGGGCGGCCAGATCGTGTCGGTGATGAATCCGGCTAAGTATTTTAGCCCGTGCTTTTCGGCTTGGTGGCGCTGTGGGATGTCTCGCGCTGCGCGGCGATGGGCGATGAGTAGCTCGTTGAACGTCGGGGTCTGAGACGCGAGTTCTTCTTGGAAGTGTTGGACGAGTTGATCCGCCAGTGCGGCATCTTGGCCCCAGGGCACGATGTTGTGATAAAGAATATCGCCGTGGGTGAGCAGCACGTGGCCGTCGGCCAGATCGAGAGAGTGAACTTCGGAGATGTCGGGATCGTGATTGCCGGTGAGGAACTGCACTGGGGTGGGGCATGCTTGGGCGAAGCTCGCGAGCTCGGCGCGGCGTTGATCGATCGCATCAGGATTGGGTTCGGGACGGGTGTCAGTCGTATCGCCATTGCAGATCAAACTAGTGGTGTCGTCAGCGAGGGGCGCGAGCTGCTCCAGCCGATGCACGGCGCTGGCGCGATCACCGTAGTGAATATCGGAAATGATGCGGAGTTTAGCGGACACGGGAGTGAGGTTTGATGAAGCAGGCTTGCGAGCGGCGGCAGTGTGAGTGAGGGTGTCGGGATGCGTCGAATCGGAATTTTGATTTTACTGCTCTGTGCGACATCCGTGATCACACGGGCGAATGAAGCGCATATGTTGGCGCGTATTCACGTCGAAGCGATTGGGGGAGCGCATCGTCTCGCGGCGTTGAAGTCACTTAAGGTGAAGGGACATGTGGATATCGATGATCGCCGGTTGCATTTCACGTTGTGGGCGGCGCGACCTAATCAGTTGCGCATGGAAACACGCTCAAGTGATCGGGTGCTGATCCAAGCGACTGACGGGGTTAATCAACCTTGGGAGATGGACCCGGAGGCGGAAATACTCAGCCCTTCTCTGCTAACTGGCGATGAGGCCCGTGAGTTCTCGGGTAATTCAGAATTTGATGATCCGCTCGTCGATTTCGAGAACCGGGGTTATACTTTAGACTATGCGGGGACGATGAAGTGGCAGGGGCGCCAGACGCATCGCATTTTTGTGACCCGTGGATTCGTGCATGGGTTTTACCTTCTACTCGACGCGGAGAATTATTTCATCACGGGTAAGCAGTGGACTCGCAAGACCGACTACGGTCGCGAGATCAAGATGGAGATCATCTATGGCGAGTTTCGGCCGGTCACCGGCCTGATCATGCCGCATCGATTCATCACTAATGCCGACGATGAACTTTTGCATGAAACAGTGCTCCAAAAGGTGCAGCCCAATGCGCCGTTGCCGGAAGAGGGTTTCTCCTTTCCGGTCGTGAAACCGGTGGAGTGATTGCGAATCGGTGAAGCCGAATCGAGTGGGTTCGATTTACTGGCCGAACATCTTGCCGCCCATGCCTTGCATCATCGCGCCCATATCGAATTTGCGGTAGCCCTCGGGTGCTTCGAAAACTGAATCGGAGAGGCTCTGACGTTCGACGGAAGTGGTGGTCAGCGTGAATTTGTTATCGCGCTTACCATGGCCGATGACGAGCAGGGGAAAGAAGTCCTGTCCGGAGATTGCTTCCTCCCAAGCTGGTTTAGGTTTCTTGCCACCCATGGGGCCTTGCATGCCGCCACCGAGTCCCATGAAAGAGCCGAGTTCGGTGGTCGCCCAGATCTCCGTGGTGCCATCGCGGCCCTCGGCGAGATACTTGGTGCATTCGTAGCCGAGGATATTCTTGGTGATACCGGTATTTTCCAGGGTCGTCTCGTTGGAAACATGACCCGAAGTGGCGTTATCCATGGTCTGTTTCATCGGCATCGTCATATACATCGATTGAGCGGGCATGAGCACGGTGATCATCTGCTTGTCGGTATCGATGATGGCCGCAGCATTCATTCCTTCTTCGCCACTCACCTCAGTGCGAATCAGCGAGTCTTTGATGCTGTAGGAGATATTGTGAGTCTCGCCGCGACTATCCGACATCGTCATCTTAACGGTGCCTTCAAATGTCTTGGCCGAGAGAAATGCGGGAGCGAGCAGGAGACAGGAGAGTAGGGTGGTTTTGAAAATAGATTTCATTTAGCGAATGAAAAGCGGGTCTCAAATTGGGGCAAGTTTCTTTCCGTTCTTGCGAGAATAGCGTCGATCCGTGCAGTGTGCGGCATGGCAATTTTCGGATCAATTGATGTCTTGCGTGCACAAACAGAAGGTCGGGCGAATTTCGCTCCGGCGTTTCCCTATCTGGATGAGATCTTTCGGGAGGGTTCGGAAGCGCGGGCCCGCATCCTTGGGATGGCGATGGGGAAGGTAGAAAAGATTGATTTGGGCTCAGGAGTTTTCGCGATGGAGCAATGTTATGAAAGTAAGGCCCGCTACAATTGGTCGGAATCGCATCGCAAGTATATTGATATTCAGGTGGTCGTCGTTGGTGAGGAGTTGATGGAAGTGGCCAATATCGCTAACTTGCCAGTGAAGGAGCCTTACGATGAAGCGCGTGATGTGATCATCTATGGTGACTTTGCGGGCACGAGTGTGCTGCGAGTAAATGCCGGCGAAGGCGCGGTCTATTTCCCTGAAGATGGGCACATGCCGAATTTACGAGTGGGTGCTGATCCTGTGCTGATGCGCAAGGTCGTGGTGAAGGTTCCCGTCTGAACCTCCTTCGATGAATTATCGCCATCACTTTCACGCGGGTAATTTCGCCGATGTGATGAAGCATGTGCTGCTCGTGCGACTGGTGTCGGC
>Ga0208414_1002187_pt1 | contig 13319 bp, 13 predicted proteins | sample AntAceMetag02UKE_FD_184770 | JGI IMG/M metagenome (GOLD analysis project Ga0208414, IMG submission 184770) | Saline lake microbial communities from Ace Lake, Antarctica - Antarctic Ace Lake Metagenome 02UKE (SPAdes) (version 2) | ecosystem: Environmental > Aquatic > Non-marine Saline and...
AAACAGTTCGGTTTTGGGTTGAACGTTTTGGGTCAAAGTTCGCGGGAGAAATCCGTAAGAATAGGGCAGGGCACCACTCGAACTGGCAGTGGCACCTGGATGAAGTCTTTGTGAAAATAAATAGAGAACGCTTTTACTTGTGGCGCGCCGTTGATCATGAAGGCGAAGTTCTTGAATGCTTTGTTACAAAGCGACGCAACAAGGCTACAGCGAAGAAGTTCCTGATAAAAACAATGCGAAAGCACGGATCACCCAAGATCATCACGACAGACAAGCTGGCGTCCTATGGTGCGGCTTTTCGTGAGATTGGCGTTGTAGATCGTCAATTATGTGGCGGCCGGGCAAACAATCGGTGTGAAAATTCACATCTGCCATTTCGACGACGAGAAAGGGCGATGCAGAAGTTTAAAAGTTGTGCAATGCTCCAGAAATTTACCAGTTATCACGCCCAGATATACAACCACTTCAACCATGAAAGACATCTAGAAAGCAGACATACTTATAAGCGAAAACGCAGTGCCGCTCTCATTGAGTGGTTTCAAATCTGCGCTTCATAGATTTGTGTAATCGTGGTGCTTTGAGACCTGTTAGACTTTGTCTGACAACACCATCTGATGCGAGTTCTCATTATTTTGATAGGTCCAAATGTGTGTATTGAAACCATTATTGTAAAACCGCTTTAAAATATATTGTGGTATTAGCTAGAGTTCCTGTTAATCTTTTTAATGAAAAATGGTTAATTATATTGAGGATCAAATGAAGCAAATTGTAACTTTTTGTCTGCTAGCCTTATTAGGCTCAAGCGTTTCAGCGCAATCTTATGAAACTGCACAGGATGCTTTTGACGCAAGAGCGTGGGAAGCCGCTGCAAAACTTGCAAGGGAAGAAGCTGTCAAAGACAACGCTAACTGACAGGGACTGTTGGGCCAACTTTACCATTTTGGACAGGGTGGCCTGCCTAAAAGCAGCGAGCTTGCTGTCATTTGGTATTCGGTCAGTATGGCAAACGGAAATGCTGCGTTTGACGGAATGTATAATGGAGCTGCGTTTGCATTTAACGCGGAGGTGCTTGAGAAAATTGAAGACAAGGCAACCACTTGCTTATCAAGCCAGTACAAAGATTGCGATTAATTTTATAACATAAAAAGCCACTTTGTATATGTACTAGCTGTTGCTCTTATGGCCTAGCTATTATGCTAATATAACAATGCATAATACTAGCTGGATGCGGCATGGAGTAGTGGTATTGAGCCACTACCCCTCTCGGCCACTTCTGGTCCGCTAAAGGCGCTACACAGGCTGGGAGTGAAGTTGGGTTGGCTGTGTGGTGGCTGCAGGAACGCCATCTCTATTCACGCACCAAATTCAAGCTAAACCGTGCCGCTGCTCTCGCCGTGTTGCGTCAATTATTGAGCGTATAGATTTAGGCTGCGCCAGCAATCTGATGCGAGTTCTCATTAGTTTGACAGCACCGCCATCTATACGAATTAAGTACCTGATTTTAAAGTTTTAATATTTTAGATATAATACTTACCCCTACTTTTACCCCTACATGGTTGACCGTAGCCTGAGCTTTTGCCACGCGCACACGCTCCCGCATCGCTGTATCTGTCAGCAAGCGCGCTCAGGCATCCCACGTGTAACACAGCCCCATTCACCCTCTCTGCCACTTCTGATCCGCTAAAGGCGCAACAGGGGCTGGGTGTGGGGTTGTGTTGGCTGTGACGGCCTGCAGGAACGACATCTCTACCCACTGACCAATTTCAAGCAAACCCGTGCCACTGTTCTCGCTGAGTGGCGTCAATTATTGAGCGCATAGATTTAGGCTGTGCTAGCAATCCCATGCTGGAAAACAATAGTCTGAGCACCTATCGGAGTGATCAGGGCAGGAAGGCGCGCCAGCAAAAAGAACCTCCCCTATAAATTTTAGTTGATTTCAAGAGATCAGGCGTGTTTTATCTTAATATTACCTTGGCAATAAAGGCATTGCGCGCTGCTGCTTGGGTGGGCGGAGCCATTCTGCTCAAAGACTGGGTCACATTTGATCTATTGCGTGCAATCGGCTCCTTTTAGATAACATCAGGCGGCGCGCCGTCAAAGCCGAAGGATAAGCCTTGCTACATAATGATAAACTCGAACAATGGGATCGAGAGAATTTCTTTCACCCCTCGACCCACCTTGCTGAATTTGCACGTGGGAATGTCCCCCACCGCGTGATCACTGGCGGATCGGGTTGTTACATCGAAGATCGTGATGGCAATCGCATGTTGGACGCTTTCGCAGGGCTGTACTGTGTGAACGTCGGCTATGGACGTCCCGAGATTGCCGAGGCAATCGCTGCGCAAGCCAAAGAATTGGCCTATTATCATTCTTACGTAGGTCACGGCACCGAAGCTTCGATCACGCTTGCAAAAATGGTGCTCGATCGTACACCAGACCATATGTCTAAGGTCTATTTTGGATTGTCCGGCTCGGATGCCAATGAGACCAACATCAAGCTGATTTGGTATTATAACAATATTCTGGGCCGTCCCAAAAAGAAGAAGATCATCTCGCGTTGGCGCGGCTATCATGGGTCTGGTTTGATGACTGGCTCGCTGACCGGGCTAGAGCTGTTTCACAAGAAGTTCGATCTGCCGTTGGCGCAGGTGCTTCATACCGAGGCACCCTATTACTTTCGGCGCGATGACTTGGGCCAAAGCGAAGCTGAATTTGTCGCCCATTGCGTGTCCAAACTAGAAGAAATGATCCACCGCGAAGGTGCTGACACAATCGCAGCTTTTATCGGAGAGCCCGTCCTTGGCACGGGCGGCATTGTCCCACCGCCTGCAGGCTATTGGTCCGCCATCCAAGCTGTTCTGGACCGCCACAACATTCTGTTGGTCGCCGACGAGGTCGTGACTGGCTTTGGGCGACTTGGGACGATGTTTGGTTCCGACCACTACGGGATGCGCCCCGACCTGATCACCATCGCCAAGGGGCTCACATCCGCCTACGCGCCTTTGTCCGGCTCCATCGTGTCTGAAAAGATGTGGGCAGTTTTGGAGCAAGGCACAGATGAAAACGGCCCCATCGGCCACGGCTGGACCTATTCCGCGCATCCGATTGGCGCGGCTGCGGGCGTTGCAAACTTAGAACTGATCGACAAGCTGGGCTTGATTGGAAACGCAGGTTCAGTGGGTGCGTATCTAAACGCCGAAATGAAAGTGGCCCTTGGCGATCATCCACATGTGGGGGACGTGCGCGGGGAAGGCATGATCTGTGCGGTTGAATTCGTGGCCGATAAGGACAGTCGCACGTTCTACGACGTTGCCGACAAGATCGTTCCGCAAATCGCAGCCAAGATGCTGGAACAGAACAGCGTCATCGCACGCGCCATGCCCCAAGGCGACATCTTGGGGTTTGCACCACCGTTTTGCCTAACCGAAGCCGAGGCCGATCAAGTGGTCGCGGCGACTGTGCAAGCCGTTGACACCGTCTTGGGCTAAGCCGTTGAAAGGATACCGCAATGACCACCCACAATGCAGCGTTTGAAACCTCTGAATATGATCATCGCATCGCCAAAACCCGCGCTGCAATGTCAGCAGCGGGGATGGATGCCATCTTTGTCACGGACCCATCAAATCAAGCATGGTTGACGGGGTATGATGGGTGGTCATTCTACGTACACCAAGGCGTGATCCTTACTATGGAGGGCGAGCCGATTTGGTGGGGTCGTTACATGGACATGATGGGTGGGCGTCGTACGTGCTGGATGCAGCACGAGAATATCATCGGCTATGGTGACCACTATGTTCAATCAACCGAAATCCACCCCATGCAAGATTTAGCCGCGCATCTTAAGGCCCGTGGGCTCGCGCAGGCGCGGATCGGTGTCGAGATGGAGAACTACTACTATTCTGCGAAAGCGCATGCTGTTTTGAGCGATAAGCTACCTGATGCGACCCTGATCGATACGACAGCCTTAGTGAACTGGCAAAGGCTGATCAAATCGGATGTCGAGATCGGCTTTATTCGCAAAGCTGCACGCATTTCGGAAAAGGTCATGATGACGGCGATTAGACGTGCAGAGGTTGGCGTGCGCAAGAATGACCTTGTAGCAGACATCATGCACGCAGGGATCACAGGAGTTGGCGATGATTGGGGGGATTATCCAGCGATTGTCCCGCTAACGCCCTCTGGGTTGGATGCCACTGCGGCCCATCTAACGTGGGACGGTGCACCGATGCGTGAGGGCCAAGCCACCTTCTTTGAACTGTCGGGCTGTTATCGCCGCTACCATGCTCCCCTGTGCAGGACTGTTTTCCTTGGAACACCGTCTGATGACATGCTGCGTGTCGAAGTTGCACAAATCGAAGGGATCACCGTTGGTCTGGACGCGGCCCGCGCCGGCAATCGGACATGCGATATCGCGAACGCATTTATGAACGTTATGGCCAAGCACGGGATCGAACGGTCAGGGCGCATGGGCTATCCGATTGGCCTCAGCTACCCACCTGACTGGGGCGAGCGAACGGCCTCGATCCGCAGTGAAGACGAAACGGTTCTTCAACCGGGCATGACGTTTCACTTCATGCCCGCCTTGTGGATGGACGGCTGGGGATTGGAGACCACAGAAACGATTTTGATCCAAGAGGATGGCCCTGCCGAAACCCTTTGCAATATTGAACGCAAGCTATTTGTGAAAAACTGACCCCATGATAGACTAGACCAAACGCATTCTGTCAGACCTTGTCGCCTTTCCAACGGTTTCGGCAGATAGCAATTTAGACGTGATCGCCTACCTCAAAAATTCGTCTCGAAGACAGCAGGGCGCAGGTTTATGTACTGGCAGATGAAACGGGCCGCAAAGCCATTTTTTTGCACTGTCAAATTAAACTTGCTTGAAGCGGATAGGACTAATTTATAGCGTCTTTGGATGACAAAACATTCTCCATTTTGCTACATAAAATAAGCCCTAAAGTCATCCGACTTGCAGAGCCGTCGTCATCCGTGACTGCCCGCCTTTCCACCCATCGTAGGCGACGGCTTCCCAGTCCTCAGCCAGATATTGCTTGTGCCAGCTGCGCACCGTGTCGTCGTCCAGAAACAGAACCTTTGCAATTTGGGAACATGACATCCCATCATCCAGCAGCAAAAGCGCATTCGCGCGCCGCGCAACCCCGTGATCCTCACGCTGGCGCTTCACGCAAGATAGGAGTTCAAGGCGATCTGCAGTAGTGAAAAATTCGGACGGATCATAAAAACATCTGAATCGCATTCGCTCAGCCCGTCAATACAAAAGTCGGATGATCAAGTACTCTAGGTATAGTAATAATGTTTGGCGGCTATTTGGTTTCTAGACGGAAACATAAGTTTAGTGTCGAGTGTAATAATTCCCTTACAAACGCAGATTAAAACGCAGAAGTGGATCGGCGTCGAATCGGGGAAGCTGAAACCTTCCCCACAGGTGGTTTGACGCTGGATGTCCTAGGAGTGTCTTTTGCTTTGGCTCCTGCCTGCTAGCAAAAGACACTCCGCCGATATCTGGTTCGCCTCTCCACACGATCTGATAAGTGTTGTGCCTTTGCCTTAAACTTCCAACAGCGGGATTTCTGACGTACATAATGGGCAGTAGCGTCGCCTCCAACGATAAGTATTAGGTTTGCCACCTCGAGCATGGAGTGATGCTTACAAAGGCCGCAGGTGATGATCAAAGTGTGATTTGGGATGGTGCTGACTTTGGTCATTCTAATCAAAATACAGTCTGAAATTATTGGGGAGTAAGGTGAAGACGTTCTCATGCGGATTGTAGCTGAGGGAGTACGTTCCCACAGCTACGAGATGCTAATAATCATGTAGATTATTAGAGTACATCATTACCATTATTCCTTGTCGTTGCTTGTCTATTTCTGACGAGTGGTTGTAAGTTTTTGACTTATATGTGAAGAATTGGAAAAGGGACGGATATCATGACTACTGAAAAAGAATTCATAAGTGCTGAAACAGATAGTCTAGAAGCGCTAAACGCTTGGTCATCCCACGAATACTTCACTACACATGACGAGGAAGAAGGCAGCAACACCGGGCGGATGAGATTGAAGTTTCGTCTTATATTTAACGTTCCTGAGAGTGAACTGTGGTCATTTATGGGTACTCTTTCTGATTTTAGCTATGTTGGCAAATACGATAGAGTATAACTGTGGCTGACGACGAATGCACCCATCCGCAAACTAAATCTTTGTCTTGCAGGTCTAGGGGGAGGCAGCGGCGGCAGGTTTGTTCTCCTGCGATTACTCGGGCTTTTCAGATTACTTGATTGGCTGTGATCCGAGTTTACTCCCAAGATACCTACCTAGGCGATAGAATAGGTTTTTCTCAATCCTTGAGAGTGCTTCTTTAGCTTTTATAACCTCTTCTGGCGCTAAGACTATGTCCTTATCTGTGGTCATACCCAGCCCCTCATAAGTGCTTCATGCTGAAAACCTAGTCGCCTTTTTTCTTCCGCAAGATGTCTACCATCATCATAATTCTCATCATAAACCCCTTCAGAGATTGTTTGGCGAACTCCGGTTTTTCTGCATCAGGCATATGAGATTTTCCAATTTACTATTTTTGGCCGATATGAATTTTGAGTTAGTCTACGGCTAGGTATAACCAAAAGTAAATTCTTATCTTGGATTCACAGGTCTAAACAGCAGCGCTGGGGTTTGCTCCCTAGTAATTTATAGTGTCCCAGCTCAGACTTACGCAGACGCGCATACAGCCTGTTTAGCGGGGATTTATTTTAGCCACGTGTCGCTCTGTGCCTTTGGTGTTTTTGGGTGGATAGCTGCCTTTGAGCGGCATTGTCTTGGCATTAGTTGCCGGGGCTGTGTCACATCTGGTTTGGCCTATGCGCTGTGGTACAGCGTGATGCCGCATTTACCCACCACCATCGCGGCTGTTGCTCAACTCAGCACGCCAATTCTTGCCGTGGGCGATGGTGTGGTGTTTCTAGCAAAACCCCTGACTTGCGCGTGTGGTTGGCCGTCTTGTTTGTACTGGGTGGAATTGCAGTGGTGAGCCTAGACATGGGGTTATCGGGACGTAGGTGATCTGGTGAGTATCCTGTCCCTTTCAATTTGCTTCGCGTTGCCTCAACCTAAAATATCCACGCGGTAACCGGCCCGCGGAAAGTGCACGCCGATGTTACCGACGTCGGGATCCTGCCGCAGTAGGGAGATCGTGTCGCTGGTGGCAAAAACCACTTCTCCGTGAACAGGTTGTTCCCCTCCATCAAGATCAGGGGAGACGGTCACCTGCATTCCGGGAATAAGGCCCTGTGGGTCAAACGGATCCACTGCAGGGGCAGTTATTGGTTCACAGTCGCGCGCGCGCAAAATTGCATCCTCAGGCGACATCTCTGTCATCATTCCATGGCCGATTTCGGCTACGTTTTGTTCCCAACGCTCAATCTGTATGAACTCGGACAAAAAGACAGGGCCACGGTCCCAACGGCCGCGAATGAACCAAACTATGTGGTAAAGTTGTGCGTCTATCGCAGCGGGCGCCTGTCCAAGTAGGAAGTCTCGGTTGTCAGACAGCTGGTCATTCGCCCAGCTCAGCGCTGTGCGAAATTGAGCGGCCAAGTGGGGCAGGGCTGCATTGGCAGCTTTCAGCCCTTCGCTCCAGTCTGATCCCAAATATAGCCGCCCACGATCTTCGGCAAAATCCTTTGGCAGCGCATCGCCTGCAGCCCCCAAGACAAGCTTGACCGCTATGTCAAACATTGGCCCGTCGGTCCAGCGGCTGAGACACCACATGAGGCCGCCATCGGAAGATGGGAAAAAGGAAGGTGAGGGGTACCGACGTTCCAATTCGCGGATGATACACTGGCTGTCGCAATAGATATCAGCGCCAATTTGCATCACGGGAGTTCGCCTGTATCCGCCGGTCAACTTTGTGAGCATGGGCTTGGGCGCCAACCGCGGGATATCGACCGACCACCAGGATAAACCTTTTATACCCAAGGCCACCCGAGCTTTTTCAGCTACCGGAGATTGTGGGTAATTGTGTAGAATGATCTCAGAGTTTAAGGCGTTCATGGGGATGCTTTCTTCGATCAGTTGCACAGATTGACCCGTGATACCTTTGAAAATATTGTTTTGCCATAGTCAATCATTATGCCTTTATGCGCCCCAGTGGGACGTGGAATGAAGCTATGTGACCTTTGTTATGAATTAGGTATTTTAAGTTTCTGATTAAACGGTGTAATTGAGTGAAAATAAGGTAATGGGAAATCACACCTAAATTTGTCTGCCCAATGCGGGCACAACACCTTAATAACAAAACGGTAACAGTCCACGTAATCCAAATGAGAAAGCCTTAGATATGCGCAAAATGCTTAGCTCCACTGCCCTTCACGGGAGCATCAAAGATCAGGTTGAAGGCTATCACATAGATATCGTTGATGAGGTTAAGGCGGCTGTATCCGCAAATAGTGTGGTTGTGGTTGGTATGCGCTATAATAATGCGGTTTATGGCGCGTGCAAGGCTCTCAAAAAAGCTGGTATTGAGTTTACTTATTTGGAGTACGGCGGCTATGCATCGCAGTGGAGACGGCGCTTGGCACTTAAAATGTGGACAGGTTGGCCAACTTTCCCGATGATATTCGTCGATCAAACGCTTGTTGGCGGTAGCAAAGATTTGCAGCGCCTGTTGAATGATGGCAAGTTGGCTGTAGACAAAGTGAATGCTTAATCAGTGGTGGTTGTGGACAATAAGATGACGGACTTGACCAATAATAAAATTCGACCGTTCTTTCATATAAAAAATTTTAAGGACGGTGTGAAAGATGCCATTCTCAGCAATGGAAAGACGCCAGAAGGGCGATCTTCGGAATATCTTGAGGGATATGATTTCGGAAAATCACTGCTTTATAAGAGCTCGGACAACCAGAACAACAGCCTACCCAACGTAGACAAATGAAAAGCTAGTTCACTTAACTCAAGGAATGACACCTATGCCGGCTCTTTGCGCCTTTGATATTGATACATCCGGTGCAGCGCACTCTGTTTTGCACACAGATCCAATGCGTCAAAATTGCTATCGGTGGAGCCATTGGGATCTCGGCGATGAAGATCTTTTACCCTGGGCGATGAACACTTTGCCGGAGGTTGTTGTCGCAAGCTTAATGCAAGTGGAAACCCGTCCTCGAGCAACTGGATTTGACAAGGGAGCTATTGTTGCTCTGCGTGGAATGAACCTCAACCCGGGCCATGACGACGAAGATATGGTGTCCTTGCGTGCTTGGGTGACTGAAAATACAGTTGTAACTGTACGCCGCCGGAAGCTGCTTGCTGTTGATGATATTCGAAAAACGGCTGAGACAGGCCATGCTCCAAGCACGTCTTGGGCGCTTTTAGCTGATATGGTAGCGGGCCTATCGATACGTATTCAAAGAAAAAGTATTGAAATGGAAGAGGCGACGCTCACTTTCGAAGAACAAATTTTTGAGAGTGAGCGGAATATGCCGGGCGTTGAATTTGCGCAATTGCGGAGGGGTGTCATCCGCATTCACAGATATATAGCGCCACAAGCTCAGGCCTTGGAAGACTTGGTGCATATTGCATCCGAAAACGGGTGCACAAATTCGGCAGAGCTTAATGAGCTGGCAAATCTCATGCGCCGTAATGTGGAAGAGATGGCGTCGACTGCATCACGCCTGGCAGCACTTTTTGATCATACCCAAGCGCAGCATGCCTATAAGCAGGGGCAAAACAGTTATGTCCTGTCCATCATAGCTGCAATATTTTTGCCCTTGGGGTTCGTGACGGGCCTATTTGGGGTCAATGTAGCCGGCATGCCAGGGCTGGAGTGGCCATGGGCTTTCGCCACACTTTGCCTATCGCTGGTCGGCATGACGGCATTGGCGGTGCTGATCTTGAAACGGTTCAAAGTTTGGTAGTGGAAATGTATATGCGCCGGCCTGCCCCATTTTAAAGAGGTCTGCCGAGTTTAGGCCTTTTCAGAACGATCTGTTGCTGGGGCTGGCGTTGGGGTTAAATTGGTGAGGCGGGCGTAGAGCTCGGCGTCCAACTTATAGTCCATTGCGTCCAAAGAGGGTTGCAACTGGCTGGACTTGCTTGCGCTGAGGATGGGAGCTGTGATGGCTGGGTTGTGTGCGACCCATGCAATCGCAAGCGTGATGGGGGAGATGCCATGTTCTTTGGCGACATCACCAAGCGCTGAGGCTGCGGAATGCATCCAACTTTGGCCATAGCGGGACTTGTACATCGCGTCATGGGTGAGGCGGCCTTCACTGCCCTGACTATATTTGCCAGTCAGCAGGCCACCACCCAGAGGAGAATAGGGCACAACGGCGATGTTTTCAGATCTACACATGGGCAACATTTCAACCTCTGCTTGGCGTTTGACCAAGCTATACATCGGCTGCGACATCTCAATTTTTAGATCAAATGATGCGGCAACACGGATGGCTTTCATCACCTGCCAAGCGGCATAATTGGAAACCCCAATGTGGCTTACGCGGCCGGCCTGCACCAGTTTGGCGAGAACCTCATAAGTTGCTTCCAGTGGAACCTCATCAGACCAACGATGCATGTAGAGCATGTCCACACTGTCCATATTTAGACGCCCCAGGCTGTCTTCGAAGTCTTGTGCAATAGCTTCGGGGCGGCAATCTCCCGTCGAGGCGCACTTCGTGGCGATGAAAAGGTCGTTTCTATCTGCGGCGACAAATTCACCCAGTAGAGTTTCGGATACGCCGCCGGTATAGCCGTGGGCGGTGTCAAAGAAATTGATGCCAGCGGCGCGGGCCAGGTCATACATTGCGCGGCTGTCAGTGGCATCGGCCTTGCCGCCCCATTGCATGGTGCCAAAGCTGAAGTTTGAGATGCGGGTCCCGGCTGGGGTGCGTAGATTTAGGTTCATACGGAAACTTTAGCATGAAATTTGAATCGTGAAAGGGGTATTCGAGATGTGGTCTGAGACATTAAGCGGACTGCTCTGGCCTTTCAGTGGGAAGACTTAGGCGAGCGCCTCACCGTACCATCAACTGGGTCAGCCCGTGGAAATGATAGGTGTCGGCATATCGGGGCGCCTCAGATATTTGTAAGTTGGGGCAGCGGTCGAATAGGATTTGCAGCCCAATTGAGATTTCCAGCCGTGCCAAAGGTGCGCCGACACAAAAATGCAGACCCGAGCCGAAGGATTGGTGCTGGCTGAGTGTGCGGGTGGGATCAAACCGATTGGGGTTTTCCGCAAAATCAGGGTCACGGTTGGCCGCCGCCAAAACGCAAGCGACCTCTTGGCCCTTTTTGATTTCAAGTCCGAAACAATCGATGTTCTTATAGGCATGTCGGGTAAAAACATGCAGCGGTGGATCATAGCGCAGGACTTCTTCAACCAAAGTTGGTGTTACATCACGAAAGATCAGTGGCAGAAGAGTTTTGAGCGCGTTGCCAAGGGTGTGGACGGTGGCCTCATGCCCGGCATTGAGCAGCAGGATGCAGGTTGAAATTAACTCCTCTCCAGTGAGCTTCTCGCCTGCCTCTTCCGCTGCAATCAGATCTGATAAAAGATCTTCGCGGGGATGAGCGCGGCGATGGGTGATGTAGCTGTCAAGAAATGCGGTGAAATCCACTGTGGCCTGATTGGCGGCCAGTTCAGCCTCATAGCTGCGGCCGGATTGATACATTGCCACCATTGCGTTGGACCAGCGCAACAAGTCATCGCAGCGATCTGTTGGCACACCCAGCAGGGTTGCAATCACATGTACGGGCAAGGGGCGCGCGAAGGCATCGAGAAAATCGAAGGGGTGATCTGGAAAGGCATCAATGAGCCGATGGCAGGTGGCGGAGATTTCTGGTGCCATGGCGGCGACTTTGCGACCCGTGAAGGCCCGCAAAACTAATCCGCGCAAGCGGCTGTGGCGTGGGGGCTCCAGCTCAAGCATGGAGTGCGATTCATTGGCTTGCCACTCCGCAATATGGGCCGGGCATTCTGGCGGTGCGAGCGGTTCTCGACCCAAGTCTCTGTTGCTTAGAATCATCCGCACCGCCCTGTGGCTGACGGCGGCGGGCATGGTATAATCCTCCCACCAAACCACATCGCCCATTGCCCGCGCGGAATCATAGGCCGGGTAGGGGTTCTGCACGAAGGTTGGGGCGGTTGGAGATTGATTGAATGTTTTCATTGGCTCATACGCCCTAAAGCAATTGAAGAGGTAAACAATACCTGAGGTATTTCGTCTTCTGTGTACTGAAATAGTATTCCCGCTTGTTTTATCCTCCTCGTAACCTACAATCATCAACACTCCGGTCACAACCGGTTACTTTGGGAGGATACCATGAAATATTTTACTGCGGCTGCTGCCGCTGTTGCGCTGTCATTTTCAGCAGGCGCCGCAACTGCGGCCTGTGATGCTGGCGAAATTGTAATCAAATTTAGCCACGTTACCAACACTGACAAGCACCCAAAAGGGATCGCTGCCACGTTGTTGATGGAGCGGGTTAATACAGAAATGAACGGCAAAGCTTGCGTTGAAGTGTTTCCAAATACAACACTTTATAACGATGACCAAGTGCTAGAAGCTTTGCTGCAGGGCGACGTTCAAATGGCGGCACCTTCGCTGTCAAAATTCGAGCAGTTCACAAAGCAATTCCGCATCTTTGATTTGCCATTTATGTTTAAAAACATCAACGCGGTTGATGAGTTTCAAACGTCCGTAACTGGTCAAGCAATGAAAGAATCAATGACCAAACGGGGCCTCTTGGGTCTGGCATTTTGGCACAATGGCATGAAGCAAATGTCAGCAAACGTTCCTTTGAATGTTCCATCTGATGCAAACGGCTTGAAATTCCGCGTTCAGAACTCTGAAGTTTTGAAAGCTCAAATGGCGGCCATGGGCGCAAGCCCGCAGCCGATGGCATTTTCTGAGGTTTATGGCGCTTTGCAAACAGGTGTTGTGGACGGACAAGAAAACACATGGTCCAACATTTTCGGAAAAAAATTCTTTGAAGTTCAAGATGGCACAACTGAGACTGATCACGGCGTGATCGATTACCTTGTTGTGACTTCGACTGATTTCTGGGACGGCCTGCCAAAAGATGTTCGTGAACAACTGACGACGATCATGGCTGAAGTTACCGAAGCTCGCAACGGTGAATCCACTGCAGTGAACGCTTCTGCCAAGCAAGCGATCTTGGACGCTGGTGGGGTTGTTCGTTCCTTGACAGCCGATCAGCGCGCTGAATGGGTTGCTGCCATGATGCCAGTTTGGGCCCAGTTTGTGGGTGATGTTGGCCAAGATAATGTCGATGCCGCACAAGCAATCA
>Ga0208414_1002206_pt1 | contig 13237 bp, 11 predicted proteins | sample AntAceMetag02UKE_FD_184770 | JGI IMG/M metagenome (GOLD analysis project Ga0208414, IMG submission 184770) | Saline lake microbial communities from Ace Lake, Antarctica - Antarctic Ace Lake Metagenome 02UKE (SPAdes) (version 2) | ecosystem: Environmental > Aquatic > Non-marine Saline and...
TACAGACTGGGCAAACCTTAGTGGGTAATTGACCTTTACGTTTTTTCATTCTTTGGTTTTTTTCTTGGCTTACTGGGTCTGACATGGGTTTGGAGAATCCGCTGATTCTCCATTTTTACGGTTTCATTTTTTCTGTGTCCCCAAATCTTAGCCCTTGCGAGCTTTCCGCTGGCTTCCAAATTGACAATTGGGTAGGGATAATCCACTCCCAATTGAAAAATATCTTCTGACACATCAAAAACCGTTATTTCCCATGGTTCGTGAATAAATGGAATAGGCACAGGCTCGAGCTCTGGAACCCATTTTTTTATGAAATTTCCTTCTGGATCATGATCTTTCGATTGTTTTATTGGATTGTAAATTCTTACGGTATTAATGCCTGTTGTACCAGCCTGCATTTGAAATTGAGGGTAATGAATGCCCGGATCAAAGTCCAAAAACTGATTCGCTAGATAATACACCCCAGTTCTCCAGTCTTGATCGAGGTGATGGCACAAAAACGAGACTACCATTGCTCTCATTCTGAAATTAATCCAACCCGTTTGTTTCACGCAGCGCATGCAAGCATCGATTAACGGGTAGCCTGTCAAACCGTTTTCCCATGCTTTAATTCGCTTTTCATTGAGTGGACGCTCCAACGTCTCATAACCTTTATTAATGCACTCATTTTCATAGGTACATTCAACTTCAAACTTTTGAATAAAGTGACAGTGCCATTTAAGTCGTGTTAAAATACCCTGAAAAGCGCGCTTGTTTGAATCGTAGTTTGAATGGTTTCTAATGTAATGGCAGGCCTGATGAATACTAAGGTTACCCCATGCCAAATAGGGTGAAATGCGGCCGCAGGATAAACGACTTTGTTGTGGTTTCGATATGTGTCTTGCATAGTTTTTACCCCGTTCATCAGCAAAAGACCTTAAATATTTCCAAGCGTATACTTCACCTGCAGGTTGAAAATCGGCAGGGTAGTCCGACCAGCTTTCCTTTAGTTCATTAGGAAGTTGAAAAGGGTGATTTAAATCCAGGTCTGGAGCTACTGAGGGTTGCACATTAATTGATGGATTGTTAATGTATGTGTACCAAGCAGTATCCCAACCTTTGCGGTTTTCGATTCCGCGTAAAACACCATTTTGTTGATACTCAAGCCAAACTATACCTAGTTTTCGGAAATATTTCCCAACTTCTTTATCTCTATTCCATGTAAGCTGAACTCCACTTTCCCTGTAGGAGAATACGTGCTGAACTTCATAGCGTTCTTGAATAAATTCAAATACCTCCAACGAATTTCCGTAGCAAGTTTCAACTTGTCTATTGAGTGATGTTAAGGAAGTATTCATTACCTGAATTGAGTGCCAGCAAAACTGTAAATGACGTAGGCTTACTTCCTGATGCTTAATTAGTTTTGAATCAAAAATATACAGTAATAAGTAGGGAAGGTTAGTTCCTTCAGCTGCTGCAATAGCAGCATGATCAGATAAGCGCAAATCGCGTTTTATCCAGACAATATTAATTTGAGATCGGACGAGTTTACTCATTCAATAATAGTGGGATCTAGTTTCATTAGTTAGAGAACACATCAAATGTTAACTTGGTTCTAAAAAGTTTGACTTTAGTTACAGTGTAAAGCCAAAATTACTTTTTGGCGCGAAATAGGCTTGGGCAAAACGACCAGCAGTTGGATGTTTGTTCGTTTCTTCTTCCTCTGTAATTGCTAAATTATTCGACTTCACATCTTGAAACCCTATATTCAATGCTTCTGCTTTCTATTTGCCAAGTGCTTCATTAGAGCTATTGCTAACGTATCGATTGAGTGATTATTAAAGATTTTATGCTGCCGTACACTTTGGCACGAAAGCCCGAAAGAGAGAGCAATGGCTCTTTGCAATAAATTATTGTGATACAAAGTGAATAAAACAAAGGTGCGTATAAGAAAAAAGAGTTGATTGGTGGGCGCTCATCAATACATTAGTTTCAAATAGACTCATACTTGCACCGCAGCAGTACTTCCAATAGTTTTATGTTTACCTCGAGCAAGTCTTTTATGCTTAGTCCAGCTATCTCCGCTAAGACGTTAAAATAGATAGTGCACCAGTTGCTCAAACGAATAGTGAGCTAACGTTTTATTTGGACTCTAAGAAATAGAATTTATTCATATTTGAGCATCTAATTTTAAATAGAGCAGTTATGGATTTTACACAGCAATTGGAAATTTGGGCAAAAGGGGACGCTATACAAGGAAAACTCATGTTAGTAAGCGGAATAATGGCTTTATTAATCATGTGGTTGATCTTTAAAGGCGATAATCCTATACTTAAGGGAGTGCTGATTCCATTGGGTATTATAGTTTTATTAGGAGGGATATATGGCAGTTACGTAGGGTTCTCTCGTCCGGGACATATCGTAAAAACGCAAGAAATTTATAAAACTAACCCAAAGGAGGCAATTGCTAAAGAATTGGAAAAATCAGAAATGGACAATAGAAATTACACCGTAATCAAGAAGATTTGGCCAGTGTTAATTATTATAACTGCTTTATTGTTGGTATTTTTTCATGGAGATTACGTTCGAGGTTTACTCATCGGGCTTCTGGTAGTTTTTGTTTATGGCCTAGTAGTAGATACTTTACTGCATCAGCGATTAAAGCCGTACTTGGAAACCTTACAACAGCTCACTGTATAATTACAAAACGACTATAAAAAACTACAGAAACTATGTTAATCAATAAGGGAATTAGTATTAAAAACTTGATTGGTTGGTCCTACCACCATATCGTTTGGCTGACCGTGTTAATGGGGTCTGTAGCATGCTTATACCACTTCAAAATAATAACCTTTGCTATTCCTTGGCTACCTGTTTCTGTGGTAGGTACAGCGGTTGCGTTCTATGTTGGTTTTAAAAACAATCAAGCCTATGACCGCATGTGGGAAGCGCGCAAAATTTGGGGGGGTATTGTAAATGAGAGCCGCACGTGGGGAATGATGATAGATGGGTATATATCGAACATTTTTACCCAAGGAAATCTATCGGAGGCTGAATTGCATGCCATTAAAAAAAGATTGATTTACAGACACCTAGCTTGGTTGTATGCGCATCGAAGTCAGTTGTTGGTTGCAACACCTTGGGAGCATATTAGCCAAGGAGGTCAAACGGCGCGATTTGCCAAAATTTATCAAGAGAAATATGGTGTAGGTCAAATTGATGATGAAATTACTAAAGCTGGACTGCAACAATTTTTAGATCCTAAAGAGCACGAAGCGTTAAAATTGAAATCCAACACCGCTACGCAGCTAATAAATGAGCAATCAAGAGAACTAACACAACTCAGAGAAAAACATGTAATTGACGATTTCCGACACATGGAACTGGAGGGTATTCTGCGCAGTTTTTACACTTTACAAGGCAAAAATGAACGCATTAAAAAATTCCCCTTACCTCGCATGCAGGCCAATATGAGTCGATATTTTGTAGGAATATTTATTGCTTTATTGCCTTTTAGTATGGTTCCTAATTTACTGGATGTTGGCGCTTGGGGTATTTGGTTGTCTATTCCAATTGCAGTGCTCATTGGTTGGATGTACGTAATGATGGAGGTAGTAGGAGATTACACCGAAAACCCATTTCAAGGCATGGCTAATGATATTCCGACCTTATCGCTTACTAGGACTATCGAAATAGACCTGAGAGAGATGCTTGGCGAAACTGATATCCCAGGCCCGATACAGCCGAAGAATGGGGTTTTGATGTAGTGTTTAATTCCGAAACAGTGCTTGTGTGGAGGTAACGATATATCCTTTCGATGTATTCGTATAATAACACAACCAATAATTATTACTGCAATAGATTACTGGCTTCAGTCAAGAAATAGTAAAATTATAATCTACCTAATCTTAATGATGTTGTGCGTTTTTTGTTCGGATTTACTCGTAAAATCCTTGGAGAGTTCAACAGGTATTTTTTTTGTTTAGTTTGCTGATAAACAGTAATTAAGGATTGGTTATGTGAATTATTAATTAACCCTATTTATGCATGTTTAATGCAGTTTTTTGATTGCTCATTATCGCATATTGCGATACGCTATAAAAGTTCATAAGTGCAGCTTAACGCAAGATTCGTTGCGTTGGTGAGCTAAAAAAATGAGTCCTATAGTAATACCATTCCTTGTTCTATAATGAAGCACATTATGTCTAATTAAGATTGCGCACATGATATAGATTTAAGCAGTGTTCCTGAACTCACTGCATTAGTTTCGGACTCAATATTTCATACCATTTACCTTAATTTATTTTCAAAATTCTGCTCTCTTGCAGTTATCTAAGCGAAATACTTAACGAATGCAGGGCAACGAAATAGTTGGTGTTTGGTGCGGGTATCTATATGCACTTCAATGAACATAACAGCTTTTTATTCCAGCAATAAGTGCTTGGCATTATTTTAAGTTGTTCCATCAAGAAACATTGAAAACCTGTTCTATTTAATATTACTTTGTACCTGTGTTATCCAAAAAGAATCGATATGCTTTTCATGCCTTGCTAGATTTGGCAGAACATCAGAATGAAGGACCTCGATTGATAAGCGAAATTGCAGATGCTAAAAAAATTCCGAAAAAATTCTTGGAGACGATTCTTTTAGAGCTAAAGAAGGCCGGCTTTCTTGGATCTAAAATGGGTAAGGGTGGGGGCTATTATTTACTTAAGAAACCAAATGAAATTCATTTTGCTGATGTAATTCGATTAGTTGATGGGCCAATTGCACTTTTACCTTGTGTTAGCCTGAATTATTATGAAAAATGTGACGAATGTATTTCACCAGAAGAGGTTTGTGGGTTAAAACGAGTTATGACTAAGGTGAGAGACGAATCTCTTAAGGTGCTAGAAAACAGAACGATAGAAGACATTTTGTAATTAAATAGTTTTTTTATTTATATATTCTGCTAAATCTATAGATTATATCTATTATTGCGGACATGATTGACATGGTGTTTTCTTCAAATAAGTTGGGTAATGGCAGAAGTACCAGCTTAGCAAAAACTATATCTTGGCGAATTATAGGAACAATTGATACAATGCTAATCTCCTATTTTATAACCAGTAACTACCTCGTAGCAGTTTCGATAGGGTCAGTAGAGGTGGTTACCAAAATGATCCTTTATTATTTTCACGAACGATTATGGAATCGAGTACGTTGAAATTAGTACAAACACTCAACGCCGCCTGTAAAGATTTAGGTCCCAAAGAAGTTCTGCTTCTAGTAAACTCCCAATTCAGAAATCGTGCAGTTCTAACTTCCTCATTGGGAAAAGAAGATCAGTATATTACACATGTAATAGCTAAAAACAGTCTGGATATAAAGATTGTGACCTTAGATACAGGAAGGCTTTTTTCAGAAAGTTATGATTTATTAGCGAAAACACAATTGCATTATAAACTTCAGATTCAAACCTTTTTTCCAAATACTAATTCCGTTGAAACCTATGTAGATCAGGAAGGAATAAACGGTTTCTATAATTCAGTAGAAAGCAGAAAACGTTGTTGTTCAATTCGGAAAATAGAATCGCTTCAAAGAGCTATTGCAGGATATGAAGTTTGGGTGACCGGTATACGTGCCGAGCAAAACGATAATCGCCAAAATATGCCACAATGGGAATGGGATGAAGTAAATCAAATTCTTAAAGTTCATCCACTACTGCACCTGAAAGCTCTCGAATTAGAAAGTGAAATTTTAGAACATGACATACCTATAAACTCCTTGCATGATCAAGGTTATCTGAGTATTGGTTGTGCACCTTGCACCAAATCGGTAGAACCCGGAGAACATGAGAGATCCGGTCGATGGTGGTGGGAGCAGGACAAAAAAGAATGTGGATTACACCTAACAAGAACATGAATATAGAATTCCCACAAGCCCTCGAAGAAGAGGCAATTTATATCCTGCGAGAAAGCGCAGCCCAGTTTAAGAATCCCTACATTTTATTTAGTGGAGGAAAAGACAGTATTACCTTAGTGCATCTTGCTATAAAGGCATTTGCGCCGCATGCAATCCCTTTTAAATTGCTGCATGTGGATACTGGACACAATTTTCAGGAAACACTCGATTTTCGGGATAAATTAGTTTCCGAACTTGGACTTCAATTGGATGTGCGCTTCGTGACTGATTCGATAGAACGCTATCAACTGGATGATCCCAAGGGCAAATATGCCACTCGAAACCAATTGCAGTCTCATACCTTACTGGACGCTATTGATGAGTTAGAAATAGATGCAGCAATTGGTGGAGCAAGAAGAGATGAGGAAAAAGCACGAGCCAAAGAGCGGATTTTCTCAGTACGTGATGAATTTGGAAGCTGGAACCCCAAACTTCAACGTCCTGAGCTATTCAATATGCTGAATGGAAGAATCAAAAAAGGTCAGAATGTACGGGTATTTCCGTTGAGTAATTGGACTGAATTGGATGTCTGGAATTATATCGCCAGAGAAGAAATTGAGATTCCTTCTCTATACTTGACACACGAACGCTCTGTTTTTCGAAGAGACGGACAATGGTGGGCGGAATCGCCTCTGGTGTATCAGGATGAAAATGAAATCACAGAATTAAAACATGTTCGGTATCGAACTCTTGGAGACATTACCTGTACGGCTGCATTTGAGTCTCATACAAACTCGATTGTTGATATGTTAGAAGAATTGAAAAACACAAAAACTTCCGAACGAGGCTCAAGGATTGATGACAAAGTGAGTGATGCAGCAATGGAAGAACGAAAAATGGCGGGTTATTTTTAAAGAGAATATCTATGGAATTAAAGAAAATTGCCATTTGTGGCAGCGTAGACGATGGCAAAAGCACCCTGCTAGGGCGATTGATGTTCGAACTTGGAAACTATACTTCTGATAAATTAGAAGAAGTCGAAAGAGTGTCGAAGAAAGCGGGAAAAATGAAACTCGATTACAGCTTGTTTACAGATGGATTGATGGCTGAACGAGAGCAGGGCATAACCATTGACGTGGCACACTTGTATATGACTTACAAAAACACTCGAATTATTTGGGCCGATGCACCCGGTCATGAACAATATACACGTAACATGGTTACCGCGGCAAGTGGGGCAAATGCCGCTCTGATACTAAGTGATGTCAGTAGACCTATGACCAAACAATTCAGAAGGCATTTAGATGTATTGCAAGTTCTAAGAATTCCTCGTGTGTTGGTATGTGTTAATAAATTGGATCTAGTCAATAACGATGCTGAGAAGTATGAGGAAAGAAAAAGAGAAATTGAACAGCTTTTGCAGGACGTTTCTGGTCAGCAAATCGATTTCGTTCCGGTTTCGGCTCTTGAAGGTTTAAATCTGATTGAACTTGACACCTCTTATTTCAAACAAAACCAACTGACTGTCCTTTCTTGGATTGATTCACTCCAAACTATTAATACTAAAAGAAAGGGCTTTTATGCGCAGATTCAAGCCGCAATTCATCAAGGTGGTGTAAACCGCAGTTATCAAACATGGATTTATGATGGTGCTCTGTGTAAAGGAGATGTACTTTATGTTGGGCACGATCAACTTGAGGTAGTGGTGCAGGAAATTCAAAAATTCGGAAAAGAAATTCCTTCCGCTCACGCAGGCGAGGCGATCAATATTGTTCTCGACCGAGATGTAGATATTTCTCGAGGCAGTATTCTCACCAAAATCAGTGGAAATTTGAATAATTTGGTAGAGGTAGAGCTGTTTAATCTTGATAACAAAAAAGAACTTGTAACACGCAAGTCTTATTTATTGAGGCAGGGCATTTTTGAAACAAAAATGCGTATTGAACACATTGATGGAGGAAAGGTGGTAGCCACTAACGAAAGAAAAAATGCTGTACTTCGATTAGCAAGTCCACTGGCCATAAGTGTCCGCGAAAGTGTTGAATCATCAGGTTTTATATTGATTGATGAATCATCAAATGCTACCTGCGCATTGGGAATATTAAATTCGAATAATTGATGAGCTGATATTGTATTCTATTGGATCTTGGTTGCTCTGCACTTTACTTCTTGTAAATATTAGAATCGTATAAGTCAGAAGAAATAATCACAGGCAAATGCATTCTGTTGGATTGAAGCTCTTTGCTTTTTTAGGTTTTGCTTAAAAAAATTACAGTAAATAAAGTTTAGGTTTCTGAACTTTAACTCTGATTAAGTGGATTAATTAATGACATCAGCAGAGCCAATGATACCCAAACTTTCAATTTAATCAAATGCTGTTTTTTATAATTCATTCGTTTAGAGTGGTTTAGGATTGCCTCGCAATAAATAGTCTTGGTTTTTATTCCTCAATAAAATGTAATTTGGTATGCTGAAACTCTTTAGCACAAACGATAATTACAGATATTCTTCTGAAAACTTAGACTGGAGCATCGTAATAATCAATTTAAAAAATAACAACATGAAAAAAACGATACAAAGTTTGTTGATGCTTTCAGTTCTATTTATTGGAATAGAAGCTTATTCTCAGTCTTTTACACTTTCTGACAACATCATTGAAGACAGTTTGTACATAAATGGATATTTCGACGAATCGGTTAAACTTCAAAATAACACCACTAATAAAATGGTGATAAACTACCGCATAGTAGAAAACTCAATTGATACTGCTAACTGGTTTATTTTATTTTGTACGTATCCGGAATGTCTAACTTACATTCCAGAAGGTGGAATTACTGATACAATTGCAGCGAATGAAGAAGTATTGATTGCCAATTTAGCTATTGAAGCAGGCAGCATTCCTAAAGATTGTAGCTTAAAAATTGAATTTTTTGATGTTAGCGATTCTACTTTTAGAGATACTTTAGAGTTTATTTTTCATGCAAGTGAAACGGATAAAAAACCAGTGGAGGGCCCTGGCTCAGTAAACGATGTGGATAACGCTGCTCAATTTAGTGTATACCCAAATCCGATTTCAAATCAGTTTAATATAGAATTCAAGGATGCTAAATATTCATGGAAACTTTTGGATACCTATGGAAGAACTATAAAAAAATCATCGCTTTATGAGTCTAAGGAGTTTGTTGAAATTGACAGTAGTAAACTTCCTTCAGGAATGTATATGCTAGAGATTAATACAGCAGATGGAGCTGCGTATCAAACACGGATTATAAAACCTTAATGCATTAAGGAAGAGGGCTATGAAGTTGATAAAAATCATTGGGATACTTGTTTTTTCGTTGCAGCTATCGCAACTTAGCTATGCGAGTATAATCCATCAGAAAATCGTTCTCAATAAGGGCCAGCTGTTGACTGTAGATTCGGTGCAGGTTCCTTATTACGCATTTAATGCGGATACCGTATTTGGTCAGACTAATGAACGGTTAAAAATAGTAATAGGGGATAGCCTTGTGCTTTCTGTAATAAACCATACGGCAGATGTCCAAGAGTTTGTTCTAACAGATTTTTCAATCAATAGAACTATTGCAGCTGGAGCTACAGAGCAAGTCACACTGCACGCTCTAAAAGCTGGAATTCATATCTATTCAGCTGGTAAGTCAGGCAAACAAATCGATTTTTGGGGAGCAGCTGGCATGTTGATAATTACCAATCAAAGTGATGCTGTAAAATCTACGTTTTATTGGAATTTAAAGGATTTCGAATCCCAGAAAGTGCTTCAACTTGATTCAGGAAAATCGGTAGATTGGAGTACTTATTATCCCGATTATTTTATGGTAAATGGGCTAGGTAAGGATCAACTGGTAGGCGATGCAGCCTCCAACGTAAAAGGTGCTGTAGGAGAATCTATACTCATTATGCTGACCAATACAGGAAACGTTAATCACTCCATTCATTTTCACGGATACCATTGTCTTGCTCAAGAAGTAACCTCTAATCGCGTACAGAAAGGATGCTCCAAGGACACGTTTCCGCTGGAAGCTGGCGATGGACTCATATTGTTATTGGTTCCAGATAAACCAGGTTTTTACCCGGTTCACGATCATAATTTGATCGCTGTATCTGGAGGAGGGAAATATCCTAACGGAATATTCATGGTATTAGATATTAAGTAATGAAAAGAATAACGGTAGCACTTTTAGCTGTATTTGTAGTTTCAAACAGTTACAGTCAAGCAGACACTTCTTTTAATATCTGGATGTGGACTACAGGATTGCATCAATTGCATGACGGTCTAACAATTAAGAACTACGGATTTACTCTTGGTGCTGGAAGGCCTTCAATTCCAGGTCCTACGTTAAGAGTTAAGCAAGGCCAAAAGGTGCGATTAGATGTTCGAAATCAGTCGCAAGGAGCACCTCATACGATTCATTTGCATGGTTTGGATGTCGATCAAGCTAACGATGGAGTGCCAGCTACCAGTTTTGTTATTCCGCATAAAGAAACTAAGCAGTATGAATTCGTCGCTACTCATGCTGGAACGTATTTATACCATTGTCATGTAGCCAGTGTGTTGCACGTTCAATTGGGAATGTATGGGAGCTTTATAGTTGAGCCGAAAGATCGAGAAGCTGCTCCCGGTTATTTTTACGGTAGAGACTTTAATCTATTGATGTCAGAAGCAGATAAATCGTGGTTTGATAACAAACCCAAACATTCTACTGGAGACTCGGTTCATGCCAAATTTAACCTGCCTATATACGAACCCGATTACTTCTTTGTAAATGGACAAAGTCAGCAGCAGATAGATACGCTGATGGCACGTTCTGATGAAAACGTTTTTATTCGACTTTCCAATGTAGGTTACTTCGAAAATTTGGTCCAATTTCCAGCTGGATTAACCGCCACCTTGATTACATCTGATGGAAGACCGCTCCCAACTAAAAAAACTATTGACAGCCTGTATCTTACACCAGGGGAACGCTATGGAGTAATGCTTTCGCCCTTGGGCAGTACGCAGCGTAGCATTAAGATAAACTATCTGCATATGTTTACAGGAAAGCAAGTGCATGCGGAAGAGGTTGTTTTTGGCATTGATGAAACACTACCAGTAGAAGCAACAGCTCAGCAAACCTCAATTCGCACTTATCCGAATCCAGTGCTGGATGTATTGACCATTGAGAATAGCTTTGTGCAGCCAGTAGAGTTTGCAATTACATCTATGCTTGGCCGAACAGTGTTGCAGGGAAGTATTGAGTCTTCAAAACAAGTGATTGATATTAACCACTTAGAATCGGGAACCTATGTTCTAAAAGTCGGTACTATTTCTAGTAGCATTGTAAAAAAATAGAAGAATAGTTTGGCCGGAATAGGTTTATTGAATGCGCTGCATTAATGGAGTATTTAATAAACCTATTTTTTTGTTTAACCAATTGACATACAGGTTTTAAATGCTCATTAATTGAATGGTTAATTAAATCTATTTCCACCTGTGTAAAACAGTTTTTTGATTGCCAATTATCGCGATTTAACCAAATTGCAAAACTTAGGTTCCATAAAAGCAACTAAAAGAGAATTATAAAGCACTAATCATTGTGTTTGAAAGATAAATGGCTGCTTTTGAAAGGAAAAAAGGAATAGAAAATGAAGTTAATTCTATAGAAAACTCATACAATGAATGTATTGTTTCGACACCTAAAATATTGCAGTTACGAACTGCTTGACACCATAACGGCAGGAGGAAAGATATTCAGGTTTTGTCCTTAGTTTATAAATCATAGGGATACTTACAATTTGCAAGAACTTTGATCCACTACAAATTATCCAAAACCTTTTTTAGCTTGTGGTTTTGAACTAATTTGGTGGCCTAAACCAAATCAAACATGGAAGTCGACTTTTTATTTAGCAATGAATTAGTGAATGAAGTTGAAAAGCTAATTCACAAATCAGACAAATACCTTTTATTAGTATCTCCATTTATCGACCTCGACAAAAGAATACAAGATGCGCTAGCCGAAAAATTGAAGAACCCTAACTTTAAGTTAAAGGTTCTTTTTGGAAAGAATAAGAGTTGGAATTATGGACCTAAGAAAGCGGATCCGTTAGATAGTATGAAATCGGAATCGCGTGAATTCCTATTGAAATTTCCAAATATTGAAATCCGATATAATGATCGACTTCATGCTAAGTTTTATCAAAACGATTCTCATTTTATTATGACTAGCATGAATCTATATGGTTATTCGCTGGCAAAAAACATTGAAGTTGGAATAATTAGTAGATATGGCTCTACAAGTGCTGTGGGAAAATTAGCAGACAAGGCAGGGTTAATCGTAAACAAAGGAGTTGCAAGGGTAACTGAAAAAGTAATAGGTATAGAAAATGACGAAGTCGATCCTACAGAAAAGTTTAGGACCATTTTTGAGACTTCTGAATTGAAATTTCGGACAGAACCAATAATGAAAAAGAAGTCTGGGCTTATGGGTTTTGCGGGTGGTGAAGAAATGGACGGAATTACTATACTTGAAGATACCCTTAGCAGACCTCAAAAACCGAATACTAAAAAAGAAGCTAAAGCCTATCAGTACCCTAAATCACACCAAAAATCTGGGGTAGTGGCAACACCGCAAAGAATAGAAAAAGTAACGAACACAGATCTTAAATCTGCCTCTCAGCTGTCAAAATTGTTGGGCGTTGCCTCTAATGACATTACCAAGAAAATGGAGCAAAAGGGCTTTGTTCGAGAGGGGCAATTAACTGATGCTGGAAAAACTAACGGTTTGGTTTTGAAAAAATATATGGGAACTGAATATGTGGCTTACCCAACAGAAATGATTGTAAACGAATTCTCAAAAAACTAATGGCTAAATCAAATAACACCAAACAAAAATCAATGGAAGAAACCCTCTGGGATGCTGCCAATAAACTCCGTGGAACAGTAGAAAGCTCCGAATACAAGCACGTAGTACTGGGGCTTATCTTCTTGAAATTTGCTAGCGACAAGTTTGAAGAACGGAGGCAAGAACTCGTTGCCGAAGGCAAAGAGAAATATATGGAGATGAAAGAGTTCTACAACATGAAGAACATCTTCTTTTTACCTCCAGAAAGCCGCTGGAGTTTTATCATTCAAAACTCGAAGCAAGACAATATTTCATTGCTGATAGATACCGCCTTGCATACCGTAGAAAATAACAATCCATCGCTTAAAGGTGCTTTGCCCGACAACTACTTCTCAAGGCTCAATATGGACATAAGCAAACTAGCCGCTTTGTTGGATACCATTAATAACATTGACACGCTCAAAGACAAAGAGCAGGACGTTGTTGGTCGGGTTTACGAATACTTCTTGAGCAAGTTCGCTTTGGCAGAAGGCAAAGGA
>Ga0208414_1002212_pt1 | contig 13216 bp, 12 predicted proteins | sample AntAceMetag02UKE_FD_184770 | JGI IMG/M metagenome (GOLD analysis project Ga0208414, IMG submission 184770) | Saline lake microbial communities from Ace Lake, Antarctica - Antarctic Ace Lake Metagenome 02UKE (SPAdes) (version 2) | ecosystem: Environmental > Aquatic > Non-marine Saline and...
GCCAATCTCAACCCGTCGCGGCCAAGGATTATCATCCTGATTGACGCGCTTCTCTCATCCAGATTGTCGCGCTACACGCGGCAGGAAAACAAGTTTGTGACTATCGGCTCACTGTCGCCATTAGATCGGTCGCAGCATTTTCGCTTCATGGGCACGACAACACCGACACGGACGGCCCTAACCGGACATTGACCGACCCTCAGCCATGCTGCGGTGCGGCCCTTCGAAGGAGACATTCGCTGCACCTGTTAAATCAAGTGATGGTCGAACTCACACAACGCGGACTTTCCCGACATTGGTGTTTGGGCATGTTGCTGACGCAGCATTTGTTCGCAGTCGCAGCGTCGCGCTTTTTGCGGTGAAGCGAATTTCACCAAAGCGGCCATTCAAGGCCGCCATCAAACACCAATTCCAAACTGTCCTTTCGCTGCACTGAGATCGAACAAGCAGGGTGCGGACTTTCCCGACATTGAAGTTTGACCATGTTGCTGACGCAGCATTTGGTTGCAGTTGCGGCGGAACATTTTTGGCGACGCAGCAGATTTCACCAGAGCGGCCATTGAGAGGTTCAAAATCGGGCATTCCCAAACCACCCTTTCGCTGCGAGCGGTTCCAACAATCGGGTCGCGGGATAAACCTGCTGTTCGATCTCCAAACCCGGATGTCTGCTTTGATCAGCATCAACCTTTACAGTCTAACTTTTTCGGCTGGGACATTCTGTGGCGTTACGACCTGCACGTTGGATATAGCTGTCATCAAAGGGACTTTCGTTAGCTTGTGGTGATACAGAAACGCATGAAAGACGTTTTCTAAATCAACGCCCAAGTCATGATGCAAAACAAAGCTAAGGCGACCTGCTGTCATCAGCGCCCGGTTATCTTTATCAAGATCATGGGCTATGAATATATCAGGCAGCAGCCCGTTCTGCTCAAGAGCATTCAGGATAGTATGGTTCCCACCGCCCATGGAATAAACTGCGCACAAATGATCCAAATTTTCCACTGCGCCATGTAGGACACTGGACGTCTCATGAAGAACGCCACTGCCGTCCACCATGCGCAGCTTTGGGCACAACCGTTTCAGGGTCAGTTTGAATGCAGCCTCTCGCTCTTCTTCCCCTAAGAACCGATCATTGCTCCGTGAGGTCAGGACCGTTCCAGTAACATCGCCAACAGTTTTTGAGATCAGATAAGCCGCAGTCCGGCCAGCACTTTGGTTATCAAGCCCGACATAGGCAATGCGCTGGGTCGCGGTCAGATCAGTTACAAGCGTGATGACGGGGATGCCTGATGCAACTAGTTCATCGATCGCCGCCCGCACCGCGGGGACATCGCGCACCTTCAGGCAAACGCCGTGGCTTCCGCGCTTTGCGATACGCGCCAAAACCTGCAAAACGTCCACCTCATCCATGATTTCGTGCATCACAAATCTGGGACGGCAAACGGCGATTCCGATCCGTGGCAACACGTCCTCGGCGGCTCGTTTGATCTCTCGGCTGAAGCGGTTTGGTGCCTCAATGACAAAATCGAAAAACATACGCCGTCCCCGCGCGGAAAGCTGGGCCTCTTGTCCCTCAAGTTCAGAGATAGCCGCTGTGACCCGCGCCTTGGTTTGTGGGCTGACATGGACTCGGCCATTGATCGCACGGTCAATCGTCGCCGTGCTGAGCCCAGCTTGTCGGGCTATTTCTTTCAGTGGAAAGCGATGTGTCATTGATGTATTCTTGATGTATTTTCACGACCCAATCAAGGCCGTGTTGCTGCATGCTATTTGCAACAACAGGAGACGCGCCATGACAGACCACATCGAACCCAAAGTTGGATATTTTGAGACTGCCGCATGCGACCTAAACGTTTTTAAAACGCTGATTGAACAAACGCTCGATCCTGCATCGGTCCCACACGCGTGCGACATCCAAAAGAACACACCGATTTACGATATGGGATCGCTTCGGGCGTCCCTCGAAGACAAGGAGATGCGGCGGCAGCTCATGACCGAATGGGCGCATGTTCTGATGCATGGTGCGGGCGTTCTGGTCCTGCGTGGGGCCTGTGCAGATACAGACGTATTGGACGAAGCAACATCGGTTTATGAAGCCATCATTACCAAAGAGACATTGGCAAGCGGTGGCGGCGGGGACCATTTTGCAACGTCAGGGTCCAATGATCGTATTTGGAATTCACTGCAAAAACTCTGCGAAGATGCGCCGGAAGTGTTTCTGCGTTACTTTGCCAATACCTCGATCGCGGCGGTGTGCGAAGCATGGTTGGGGCCTAATTATCAGATGACGGCACAGATCAATCTGGTCCATCCGGGTGGCGCTGCGCAACAAGCCCATAGGGACTACCACCTAGGCTTTCAAACGGCTGAAATCAGTGCTGAATACCCTGCACATGTGCATGATCTGTCACCTGCGCTAACGCTGCAAGGGGCAGTCGCCCATTGCGATATGCCAATCGAGAGTGGGCCGACCAAATTGCTGCCATTCTCGCAGCTTTACCGCGCGGGCTATGCCGCTTGGCGACATCCAGATTTTCGGACCCTTTTTGAAGAGCGCCATATTCAACTGCCGCTGGCCAAAGGGGACGCATTGTTTTTCAACCCAGCACTGTTTCATGCCGCTGGCGCAAACACGAGTGATGACATTCACCGTATGGCCAATCTGTTGCAGGTGTCCTCTGCCTTTGGACGTGCAATGGAGACGGTTGATCGCCGCAAGATGTGTAAACTTCTGTATCCGGCCGCTTTGGCATCCTACAAAGACACCACCCTGACCGCATCTGAATTGGCCGCGTCGATTGCTGCGTCGGCAGAGGGGTACTCCTTTCCGACCAACCTTGACCGTGATCCCCCCAAAGGGGGTCTTGCACCAGAAACGCAGCAGGCCCTGTTCGCGCGGGCAATTGCCGAGGGTATGACTGACCAAGAGTTTGCAAGTCACCTCGATCAAATGAGCGCAAATCAAAGTACTTAGCAGCAGTTAACGCGCATGATCTTCTCGGCCAGCTAAGAGTTGAAGAAGACGCAAAGCGGTCATTGGTCGCTTTGCTGAAACTCGTCACTCAGGGCTCGCAGCCACCGAAGGAAGTACCAAACGATCACGACTGCTTCGAAATGACGAACGGCAGGAGCCGTTCGTCAGGTTTCTTCGATGTCGATCTGTTCAGCGATACTCAGGGCGTCTTCCAATTCGACCCCCAGATAACGGACTGTGCTATCGACCTTGGTGTGGCCAAGCAAAAGCTGAACAGCCCGCAGGTTACCAGTCTTTCGATAGATTTCCGCCACTTTAGTTCGACGCATAGAATGGGTGCCATAGCCGCTGGGTTCCAGCCCAATTGAAACAACCCAATCCCGAACCAACCGCCCATACTGGCGTGTTGATATGTGTGGGCGATCGTGGAAACGACTAGGGAATATGAATTGGCATCCGATCATTTCCGGCGATCTGATCCAGCTGGACACTGTTTCTCGCGTGTTTTCAGCCAGTTCAAACTGCACAGGCTTGTTCGTTTTGCTTTGAACGACCGACACGCGTTCTCGCACCCGGTCATCCCTGATAAGATCACCGACCTTGAGCGCGACCAAGTCGCAACCGCGCAATTTGCTGTCGATTGCGACGTTAAACAAAGCTAGATCGCGAAGATTGCCCGCGAGTTCCAGGCGCGCGCGGATGGCCCAGACCTGCTTGGGAAGTAGTGGGCGCTTTTGCCCAACAAGGCGACCCTTGTTCCAAGCTCTGCGTTTCGGTGTAACGGCGGGAAGTTGGACTCTTGGCATGATTTGCCCTCCATCCAACCCTCCAGCCCAAACATCAACGTAGCGCTGACGGAGTATTATAACCTGAAAACGAAAGTTGGCTTAGCCGCAGAAGCACCACCACGCGTTTCTGCGAAAGCAAAAGGCGGCTACGAGCCCATCTTACCTCTTTTCTGCACTGCGGCTAATGTCTGCTATGATGTAACACTTCGAATCCCTCAACAGTTGGCCGGGTTTTGAATAGGATTTCTAAACGTAAACATTTTTGCAAGTGACTAACTACCGATCTGACAGCCGTCGAGGGTAAGCTCAGCCATAACGGTCAAATATTCAAAATTCTGCAAGATGCACTTAGCTGCTCAATTTAGTCAGCTTATAAATCGGCTTGCACATCTATTTTCAAATTGCGTAACCTGTTCTTACCACAGGGGAGCCGCATAATGTTGCGGCTGAGATGTAGGCGACAAGCCCACGGACCCTCAAAGCTGATCTGGATAATGCCAGCGTAGCAAGGAGGACTGAAATGTTTGCAGGCGCACAACTCTCACTTTATCCGATGACCGACGGGTTCGTTGATGCCATTTTATCGTCACTAAGCGCGCTTGATCCGTGGCGCGACAGACTGCGGATTGAAACCGATGATATCTCGACCCTGATTGTCGGACCGCCCGAGGTTCTGTTTACCGCGTTGCGTGATCTGTACGTCGCCGCCGCCAAATCAGGCAAACACGTGGTGTTGCGCGCTACCCTGTCACGCGGGTGTCCGGGCGAGCCGGACGACCCGATCTGTCAGACAGGCGCGTTGGCCAACCCGTCTGAACCATTGGAGTCACGGCAAAAGACATCACTTGCAGCCTTGGCGACGACGCCCGAATTAGGCCAAGCCGCCGACGCGCAATTTTCGCTGTATGTAATGGGCGCGGGTGATCATATGGCAGAAATCATGGGCTGTATCGATTTTCTAAAACAAAGCGGCACGTTTGATCGTTCCAAAAATTTTTGCACACGGTTAACGGGTGATGCAGGCCCGGTCTTTGCCACATTGCAACAGGCATTTTGCCAGTTCGGCCCGCCAAATGGCCATGTCACGATTGATTTAACAGTCTCTGCCAACAGCCCATCCAAGCGCTGATCTGATGGCAAACCCGATACCCCGCCCTGTTGGCGGAGGTTTGGCCCACGGCATTCCAGCCGTCCTGGGTGTGGCCAGCGCCTTCGTTATATGGGAAATCTACGTCCATGTGTCCGGTATTTCGCCGCTGATACTGCCTGCACCGTCACGGGTGTTGCACCAGATCGTATTGAACCACGCCCTGTTATGGGACAACACGGTGCCCACGATCACGGCAACACTGGTCGGGTTCAGCTTGTCGTTAGCCGTGGCGTTTGTGTTGTCCGTCGTGTTGGATTTCATGCCGCGCGTGCGCCGCGCGCTGTTCCCGATTTTCGTCGTCAGCCCGACATTGCCGCTGGTCGCAATCGCGCCGCTTGTCGTGTTGTGGTTCGGGTTTGATCTGACGCCCAAAATATTGCTGGTCGCACTCGTGACGTTCTTTCCGATGTTGGTGGCGCTGGTCGATGGTTACGAGTCCACTGACCCCGAAATCGAAGATTTGCTCCGCTCCATGGGGGCGTCGCGCCGCGTGGTGTTTCGCACGGCGCGCCTGCCATCCGCGATGCCCTATTTCTTTGCGGGGCTGCGCATTTCGATAACCTACGCGGTCGTGGCGGCGATCTTCGCGGAATATGTTGGTGCGCGGGCAGGGCTGGGGATTGTGATCCTGAATGCCAAAAACAGTTTTCGACCAGATCTTGTGTTGGCCGCTGTCGTGATCAGTTCGGTGCTGACGCTGGTCTTGTTCGCGATCACCGCAACGCTGCAACGCGTGGTGCTCCGCTGGCGCACTGTCGGGGGTGGCTCATGAGTGTTCTGACCATGCAAAACGTCGGCGTCACATTGGGCACGACCGAGGTGCTGGCTGATATTTCGCTGCATCTGGCGCAGGGCGAATTTGTATCCATTCTGGCCCCATCCGGTGCAGGTAAATCCACGATCTTCCGGCTGCTGTCAGGTGCCTTGCACCATGATCGTGGTACAATTGAATGCGACGGTCGCCCGCTTGATCAAAACACGCAGAACTTTGCGTTTATGCCACAGCGCGACGCGTTGATGCCGTGGCGGCGTATCATAGATAATCTGACCTTGGGGTTGGAGGTTCAGGGCATAGTGCGCAAAGACGCCCGCGCCCGCGTCATGCCTTTGCTGACCGATTTCGGTTTGGATGGATTTGAACAGCATTATCCGGCTCAGCTTTCTGGGGGTATGCGCCAACGGGCGGCGCTGTTGCGCACCATCGTCCAAGCACGCCCAGTTCAGCTTTTGGATGAACCATTCGGCGCGCTTGATGCATTGACCCGCACGCAGATGCAGACGTGGTTTGAGGAACGGTGGCAAAGCGCGCGCTGGACCACGTTGTTGGTCACCCATGATGTCCGCGAAGCGGTGGCCCTATCCGACCGGATTTATGTTTTGTCACGCCGTCCGGCCCGCGTGATCGCCGAAATCGCTGTGCCTGCACCGCGCCCCCGTCTTGGGCAAACCGTCAGCGCCGATGCTCATACGCTCGAGGCACATCTGCTTGATATTTTACTTAACCAAACTGGAGATACACTATGAAACACCTGCTTTGCGCGGCCATTATGTGTGCGGCCTTGCCAGCCGCAGCCCAAGACACCGTCAGCGTCGCGCTGGATTGGACCCCGAACACCAATCACGTCGGCCTTTATGTGGCGCAGTCTAAAGGCTGGTTCGAAGATGCCGGACTGGACGTCGATATCTTGCCCTACACTGACACCTCGTCAGGTGTTTTGGTCGCGACAGGCGTTGCAGAATTCGGCATCCTAAGCGCCGTCGGGTTTCATAGCCAGCGCGCGACAGGGGCCGACATGACTGTGGTGATGGCTGTGGTGCAGCATGAAACCGGACGGTTGGTGTTCAATGGTGAGCGTGATGACATTCAACGCCCGGCCAACCTGGACAGTAAAATCTATGCAGGCTTCGGCAGCGCGTGGGAAGAAGCACTGATTTCGACCATCATCCGCAACGATGGTGGCGACGGGATCTTTGATACTGTCACTTTGGGCACATCCGCCTACGAAGCATTGGCAAATGGCAGGGTTGATTTCACGCTTGAAGTCAGCACGTGGGAAGGCGTGAACTCCGCTTTACTGGACCGTCCACAACGCGCGTTTCGCTACGCGGATTTCGGGGTGCCGGACCAGCACACGACGTTTTTAGGCGGCAACGGGACGTGGCTGGCGGCCAACCCGGACGCTGCACGCGCGTTCGTGCAGGCGGCGCAACGTGGCTATGAATATGCGGTCAATAACCCGGCGGATGCGGCAGAAATCCTGATCGCCGAAACGGCGGGAATGTTGTCACGACCGGAACTGGTGCGAGCCTCCATGGAGGCTTTGGTTGCTGGCGGTTATTTGCAAGACGCTGGCGAGCCTGTCGGCCTGATTGACGACACGATGTTTGCCAATATCACGGGATTTCTGTTCGAGGCCGGTATTCTGCGCGGCGAAGACGGCGCACCTCTTACAACCATGCCCGATGTCTTGGTTTGGTACACAAACGACTATCTAGCGCCTTAAACACGTCGCCTTCCTTAGCAACGTTAAAGCGTTGGTTGGGTTTTAAACGGTGCGGTCCGATTAAAACCCAACCTTTAGGATCCCAATAAAGAGACAGATTCTTTAACGCGTTCTTTAAACCCGACGTTGCAGCAGCCGCAGCGATCGGCACACTTTCCCGGCCAAGTCATTGGTGCAAAACGCAGCGAAGTTCCCAAGATATCCCAAACTACCCGATGCTGCGTTATGCACGGCTGTCCACTAACGAAGGACAGCCAAGCTGGTGAGGGTGTCGAGACGATTGCAAAGGCACCCAGCGGAACGCCGATGAGACATTAGCCAACGCATTCGAGCCTATGCCATTCCAGTATAGAAAAATTACATCTTGAAAGGACCGGCGATGACCAAAGGCAAGAACAGCAAGAAAGTGACCTTGCATTGCATAAGTAGTTCGATTTCGCTATTAAAACACCATGACATACACATCAAGCGGCTCTGACGAAATCGCCGAACTCCTCATCCATATAGGGCGCTCTTCGCGGGGTGAGGATTTGGCGTCCCCCCTGACTGCGGCGCAATGGACTTGCCTGCGGTTTTTTGCGCGCGCCAACCGCGCGTCACGCACACCATCCGCGTTCGCTAGTTTTCAGGTTACCACGCGGGGAACGGCCTCCCAGACGATCAAAACTCTCGAGGAGAAAGGGCTTCTTGCGCGGTTTCGTTCTGATCGTGATCGCAGGAGCGTTCGGCTTGAGGTCACTGAGCAGGGGCAAGAAGCCCTTAACGCGGACCCGCTGGCAGATTTAATGTCTCTGATAGTCGTCATCGAACCGAAAGAACGTGCGGCGTTCTTGGCGACACTGTCCTGCTTATCCGAAAATCTCGCAGGGCTGAAGGGCGCGCAGGCATTTGGCACGTGCGAAGCCTGTACTCATTACACAGCATCGGACGGTGGGGGTTATTGCGCCTGTGTCGCGGCAGAGCTCAAGCCCGACGACTTAGGCAGGCTTTGTGTAAATTTCAGCAGTGGCGGTGTGTTGCCACGCCCACCAATTCTATCGAATGAAATCAGAAAAGGTCGTGCGCAATGACACAACAAGACGCCCAAGCAAACGGTGCAAATTTCAGTCACAACGAGCGCAAGCTGATTGCGATCAGCAGTGGCAAGGGTGGTGTCGGGAAATCAACCGTAACGGCCAATATCGCGGTCGCAATGGCGCGCATGGGATTGCGGGTCGGCGTTGTTGATGCTGATATCTACGGGCCGTCCATCCCGGGAATGCTTGGCATTGCGGGCAACCAGCCGCCTGCCATGTCACCGGACAAAAAAGTGATCCCAGCGCAGGCGTTTGGCGTCAAGGTGATGTCGATGGCGATGCTGTCGGATGATGACAGTCCCGCCATTCTGCGCGGCCCGATGGTGACCAAATACCTGCAAATGTTTGTCGCTCAGGTCGAGTGGGGAGAGCTGGATGTGTTGCTTTTGGACCTGCCCCCGGGAACCGGCGATATCCAACTCACGCTTGCGCAGGCTTTTCCGCTAACCGGTGCGGTCGTAGTCAGCACACCGCAGGATGTCAGTCTGAAAATCGCGCGGCGCGGGCTGCGCATGATGCAACAGGTGAACGTCCCGATCCTCGGCATCGTCGAGAACATGAGCGGCTTTGCCTGCGGGTCCTGCGGTGAAGTAACGCATATTTTCAGCAGGGGGGGTGGTGAGGCTATTGCCCGCGAAATAGGTGTGCCTTTCCTCGGTGCCGTTCCAATCGAACCGGCAATTGTGGACACAGGCGATGCGGGCACTCCGATGGTGAACACCCATCCTGACAGCCCCGCAGCGCAGGCCTATGTCAAGATCGCAGAGGCGCTTGTTGACGGCGGTTCCGCGAAAGGCGGCCTTGCGTTGCCCTTCGATTGGCATGTGTCCGAGGGCACGGGCAAACCTGCTGACGCGGCCCCCCTTAGTTATGGTGGTGCTGCTGACGTGGCCATAGCGCTTGATCATAACGAGATCGGGCTGGCAATCCGCTGGCAGGACGGCCATGAACAATTGATCGGGTCGCGCGATCTTCGGCTGCAGTGCCGCTGTGCAGCTTGTCGCGATGAGATGAGCGGTGCGGCAATCCTTGATCCCTCCAGCGTGCCGCAATCGATCAAACCGACGCGGATATGGAGCCTTGGAAATTATGCGCTTGGGCTGGCTTTCAGTGACGGGCACAGCACAGGCATCTACACATTCAAAGCCCTTCGCGCCATGCAAAGCACAGAGGTCGAGGATGTCTGAAGCTGCAACGCACCGCCGCATACGGGTACAACCCACGGTACAAGACCCGCAAACCCTGCGCTTTATTCTCGAGGCACCCGTCCAAGACAGCGCATCAGTTTGCTACGACGATGCAAGCACGGATGCCCCGCTGGCGCGTGAGTTATTTGCCATCTCGGGTGTGCAGCGTGTCGAGGTTGACGGCGCTTCGATCTATGTAAGTCGCAGCGCGGATGTAGATTGGTCCGCATTGAAAGCCCCAATCGCCGCAGCAATCCGGAACGTTCTGGACAATGAATCCTCGCCGTTGGGACAACGGAGCGAAGCGCCTAAGGGTGAAGATGCGCTGCTTTTGCTGGCCGTCGCTGATCTGCTCGACCGCGAGGCGAACCCTGCGATCGCCAGCCACGGTGGCAGTGTTGCAGTAGAGCGCGTTGAGAACGGTGATGTCTATCTGCGCATGTCGGGGGGGTGTCAGGGATGTGCCGCGTCATCCGCCACGTTGCGACAGGGCATCGAGACGATGCTACGTGCAGCCCTTCCTGAAATTCGTGAAATCATCGACCTGACGGACCACGGTGCCGGAACCAATCCTTTCTACACCGGTACAGCGGGGAATACGCCGACCCTCAACCGGCCGCTGCCACCCGGGGCAATCGACTGGGAAGACGGACAGATCATCATAGATCCCGAATACCTCGCACCGAAACTTGGGCTGACGCCAGACACCTTGCGCGCAGGCATGCGCAACGGTGACATCGTCAGCAGCTCCGAAACCGGGACTGAAGAGCACGCAGGAAAGACACGCATCACAGTGCGAACCCCCGTCAGAGCCTGGGCGGCAGAAGTGTTTGCTGATGGCACAGCCCGCGAAGCTCCGCCGCCGCGTGCAAGGCCAATTCAAGCCACCGTCGGGAAAACGCTGGCTGACCAAGTTCGACGATACCTCCAGAACCTGCCCGAAGACAAAGTGCCAATTACCTACGGAAAACTTGCACGCGCGCTTGGATATTGGGCACCGGGTTCGATCGCCAGAGTGACTTCCGCACTCGAGGCCACAATGCGCGTGGATGCTGCGTTAGCGACACCCTTCATCGCAGCGCGGGCCGTCAGCCGCGGCGGGGATGAACTCCCCGGCAAGGGCTTTTTTGAACTGGCGCAGACGTTGGAACGTGGACCCATGGATGGCGAAACTGACCGTGCTTTTCACGAACGGCTTCTAGGTGAAGTCTCATCCACGCTCGAAAAAATTCAGGAAACTGCTTCAGAGTAGTCGCCTGAGCAGATTGTTCGTGGGGTGGATTTCCACAAGGTTGGAATTTCTTGCTGCGTTATCCTGCCCCTTACGGCAACCCATGGTTCATAATATTTAGTATCGAAACGAAATCAATTTGACAAGATGGCCTGAAGTAACTTAGTTTTGTTTCGAAACTAAGTTGAGCGGTGCAATGAACAAACCAATATCAAACTGGGGGACGCAGCCGCGCCGCAAGCGCACTCCTAATATGCTCAGTGCCGGCGACGAGTTGCATCTTTTGCGGGCGTGGCAACAACGTGGTGACAAGCGCGCACGCGAAAAGGTAATCACAGCCTTCAGCCCGATGGCCGGCGCAATGGCAAAACGGGCTTTGGCAGGGTCGCAGACGGCTGAAGCCGATCTTTTGCAGCAGGCAAATATTGGACTGATGAAGGCGGCAGACCGCTTTGATCTTGACCGAGGTTACCGTTTTTCAACCTATGCCGTCTGGTGGGTCCGTGCCGAAATTCAGGACTACAAGCTGGCAAACAGATCGATTGTACGGCGCCCTAATTCGGCCGATCTCCGGAAATCTATCGCCAACCTATCGCGGCTTGACGAGACCGTTTCAAACAATCCAACTATCAGTAGGGCCGACGCCGATACGTGCGTTGCCAGGGCGCTTGGCGTTAGCCCCCGAAGGCTGAACGATCTGCGTGAGCAGGTTTCCGGCGCTGACTTCTCGCTGAACGTACCATCGGTCGGTGATGACGGAGAGGACCGGATAGCGCGGCTCGTCGATCCAGTCAGCATGGAAGATGCAAACACTATGAACCGCCACGATATCAAGACGCTGCGCGCTCTTCTTGTCGAGATGATTGGCGCTCTGCCCGACCGTGAGCGCGAGATCGTAGTAGCGACGCAGCTCCAAGACCCACCGGCTACTTTGACAACTCTCGGAATTCACTTCGGAATCTCGACGGAACGCGTGCGGCAACTGCGCGAACGCGGCTTTGAGAGGCTGAGAACCACCATGGGTCGACGTGATCTAGAACTGGAGTATTTCGTCTAAAAGCAGGTAGCCAAATTCTGTCGCAAAGCGCAATTAAAACCTAAAAATGGCACCACTGAATGCAAAGTTGTTCAGAAATCGGCCGTATGACTATTATGGGATATACTATCTATGGAACCAAAATTGATCGATCCATTTCGCCGCGCGATTTCTTACCTGCGCGTCTCTGTCACCGACAGATGCGATTTCCGCTGCGTCTATTGCATGTCCGAGAATATGACGTTTCTCCCCAAAAAGGAACTACTGACGCTGCAAGAGCTGGACCGAATGTGTACCACCTTTGTTAGCCTTGGTGTGGAAAAACTGCGGATAACGGGGGGCGAGCCTTTGGTACGCCGCGATATCATGACCTTTTTCAAAAGCATGACTCGGCACCTTGAAAGCGGCGCGTTGAAGGAGCTGACCGTCACAACAAACGGGTCGCAGCTAGAGAAATTCGCGGGCGATCTGGCGGCGTGTGGCGTGAAGCGGATCAATGTCTCGCTGGATACGCTGGACGAGATGAAATTCACCGCGATCACGCGACGGGGACAGCTACCACAGGTGCTGGCGGGCATCCGCGCCGCGCAAAAGGCCGGCCTGCGGGTCAAGATCAATACCGTGGCGCTGAAGGATTTCAACGAAGACGAGCTGTTCACGCTGGCCCACTGGTGCGCCGAGGAAGGCATGGATCTTACGTTCATCGAGGTGATGCCGATGGGCGATCTCGGGAACGAGGACCGCATCGGCCAGTATTGGTCACTGAAGGACCTGCGCGACCAGCTGGAAACGCGCTTTACCACTATTGACCTGTCAGAGCAGACAGGCGGCCCGGCCCGCTATGTCCGGGTCAACGAGACCGGCCAGAAAATCGGCTTTATCACGCCGCTGACGCATAACTTCTGCGAAAGCTGCAACCGTGTGCGCCTGACCTGCACCGGAGAATTGTACATGTGCCTTGGGCAAGATGATATGGCAGATCTGCGCAAACCTATGCGCGATCATGCCGATAATGTCATGTTAGAACAAGCGATCCGCGAAGCGATCCTTCGCAAGCCAAAAGGCCATGATTTCGACTATTCCCGCCAGAAGGTCGACGGTCAGGTCGTCCGCCACATGAGCCATACTGGCGGCTGATCTCAGGGGGCGTTGTTGCACGGATCGACGTATGAGGGCGCGCTGTAACAAAACACTTTTTCGGAGGAAGCATGACAATACGGCAGGACATTATCGACAAACTCGGTCTCGGATTGTCGATTGAACATCTGGA
>Ga0208414_1002217_pt1 | contig 13194 bp, 12 predicted proteins | sample AntAceMetag02UKE_FD_184770 | JGI IMG/M metagenome (GOLD analysis project Ga0208414, IMG submission 184770) | Saline lake microbial communities from Ace Lake, Antarctica - Antarctic Ace Lake Metagenome 02UKE (SPAdes) (version 2) | ecosystem: Environmental > Aquatic > Non-marine Saline and...
CGACCGCTGCGTTTTGCTATCAGAGCGATGACGAACTCGTTCCCATTCTAGGCCTGCCAAGACGCGGGCTTCTTCTTCGTTTTTCGCCCGACCCGACTCAATTTGCATCTGGTAGCGATTATCAACGTAGTGCTCTCGGTCTTTTACACGATCCGAGGATCGGATCTTACTTTGCTCGAAATCCGATACGGGCTCTCTCATCGCCAGTCCCGGATTGCTGCAACCGGCGACTACGCCACCCCATACTCCAACGCAAAGCAGTGCCGAGAGGATCGCTTTCATAGTGCTGATCATGGTTGAATCTTCCTCGTCGTCAACCCACTGGATGCTTGACGAATCAGCCCCCGCGGAACCCTCTAGACTCATGGCAACGCCCACCGAAGAAAACTTTCAGGATTACAAAAAAGCCGAAAAGAAGGCGCTTGAAATCGTCGCGGAGATGAAGTCCGCGAGTGCAAAAAAGAACGACATCGAGCTCGCACTCCTCGTGGCGATTTTCGAACTGCACAAAGGCACGCTCCCTCCCGAAACGGTTGGCGGAATCGTCCAAGGTCATCTCAAGCAGATCATCCCATTCTACGGCTCGCAGGCCCAGCCGACAGGGTGAAGTAACAGTGTTTAGTATTGGTGCTGGGTAGAATTAAGTTTATTGAAAAACGATAAATAAGAGTTGACGGGCCGGACTTCCGTTTATTGATATTCAATAAACACAAATCCTAGTTCTCCTATGAAACTCTTCACTAATCTTCCCGGAAATTTACGCACGCTCTTCGGAATATTTCGTCTGCTGACCGTCGTGCTGGCTGCCTTCTGGTTGCTATCTCTGACATTCCACACGTGGGTTCAGGCCCGTTTTACTGATAGCCCGCGTCTCATGCTGGCCATTGGGGAAGTTCACTTACGGGCCAATGCCCACGAAGTCGGTATGACCTCGGATATCGACCCCAAGGCAGCGATGGAAATTGGATCACTGCACGGGCAATTGAGTGCGAATCTGGCCAGCCAAGATCCAGCGTTGGTCAACGCATTGCGGTGGACTCTGTTTCCTTCGATAGCGGTATTTCTAATTTTCTACTGGTTGCTCTTCGGAGCACTGCGCGATGTATGCGCGCATATTGAAAAAGGGGAGGTTTTCAGTGTGCGAAACTTGAGTGTAGTCAAATGTATCGGGATGACGTTAATCGGATATGGAATCTTTGGCGCTTTGAATGGGCTTTGGGCGGGCCATGTGATGGGTAACTATCTTTCTGAACATACAGTCTTCACGGGGCTGTCACTCGCACCGAGTTCAGTTACTCCTAGGATCGGCTTTATGACTACGTCAGGGATCCTCTCCTATCAGGGCGCGATTATTATTGGTTGCGTGGTCTTGGTGATCACCTAGGTCTTTCGACAGGGGTTGGCCTTGAAAACCGAAAACGAGTTAACTGTCTAAACATGCCTATCCGACTAAATCTAGATCGCGTGATGGCAGATCGAGAAATCAGCCTAACGGAACTCGCCGACCGGGTGGGGATTACACTCGCCAATCTCTCGATTCTTAAGACCAACAAAGCCAAAGCAGTCCGCTTCAGCACACTCGACGCGCTTTGCCGTGAACTTAAATGCCAGCCCGGAGATTTGCTGGAGTTTGAGAAATAGGGTCCGTTTTTTAAAGGTTCACAATTCCACTCCCTCGACGATCAGGCGGATCGAGTCGAGGCGGAGGCGGGCTTGTTCGATGGCGGTGCGGGTGTGGAGCACTTGCTTCTTGGCGAGATCAATTTCCTCGGGTCGCACGTTGTCGTTGAGCTTGCCGAGAGTGACGAGGCGTTGCAGCTCGGCCGTAAGGGTGGCGGCGGCTTGTTCGCGGGCGCTTTTCTTTAAGGTCAAGGTGTGCTCGGTGGCTCGTTCGGTGGCGGCTTCGAGCAAGTTTTTTAACAACGTGGCATTGAAGCCGGGTCGTTCGAGAAATTGCGGTAGTGGTGCGTCGCTGATCGCTGCAGCGATCGAAGCGCCATCGCGTTGTGCGGTGAGATCGTGGCCATGAATATCGACCAACACGCGGACGGGGGTCGGCGCGAGGAATTGATCCACGTGCCAACGAGAATCGGTGATAGTTTCGAGCACGAAGACGGCTTCGAGCAGGAGGTTGGGTTGCTCTGCTTCGAGCAGACAAAACGCGGTCGTGCCGGTCGGTGAATCGACGAGTAGATCGATCGTATCCTGCACGAGCGGGTGATCGGCGGAGATGAAGCGGATGTCTTCGCGCGAGATGGCGCGTTGGCGATCGTAAGTCACGAGCATACCTTCGCGGGGGATCGCGGGGAAGCCTTCGACATAAGCATGATCGGCATCGAGAAACACATCGCCTTCTTCGTGGTCTTTCAGGCGCACGCCGTAGTGATCGAGAATCTCGGTGAGGCTCTGGCGCAAGAAGGGATCGGCATCGGCGGCACGCACTTTGTCGATGACGCTTTCGGCGGCGTCGCGATCGAAGGAGTTGAGCTCCAATAAACGATCGCGCCCTTTCTTCATTTTCAAGCTGAGCGTGGCGCGGAATTTTTCGGTTTCGGAGATGAAAGCATCGAGCTTAGCTCGCGCCTCATCTTTGAGCCGGCCTTCGCCGAAATCGGTGGCGAGTTTGAGCAGGCGCGATTGGAAGTTATTGCGGTAATCGTTGCCGCCGTGGAGCGGCGATTCGAAGGCATCGAGGCCGCGATGAAACCATTCGGCGATGGCTTCATCAGCGCTGCCCATCACGAAGGGCACATGGATCCGGATCGTCTCGGTCTGGCCAATACGATCGAGGCGGCCGATGCGTTGCTCGACGAGGCCCGGATTGAGTGGCAGATCGAAAAGCACGAGGTGATGCGCGAATTGGAAATTGCGACCTTCGCTGCCAATTTCGGAACAGAGTAGCAGTTGAGCTCCATCGGGCTCGGCGAACCACGCGGCTTGTCGATCGCGTTGCACGAGAGGCAGGCCTTCGTGAAAGAGGCCGAGGTTGAGATTAAGCCGTTCTTTGATCGCGGCTTCAAGGGCGAGCACTTTGCGCTGCGTCTTGCATATCAGCAGAATTTTTTCGCGGGGATTCTTTTCGAGTAATCCGAGCAACCAATCGAGGCGTGGATCTTCCTTGAAGGAGTAGCGGACGCTGTCGTCTTCACCGGTTTCCTCGGCTTGGAGTTCGCGGGATATGCGGGTGAGCAGAGCCAGCGCCGGGCTTTCGAGCGGGGCTGGGCAATACTTGCGCTTGGGGAAACCCGTCATGGACGTGCGGGTATTGCGAAAGACCATGCGACCGGTGCCGTGCTGATCGAGCAGAGTGCGCAGAAGCTCTTCGCGAGCGCCGGGGTGACCTTTTTTGAGCGCGAGGAGATGGGTTTCGAGGCCTTCGAGATCGCGGTCGAAAATCTTCTTGAGCGCAGCGTGATCGGCGGCGGTTAGCGTTTGTTTTTCGATGATCTTTTCGGCGACTTCGGCGACGGTGCCGAAGCTCTCGGATTCATCGACGAAGGTTTCATAATCGTCGTAGCGGTGCGGATCGAGTAACCGCAGACGCGCGAAGTGTCCGGCGAGTCCGAGCTGAGTGGGCGTGGCGGTGAGCAACAGCAGGCCGGAGCTTTTGAGCGCGAGCTGTTCGACTAATGCGTATTCAGGACTGGGATCGGATGGGGCCCACGCGAGGTGATGGGCTTCATCCACGATGACCATATCCCAACCGGCTTCGACGACTTGCTCGCGTCGCGTCTCATTACCCGCGAGGAAAGCGACACTGGCGAGACCGAGCTGGGCGGATGAGAATGGATTCTTTTCCGGTTCGCTTTCTTCGCAGGCGAGACAGCGACCTTCATCGAAGATGGTGAACCAGAGATTGAAACGGCGGAGGAGTTCGACGAACCACTGGTGCACGAGCGATTCGGGCACGAGGATCAATGCGCGTTTCGCGCGACCAGTTGCCAGTAGCCGCTGGAGAATCAGACAGGCTTCGATGGTTTTTCCGAGACCCACTTCATCGGCCAGGAGGATGCGCGGAATTTGCCGATTGGAAACTTCGTCGAGGATGTAGAATTGATGCGGGATCAGATCGATCCGACCACCGAGGTAACCGCGCACTGGCGATTGGCGGAAACGTGATTGGGCTTTCAGCGTGCGCAGGCGCAGGTCGAAAACTTCCGAGGGATCGGCCTGACCGGCGAGCAAACGCTCGGCCGGAGAACTCACGCTCGTGATGTCCGAGATCCCATCTTCGCGCACGCGATGTTTGGCGCCGATATAGGTCAGCACGCCCTCGTCTTCCTCCACGGATTCGACGATGAATTGCGCGCCGTCGCGAGTGGCGACCGTATCGCCTTCTCGGAATTGCACGCGCTTCAGCACCGTGGTGCCAAACGCGTAGATGCGTTTCTCCCGGGTAGCGGGATATTCTACCGTGATGCGGTTGCGATCCAGCTCCGCCACCACACCCAAGCCAAGCTCAGGCTCTCGTTCACTCATACAACGCTGACCAACAAATCCAAGAGACATAGCGGCCGAGGGAACTTGATGAAGCTCGCGAAGACAAACGCGATCTGCGAAGTGACCCGCTTAAGAAGCGCCGCTTAATCAGTCAGCGTGAATGTGAGCGGAAGCGATGGCGCGTGGCCTTTCATCGATTGCAGCACCGCATGTAAAAAGATCAGCACGCCGGCCATCTCCATGCCTTCCTCGAGACCGTTCCACAGATAGTAGGCGAGGGTATCGAGCTCGTCGTTGTGGAGATAGCGCTCCGTGAATAATTCCACGCCTACCGCGCCGCCGACAAAGACCGCACCTCCAATCACAAACCACACTGCGGTGCCGCGGGGAAGCTTCGCGAGAAACGACAAGTAGGCCACGCCGACGATCAAAGCGACGATCCCACCGGGGATGGCCCACGATATTTCGATTTCGCCATTCAGCGTTTCGTGCATTCCGGCGATTTCATCGACCGAGAGAAAAAGAAAACCGAGCGCGAGCCCATACCAATGCAAGCGCAGGGAGCTTCCCGACTGACGATGTGCGCGCGCGTTGATCCACAGCACCGCGGAAGTGATAAAAAGCGCGATGGCCGAATACCAGGTTGGGAAACTATCCTCCTCATCGACATCGAAGATCTGGCGAACCATCCAGGGCAACTCGTGCATCTGATAGTGAACAAACGAGAGGATGACGTGCATACCCAGAAGCACCCCGACCGTGATCCAGAGGACCCGCATCATGCGTCCGATGCTCAGGGTGTTCTCAAATTGCGCGGGTATCATGGACAGGATTTAGAGCCGAGCTCCTCGGGTTTGTCAGCTATTTACAACGCTACCGCGCGCTCGAGCATGTAGAGCGCATCAAGGGGAGTGAGGTCAGGGCGTTTGTTGATGCGCTCGCGGATGTAGCGAAAGGGGTTGGCGATTTCGGCCGTCATCCACGGGGATTGGGTGCCGAAAGTCTCGAATGATTCACCACGATAAAGTTTGGCGCGGATGGAATGGATCGCGTCGAGGTAGTTCTCACGTTTGATCGCGCATTTGATGCCATCGATAGAGGCATTGATGTGGCCGTGGTTGTAGCCGACGTCGAGGTGGGCGGCGTAGGGATTGGAGATGCCGGTGTTTTTGAGCTGATCCATCGGACTGATTACGAAGAAGCGGATCAGCATATTACGGATCTCGGCGGTGGCATCTTGGCGGGTTTGCAGAAAGGGGTCGCGGGATAGGCCGCTTTTCACGATCTCATTTTGGAGATTCAGATCTTCATCAATGAGTTTTTGGAACAGCACGATCATATCGATCAAGTGGTGTTCGAGTAAGGTGTTGAGCGCGGCGAAAAACAGGGGCTCGCGCTGGTGGAGCCGATCAAGGAGCCCGCGGACATCGTTGGGCGTGCTGATCAGTCCGGCGTGGATCTTACCCTCAGTGTGCATCGCGGCGAGTTGCTGCGCTACGCGGAGCGGTTTGTCTGATTGTAACAGTGCGTGAATGAGGACCCGTTGCTCAGGGCTGGGGGGCAGGGTTTTGCCGGAGGTGGTCTTGACCAGATGATCGAGCCAGTAAATCGCGGCGGCGCGATGGGTAGTTTCCACGTAATGTATCGTGTAGAGATCGTCTTCTGACTGACCGCATTCGACGGGGAAATCGACTGCACTTAAGAGCGAACGTGCGAATTCTGAAGCGTGTTCATCGCTATTTTCTACCGCAAATAGCACCCATTGGCCGGGCTCGATTTCCTCTTTGCCGCCGTAATTGCAGGTTTGGGCGACTAGAAATTGGAGTAGTTGATCGGTTTCGCGCCCCATGAATTGTAGCTAGAGTTGCCATGCTTTGGCATTAGTCGAGAGGCGTTTACCGAATTTTAACACTAACGGCTCGTGATCAATAGACTGTCATTGCGAAGGAGCCCCGCAGTGGCGGGGCGACTGCGGCAATCCACGACCACCCATTCGGTCACGTTTTCTCAATCGTGGATGGCCACGTCGCTACACTCCTCGCCATGACACCGGCTAAATTTTAACAGTCGTTGGTATAACACTATTCGGATTACGTCATCCCATAGTGGCGCAGGCTGCTTTTCAGAGGGGGGAGTCGTTTGCAGAGTGTAAAGAGTAGAGGTCTGACGACTAGACCCTTTCATTTGGGGAACCGTCAGGGTAGGATCGTTTCCAATATGATCATGAAAATGCGTTCGCTCCTTTCTTCACTGCTTCTCACCGGAATGGTGGGTGGCTTGTTCACCTCCACTCTGCAGGCCGAAGCCGATGCTGATACCCAACGTGCTGAGATACGCCAGATGCGCGACGAAGTGCTGCAAGAGTTGTTTAAATTGAAGCCTGAGGTTAAGTCGCGCCTCAAAAGTGCCGAAGGTTACGCCGTCTTCAGTAATGTCGGCGTAAACCTTATCTTCGCGAGTTTTGCCGGGGGTAAAGGGATCGTGGTCGAACACGGTTTCTTCAGCGACGACGAGACATTCATGAAGATGGGTTCAGCGGGCATCGGGCTCGGATTGGGGGTGAAGGACTTCCGCGCGGTCTTCATCTTTACTGATGAGGATATGATGAAGAAATTCATTGAGAAGGGGTGGGACTTCAGTGGTCAAGCGGATGCCGCCGCCAAATCGAATAAGAAAGGAGCCTCGATTGAAGCTTCCGGAACGATTCTCCCGGGGATGGAAGTTTACCAGCTGACTAAGAATGGCCTCGCGCTCCAGGCCACGGTTCAAGGCACCAAGTATTGGAAAGATAAAGAGCTCAACTGAGCTGGCGAAAGCGCGGCCTGACCGTGCCCATCCGAATTAGTGACGCTGTGATTGTTGTTACGAGGGCTGGTCCCACGCTGCGTGAAAGCCGCCATTAATCTTTAGTAATTCTGGTAGTCTGATCCTCTCAGTCGTATGAAACGCTTCCTCTTGAGCTTTGTGGTGATGCTGTCTGTCAGCATGGTTCAAGCCGATGAGACCAAGGAAATCGCAGAGCTGAGAATGAAGGCGGAGACAGGGGATGTCATCGCCCAAGTATACCTCGGCTGGATGTATGAAAATGGTAACTTTGTTGTGAAGGATCGTTCCGAAGCGATGAAATGTTATCGCAAGGCCGCCGAACAGGGTTATGCCAACGCTCAATACAGACTCGGCAGGATGTATGACGGGGCTGCCGGCCTCACTGATGACTCGGAAGCAGTTAAATGGTATCGCATGGCCGCCGATCAGGGTTACGCCATCGCTCAAGTAAACCTCGGCAGGATGTATCATGTGGGTGCTGGGCTAAAGCGGGACCGTTCGGAAGCGATGAAATGGTATCTCAAGGCTGCCGACCAAGAATTTGGGCTCGCCTCATTATACATCAGCGAGATGTATCGAAATGGCGACGGTGTCACGGAGGACAAATCGAAAGCGATGAAATGGTCATTAAAGATGGATGGCGACACCCGAGCTGACGGCACCCGAGTAACCCCCTCTTTGATGATTAGGATAGGCTGCTACGGTGTCATGAAGGACAGCCCCGAAGCGGTGAAATGGATTCGCAAGGCCGCCGAACAGGGTTACGCCAGTGCGCAATACGACTTCGGCTACATGTATCTAAATGGCGATGGTGTCATGAAGGACAGATTCGAAGCGTTAAAATGGATTCGCAAGGCAGCCGAGCAGGGTTACGCCAACGCCCAATGGAAGCTCGCCATGACGTATTATTCCGCGAGGGAAAATTCGGAAGCGGTGAAATGGTATCGCAAGGCCGCCGAGCAGGGACACGGCAACGCCCAGTTCAGCCTCGGCTGGTTTTATGCAAACGGCGAAGGCGTCACCAAAGACTTGGTTGAAGCCTACGCATGGTATTACATGGTCGGTGCAGATGGACTTGAGAGGATAGCGCTTTTTGAAAAAGAGATGACTCGCGAGCAAATTGCAGAGGCGACCAAACTCGGCCGTGAGTATTTTGAGAAATACAGGAAGAAGAGGTAAGCCGTTGGTTTTTTAGCCGGATACATTCAGTTTCTGAGCGTAGGCCGAAGGATTCGTTTTTCAGAGGCGCTTTTTTGCGAACGCGCGACCAGAGGGAGATTTGAGGTAAGCCTCAAAAGCGGCTGCTCGGCTGCGTTCGTGAAAACGATGGCTGTCTTTACCTTCCAAGGGCGATACTTGGAGGTATGTGAAACGCTGCCCTGGTTGTGTTTGGTCAGGCGTGCACTGAGGTCATCAGTTAATCCGATGTAGAAATGGTCGGGCACGCCCAATGACTCCAGAATGTATACGTAAGAGAAGTCTTTCATAGGGGGAGTTTGCGAGGAATCTGCCCTCAGACAAGCGCAGCGCATGGGCTTCCGCCGTCGGTAAATTATTGAGTTCTCTGCCGAGGCCCGCCTACGCCCTGAGGGCTACGGCGCGGCAGCCTTCGCTTGGTGGTTATCAAGGAGACGGTGTAAGGCGGTGGTATTTCTTAGGCTGGCTCGCCGAGTCGTAGCTCGATAGAGCGAAGGCTGGTGGACGCTACAGGATTCGAACCTGTGACCCCCTGCGTGTGATGCAGGTGCTCTAACCAACTGAGCTAAGCATCCGTCTGAATGAGGATGGGTTAAGTCATAAGCTCGCGGGAAAATCCACTAAATATTTCCAAGTAGGTTTTCAGAATTGATTGGCCGCAAAAAGTCGCAAAGTGACATGTCGCGGATGTGGCCGTTGCGCGCGCTTAAAGGCGCAGGGGCAAGTTCGGACTGAAACATAAATTTAGCCACAGATGAAAAGGATCTGACGGAGCCTTATCTGGAATTCCGAATCTGTGCACATCTGTGCCATCAGTGGCTAAAACTCAGAACGCTATCGGCAGTGATGCTTTGGGTTTGCTGGAGATGAGGAGCTCGTTGGTAATGAATTCACCTATGAGTAGCTCTCGAATTAAAGCAGTGGACTTTTTTGCGGCGGAATCACCTTTGTCGCAGCCAATCGCGGATGCGACGCATCAGATCCCATCGATCAACTTTATCATTACGCGGCTCACGCTGGAAGACGGCACGGTGGGCGAGGGCTACTTGCTGGCGTTTCATTTCAATCCGGAGGCGATCAAGGGGGCACTGGCTGATGTGCGTAACATTGCGATTGGCCGCGAGGTGGATGATACGCGGGGGTTTGATGAGACTTGCGACAAGGAGTTTGAATACTTTGGCGCGGTGGGTCTGCTCCGTTGGGCGCGAGGCCTGGTGAATATTGCGATGTGGGATGCGAAGGGTAAGCTGGCGGGAAAGTCGGTTCGCGCGATGATCGGTTCGGTCGTGGACAGTGTGCCGGTTTATGGCAGCGGAGGTTGGTTGTCGTATTCCAATGATGAGCTGCGCGAAGAAGTGACGGGCTACGTGAAACGTGGGTTTACCGCTGTGAAATTGAAGGTAGGCGCACGCGAGGGATTGGCGCGCGACATGGAACGCATAGCGCTCGTGCGCGAAGCCGTGGGTGGCGACGTGAGGATCATGATCGATGCGAATCAGGGGCTCGATTATGAGGGTGCGCTCAAACTGGCGGAGCGGGCGAAAGCGTTTGGCATTCACTGGTTTGAAGAGCCGCTCGTGCACACGGATTTCTCAGGTTATGCAAAACTCAAGGAGAAGGCAGGGATCGATCTGGCGATGGGTGAGCGTGAATTTGATCTCGTGCCATTGCGCGAATTGGCGGAGCGCAAAGCGATTGATTTGTGGCAGCCGGATATCCTGCGATTAGGCGGAGTAGAAGGGTGGTTGGATTCGGCAGAGCTGGCTCGGAAGCATGGGCTGCCGGTGCTGCCTCACTACTACAAAGAATACGATGCGCCGCTTTGCTGCACGATCCCGGATGCGTATGGCGTGGAGTCATTCGATTGGGTCGATGGGATCATTGATCGACCGCTGCGAATCGAGAATGGCCGAGCCTATCCGGCGGATGAACCCGGCTGGGGTTTTGGGTTCAGGGATGAGGCGCTGGCGGAAATTAAACTTTAACAATTGCTAGTTTGGCTTCTTTATGAGGCCGATGTGAGCTGCTTGCGATCTGCTTGGATCGGCTGATGCTCAGGCCTTCTTTTGCTGAACCTATTCGGTTTCGCTTTATCTCAACTCCCCTAGAAATATGACTACTGAATTCGATTTGGATGCCTTGCGCAAAAGTTACGAAGACGACGGTTATGTGATTATCCGAAACCTTTTAAAACCCGAAGAGTTTAAAGAATTTTCCGACAACCTTGATCGCTATGTGCGCGCCGTGGTTCCGACTCTGCCGAAGGATCAGGCGTTTTTTGACGATTACTCCAAGCCCGAGACGTTACGCAAGATGCAGTCGCTCAATCGTCACGATGAGTGGTTTCAAAATTTCATGCAAAACGGCAAGCACGTCGCGATTCAGGAATACCTGATGCGCGATAAATGCGATCCGCAGGGGCTGGAGTGGTTTAATAAATTACCCTATGACGAGAGCGCGACTCCGGCTCATCAGGACGGGTTTTACTGGTGCCGCACACCGAATATCGCCAGCGGTATTTGGATCGCGGTTGACGAAGTCGAAATCGCTAATGGCTGCCTTTATTATGCCCGTGGGTCTCATAAAAAGGGGATCGGTCCTCATGGCGCGAGCGGCGTGCTTGGTTTTAGCCAAGGTCTCCTCGATTTTGATCCGTCCAAGGTAGATGCCGTGCCAATCGAATTGCACCCGGGCGATGCGGTGGCGCATTCGAGCGCGACGATCCATTGGAGTGGCGTGAACACGACCAACCGGACTCGGCGCGCGGTCGCGACATTCTGTTATGGTGCTTCGACTGTGCGCGACGAAGCCGCCTACACCCGCTACAAACAGAGTTTGGCTGATCAGCTCGCGAAGCGCGGCATCGAATCGACGACCGACAAACCCTAATCGCAGCGCGAGCTAGATTTTGACCAACTCTGCGGAAATCGCTTCTCCGTCTTCGGGGAGCGTTCCGGTGGTGAAAAACTGCTCGCAGGCAGCGGTGATCTGCCGAACGACCGGCTTCATTGGCCAGAGATAGGCTGGTGGTGTCGGATAGAGTTGCACCGCATTTTCCGGGTGAAGCAGTGCGATCACTTCTGCCTGTTTCGGCACAGCGACGCCGTGCTGGAGAAGCGCTGTCACCACCATACTAATCGGGACGGGAGAGAGCACGAGGATGCCGGTGTGTTCTTTGATCCGCGTCGCGAGTCGGCGCATTGCGTGGTGGAGCGAGGTGCGATCCAGATGGGTGGTGATAAATTGCGCGGTGACTACCGAGCGCGTCCATTCCTTGCATGCCTTGCTAAACGCACTACGGGTGCTGCGCATGCCGGGCGCGGTGGTATTCATGTGCACGAGAATCACCTGAGAGCAGCCTTGGCGGAGGGCTCGAAAAGTCGCGTGACGGACGGCGCTGGATTGATCCACGTTTACAGATGGCAGTTCGATTCCGGGGGCGACTTCGCCAAGGACCAGGGCCGGTTTCCCTGTGGTGGCAAAGAGGCGTTGGTAGGTGGGAGAGAGGGAGCCTAACAGCAGTAGCTCGCCACTTACGTCCGGTTGACCTGCGATCTCGCGTAAGCGGGTAGGCGTGCAGCTTTCGGCCTTAAGAGTGATTCCACGCACTTTTAACCGTTCGTAGAGTAGGTCGAAGGTGTGGTGAAGGTTTTGCTGATTCTTTGGGTGAGCTGCATCAGTCAACCAGCGCACTTGTTTGATGGCGTGCTGACGCTTCGATTGGAGCTTGGTTGGCGGCGGATTTAACCGTGTGCCGCGTGGGTGCAGTGTGATCCAACCTTCTTTTTGCAAAGCGTGCAGCGCGGTGTGTAACGTGCGTCGGCTCACTCCAAGTTGCTGACTCCAGAGCCGCACCCCGGGGAGTGGAAGTGTGAGCGTGTGGTCGCGAATGGCCTGCTTCAAAAACTCGGCGAGTTGATGCGGCTTGGACTGGAGCTGCATGTGACCACTCTCGGAAGAAGATGGGGCAGGCGCAGTTGATTTGGGGCGACGGGGTGGCACAGCGGAATATAGATTCTGATCGGCTGATGGGATTGCATGAATGACACTCAAACCTGATCCAAGCGCAAGGGAGTTGATGGAATTAGCGCGGACAAAGTGTCTCGTTTTGTGCCACTGTCACGGTGCGATTTGGCGCATCGAAATGAGGGTGAGATTGTTCCTTCGACTGGGGGGATTTTTGAGGATTTTGGCGCGTATTATGCGATAGGGAAATCATATGGATTCTAATCAACTCACTACAATGTCCCGCCAAGCGATTACGGATGCGCAGGCGTTGGCCCGTCGACGCTCGAACAACGAGGTGGAAACGTGGCATTTGCTCGCGTCGCTCCTTGCTCAGGAAAACGGCATCGTGCCGGGGATCATCGATAAACTCAACGTGACCACCAGCGCAGTGCAGCTGTCGCTTGAGCGCGAGCTGGATAAACTGCCCAAAGTCACGGGAAGCGTGGATACTTCTAAAGTCTACGTAACGCAGGCCGTGCAGGAGGTGCTCACCAAAGCCGAGACCGAGGCCAAGTCGCTGAAGGATGAATACGTCTCGGTGGAACATCTGTTTCTCGGACTGATCGAAGTCGGCAAGCCCGATGCGTTGAAGAAATTATTCAAGAGTTTCGGGATCGATCGCGCGGCCGTTTTGAAAACGCTCAAGGAGATCCGCGGCGCGCAACGCGTGACGACGGATAATCCCGAGGCGACTTATCAATCGCTGGAAAAATACGGCATTGA
>Ga0208414_1002218_pt1 | contig 13192 bp, 12 predicted proteins | sample AntAceMetag02UKE_FD_184770 | JGI IMG/M metagenome (GOLD analysis project Ga0208414, IMG submission 184770) | Saline lake microbial communities from Ace Lake, Antarctica - Antarctic Ace Lake Metagenome 02UKE (SPAdes) (version 2) | ecosystem: Environmental > Aquatic > Non-marine Saline and...
GAATTGGGCCACCACAGATTCTTCGGTGCGACCTCTCTCGACCGTATCACGGGCCAGACGCCTAGCGAAACAGACATCCAAAGGGGTATCTACAAACAACGTGGCGTCAAACTGCTCTCTCAGCAGAGGATTACTAAGCAGTAAAATACCTTCTACCAAAATTATCTGCCCTGAGGAAACTCTGCTCGTTTCGCACTTTCGATTGTGAACTGCATAATCATACTCAGGAACTTCAACTGCCTCACCGGCTTTAAGTTTCCGCAGATGTTCTACTAGTAGTTCATGCTCTAAGCTATCTGGGTGATCGTAATTAACGCCAAACCTCTCTTGCATAGGCAGGTGAGATTGATCTCGGTAATAAGAATCCTCCCGAATAACCGCCAGGTTTGTGTAACGGCTTTGCAGGAATTCAAATAACCGGTTGGCAAGGTATGTTTTCCCAGACCCAGAGGCACCAGTAATAGCGATAATACGTGCAGCCAAGAGTCTTCCTGTTAGATAAAGTGATTAAGGTTTGCAGGTTTGCAGGTTTGCAGGTTTGCAGGTTTGCTCAGAATTATAATTATTTAGTGTTTTGGTTGCTCGAGTAAAGGCTTAATCTTAGCTGCGATTTCTTCAGGGTACGGAAAGCGCTGGCATTCAGATTTTGAAAAGACTAAGTCATCGCCAAAAAAGACGTTAAAAACACCTCCAGAGCCAGCTTCAAGTCGCGCTGAAACACCGGTAATCGACTCAATCTCAGCAGATACACGATCTGCTTCTGGTTTGTAGTTTCAAGAAGTGCAGTAGGTAATTCTAGTTTTCATATCAATCTCAGCGTCGATTTATTGCGCAGTTTGAGGCAGAGGCTAACTCAATCACGCCCGACCTGCCTCATAAATATAGTGTAAGCGCTAATGAGCCTAATCATAAACATGATTCGGTTGCGGTAACACCGTGTTAAAGCGCTAAACTTCACAGCGTCCCTATTTTCATTTTCCTGTAAACTAACTGCCATAACATGTCATTAATGAATCACATTTGGGTCATAGATAATGAATAAACGCGCTAAATACTTTCCTACATCCAGCCTCCTTAGCCTCATCATTGTGTGCTGCGCATGCAGCGTACCAACGACCACAGCCCAAGAGACGCCAGAGTCTTGGTATCAAGAGGGCCAAGCTGTAATTCGCCGCAATCTAGCCCTACGTAACCAGATCCCGGTTGATGCGGTTGCTAAGAACATCATTTTATTTGTTGGAGATGGCATGGGAATCTCCACAATTACAGCGGCTCGAATCCTCGAAGGGCAGCTTCGTGGCGAAAGCGGCGAAGAAAACGAGCTGTTTTTTGAAAGCTTCCCAAATGTAGCTTTATCAAAAACCTATAACACTAACGGACAAGTTCCGGATTCTGCTGGCACCATGTCAGCGATGGCTAGCGGTATTAAAACCGACGTCGGCCTAATCAGCGTTAATCAGAATGTGGTTCGTGGTGACTGTGATTCTGTTTCTGGCAACGAGACTCTTACTTTTCTTGAGCGGGCGGAAATGCGCGGGCTAGCTACCGGCGTAGTCTCTACTGCTCGCTTAACCCACGCTACGCCTGCTGCAAATTATGCCCATTCAATGGACCGAAATTTTGAAGATGACCGTGATGCAAGCGGATTATCCAATGCTGGAGATTGTGCAGATATTGCTAGGCAGCTAGTTGAATTCTCTAATAACGTAGCAAATTCAGATGGCATAGAGGTAGCATTGGGCGGCGGGCGCCGCAGTTTTCTGCCTAGAACCGACGGCGTCGATCCAGAAACTGGAGGCCCGGGCGAGCGCCTAGACGGGCGCGATCTGAGCCAAGAATGGATTAATAGCCATGACAATGCCGCTTATGTATGGAACCGAGAGCAGTTTAATGACATCGATCCAGCAACTACGGATCATTTGTTAGGCTTGTTTGATCCATCACATATGGAATATACGGTGGATCGTCTTAACGATGTTGCTGGCGAACCTAGCCTTAGCGAGATGACCGCAAAAGCAATCCAAGTGCTTAGCAAGAATCCCAAAGGATACTACTTGAATGTAGAAGCAGGACGCATCGATCATGCCCATCACGCAGCCAACCCGAATCGAGCTCTAATGGACACCATTGAGCTCGCTGAGGCGGTAAGAACTGCTGTCGAGATGGTTGATTTGAGCGAAACGTTGATCATAGTCACCGCAGACCATAGTCATGTCTTTACAATCGCTGGCTATCCGGCTCGAGGCAATCCTATTTTAGGCAAGGTCGTTGGAGTGGATAGTGCTGGTGAAACCAGGACAGATTTAAGTCTCGCCGAAGATGGCCTGCCCTACACAACTTTAGGTTACAACAATGGCCCAGGATTTCACTTAATTGAGGACAGCGGCTCAGCCGACGATGTTTATGAAGAAGACATCCACATGAGCGGCAGAGTAGATTTAACGAACGTTGATACAACCGCAATAGGCTTTCATTCCGAAACTGTGGTTCCCATGTCCAGCGAGACCCATGGCGGCGAAGACGTTGCTATTTTTGCCATTGGCCCAGGGGCGGATTTAGTAAGAGGGGTTATGGAACAACATGTTATTTTTCATGCCATGATGGAAGCTAGCCAACTTGAATCCCGTTAAATCAAGCCCAGCTCCTTCGGCGGGCAGGTTGAAAACTTATCCTGAAGAAGAGCTATGAGCGTTCAAACAAAGATTGGAATGTTTGGCAATCCTTCTTCAGAGTTTTTTATATCCGAGGACGAACTGCAACAGTTCTTGGTCGCTAATCAGGCAAAGGCCTCAAGCTACTGGCTCCTGCAATCGAAGGGCTTAAAGCTGTTTGCGAAAAAAATCGAAAAACTTTTTGTGGTATCCAATGGCGGATTTACTTTTCAAGCTACTTGGGAGGGAGAGCCCACCACCTGCGTTAAAAGTATGTCTATCGTAGAATTTTTAGCATTAGTTAAAAAAAACCGTATTGGCAAAAGAACAAAATACGTGGTGGTAGGCAGCGTATAAGCCAGATCTAAGCGGTTTGAAACTCATAGATCGAGCCCAAATTCAATATAGAGGTAAGTTCGTCCAGCGCTGTGCGAGACTCAATTAACAAGCTTGGATCAGCCAAGTCATCGGGGTGCAATTCATCTCTATAGTTTGCGTTAATCCAAGCTTCGATATCGGTAATTAGTTCATCGTCCAAAAAAACTCTGGCTTGCATAGCCTTAATTTGTTCTGGACTCATCACCACACGAAGCCTCAAACACGCGGGGCCCCCGCCATTACTCATACTTTGCCCGAGATCATAGTAGACGACTTTATTCACTCCAGCCTGGCTGGCCTCTAACTCGTCCAAATAACTCTTTACCGCCGCGTTAGCTGCGCACTCTGCCGGCACCACCATCACCGAGCCCTCGGTATTTGGTAGCGATAGCAACTGAGAATTGAAGAGATAAGATGTCACCGCGTCTTCTAAGCTAACCGATGCTGATGGCACTTCGATATACCTCATAGTGGAGGATCCCATAGCCTTATCTAAATCATTTTTTACCTCATCAGTATTGAGAAAGGCCTTTTCATGGAAGAATAATAGCTCGCGATTGCCCACCGAGATTACATCATTGTGAAAAACACCGGCATCGATTGCGTGAGGATTCTGCTGCGCAAAAACGCTGTTTTTCGGGTCAAGCTGATGGCTGCGAGCAATAGCCTCAAAAGCCTCGCGAGTTTGCCTAGCTGGGTATTTTCTTGGTCCCAAACTACTAGACTTCGCCGACACTCCGTAAACAAAAAATTCTACACCAGGCTCACCATACTCACTGCACAATCGCGTGTGGTTAGCCGCCCCTTCATCGGAAAAAGCCGGCGTTGAAGGCAACGGGCAGTGGTGCGCATAGCTCTCGCCCTTAAAGATAGCTTTTAAGATTTTGGCCGTCACCTGAGGCTCGATAGAGCGGTGGGTCATACTTATTAGGTTGGCCGGCGTGAAATGAGTTCTACCGTCGGCAGCATCGGCAAACGGTGAGACTGTGGCCGCATTAGCTACCCACATATTAGATGCTGAAGAAACACTGGCCAAAAGGTTTGGCGCCAAAGCAGACGCGCAGGCCAGAATTGCTGATTCATCCTTGCCTTGAAAACCAAGTTTTCTCAGAGTCGGCACATGAGGCCGCTCATGAGGCGGCAATATAGCTTGAGTCATACCCATAGCCACTAAAGCTTTCATTTTTTCAAGCCCTTGCAATGCAGCCTTCTTCGGAGATGACGTACGGCCTCCGTGCTGGCGACTAGCAACGTTACCAAAAGAGAGGCCAGCAAAATTATGGGTAGGCCCTACTAAACCATCAAAGTTCACTTCAACACTGCCTTTATTTTGCTGTGCCATTAAAGTGTAATTCCTGGCGCCAAGGAGCCCGGAAGCTCAACTGCCTGGCTCGACATGCTGGCAATAGGATAAGCACAATAGTCAGCCGCATAGTAAGCGCCCGGCCTAAAGTTCCCGCTTGCTCCTACGCCACCAAATGGAGCCGAACCGCTGGCGCCGGTTAGCGGTCTATTGAAATTAACAATCCCGGCATTGATTCGAGGGTAAAAATAGTCCCACGCTGATGCGCTATCGCTAAGCAATCCCGCTGACAATCCATAGCGCGTATTATTAGCGACCTCAACAGCTGCCTCCAAATCATCAACCCATTGGATTTGCAGCAAGGGGCCAAAACATTCTTCATCGACAACTGCATTAGCACCGGTCACATCGATAAGGCCCGGCTGAATAAATGGCTTACTCGCATCATCTCTGTAAATTGCCAACAAAGGTGTGGCACCAGCTGAGAGCAGCTGATCTTGAAATGCCATTGCCCCGTCCGCCGCCGCATTTGAAACTACCGGTCCGATGAAACAACTATCATCAGAGCCAACTTTTATTGCCGCCGTTGCCTCTACAAGCTTTTGGATAAGTTTTTCATTGGCAGCACTTTTAACAACTATAAGGCGACGCGCACAGGTACAGCGCTGGCCCGCCGAGATAAAGGCTGACTGGATAATGGTATAGACGCCTGCATCCATATCGGCAACTTGATCGAGAATTAACGCGTTATTGCCGCCCATCTCCAGCGCTAGCATTTTATCGGGCTGACCTGCCAGCGACTTGTGGATAGCATGGCCGGTTTTGGAGCTTCCTGTAAACAACACACCATTGATGTCCGCGGCATTTACTAATGCCTCACCGGTGTCTCTTGCACCTTGAATCAGGTTTACCACACCGGCAGGAATTCCCGCTTGCTCCCAACAAGCTATCATTAGCTCTCCAAATTTTGGGGTTAGCTCAGAGGGCTTAAATACAATGGTATTGCCCGCTAAAAGCGCAGGGATAATATGGCCATTTGGAAGATGGCCGGGGAAATTATACGGACCTAATACAGCGAAAACACCAATGGGCCGGTGCGCCAAACGCACCTCAATTGAATTTACATTACTTTCTTTTTCGCCAGTACGCGCATCATAGGCGGCCACCGATATTGCCGCCTTACCAATCATCGCTGCAATTTCTGTTTTGCTTTCCCAGAACGGCTTACCGGTTTCGTGGTGAATCGCTCTAGCCAACTCTTCTTGATGTTGTTTTAGGCAATCCACAAATTTAGCGACATAACTTTCTCGCTCGGCAAAGCCCAGCAGACGCCAATTCGTGAATGCATCTCTTGCAGCAGCTACAGCAGATTCAACATCGACACTACGTGCGCTTGCGGCTTCCCATAGAACTTCGCCAGTGGCAGGATTCTCCGAATGAATAAACTCACCACTAGATTTTACCCACTGCCCACCAATAAAATTTGCTTCTCTTTTTTCTTGCATAACCATTTATACCTTCCTAATTTGAGGACTAATCCAAGCCAACCCAAATTACCTATTCTAGAAAATCAGCCAAATGAATTGTTATTTTTCGACAAGCTATAACGCTGAGCAGCTGGGCTAGCGAATTTGTAAGAGAGTTACTTGCGACCCTACGTCGACTTGTAGAGCTTTGGCATCTATTTTCGACATGATTAAATCACCATTTTCAGTAATTTTAACCGACCCTAATATGAGCCGATAGTCGCCAAGCAGCCGATTACTCACCATGCACATTGAGCTCTGCTCATTGCACGTGGCCGCATCAGATAGCTTGGCTATTTTTAGCTGTTTGGTCTTCCTGATTGACTCAATATTAGATCGCTCGCATTGCATAACAGGCCCTGCATCAAAGATATCTATAGTGCCTCTGTACTTAAAGCCTTCTCTTTCCAGAAGTTTAATAGCAGGCACCGAATCATCATGGGGCTTACCGATAACTGCAACTGCCTCCTCTGGCAATAACTCCATATAGACTGGAAAACGAGGCATGAGGTCAGATATAAATTGAGATCCGTTTACTGCGCTGATGAAGTCCGCTTTGGCAAATGGAATGTTAAAAAACTTGGAGCCGAGATGCTTCCAGAACGGCGATTTTTCACTCTGATCTAGCCAACCTCTAATTTCAGCAAAAACGATTTCGTTAAAACGTTCTGGAAAATCATTCATAAAAACATAGCGGCAGCGCGACAAAAACTGGCCTACGTACTTAACTCGGTGCTCTGGCATTAAAAACAAAGAAATCAACTCAGTCTCGCCGGTAAAATCATTAACTAGATTTAATAAATTACTGGTGACTCTTATATCTAATTCTTCAGAGTGTTTAACATCTTTGGACAATTTATAGTTATAGAAAGGGTGGGTTAAACCTACCCCGGCAACAATTCCTGCCGTGCCCACAATGGAACCCGTTTCAGGATCCTCAAGCACTAATAAATACACTGATTCCTGATCTGTGCGAATGGCGCTTTGCGTGCTCTCGTGAACTAACTCTAACTTTTTTTCCCAAGTAGATTTATCAAACGGCATAGAGGTCATGCCTGGGGGTAATAAGGCTGATAGCTTAAGCAGCGCATCGAGGTCGCTGGGTCGAGCAAGGCGAATTAACATATCAACTCTTCCCTGTATTTGCTGAAATTATTTGCCCGCCTTCGCGAGAAAGTTTATCTATCAACAAAAAACTAAGCTTAGTGCGCTCACTCAGGCTTTCAGTCAACATGTATTCTTTATCTGTATGTATATGAGCCCCTAACACACCTAGCGTATCGACATTGGGCAAGCCAGCAGCAGCCAGATTATTACCGTCACAGCAACCGCCGGTGTTTTTGAACTTCACTTCAACGTCTATAGCGCTTGCGCACTCCACCACCCAATCCATTAGCAATTTATTAGCCGGTGTAATGACTTTGGGTGGGCGAGAGAATGATCCGGAGAGTTCGGCCGAATAGCCTTCTCGCTGGTTAAACTCTTGAACTATTTCAGCTAATTTAGCAGCAAGAGACTCTTGATCGATAGTGGTTTCGCAGCGAATATTAAACTGGCAAACGGCTTGATCTGGGACCACATTAAAAACGGTGCCACCGGTAACGCGCGATATGTTGACGGTAATTCCACGCTCCACATCTGCCAAACTTGCGAGAGTCTGAGCAGCCTCGGCCATTAGCAGTATTGCATTTCTGCCCTTACTGATTTCTCTGCCAGCATGGGCCGCACGTCCATGAGCTGTTAGTGTGAAATTACCCGAACCTTTGCGAGCTCCAACTAGCGTGCCATCTGCCAAGGCGGGTTCATAAATCAAGCCTGCATGGGCGCTTTTTGCAGCGAATCGAAGTAGCTCTGCCGATCCGTGAGAGCCGGTCTCTTCATCGGCGTTTAAAATAACTCGCCAACCTAGCTGGTTGCTGGTTTGAGCTCGTTCAAAAGCTCTCAAAGCATTGAGCATCACTAAAATCCCACCCTTCATGTCAGCAACTCCAGGGCCGTGAATCGTTGACTCATCAACAATTCTTGGAGATTGAAAGTGATGATCTTTTGGGAATACAGTATCCATGTGTCCCACAAGCAGGATTTGAATAGGCGCATCTTCCCGCTTAGCGCAGCTAATAATGTTGCCGTATGTCTCGGAAATAGCCTGCCCTAAATGATTGACCCTTTGAACCGACTTCGACTCTAGCACCTCGATAGAGTCACTAAGCGGGGCGAAAGCTTTGTAATATTCATCACAAACGGTCGCTAAACCTTCAAGATTTCCTGTGCCAGAATTAATTGCCGATAAGTGCATTAGTTGATCAACCATGGATTGCTGCTGAGACGCAATCCATCCCTCAATATCCTTTTGACTCATTGTAGAATTCAATTATTTAGCCCGCAATTCTTGCAAGACCGAGGTCATGATCTTGACGCCTTTTGCTATATCCTCATCGGACATATTTAGCGGCGGAAGCAAACGAATCATATTGCTGCCTGATTTTCCAACGATCATATGATGCTCACGAAGCTCAACCAGAACGTCGGTGTTAGGCACCACACATTTCAGACCTATCATTAAACCCAAGCCGTGGACCGACTCAACTATGTCAGGAAATTCTTCGGTCAAGCGTTTCAATTCGCTTTGCAGAAACTCACCTTTACGGCTAACCTCACTTAAAAGATTTGGCTCCAAGAGAAGGTCCATTACCGCATTACCAACCGCCATCGCTAGTGGATTACCACCAAAAGTGCTGCCGTGACTCCCGAACACCATAGAGTTCCCCACTTTCGCCGTTGTCAGACAAGCGCCTATCGGAAAACCACCTCCGAGCCCCTTCGCCAACACCATGACATCAGGTGTCACATTATAGTGCTCGTATGCGAACAACTTACCCGATCGCCCTATTCCACATTGAACTTCGTCAAACATTAAGACCAGATCGAGCTCATCGCAAAGCTTGCGTACTTGATTGACAAACTCTTGGGTTATCGGGCGAATACCGCCTTCTCCCTGCACTGTTTCAAACACAATCCCCGCGGTTTCATCGGTTACTGCATTTTTAAGAGCCTCGAAGTCCCCCCATTGCACTTGATCAAATCCATAGTCCGTGGGAATAAAGCCCTTCATCTGCGCTTGATTACCTGCAGCAGCCAACGCCGCCAAAGTACGGCCGTGAAAGCTCTCGGTCAGTCCAATGATCCGCGTGCGCTTGGTGTTACCCTTGACAGCTTGATAACCGCGAATCGCCTTGATACCTGCCTCTGCACCCTCTGTGCCAGAATTAGCAAAAAACACACTGTCCGCAAAGCTGTTTTCCACTAGCCGTTTGGCAAGTAATTCGCCTTCAGGGATTCGAAATACATTCGAAAGATGCCAAAGCTTTTCACTTTGATCCTTGAGCGCCTTCACTAAGTGTGGGTGAGCGTGACCAAAGCTTGTAACAGCGATCCCGGACAGAAAATCCAGATACGCATTACCCTGTTCATCAAACACCTCGCTGCCAATGCCATGGGTAAAAACCAATTCTTTAGGCGGGTTATAGTTTGGCCACAGTGCCTCGCGTGGATTGCTTTCAGGGGTTGCATCGAATTCAGTTTTTTCAGCAATTGCAGTCATGGATATCTCCAACGAATAATATTTAGTAATATAGCTTATCAAGAAAGCCACAAAAGGAATTATTTATCTTTTTGACTTTGATAAATAACATGTTTTTATTTAGCAGTTATTCCGAATATAATTCGGAATAACTGACAGGTATGCTCTTATGAGCTGATTTTCAAGAAAAATAGATGCATTTATGACCAATGTAAAACTCGACAAAATTGACCTTAAAATACTCGAAACCCTGCAGCGAGACGGACGAATCACTAATCAGAATCTTGCCAAAAAGGTTTGTCTGTCGCCGAGTTCTTGCTTACAAAGAGTGCGAAGACTCGAAAGTCAGCAGGTTATCTGCTCTTATCACGCAAGAATTGATCTTGCCGCTGTCGCCAGGCACATCATGTGCATTGCTACTGTTTCATTGAAAAATCATACACATGAGGAGTTTAAAGCCTTTGAAACATTGGTCGCGTCAATTCCAGAGGTAGTAGAGTGCTTCACAGTAAGCGGCGAATCGGATTTCATTATCAGGATTATCTGCGCCGACATGAACCGCTATTTAGACATTAACAATCATCTAGTGAGTTCGAGCACCTACCAAGTCAATATTAATTCCTACGTTGTAATGAAAGAAAACAAGGCATTTAAAAAAGTAGAACTAAAAACCTTAAAGGGTGCCGATTCCCCCGCACCGGATTGAGCTTTCTGCTCGGCTCTCGGCTTGCCTGATTAAGTGAATTTACCTATTTAAAACGCAAAAAAAAGCCTACGCGGATCAACCGCGCAGGCATCAATACCCAAAAACATTCAAATCTGATTTGTTACGTGAGCCTCAAAGAAAGAGGGAGAGGTTCGTTCAACTGGCTCACGTAAGATTTAATGTAGGTAATTACTACCCTGCACAAGCCGTGCCAAACATAGAAAACCCCGGTTTAGCAGGGTTTACAAAGAATTTTGCGGAACCCGGTAGAGATACCCGAACCATTTTAGCTCGTCTTTGCTCGGTTTTGGTGCCCAAAACGCGGCTTGATTGATCAGTGCGGCCCCCAAGGCAGCGGTTGCCCAACGCTCAATTTTGCCGATCAAATCAGCCTGAACAAAAGGCTTAGCTAAAAAATCACTCATCCCTGCACAGCACACGCGCTCATATCAGATTCTGAATTGTTTGCTGTGAGTGCAACAATGGGAGTATCGCAGCCTCGATCTCGCAGCTGGCGAGTTGCTTCGATGCCGTTCATTCCAGGCATCTGTACATCTATTAAAATAACTTCATATTTGCTACCGACTGCCAAATCCAAAGCGAGTTTACCATTTTCAGCACTCTCCACAGTCACGCCAATGGCCTCTAGAATCTTTCTAAGCAAAATCTGATTGACCTCATTATCTTCAGCGACAAGAACAGTCACCCCTGTCAGCGCGACATGAGCATTTGAGCTTCTTATAGGGTTAAGCTCCCGAGCAACGCCCTCTTCATAAGGGATTTGCAGGGTAAGAATATTGCCCTTACTTTCCTCGCTTTTGACACTTATCGTGCCGCCCAGCAGGTCAGAAAATTGCTTCGCAATACTTAAACCCCCAAGCCGGTGCCTCCAAAAGAGTTAACGTTACCAGATAATACTTGGTGGTAGGGGTCGAAAAGCGAGTGAATCGAATGCTGCGCTAAGCCAATCCCCGTATCTTGAACGGTAAACTCTAAGCGCTCAGATTTCTGCTATACGCTAAGATACGCAGCGCCATTCTTCGAAAACTTAATCGCGTTGCTTAAGCGAGTTGATCAGAATTTGAGAGCAGCGAACCAGATCCGTAACCATATAAATAGCAACGCCATAGTCAATACTTACCCCTAACTTAACGTTGCGCTCAGAAACCATCGGCGCAAGTATTGCAGCAATATTGTCAATCGTGTCCTTCAGATTCATTGGCTTAAGCGAAACTTCTACCGCGCCTGCTTCCAATTTTGAAGAATCGAGAACCTAGTTAACGATTTTTCAGCAGCAGTTTAGACGAACGTTGAATTTGTGAAATGTTGAATTTGTGAAACATAGTCAGCTGCATTAGCACTCAGCTCTTCGCGTGCACAGAGTTTACTAAAGCCAATGACTCCGTTCAGTGGCGTTCGAATCTCTTTGCTCATCGATGCTAAGAACTTTGCTCTGGTTGCAACCACCCTAGCCGCGATCAATTGCTTTTGAGAGTGCTGAACTAACCTCGTCAACACAGCAGCGATAACAAAGAGTAGCGAGACAGTTCCGAGACTGCTATAGAGTGCTTCACCATTGGGAATTCTTCAATAATCGGAAACGGTGCAACAGCGATAACTATCGCGACCACAAAGTATCGAGACGCTATATCCTCCCCTTAGAGCGCTGACACTGGTAGCAAAAGCAATAAACACACCCGTCGTTACCATCGACAGCATAGCCACTGGACGCTCTGAAATTAATACGGCCCTAAGCAAAAGCATAAAGCAATTAAGCCAAATACAGAGCCTCACTCCTTTGAGAAAAAAACTATCTTCTGCGCTTTTTCTCAAAAAATGCCAGGCATACCAAGCTCTGCTTAGAGCCGCAAAAGAAGTAAATACCCAGTAAAGTCGAGCGCCGACTTCAGGAGCGTTCGACCAAACCAAAAGGTTTCCATAACCAGAAACCGTTATCATAGTAAGTACCCATGCTAGCAAACAGATGCCTAGCCTCCTCGCGTGGCCATAGCCGTTAGACAATGTAAGGAAGAATGAAAAAACAATAAGTAGGATGATTACACCGTAGTACATACCATCGCCTAAAAACCGGATGGCCGTGACGCGTAACCTGCCTCACTGTTCAAAATCTCATCGCTAGTGCAAAATCACCAACTATCGCGTCGACGCGAAGCAAGAGATCATTGTCCAAGGCTCTGGGTATTGGATATAGAAAATCGGGGTAAAAAATAGCCCGAGATGCCAGCCCTGCATCAAGCCCGCCTCGGTATAGGATTTCCTCACTTGCCAGTGAAATGATTTCATAATTTCTTACAGTGGGATTGTCTAAACAGGGAACCATAGGCTCTTCAGGTGGCATTTGCAGATGGAGCCACGCCTCCTTGCCGTCAAAATTGATCACCGAGTCAATTGCTACATCTGAGCCGCTGGCTAGAATGCCTGCAGCCTCGCTCCAATTGCTAGCACCCCAGAGGTGGGTGATTGGCTCAGCACCATAGCCTGAATGACTAAGAACACTGAAACACAGGACTGATAGGATTCTAACCTTCACGATATCTAAGCACCCAAAAAAGACAGAATAGCCTTTCACTGTTTACTTGTAGTGCGCAAACCAAAAACCCGCCGAAATACGTCCGGCTCAGTAGCGTGCCAAATTCCTAACAACCTCGAACATCTGTGTTGGCATGCTCAGTAACTCTCAGAGTTTCTGGTTATCCACTATTTGCTATGCCACAATTACAGCGTTTTTAACAAGCAAGGTAGCGACAAAACTTCTGACTAGACTATGAATTCTTTGCACCAAAATAGTGTAGCCTGCTGATCTTATGCACTATTTTTGAGTGCCGCGGGGCCGCCAACGGCAGGTAACAATCTGTTACTTCTCCAACTTGTTGATTTTGTTAGAATCACCTTAAGGCTGGCACAACAAATGCTATGTTTAGTTTTCGATACCAGTCTATTTTTTTCAGTGAGTAAATGAGTTATGAAAAAGTTTGTATCTAGACGTGAACTGTTAGGTTTGATTGGCAAAACCGGCGCCACCGCTGC
>Ga0208414_1002224_pt1 | contig 13169 bp, 7 predicted proteins | sample AntAceMetag02UKE_FD_184770 | JGI IMG/M metagenome (GOLD analysis project Ga0208414, IMG submission 184770) | Saline lake microbial communities from Ace Lake, Antarctica - Antarctic Ace Lake Metagenome 02UKE (SPAdes) (version 2) | ecosystem: Environmental > Aquatic > Non-marine Saline and Alkaline...
GCATTCGATCACCTCGTCTGGCGCGAGATTGGTCAGCACGATTTTGATTGGTTTGAGCACGCCCAGTCTCCGCTCGGAGCTTTGATTTAACTCGTCGCGTATGACGTGCTCCATGGCGGCAATATCGGTGATGCTGTCGTCGTGGGTGGTGATGCCGGTGCCGATTACAAATCGGCGAATAATCGCGGCGGAGATTCCGCGGCGACGTAATCCTGCGATCGTGGGCATGCGAGGATCGTCCCATCCTGCGACGTGGTTTTCTTCCACGAGCCGGAGGAGGTTGCGTTTGCTCATCAGCGTGTAGCTGGGGATGAGTTTTGCGAATTCGTATTGGTGCGGCAGCTCGCGCGGCAGATCCAGACTGGCCAAGACCCAATCGTAGAGCGGGCGATGCACGACGAATTCCAATGAACAAAAGCTATGAGTTACACCTTCAAGATAATCGCTGAGGCAGTGTGCGTAATCGTAAAGGGGATAAAGGCACCATTTGTCGCCGGTGTGGTGATGCGCGATGTGGCGGATGCGATAGAGTAAGGGGTCGCGCAACCAAAGGTTGGGCGAGGTCATGTCGATCTTGGCGCGCAAAGATTTAGCCCCGTCGGGAAACTCGCCGGCGCGCATGCGCTCGAATAGATCGAGGTTCTCTTCGACGGAGCGATCGCGAAACGGGCTGTCGCGGCCGGGCTCTTTAAGGCTGCCACGATACTCTTCGATTTCGGTGGCGCTCAGATCGCAGACGAAGGCGTGACCTTTTTTGATCAGATCGAGAGCGTAGTTGTAGAGTTGATCAAAGTAATCAGAGGCGGTGAATGCTTCAGTATCCGTAGCGGCGGATGATGCTGTCGGCACTTGATAATCGGTGCGGTCGTTAATCTGCTGCGCAATGGGCACTGCGCCTTTGGGTTTGAAGGCGAGTTGTTCGTCGGCCCAGCCTTCGATCAACCACTTGATATCATGCGTGATCGCATCGACGTAGGATGAATCTTCCTTGGCGGGATTAGTATCATCGAAACGCAGGTTGCATTGACCGCCGTTTTCTCGGGCGATGCCGAAATTGAGCAGAATGGCGCGAGCATGTCCGAGATGGAGGAAACCATTGGGCTCAGGGGGGAATCGAGTGACGATCTTCGCGTAACGTTTCTCGGCGACGTGTTGGGCGACGATTTCGCGGATAAAATCGTTAGGAGTGTCGGTGGATTCTGTTTCGGAAGACATGATGATTACGGGAGAATGACTTTACTAATCCAACTACTACGAGCGGATAAACGGAGCGGTCGAATGGACAGGTGTAGCGCCATCGGCGGCCATTTCGCGAAGGAGACTGCCGAGATAAGGGATGAGCTGTTTCTTTCGACTGACGATTCCCTGAAGTTCGAAAACTTCCTCCTTTTCGACATGAGGATAGGAAATGCGATTGATGAATCCGGAGTCGCCCTTGGCGAGCAGGAGAGAATTTTGCGTGTTGATGTCGGTGACGAGCAGGCAGGCAAACGCGAGCTGCTCGCTATCGCGCAATTCCTTAAGCGCTTCCGCGATGGGTTTGGCGTGAGCACGAAAGTTGACGAAGCCGAGCTCTTCAACTTGAGAGACTGCGAAACGCACCCCTTCTTCTTCGTAGATCTTGAAATCAGAACGCACGACTTTGTCGGGAGGACTAGCCAGGATGACAGAACCGGAGCTGAAGATTTCCTCAGCAAGTTGCTTGGGTTCCACGCCAGCGATTTTAGCCAACCAGTCCAGCGTATCTCCATCTTTGGGGGTCGTGGTCGGGCTATTCAGTAAGAGGGTATCCGAGATCAGACCTGACATCATGATACCAGCGAGATCGGGACTAGGCGTGAGCCCTTCGCGCCGGAAAAGGTCGGCGACGATGGTGCAGGTCGAACCGACGGGTTCGTTGATAAAGAGGATGGGCTGCTGCGTGTTGAGCGCACCGAGTCGATGATGATCGATAATTTCAGTGATGGTGACTTGGTCGGCACCATTCACGGCCTGAGTGACTTCATTGTGATCGACCAGAATGAGTCGCGTCTGGGAGGGCTTGAGGAGATCGCTCTTGGTGAGGATGCCTTGAAGCACGCCGTTATCATCGATGACCATGAGCGCGTGACTCGAGGAAGGTCCGAATTTGCGACGGGCTTTGGCGATGGTGGTATCGGCATCGATGGTCGAAAAATTGCGATCAATCACCCGATCAAGCGTGGAAGCGGTGCGCACGACCCAAGCGGTGGTAGCAGTATCGTGAGGGCTGATGATTACGCTGACCTTGCGTTCGCGGGCTAGGGCTAAGACATCGTCATCAACCGGGAGGTCTCCGCTGATGATTAATGCACGAATACCAATCTCGATGGCGCGCAGTTGCACATCTCGGCGATCGCCGACGATGATAATGGACTGGGATGGAGGGATCTCTTCACGCTCGGAGATTTTCCAGAAGGTGCCGACAGCCATCGCGCCAATGCGCACGTGAAGTTTCTCGAGGCGTGAGGGCTCAACCGTGTGGAGAATATCGGCCTGGAGAGAACGCACGATGCGGTCCAAACTGGTGTGAACTTGCCGCATGTGGCGTGGCTCATTGATGTGCGGGACAAAGAAACTGCCCATACCGGCCAGGGAGACGGTGCCTTGCAGTTTGCGACCTTCAGTGGTGATGGGCAGCACACTAATGCCGTGGCGATCGATCATTTCGAGGGCCTCAGCACAGGTCGCACTGTCATCCACAGAAACAATATCGCTGACCATGTGGTCGCGCACGCGCGGGCTTACATCAGTCAGGTAGTAGGGAAGCGGCTGATTAAAACGTCGGAGAATGGTGTCGATCCGCGCATTGGAGTTGCCGCATCGTGCGGCGATAAATCCGGATTCGCCGCGTTGCTTTTTAAGCGCAGCGTAGGCGATCGCAGAGCACATGGCATCGGCATCAGGGTTCTTGTGCCCGATGATATAAGTTGTGTTCTCAGCCTCGATTATGGGCTCTGGTCGGTCGGTCGCGTTGGCGTCGGTCGTCATGGTAAAAGAGAGAACATGCACCATGGTTCGCTCGGGGGAAAGCGGGAAAACAAAAAAGCCCGGCTTGATACCGGGCTTTGAGAGTGGAATGAGTAGGGCTACTGCTACTTCGAGACTCCGCCGGGGCTACCCGTGCCGGCTTTCGATGTGCCCCAGATCTTCACGCCATCGCGATTGGGAATCGCGAGGAGAATATTGTCGGTGCGTTGTCCGGTGCTCACGTCGATGAACTTATCGGTCGCGGTATCGGGGTAGAATTCGACGTTGCCGCCGAGAAAAACGACATAGCCGCCGGTATCGCCATAGACGCCATTTTCTGGATCCCAAGTGCCATCGGTCCGGAGTCCACGGGTGAAGGCGACGGGAGTGGTGGGGGGATCGCTCATCTTCAAACCGCCCACAAACTCTAAACTTAGCTCGCGTCCGCTAGTGAACGATGAATCGAGTGCTTTGTTGTTGTTGGGGCTGATAATGGCGGCGGGGACTTCGCCGTCGAACGAGGGGTCGATCTTCGAGAAGTAGAAGCTCGCGTCGTTGAGCGCCTTGGTGCGGGCGAGGATACCGGGCCAGAGAAAGACTTTATTGGCATCGGTGAGCACGCCGCTGCTCGCAATCGTGTCGGGATTGGGCAGGCGATCCTTGTTGTCCGAGGCGTAAATCATCGCGGCCTTAGCGATTTCTCGCAGATTGTTGGCATCGACGGCGCGTTGCGCTTTTTCTCGGACACTACCGACGGTGGGAATGACGATGGCGGCAAGGATGCCGATGATCGCAATCACGGTAAGCAGTTCGATTAAGGTAAACCCGGATTGGGCGCGATGGTGGGGAGAGGTAATCATAGGCGACCGAATGGTTAGTCGAGCGTCCGCCTGATCGGTCATGAAGACAATCCGATTCTGTGCCGTGAGACTGGACAAAAGAAAATTTCGTGCCGTAGATTAATAGGGTATGAAAATCTACCTCGATGGAAAATATGTCGATGAAGCTGATGCGAAGATCTCGGTCTTCGACCACGGTTTGCTTTATGGCGATGGGATTTTCGAAGGGATCCGTCTCTACGAGGGAAACATCTTCCGGCTTGATCGGCATCTGAAGCGTTTGGCGAACTCAGCCAAGGCGATCATGTTAGACCTTCCTCACACGAGTGAAGAAATCAGCGAAATCATTTGTGAGACTTGCAGACAGAATGGGCTGACCGATGGCTATATCCGTTTGGTGATTACCAGGGGAGTGGGCGACTTGGGTCTTTCGCCGTGGTCTTGCGCCAAGCCTTCAATGTTTGTGATCGCGAGTAAGATATCGCTCTATCCTCAGGAGCATTACGACAACGGCCTCGCGATTGTTACTTTGCCTACCCGTCGCATCAATCCGGCCGCGCTGCCACCGACGGTGAAGTCGCTGAATTACTTGAACAATATCCTCGGTAAGATAGAGGCCAAGCAAGCTGGTGCGCTTGAAGGGATCATGTTGAACGATCAGGGCTACGTGGCGGAATGCACAGCCGACAACATCTTCATTGTTCAGGATGGCGAGATTCTCACGCCAAGTTCGTCGCAAGGTGCGTTGAAAGGAATCACACGTGGGACGATCTTCGATATTGCGGAAGAGCTTAACATGCCGATTCGCGAGGTGAACATGACGCGTTACGACGTATGGTGCGCCGATGAATGCTTTCTCACGGGAACGGGCGCAAAAGTGATTCCGGTCAGCAAACTTGATGGCCGCGTTATCGGATCGGGTAAACCTGGTGCTGCGACTCAGCAGATTCTGGCTTCATTCCGGCGCCGCGTAACGGTGGAAGGCACGAAGATCTGAGAATGTTGTCCTCGTCGATCCGAAATCGACGAGCGAGACACGGTGTCGCGCATTACTCTAGCTGGTGCGCGATATTGGCACGGGAATTACTCGTGTCATGCACTTGCCAGACGTAAGGTGCTTGGCATCTTACCTGCAGAGAAAGAATTAATATATGGCCAATCCACTCAAATGCGATCTTTGCGATAATTCCGCGACGGTGCACCTGACCCAAATTGTGAACAGCAAAGTTCACAAAGTGGATTTGTGTGAAAGCTGCGCGCAGGCCAAGGGCGTGACGGACCCAAGTGGTTTTTCGCTCTCCGATCTTTTGCTCAAGGCCTCGTTGAATCCTGATCAACCGGAGACGGCGGTGACTTGCGAGCAATGTGGGTTTACTCAACAGGACTTTAAGAAACATGGACGATTCGGATGTCCGCAGTGCTACGAAGCCTTCTCGGGCGTGATCTCGACGATGCTCGATACTATGCACAATGGCACGACCCATACGGGCAAAGTGCCGCAACGCGCTTTGGCGCGCAAAACTCTCTACGACCGTTTAACCCAATTGGAAGGCGAGCTCAGCGAAGCGATCAAAACTGAACGCTACGAAGATGCTGCTCGTTGCCGCGATGAAATCAGCCAAGCCAAACAAACCCACGGGTAAGAGCCGCCGCGTTAAACCAATGACGATCTCGTCGATGATCGACACCCCGTCTGAATTGACGGATGGGTCGAGCAGCAAGACGGCGATCGTGTTGATGACGCGGATCCGTCTCGCGCGCAATCTGGCGACCATGCCGTTTCCCGGTTGGGCGCAGCCTGCGCAACGCGAGGAGGCTCTCGATATTTGTCGCGCGGCCGTAGTCGCGGCTCCGCAAATGAAGCGGAGCCTGAGCATTGATGTCGCGGAGTTGAGTGATCTGGAAAAGCAGATCCTCGTGGAGCGTCATTTGATTAGCCGCGAGCTCAGCACATCGAAGGGTGGTTCTGGTGCAGTGATCAATCACAACCAAGCCGTGTCCGTGATGATTAATGAAGAAGATCACCTGCGCATCCAAGTGTTGCGTTCGGGCTTCCAGCTAAAGAAGGCGTGGAATGCGATCAACGATTTCGACAGCGTTTTGGAGGAGCACCTCGATTATGCCTTTTCTTCCAACCAAGGTTACTTGACCGCATGTCCGACCAATTTGGGGACTGCGATGCGCGCCTCGGCGATGATGCATCTGCCAGCGCTCGTGATTGCGGGCCAGATGGAGAAGGTCGCGCGGGCCGTGAATCAACTTGGGATGGTCGTGCGCGGCCAATTCGGAGAAGGCTCCGACGCGAGCGGGAGTATCTTTCAAATTTCCAATCAGACCACGCTGGGTGAAGCCGAACCGGAGATTATCAAGCGTCTCGGCAGTGTGCTCTCGACGATCGTGGATCACGAAAAGAATGCGCGGGCGAAATTGCTCGAAACGGATTCCGGCAAGTTGCTGGACAAGATAGGCCGCGCTTTTGGGATTCTCCAAAACAGCCATATCCTAAACTCAAACGAAGCGATGAATCTACTCTCGCTCGTGCGCCTGGGCGTGGACTTGGGGCTCTTTCCAGAAGAAAAGCGTTCGCAAGTGGATCGGTTGTTCATCGAAACCCAGCCGGGGCATTTGCAATACGCTCAGAAGGGGATTATTGAGCCGGAGAAGCGTGACTTACTCCGCGCCAGTTGCTTGCGCTCTGAGTTTGCCAATTTCGAGAAGCCCGCCTCTATTACCGATAAGAATTAACTAGCTAAAACCAATTTAAAATCTAGTCCTATGTCACAAGAACCGATGAACAATTTCACGCCACGCGCCCAGCAAGTTCTGGCGCTGGCCCGCAAGGAAGCTGATCGTTTCAACCACAATTACGTGGGCACCGAGCATGTCCTGCTTGGATTGATCAAACTTGGGCAGGGTGTCGCTGTGAGTGTCTTGCAAAAGATGGGACTCGATTTGGAAACAGTCCGAGCCGCAGTTGAAAAGCAAGTCGGCACGGGGCAGGAAACGAAAAATCCCGGCAGCATCCCCTACACGCCTCGGGTGAAGAAAGTCTTAGCACTGGCAGGTAAGGAAGCCAAAGTGCTCAACCATTCCTATGTCGGCACGGAGCATATTCTTCTCGGCTTGTTGCGTGAAGGTGAAGGCGTGGCCGCTCGTGTGTTGAAGTCTCTTGATATTGATATCGAGCGCACGCGGAACGAAATCCTGCGTGAACTTGATCCTCAATTTTCTGGTGGCGAACCCGGTGGCGAAGAAACTGCCGCGGCGGCTGGTGGCGGTGGAAACTCCGGTGATGATAAGAAGGATGTTAAGACTCCTGCGCTTAAGGCCTTTGGTCGTGACCTCACGGAACTGGCTCAAAAGGGTGAGATGGATCCGGTCATTGGTCGCAAGAAAGAGATCGAACGCGTGATTCAAATTCTCTGCCGGCGTTCCAAGAATAACCCCGTGTTGATCGGTGAGGCTGGGGTGGGCAAGACCGCGCTGGTCGAAGGTCTAGCTCAGGAAATCACAGCCGGCCACGTGCCTGAGCTTTTGCTGGATAAGCGAGTGGTCACCCTCGACCTTGCTTTGATGGTCGCGGGCACAAAATACCGTGGTCAGTTCGAAGAGCGAATCAAAGCCGTGATGGATGAGATCAAGCGCGCCAAGAACATCATCCTCTTCATCGACGAGCTCCACACGATTGTCGGAGCCGGTGCGGCCGAAGGCGCCATGGATGCTTCGAATATTTTCAAACCCGCGTTATCTCGTGGCGAGTTGCAATGTGTCGGAGCGACTACGCTCAATGAGTATCGCAAGTATATCGAAAAAGACTCGGCGCTTGATCGTCGCTTCCAGTCAGTGAAGGTCGAAGCCCCCTCGGTCGATGATACCATTCTCATCTTGAAAGGGATTCGCCATAAATATGAGGATCATCACAAGGCGACCTTCAGCGATGCGGCGATCGAGGCGGCGGCGAAGCTTTCGGATCGTTATATCACCGGTCGTTTTCTGCCCGACAAGGCCATCGATATCATGGATGAAGCGGGCTCGCGGGCTCGGATCGCCTCCATGAGCCGTCCGCCGAATCTCGATGAAATGAGCAAAGAAATCGAAGGGGTTTGTGCTCAGAAAGAGACAGCTATCGCTGAACAACATTTTGAAGAAGCGGCGAAGTTCCGCGATCAAGAGAAACAACTCCGGGCGAAGTTACAGGAAGTCACCGAAGCATGGCGCAAAGAGCGTGACGAGAAACGGGTGCCGATCGGTGAAGATCAGATGATGCAGGTGGTCGCCGCATGGACGGGAATTCCTCTTAACCGGATGGAAAAGAAGGAGAGCGAGAGATTGCTCTCGATGGAAGATGAGATTCAAAAAGTAGTGATCGGTCAGGAATTGGCTGCCTCTGCGATTGCACGGGCACTGCGCCGTTCACGCGCGGATCTCAAAGATCCACGGCGCCCGATTGGCTCCTTCATGTTTGTCGGCCCTACCGGTGTCGGTAAATCCGAGACGGCCAAGCAACTCGCTTTTCAGATGTTTGGTGATCAAGACGCGATTATCCAAATCGACATGTCGGAATACATGGAGAAATTTGCCGTGTCGCGTCTCGTCGGATCGCCTCCGGGCTACGTCGGTTATGATGAAGGTGGTCAATTAACTGAAGCAGTGCGGCGTAAGCCCTACGCAGTCGTGCTCTTCGATGAGGTTGAAAAAGCCCATCCTGATGTAATCCAGTTGCTCCTCCAAATACTGGAAGACGGGCGACTCACAGATTCGTTGGGTCGGAGCGTGGATTTCCGCAATACGATCATCATCATGACTTCGAATGTCGGGGCACAATTGTTGCAGCGGCAGACTTCGATGGGCTTTTCGGCATCAGCGAACGATATCAATGATGCAGAGAAGATGCGGGAGAAGGTGAACGAAGAAGCTAAGCGTATCTTTAAGCCGGAATTCTTGAACCGGATTTCGGATATCGTCTTTTTCCGTCCACTTGGGAAAGCGGACTTGGTGAAGATCATCGACATCGAGTTGACGAAGTTTTGTGAGCGACTCAAGGATCGCAAAATTACCTTGGAATTCAGTGACAGCTCCAAGGAGTTGTTGGTGGAGAAGGGATACGACGAAAAATACGGTGCGCGACCTCTGCGCCGCGCGGTTGAGTCCTGTCTCGAAGATCCGCTCGCAGAGGCCATTCTTCGAGGTGATGTGAAGGATGGAGAACCACTCCTCGTTGATCGTCTGGGTGATAAACTTGCCTTCACTCACAAGACGCCACCTGCGACGACGGAAGTCACCTCTGAGCATTCTTAAGCTTTTATTCAAACTCCGCTCAATCTAGAGCGGAGTTTTTGTTTAAGCTCTCGGTTGGAGCACTTCGAGTGCGGTGAGCGCCGCCGCGTTTCGCGTCTCTAGCCCGAGCTTTCGGAAGATGTTCTCCACGTGCTTGTGAATCGTGCGCACACTGGTGGAGAGGATCATGGAGATGTCGGGGTTGCTCTTGCCCTGGGCGATCCAGTAAAGGACCTCAGCTTCACGGGCAGTCAGACCGAGAGGGAGCAGGGCGCTGGGACCGGGAGGAGAATTGCGCTCCTGCACAATATACATGGAAATGTCTTCCTTCCCGGGTTCCGAAAAGCGCCTGACTTCTAGCGGGCTTTCCGAACTGAGAAGCTCAGTCGGGCAATGGGTGCCATTGAAGTCGGTGACGTGTTTGTTGAGCAAGGCATCGGTCAGTCGCGTGCTGAAAATAATCTGATTTTGGGAATCCAAGAGCAGCACTCCGAGGTCCAGTGATTGCCGGATGAGGTTTTCTGCCTCAACGCGCATCGCGAGTTCATCTTCGAGCTGCTGTTGGAGCAGGTGAAGATTTACATGCGTGCTAACTCGCGCGAGGACTTCGGCGCTGTATATAGGCTTGGTGATGTAATCAACCGCTCCCGCGGCGAATGCGCGCACTTTGTCTTCAGGATCGTTCAAGGCGGTCATGAAAATGACTGGAATCTGTGCCCATGACTCATGGGCTTTGATCCGGCGGCAAACCTCATACCCGTCCATCCCCGGCATCATGACATCCAGGAGAATCAAATTGGGAGTCTCGTGATGTAGGAGCTTTAATGCACTGGCTCCACTCTCGGCCACGAGCACTTGATATCCAGAGTCCCCAAGTGTGTCGATGAGCACACCGATATTTACGGGAGTGTCATCGACGATCAGGATTACGCCGTTGGATGCCATAGGTGTATTGCAATGAAATTGCTTTGAGTGGTCAATCCCGCGAAGGCCAGCTTGGAGGATTTCGTCACGAGTTATGGTGGTAGAAATTAAAGCTATGTCCCGGAGGGATCTAGTGCGCGCCGGAGTTGATCCATCTGATAGTTGGCCGCAAGACGATCCAATTCACTTTGGAGTGTCGGGTTCAAAGCGTCCTTTTCACGGAGTTCTGTGAGCAGAGCTTTTATTCGTGTGATGTCACCACGCGAGGCAGCTTCACGCAGAGGTTCAAGCAGCTGATTGGATGCAGAGGTGGCCTCTTCGGCGAGTGATATCTTTCCAGGCTCAGTCTGGTTTTCGTGACTCCATTCGAGGTGGAGACGTTGGCTCAATAAGCTGAGGAGTTCATCTTCATGAAACGGCTTGGCGAGGAAATCATCACAACCGGCTTCAAAGGCGATTTGTGGATCAAATGAAAGCACCGAAGCAGAGGTAAGGATGATGACGGGTTTCGGAGATAGATCCTGTGAACGAATTCGACGGGCCATTTCCAATCCATCAATCCCAGGCATTCTCTGATCAAGAATCACCGCATCGAACCGAATATTTTCCATTCTCGTTAAGGCGCTCAGGGCGTCGGGAAAGGTTTCGGTTGAGAAGCCAAGTGGCGAGAGGAGATCGCGGAGGAGGTTGCGATTTACTTCGACGTCATCGACGATAAGAACGTTTTTTCGAGGGCCGACATAACCCGTTACGGTTTCGTTCTGAGTTTGAGGAGATGTAAACTCCATGCTGACTATCTCAATCGGGATCGTGAAATTGAAGCAACTTCCTTGGCCGGGATTGCTGGTAACTTCGATCTGTCCGCCCATCAGCTGCACAAGCCTTTGGCTGATTGAGAGGCCTAGGCCAGTGCCCGGCTCTGGAGGCCGCCCCTCGGTGGGTTGATGGAATGGGGTGAAGAGTTTGGCTTGATCGTCAGGAGCGAGGCCTACTCCCGTATCGGTGATCGAGAAATTGATTAGTCCGTCAGAATCATCGAGGCAACGAACCTCAAGTTTGACTTGGCCTTTCGTCGTGAACTTGAACGCGTTGCTTAATAAATTATCGATGACTTGGCGAAGCTTCTGCGCATCCCCCATGCACTGTGCGGGTAAACGAGCGTCGCGGATTAATTGAAAATCCAAATCGCGGCTCTGAGCTCTTGGTTCGAAGGCGACTTCGATGTCACGCAGTAAGCCTTGGAGATGAAATGGAGCGGGGTGAAGTTCAATTTTGCCTGCTTCGATTTTTGAAAAATCCAGCACTTCATTAATCATCTTGAGCAGATGATCGCCCGAACTGGCGACGATCCGGGCGTGTTCCCGGCTGGTTGGAGAGAGTTGTTTGTCCCGCAGGATGATGCGGGCATAACCGAGCACACCATTCAAAGGAGTGCGGAGCTCGTGACTCATGTTTGCGAGGAAAGTTGATTTGGCCTGATTGGCCTGATCGGCTTCTTCTTTCGCCAGGGCGAGCTCGCTGGTTCGAGTTTCGACCAATTGTGAAAGTCTCCGGCGCTCTCGTTCCAAACGGCTTAATCTTAGGCGCACAATTCCCGCGATGCCTGCGCCCAAACAAAGCAGATAGCCTGTCAGCGCGGGAATGGTTTGATACCAAGGAGGTGAGATGGAGAATGCAAATTGCGCAATGGGTCCGACGCGTCGATCCGCACCCATTGCCCGAACTTCAAAGATATAGTCGCCTCCACTCAGATTAGTGAACTCGGCCTCGGTTCGTTCGGAAGGCTCAGACCATATATTGTTGTAATTAACCAGCCGGCTTTGAAAGCGGATATATTTGCCCTCGCGGAAAGTCGGACTGGCGTAGCTGAAACGAATCGGGCTACGTGAAAATGGAAGACGAGACTGCTGGGAGTTTATTTCTAGCTCGTCGCGTTGCGCGGAGCGAATGAGGGCAGGAGGTGCTTCGTGGATTTGGGCTGATGCCGTTAGATCGATTCGGAGGGTCGTTTCGGCCCCGGTGGCCCAGAGGATTTGTTCCTCTCCTTTTTCCTCATAGAATAGATTTACCGCTCCGGTCGGACCGAGTTGCTGCAGGTAATGAAGTGGTAAGGGATGCCACGTGTAGTCTTTGTCCATCCAACCGAAGAATTGCTCGATACCCTGATTTCCGATCTGCTGAAACTGGGCAAAGATTCTGCCATCAGGCGTGGCCTTAAATGCGGTGTCTTCGATGGGAAGGACGGGGTGACCATCAATGGCGAAACGCGGGTCGCGTTTGAAGACTCCGTTCTTTTTTACGTAGCAGTAAAAAGTATCCGGTGTGTGGAAAAGTAATCCGTCGGCGATTGCATTGACGACTACGCTCCCGTTTCCGGGGATTCCGTCACGTTCCGTAAAATGAAGCAGTTTGATTTGATCAGCTCGCTGAGCATTGACCGGTGCCTGCACTTTCCAAAGTCCGCGGGTCAATGTGCCGACCCAGACGGACTCTTCCCCTTCAGGCTTGAGGCTTAAGACCGGTGAATCGATGCCATTGATATCGAAAAGCAATTGCCAGGTGCGGCCATTGCGCTCGTAGACACGGACTCCTTTTTCATGACCAAGCCAGATCCGATTATGGATTAATTCCATGGTCGTGACCTGTGCATTGAAATTATCAAACACGGTAAACTTACCGTTTTCCCAACGACCAAATTGATTCATGGTGCCAAGGAGGAGTTCGCCCTTGATGGAATTGAGCACTCGGATACGACCCATATTCGTTGGGAGGAGAGTCCAACGGGTTTCCTGTCCGCTTGATTCGGCTTTATCGAGTCGAAAAACGCCCTCATCGCTTCCTCCGAAAAGGCTCCCCTTATGCCGAACAATGACATCGAGTCCGCTGGCACCGATCCCATTGGTCTGGTCAAAGATAGTGGCTCTTTCATCCATATCAATCCGGCTAACTCCGGACATATGGGATACCCAGATGCCGCCGTCGCGATCGAGGTAGCCTCCGTTCAGGGTGTTGGTTTCCAAACCATTATCGATGTGAAGGTGGTGATGGAGTTCCCCTTTTGGCCCCACGAGCAAGGCTCCTTTGGTAGCGGTCGCAAAATACATGCCACCGTCGGGTAAGACTAGGGCGGACCGCACGAAT
>Ga0208414_1002227_pt1 | contig 13153 bp, 8 predicted proteins | sample AntAceMetag02UKE_FD_184770 | JGI IMG/M metagenome (GOLD analysis project Ga0208414, IMG submission 184770) | Saline lake microbial communities from Ace Lake, Antarctica - Antarctic Ace Lake Metagenome 02UKE (SPAdes) (version 2) | ecosystem: Environmental > Aquatic > Non-marine Saline and Alkaline...
TCTGATCCAAAGCTGCGAATCATATTGATTGGTGGGAGTGTCAGTGGTCACCGCGACGGTAAGCACGCCTGGCGTTATTGTTTGGATTTGTTGATCTACCGCGCAGCCAGTTGTGATAAGAGCAAAGCAAACGAGAGCGATTTTTTTAAGGAGATTCATTGGGCTATTACCTAGTCAATTACCGAGTCAAGCCCGTAAGTCTACTACTTCAGCTGCGCTTTTGGGACTGCTGTCCGAGCCACATTGCTGGGCACTATTGCTAAGCCACTTCTCTAAGCCGCGCAGCTGAACCATATCCCTAAGCCACGCACCTCAGTCACGTTCCTGAATCATGTCTCTGAGCAAGCCTGACGCAAAACAGGGGATAAACGTGGACATTAACCCAACCTTACCTCGCCAGTAACCAAAATAGGTGAGGCGTCTATATCTTCGGCGTCCATTAACACGGCAATGCGCTGCATCGACCCGATTAGCTGATGTTGTTCCCAGCGCTCTAACTTGCGAAACTCTCTAAGAAAACCCGCCTGCAAAGGCTCGGGGGCCAGATCAATCATGCGGGCGCCCTTCTCTGTCAAAATCACTTCGACAACGCGTTTGTCCTCGTTGATTTTCTGGCGCGAGACGAGATCGTTGCGCTCCATTCGGTCTAACAAACTAGTGACTGTAGCTTGGGATAGCTGAACTTCTTTGGCGATATTGCTAGGAGAGGCTTTATGCAGTGTCGCTGCAGCTTCAAGCACCAGCAATTGTGATGTGGTTAGGCCCGTTTCGCGCTGCAGCTTTTTTGAGTGCAGGTCGATGGCTCTGGTGGTGCGCCGCAGTGCAATAAGCAGCTCTTCGTAATCTTTCATAATCATTAACTCTGTGTTCGCTTGTTCAGGCTTTAAATCCGCCTACATTTAGGGCATACATCAGCCGTAAAATCACCCTAAACTCATTAGACCTCTAATTAATCTCCGTTATTCCAACGAAGTAGAGGGTTTATTCGAAAAAGTTTAAAAATCTCTATCTATATGTTATATATAAATTAATCTTGCAAAATAACAGTTTTAAAACTGTCTCACCATAGCTCTTTCGATATAAAACCAACTAATATACTTTCAATACGTTATAATTTTTGCCTAATTTCAGCTAACCCCCAAATAACAAAGGCAACTTTATGTTCCGCAAGAAACAGCTTCATATCGCAATTGCAGTGGCAAGCAGTGCAATAGTTCTCCCTGCTCAGGCACAGATAGAGGAGATTCTTGTCACCGCTACCAAGCGGGTCGAGAGTATGCAGGATGTTCCCGTCGCTGTCTCCGCCCTAACGGCAGAGTCCCTCGACCAGTTGGGCGTAACCAATTTCGAAGATTATTTGCTGCAACTGCCTAACGTTACTGCCGGCGGCAGCGGCCCAGGCCAAAACACAATCTATATTCGCGGCGTGGCATCCACCACCCCGGGACTCACCACCGCTGGCGTTGCCGGCTTAGCACCCAACGTGGCGCTGTATCTTGATGAACAGCCTCTGGCTCAGCCAGGCAGAAATCTCGATGTTTACGCGGCCGACATGCAGCGAATTGAAGTATTAGCGGGGCCCCAAGGCACACTTTTTGGTGCTAGCTCTCAGGCGGGCACGGTACGTTTGATCACAAACAAGCCTGACCTTGACGCCACCAGCGCTAAGCTCAAATTTGGCACGTCATTCACCAAAGATGGCGAGATGAGCAATAACGTAGAAGGTGTGCTCAACCTCCCGATTACTGATAACTTTGCCTTACGCGGTGTTGTTTACGTTGATAATCAAGGCGGCTATATTGACAACGTTGCAGGGACACGCAATGTAAGAGAAAGCGGACGTTTTCGTCCCGAAGGCACAATGCGCGCCAACGGGCTTCCAGTTTCTGCGGGCCGTGCAGGCTTTCAGGCCGACGCTGATTTAAGCGCCGTTCGTTTTATTGATGCCGACAATAGCAATCGCGTTGAAGAAGATTTTAACGACGCCACTTATTCTGGCTTTAGACTTAGCGGCCTGTATGAGATTAACGACCAGTGGAGTCTGACTCTTACCCATGCGCAGCAAGAGCTTGAAACCGAAGGCGTGTTTTTTACCGACCCCAATTTAGGTGATCTTGAAATTCAGCGTTTCCAAGAAGACAGTTTAGAAGACACGTTCAGCAACACCAGCTGGACTCTTAACGGAATGCTGGGTGACCTTGAAGTTGTCTACGCAGGCGCGTTCACCGACCGCCAAGCAGATCAATTAGTCGACTATTCAGATTATTTGTTTGTTGCCCAGTACCTGCCTTATTACGTGTGTGATGCCAGCGTGTCTTACCCTGGCGCCGCTCCAATGGGTACTTGTCAGGCACCTAATCTGTTTGTAAACAGCGACACCGAGACTGAAATTAGTACTCATGAGCTGCGTTTTGCAACCAATCCAGACCGGCCGATTAGCGCTACTTTTGGTGGTTTTTACAGCGACCTTGAACTGCAAGAGCTGAACAACTTTACCTACCCAGGCTCAACCCAGGCGATAGCCTTTAATGGCACACGCGGTTTCGGCCCTAATTTCTCGGCCCAAGGCGCAACTGTTCGCGATACTGAACAGTATCCAGACGGGGTGATCTTTCGCAACGACGTGGTGCGCACCGATAAACAACAAGGCCTGTTTGGCGAAGTAACTTTCGATCTCAACGATCAGTTCTCTGTAATCACCGGAGCCCGTTGGTACGACATCGAAGTTGACCTTAAAGGCAGTGCTGCCGGCTCATTCGGCAACTTTGGAGCAACTACCGACAATAACGCCGGCAACAACTTAGACACTCTGTTTAGTGACCCTAACCCGGATACTGCGTCTACCGATGGCATCATCACCAAATTCAGTGTTAACTGGACTCCAGATGACAATACCCTGATTTACGCGACTTTCTCTGAAGGTTTTAGACCTGGCCTGCTTAACCGTCCTGGTGGCGCATCTAACGCGGCCGGCACTTTTACAGTGCCGTTTGCTATCGATACCGATGAACTGACAAACCTTGAACTTGGTTGGAAGGCCGATTTACTCGACAATCAGCTGCGTTTTAACGGCGCCATCTTTTTCTCGGAAATTGAAAACTTACAAGCGACTATTTTTGATCCAAGCATTACCAATTTGTTCTTTTCTGACAACGCGGCAGATGCTGAAGTCAGAGGCATAGAGGGCGACTTCATTTGGGCGCCGGCGTCGATATTCGGACTCACAGTAACAGGCGCGTTCTCGTTACTTGACACCGAAATCACCAAGGTGATTACCCCGACCAATGACGTCATAGTCGGCGATTCGCTGGCGTTTGCACCAGAGGTTCAATTTAACCTGCGTGCACGCTACGAGTGGAGCATCGGCTCTGGCCGTCAAGCCCATATAATGCCACATGTGACTTATTCTGACGAAGCTTACAGCGACATCATCACAATCAACCGTGACAAAATGGACAGCTGGGTTATGTTTGGACTGACAGCCGGTATTACCGATGATCGGTGGTCTGTGGATGTATTTGCTGAAAACATTGGTGATGAACGTGCAGAGATTGCAAACTCATTTATTTATGATCGCCAGCGGGTGACTTATGCTAGACCGTTTAATGGTGGGGTTCGAGTTGCTTACGACTTTTAGGCAACCATCCTGAACACATTATCAACTTGTCATGAATCAGGCACTCCTCGGGGGTGCCTGTGAGTTTACTGAGTCCGCAAAACACACAATCACAATCTGATCTAAGCGAGCATGCGAGCAGTCTTGAGGCTGCTCAAAAGCTAATTCAAGGCCGGCAATTTTCAGCCGCAATTGAAGCCCTGCAGACGCTCCTCAAATCACAACCGAACGACCCAGACGCGCTTTACATGAGCGCCGTCTGCCTTCGTTACACCAAACAATACCAAAACGCCTTAGACACTCTTGCTCGGCTGAAATCAGTGCAGCCAGAGCATGGGCGCGCCCATCAAGAAGAGGGCTACAATCAACGCGCCCTCGGCGATAAAGACAAAGCACTAAAAGCCTTTGACCGAGCCTGCTTTTATAACCCGGCACTGGAAGCCAGCTACCGCGCCAGAATAGAATTTCATACCGCCGGCGGTGACCGCACCCGCTTGACTCACGTGCAAGAACAGCTGAAACAGCTGCTAGCCCTGCCCAAACCACTGATAGCGGTGGTTGATCTCATTTCCATGGGCAAACTGCTGCGAGCCGAAGAGCTGTGCCGTGCGTTTCTTAAAAAGATACCCCATCATATTGAAGCCATGCGTTTGCTTGCTGACATCGGCATGCGCCTAGGAATATTAGAGGACGCCGAACTGCTGTTGCACTCAGCGAGCCTTTTGGCCCCCGACAATATTCCCGTGCACATTGACTACATTCAGGTGCTGCGCAAACGTCAGCATCACCTAAAAGCGCAAGAACAAGCGAAGCTGCTGCTAGCGCGCGAGCCGAAAAACCCACAGTTTCAATCTCTGTTTGCAGTGCAGTGCATGCAGTCTGGACAGTTTGATGAGGCACTGGCAACCTTTGAGGAAGTCTTAAAAGTCTTGCCAAATGATCCCATTACGCTCACCTCCAAGGGCCATGCCCTCAAGACCAAGGGTGAGTCTGCGAGCGCTATCGCTAGCTACCAGCAGTCCATAGTCGCCTACCCTAGGCACGGTGAGGCCTATTTCGCGCTGGCCAATCTTAAGACTTATCGGTTTAGCGATGCCGAAGTAGAGCAGATGCTGGCGCTGCAGCAAGACGATAACCTCTCCTTTATGGAACGTGTGCACTTATGCTTCGCGCTGGGCAAAGCCTTTGAAGACAATAAGAATATAGAACAGGCTTTTTCTTTTTACGTGCAGGGCAATCACTTAAAAAAATCACAGAGCCGGTATGATGCAGACCAGGTCACCAATGAGCTAGAGCTGCAGCACAAACATGTCACTGCAAAGCTGCTGTTGGAGAAGAAAGATTTTGGCCATGCCAGCCCAGACCCCATCTTTATCGTGGGCATGCCGCGGGCAGGCTCAACTCTGATCGAACAAATTCTCTCTAGCCACAGCCAAGTGGACGGCACCTTAGAGCTGCCTAACGTGTTGTCTCTCTCGCAGAAACTGCGCAGACATTCAATCGAGGGCACTGTGCCAGGCTACCCTCAGATTTTGGAACAGCTCGATGCAAAAGAACTTGCTCAATTTGGCAAAGACTTTATCGAGGACACCAAAATTCATCGTCAAGGTGCTGCGTTTTTTATAGACAAAATGCCTAACAATTTTCGCCACATTGGCCTGATCAAAATGATGCTGCCAAATGCCAAGATTATCGATGCTAGGCGAAATCCGCTAGACTGTTGTTTCAGTGCCTTTAAACAGCTGTTTGCTGAAGGACAGGAGTTTAGTTATTCCTTGGCAGACGTTGGCCAATATTACCGAGATTACATCAAGCTTATGGCGCACTGGGATGAAGTATTGCCTGGGTTTGTGCTGCGAGTTAATAACGAAGACGTTATCGACGACCTAGAAGGTCAGGTGCGCCGGATGCTGGACTTTTGCGGCCTGACATTTGAACAAACCTGCCTGGACTTTCACAACACCCAGCGCAACGTCAGAACGCCTAGCTCCGAACAGGTTCGCAAACCTGTAAACAGCGCCGGCGTTGGCCAGTGGCGAAAATACGACACCTATCTTGAGCCTTTAAAGCTCTCGCTGGGGAATGAACTTACTGCATTGTCTACAGACAATGAGACAGCCGAACAGTAACCCTGACAACATTGATGGTACTGACGATAGCACTGAAGATAGCACTGACAGAAAATTCACCCAGATAGAGACTTCACCCATGGATCAGCGCGTTACCGAAGACCAAGACGGCACCGAAGAAGTTGCCGAAGCTAAGCTGTTAGATAGTATTTGCAAACCGGTATTCTTCATTTCAGCAGGCCTAATTCTATTTGTCTGTGTTTACGGTGCAGGCTTTAGCGAGCACGCAGCGATAACTTTCAACTCACTGCAAAGCTGGCTTACCACTAACTTTGGTTGGTTCTACATGGCATCCATTGCCTTCTTTTTTGGTTTTGTGGTGTATCTTGCCTTTAGTCGCTTCGCCAACATCAAGTTGGGGCCCGACGATTCTGAGCCCGATTACAGCTACCTCAGCTGGTTTGCCATGCTGTTCAGTGCCGGCATGGGCATCGGACTCCTGTTCTTTGGTGTTTCAGAACCCTTAACCCACTTTGCTCAGCCTCCATTAGGCGCCGGCAGCACAGCACAATCTGCTGGCCATGCAATGGAAATCACGTTCTTTCATTGGGGTTTGCAAGCTTGGTCGGTTTACATCGTTGTGGGCTTATCACTGGCCTACTTTAGTTTTCGCCACGGCCTGCCTTTATCTGTGCGGTCAGCCCTTTATCCATTAATCGGCGACAGAATTTATGGCCCTATAGGCCACACGGTCGACATTTTTGCAGTGCTCGGCACCATGTTCGGCGTCGCGACCTCCTTGGGCCTCGGTGTCATGCAGGTAAACGCAGGTCTCAATTTTCTGTTCGGCATAGAAATTTCCACCACCGTGCAGATAGTGTTGATTGTTTTCATCACTGGCATGGCGACAATCTCGGTGGTTGCAGGCCTTGATGCGGGCATTCGCCGCGTCAGCGAGCTAAACCTGATGCTCGCTATGATCATGCTTATCTTTATTCTAACAGCCGGGCCAACTGCAACTCTCTTGGGTGCGCTGATGCAAAACATCGGCGGCTACTTGTCCCGCATGGTTGATATGACCTTTAATCTCTACGCCTACCAGCCCATTGAATGGATGGGCGACTGGACTTTGTTTTACTGGTCTTGGTGGATATCTTGGTCGCCGTTCGTTGGGATGTTTATCGCGCGTATTTCTCGCGGGCGGACCATTCGCGAGTTCATTGTTGGCGTATTGCTGGTGCCGGCTGGATTTACCTTTTTATGGCTTAGCCTTTTTGGCAACACCGCATTGACCATGGAGCTCGCCGATAGCAGTATCGGATTGGTAAACGCGGCCATAGTAGATTCGCCAACGGCACTGTTTTTGATGTTAGATCAGCTTCCTTGGTCTTACGTGATGTCGCTAGTTGCTACTCTGTTGATCATAACGTTCTTTGTCACCTCATCGGATTCTGGCTCCTTGGTGATTGATATTATTACCTCAGGCGGCAACGAAGACCCGCCGGTGTGGCAACGAATTTTTTGGGCAATAATAGAGGGTGCTGTAGCCGCGGCTCTGCTGCTAGCAGGCGGTCTATCGGCACTGCAGACGGCGGCAATCACTAGTGCATTGCCTTTCGCCTTTGTTATGTTTTTAATGTGCTTTGGGCTTTACAGGGGACTGAATGCGGAGACGCTCAAACGTCCTTATCGCCCAATGCCAGCGCCCGTACCGCAATATCCCTCAGCCAAGCAATGGCAGCAGCGCCTGCGCGCCCTGATTGGAGACCATTGCCAGCAAGACGTTCGAGCTTATATCGACAGTACCGTTAGGCCCGCTATGGAAGCGGTCTCACTGCAGATTGACAAGACCTTGTTGCAACCTAAAATTGAGGAAAGCAACGCCATGATCAAACTGACCGTCGACCACGGCGCCGACACCATGTTCAAATACGAAATTCGACTGCGCGAATACGGCATCCCCTCAGCAGCATTTCCAAATCTACCAAAGCGAGACAAGGAAAAAACCTACTGGCGAGCCGAGGTCCATCTAGATGAGGGTCCTCAAGACTACGACGTGGCCGGGTATAACATTGAACAGCTAACCGGCGATTTACTGGCGCAGTTTGAGATGCACATGCAGTTTCTGCACGCTAAGGTTTAATGGTTGCAGACAGGATTAACTGCGCTTTATAGACAGGTATCGGAGTAACTACTTGCAGATCTTACACCGCTTTAATTTAAGCGATGTAGTTACTCCGACACCGTAACCCTCAAGCCTCAAAGCATAAATAACTTAACGTGCTTGGCTATTTAGGGACGGGGATGGGTTCGAAGGAACGTTTCGGAAAAACAGCTTATAGTCCTTTCAGCACTTTAATTTCAGTGACGTGGTTAATCCGACTCTCCAAACACTTACGCACCCGAAGCATGAATCGGTCGGTCTCATGAAGGCTCATCGTTTCTATTAAAAACTCCATTTAGATACTCACTAGACACGGCGATTAACTGCGCTCTATAAAAAGGAGCGGAGTAACCACTTTCAGACCTTTCCGCGTTCCAGTGCCTAAAAAGTAGTTACTCTGGCACCGTAAACCAAACTATTCCTGCGCCGACAAATACTCAATGATCTGAGTGGCGGCGTCCTCTGCTGATACCATTTCCGTGTCTATTTTAATCTCTGGATTTTCAGGCTTATCGTAAGGGCTATCAAATCCGGTAAAGTTTTGTATAACGCCCTGTCTAACCTTCTTGTAAAGTCCCTTGGGATCGCGCTGTTCGCATACCGCGAGACTGGCATCAACATGCACTTCAATGAATTCACCTGTCTCGAAAAGAGAGCGAGCCATTTGTCGCTCTGCTTGAAACGGTGATATGAAACTGGCTATCACAATTAAACCTGCATCCAGCATCAGTTTGCTGGTCTCCGAAATTCGGCGGATATTTTCAACTCGGTCTGCATCGGTAAACCCTAAATCTTTATTAAGGCCGTGACGCACATTGTCGCCGTCTAACAAGTAGGCGTGCTTTCCCATCATCAACAGTTTCTTCTCGATAACGTTGGCGATGGTTGATTTGCCTGATGCAGAAAGACCGGTAAGCCAAATGATCTTTGGGGTTTGATTTTTAAGCTTTGAGCGTGCCGCTTTGTCTACGCCCGTTGCTTGCCAATGGACATTGCTAGCCCGCCTTAAACTATGTCGTATTCGCCCTCGTGCCAGAGATTTGAAATCACTGCCCTTAAGCTCAAAGCGTGAGGTACTAAGCTCACTGCTCATTGGATCAAAAGCGATGTTCTGGCTAAGTGAAACGTTGCCAATGAAAGTTTCACCGACAGATATGCTATTGGCAGCAAGGTGCTTGCCGCTGGCCTCTTCGACTCTATATTTAAGTTTGGTGATGCTTGCATCGACTGTCTGACCCGCACAGCTTAGTGAGTATCTGCGGCCGGGGAGCATCTTTTCATCAGACATCCAAATGATTTCGGCTTCAAACTGATCGACATATTCTGGACGGTCGATTGACCTCGCAATAATCTCGCCGACTTTCGCTTGTGCACCGGCTAGGACATTAACTTGAGCATTAACTTGAGCAAGGAAAACAGGTGAATCCAGTTCAACACTGATGTCATCAGTGCGGATGTCCAAACTGATAACTGTGCGAGTATCCCCGCTGCTGCAAAACACCAGCTCGTCTCCGACATTTATCGTGCCATCCAAAAACTCCACGATGGCCACGCTGCCTTTGATGCTTATCAGCCGCGCTCTAAATGCACTAGATTCTTCATTAACCATTATGTTTTCGTTACTCGTTGATTAAACAATCGTTCGACTACAATTAAAGGGGTCGGAGGCAATTAAAGTAATTATAGGGGCTGGCGTGACTAAAAGGTTCGGAAGCCTTTATTTAGGACTCTTCCAACCTCCTAAATTTTAATTGCCTCCGACCCCTTTAATCCTTTTATCCGCCTTTAAACCAGAGGTTATACTAATCTATCAATGGGGTCATCCGCGCTGCAGGCTGGAGAACATCTATTCCTATTTGACGTGAAATTACTATCGGGGAGCTAGTCTAGAGCTAAGGAGCAGACAATAAGGAGTTAAAGGGGTCGGAGGCAATTAAAGCAATTGTAGGGGCTGGAGTGACCAAAAGGTTTGGAGGCCTTTATTTTAGAGGCTTCCAACCGCCTTGATTTTAATTGCCTCCGACCCCTTTAATCCCGACCCCTTTAAGACCTTGATTTTAATTGCCTCCGACCCCTTTAATCGCATTCGTGTTTCACTTCATCAGGCAGTAAGTGTGAAGCTAGAGACAATCAAAAATCCCGTTACAAAAACAGCTGCGAACAGTTTTGACGGCAATATATCAATGCCCGGTTCAAAGCCCTTACCGCCGTGGCAGAGATAAAGGTAAAGTTTCATAACGGCGATTGCAGTGAGTGCTGTGACTCCCAACCAAGCAAAACCTTGCAATGGTGCTTCGTACAACCCTGCTTCTAGAATCAAATCTTCGGCAACGTAAACCAATGATAAGGGGAAGCCCGCACTCATTAGGCCAAACAACAGCATGGCCGAGGCTAACTTAGGGTAGGAGTCATACTGCCCGGTCGGACGGCTCAAGTTGAGTTTGCCTATTCGCGTCTCCAAGATACCTAGAGTGAGAATCAAGCCAGGTATTGCCACCATTTGTGCCTGCGCCAGCAATGACCCTGCTAAATCCGAGAAGTGCTGCCCCGAATCAGCATAGACCAAGAAGCCAAGTTGACTCGCCGCTAGGCCACTGAGTGCCCTGCGTGTATTATGCTGAGCAAGCGCCATAAGCACAGATATAATCGATAGCAGTGGCAACACTGCCAACACAGCGTTTCTATCCAGCGACTGTTGCTGTTGCAATGAAATAATGAACATCGCTTGAACAATAAATGCCGAGGCCAGCAGCCCGCTTGGTAGGTTTTCATATAATTTAGAAAACCAAGGGGATACCGGAAACAATCCGATAAAAAATACCAGCCCCACAAGTTCTAGCATACCAGTATCAAGGCCTGCGTCCGCCGGATAAAGCACCGACATTGAGATCAGCGCTGTACACAGCGCTCCAAACACCATAAGAATCCGGTGCATGCCATTTTTAGTGCCGGTGGCAGCAATGAGAATAACAAAAAACACTGGCACGACTAAACATAGAAGTCTTATATCACCTATTTCCAGCATACCGAGCGTTAGCCCATTCATTAGCAATATTAGGCTAAAGGTTAGCCGCGAACTCATGAATGCGGGAGTATAAAAACACGCAAGTAAATTACCCAGAATGATAAAGCTACGCAGCCGTGTCGGTGAAAGACCCACTACTTCTTGCAGGCCAAGTACGGCTGGAATGACTTCCAACACAAACATCATTAGCAGTGCAATCAGCGTGACAGTTCTTACATTTGTTATGTCGCGCACCAACATAATGACCGCCATTGCTGCGACGGTAAAGCTAAGATGAATCGAAAAATTAAGTCCAATGTCCATTTTATTGCCCTTTAGTTTCGAATCAATGTGACGGAGGATTCAGCCGCTGTAGGCAGTGCTACTGCTTCACTTTTGTGGCCAGTTATTAACCCCGCCACTTCGCGCTCCAGTTTGTCCAGCTGGCGAATCAGCAACAGTATTTTATTGACCAGCCAGTCAACCAATAGATTGTCCAGAAAACATCGCTCCAAGCGCAGACGAAACATAAATCTCTGAAAGTTGGTCACGGTTTCAACACTTGGATGAAAGACTCTAATATGGTGCCCCAGCATTTGCTCGAGATGGTGCCGCTCATGCAGCAGGCTAGGTGCACGTAGCAACTGCAGAGTTCTTATTACTGCGTGCGTGACAACATGAACTAGCGCAAGCTCAACCCAGCCAAAAGCAATCTCAATTACGATGAAGCCAAGCTGCGTAATAGAGCCATAAGCCAGCCTGCTTTTGATATCGCTTTGCACGCGGCCGGCGAGATTACCCACCAAGACAGTGAACAAACCTATAGCTATCAACAGCCCGCTAATTAGTGGCGAACCAGCAATTACATCGCCCATGCGCAGCAGTAGCAACGGCCCAAGATTCACCGACAATGCTCCATAAAAAATCGCGCTAGAGGGAGTAGGGCCTTCCATGGCTCTTGGCAGCCAATTAGAAAACGGAAATAGCGCAGACTTACCCATTACCGCCAGTATCAGCAATAGCGCAGTTATCTCTGCGCCGTCATGTGCTGGAATGCCGGCCCATGGCGCTGTGCTTAGTGCCTCAAACTTAGTGCCAGTTTGACTAAGATGCAGAAACAACACCGCTGCATACAATCCAATGTCGGTGAGTCGATAAACACTAAACACCCAGAGCCCATTTCGCGGTGGTTGTTCGCGCTGTGTGAAAAACGCAATCAATAGAACCGAGCTAAGCCCAACAACCTCCCAGCCCACCAGCAAAAGTTCAACGGTGCCACTAAAGCTTACTAGCAACAAACCAAGAGCAAATAGCAGCATGACCAAGTAAAACCGATGAAAGCCGGATTCTTTGTGGAGATAGCGTTTAGAAAAACTACAGATTACATAAAGCAGCGCAGTAGTGAAAAGAGCATAAACCACAGCAATGACGTCCGTCTGCATGACAATTTCGTAGCTATAGTGGTCGGTGCTAAACCAACTGCCTAAAACAATTTCATTACCGGATTCAATCGGCAGCAAAACTGCCATAGCGAGCGCTGCCAAAAATGCGCTGCCAATGGCTATTCTGCAAAAAAGAACCACGGTCGCTTCCCGCGGTTTTTTAGACAAAAGCATACTTGTCGCTAACCAAATAAAGACGCAAGCGATAGGCACAAAGATGAGCGCGGCAAGTATTTCAAACAACAATAAACTAGGCATTTTGCACCCCCCTTTGCGTGTGATTTATATGTGCTAGGCCTAGATAGGTGTCAGAGCCTCGAAAAAAAGTTTCTGAGTTATCAACCACCGGATATCCAATACTGTCCGGCACATACTCAACAAAAGCTCCGCTTTTAAAAACCATCAGCTTGCCGGTTTCTGGGTCCATCGAAACCAGCTGTATCCATGCATTGCCTACCAAGTCACCCACCACTTTTATTTCTTGTGCGATTTTTAAAAGCACTTCTGGCGTTGCCTCGACGATAGTTAACAAACGCACTGGTTCATGAATTTCAACCATCTGCCACGGCAGGCCTGTGCGCAGGTCCGAGCAGTGCCCCTCCATAACGCCAATTAGGCCAGAAATATTATGCGGCAGTTTAGTTCCGCAGCCATACACAACTGGGTCCACAAAACTAAAGTAGTACTCAAGATTGATGCCGGCACCAACCGGCCCTGCCGATTCCAAAATTCCTGCCACAATTGATTTATCTGGGTCTTGATCTGGGTCGTAAGAAATTAAAAAAGAGCGCCTATCAAGAAACAAACCCCGAGTAATCGCGCGGCGACCAATAATGCATACGGCATTGGTGGCATGGC
>Ga0208414_1002231_pt1 | contig 13137 bp, 15 predicted proteins | sample AntAceMetag02UKE_FD_184770 | JGI IMG/M metagenome (GOLD analysis project Ga0208414, IMG submission 184770) | Saline lake microbial communities from Ace Lake, Antarctica - Antarctic Ace Lake Metagenome 02UKE (SPAdes) (version 2) | ecosystem: Environmental > Aquatic > Non-marine Saline and...
ATATAAATTCTACGCATGCAAAATCCGAAACTGAAAATATGCAAATTGAGATGATCAAAGTGGCAGACATACTGCCAAACGCACGCAATGCGCGCACCCACGACGCAAAGCAGATAGGCCAAATTGCGGCCAGTATTAAAGAGTTCGGATTCAATAACCCCATATTATTGGACGGTTCAAACAGCATACTGGCAGGGCATGGCAGGCTGCTGGCCGCGCACAAATTGCAAATGACAGAGGTTCCTGCGGTCAACCTTGAACACTTGTCAAAAGACCAGGCTCGCGCCTTCATGCTGGCAGATAATCGAATCGCTATGAGTTCAGGCTGGGACGCCGAGATGTTGGCAAGTGAGCTAACCGACCTGAAAGAATTTGCCGACCTGCTGGGCTTTGACGATGATGAGCTTGCAAGGCTAACTGGCGCAGAAATACCAGAAGGGCTGACCGATGAAGATGCCGTACCAGACGCGCCAGAAGCGCCTGTGACGGTACTTGGCGATGTTTGGATACTAGGCAGCCACCGGCTAATGTGCGGCGACAGTACGAGCATAGACGCGGTTGATCAGCTTATGGATGGCATTAAAGCAAATGCAATCTTTACCGACCCGCCGTATGGAATAGGGTTGGACAAGGAAGGGCAAACAATAGGCAAGTCGCAAAAGTATGGCGCGGTGCTTAATGACGCTAACGCCGATGTCGCCAAGGAATCATTTCAGATGGCAGTTGCGATGAATGTGCCCGAAATGTATTTTTGGGGTGCAAATCATTATTCTTCGGTTTTGCCAGATAGCTCATGTTGGATTGTGTGGGACAAGCAAGGTGGAAAAAGCGTCACCTATGCAGACTGCGAGCTTTGCTACACCAATATCGACAAGCCCGTCAGGATGTTCACTCATATATGGGACGGGTTTAGAAAGGATAGCGAGAAGGGTGAGAAGCGCGTCCACCCTACACAAAAGCCGGTGAAGTTGTTTGAAGATATATGGGCGAAGTTTAACACTGGGCAAGTGGTTCTAGACTTATTCGGCGGGTCAGGATCTACGCTAATTGCTTGCGAAAAGACCGATAGGCACTGCCGAATAATGGAGTTAGACCCCAAATACTGCGATGTAATAATAAAGCGGTGGCAAGACTTCACCGGCAAGCAAGCCATACACGAAGATGGAAGTGCGTTCGATGGGTAGGAAGTCAATACCAACAGCGTTGAAGCTAATTCGCGGCACCGATCAGCCCTGCCGGATCAACCCTGCCGAGCCAAAAGCTAAAAGCGACAAGGTTAAATGCCCGACGCACCTTACAAACGACGCCAAGAAATTCTGGCGAAAGTTTGTACCTGAGCTTCAAGGCATGGGAATAATTGGCAATAGCGATGTACCAGCGTTAGAGGGGCTTTGCGAAAAGTATGCCGAGTGGCAAGAGTACCAAGGCAAGGTCAGAACACTGGGCGCGATAGTTAAGCACCCAACAAGCGGCGCGCCGATACCCTCGCCGTACTTTGCGCTTGCACACAAATCATTTGAGCAATTCGCTAGGATGCTGTCCGAGTTTGGAATGACGCCAGCGAGTCGCACCAAGGTCAGCACGCTAAAAGGTGATTCCGCCAAAGACGAATGGGCAGATCTGTAATTGACATTTGCATTAAGGGGTTGGCAGTACGCACAGGACGTAGTTGAGGGAAAAGTTATTGCCTGCGTCTACGTGCAGCAAGCCTGCCAGCGCCAGATTGATGATTTAGATAAGCCGCCGACCGGCTACCATTTCGACGCCGACCGAGCGGAGCGGGTTTGCAAGTTCGCCGGATTGATGCGACACATCAAAGGCAAGTGGGCAGGAAAGCCCATCGAGTTGGAAGCCTGGCAGATCTTCATCCTAACGACAGTGTTCGGGTGGGTTGATGACGAGGGCAACCGCAGATTCAAGACGGCATACATCGAGGTGCCACGCAAGAACGCGAAGGCTCTCGCACTAGACACTAGGGTTCCAACACCGGAAGGCTGGCGGGAAATTGGCGAGATTGTTGCTGGCGATGTTGTTTTTGGCGCAGATGGAAAGCCTTGCAACGTAGTTAGAACAAGTGAAATATTTACCCAGAACGACTGTTACCAAATGACATTCAGCAACGGGCAAGTCGTTGTCGCTGACGCTGGCCATTTATGGCTGACCACGGCGAGAGTAAACCAGCCTGGCAAAAGAGCCGGGCGGGAAATGTCAAAGAAAGGCGGCAGCGTTCTCGAGCAGGTTAGAACTACCAAGCAGATCGCGGAAAGCGTCAGGTTTGGATCAAGAGGTGACGTAAATCATTCCTTGAAGATGCCAGCACCTCTCGAGTTGCCGGAAAAAAACCTGCCTATCGACCCATACATTTTGGGCGCGTGGTTAGGTGATGGCCACTCTGCCGGGTCCAGAATTACATGCTCTATTGACGACTTTGAAAACACAAAAGCCAACATATTGGCCTGTGGTTATGGAGTTCTCGAGCCAAAGAAAAGCGCCAACGCTCTCACATTCGGCATTTATTGTTTTGAAAACGGCGAAAAAGCGTCAATAAAATCAAGCAAAAATTTTGTGTCCGAGCTTCGATCACTTGACTTAATCAACAACAAACACATCCCGGCAGAATATCTGCGCGGATCCAGAGATCAGCGACTTTCATTGCTGCAAGGTCTTATGGATACGGACGGGACAATCAGCAAAAGCGGCCTGGTTCTATCGTTTACGCAAAAAGGCGGGCAGATAGTTGGTCAAGTTTGCGAGATTCTTGCATCGCTGGGGGTTAAGCACTCAAGCATTGAAAGTCCTGTATCGTGTAATGGCAAGCCATGTGGAACAGCGTTTAGGGTTCAGTTTTTCGCTAACAGGGATTTACTGCCAGCGTTTCGGCTCGAGCGAAAATTAAGCAGGATGCTCGAATCATCAGGCGCCGGGTCTTGCAGAAGGTCGGCTACAGTACAGATAGTTTCTGTGGATCCTGTTGATCCAGTGCCGGTTAAATGCTTGGAAGTTGACAGTGAGGACAGGTTGTTTTTGTTTGGCAGTTCAATGCTGCCGACCCACAACAGCACATTATCTAGCGTGGTCGCGCTCTACTGTTTGAGTGCAGACGGTGAAGCAGGCGCCGAAATATACTCGGCAGCCACCACGCGTGATCAGGCGCGAATCGTCTGGAATGATGCAAAGCAGATGGCGATCAAGTCGCCAGGCTTACGCAAGAAGTTCGGCGTTGAGACTACGGCCCACACTGTCCACGTCACGTCTACTGCCAGCCTTTTCAAAGCGTTAAGCCGTGATCAAGGCGGCAACCTTGACGGACTCAATACGCACTGCGCCATCATTGATGAGTTGCACGCACACAAGACGCGGGATGTATTCGATGTTATGGAGACATCAACCGGCGCACGAGAGCAGCCACTACTCTGGCTTATTACAACGGCAGGCTTTAACCGCGCTGGAATCTGCTACGAACAACGCGCTTACGTCTTAAAGATCCTGTCAGGCATCAAGGATGAGAACTATTTCGGAATCGTTTACACGCTAGATGATGGTGACTCTTGGGAAGATCCGGCGAGTTGGGCCAAAGCCAATCCGAATTGGAACGTTAGCGTTAAGCCCGATGATATCGAGCGCAAGGCCCGTAAAGCCATGCAGATGTCAGCGGCAACTAACAACTTCCTGACCAAACACCTGAACGTCTGGGTGAACGCGGATACGGCATGGATGGACATGCGTGCTTGGGAACGCTGCGCTGATCCGACATTGGATGTCACGGACTTCGAGGGAGAAAACTGTTACGGCGGTTTAGACCTTGCTACCAAGTTCGACGTAGCGTCACGGGTCAAGTTGTTTGAGCGTGATGGCGCTCTCTACTGCTTCGACACGCACTATCTGCCCGAGGATACGGTCGAGCAATCAGGTAACAGTCAGTATCAAGGCTGGGAGATGGACGGGTATCTCACGACTACGCCAGGCAACGTCACAGACTTCGACGTGATTGAAGAAGATATCAAGGCTGATTCTGAGCTCTACGTCTTCAATGAGCACGGCTTCGATCCTTACCAAGCCACTCAACTATCAAGTCATCTGTTAGAGCATGGCCTACCAATGGTTCAAGTCGGGCAGACCGTAAAGAACCTGTCAGAGCCGATGAAAGAACTAGAATCGCTGGTCATGTCTGGCAAGTTCAAGCACAACGGCAACCCTGTCCTGGAGTGGATGATATCGAACGTGGTCGCGCACGTTGATGCAAAAGACAACATCTACCCGCGAAAAGAATTTCCCGAAAACAAAATTGACGGCGTTGTCGCAATCCTAATCGCAATTAATCGCTGGATGGCTAACGACGATTCTGGCCACGCATACGCTGACCGAGGCTTTACGGAAATATGAAATTACCTAGGTGGATCAAGTTGGCAGCGGTGACACTGGCTAACCCTGGCTGGATGGTCGAGCGTCCGTCAACGGGTGGCATCTTTGCTGACGACGCGGGTATATCTGTCACGCCTGATAGCGCGCTGACTGCCAGTGCTGTCTATGCCGCAGTACGCATCTTGTCAGAAACCGTCGCCAGCCTACCGCTCAAGATCTATGAGCAGAAAGGTGATCAGGTCCAGTTAGCTAACCACCCGCTAAACAACCTGCTCAATATGTCGAGCAATGGCGAGCAGACATCAATGCAGCTTCGTGAGTTTCAGATGACTTGCCTTGGCTTGCGCGGTAACGCCTATAGCCAGATTGTTCGCAGCGGTGGCGGCATTATCGGCGAACTGAATCCGCTCAACCCTAAGTTCATGAACCTAGATCGTAACGCTGCAGGCAAGCTTGTATTTGATTATCAAGAGACTGGTAACTCCGCAGTATATGGCGAGCGCGACATCTGGCGTATAGCAGGATTAGGAACTGATGGTGTGACTGGCCTTAGCCCTGTTGGGTTGGCACGCGAATCGATAGGCACCAGCCTCGCAATGGAAAGCTATGCGGCGCACCTTTTTAAGAATGGCGCGAACACGAACACCGTCTTGGAGTTCCCTAACAAATTAAACGGCGAGCAGATCGAGGCATTGCGAAATCAGTTAGCCAAGAGCAACACAGGACATCGCAATAGCGGTAAGCCGCTGATACTTGAGTCAGGCATGACGCACAAAAGTGTAGGGATGACTAACGATGACTCACAGTTTCTTGAGTCGCGTAGTTTTCAGATAGCCGAGGTCGCACGCTGGTTCCATATCCCGTTACACATGCTGGCCGAGATGGGCGCGGCAACGTTCGGCAACATCGAGCATCAGGGTATTGAGTTCGTAGTCCACACCATCAGACCTTGGGCGATTCGCATTGAACAGACTATCGCACGCGACCTATTGACCCCACAGGAACGCCAACGACTGCACGCCGCTCACAATGTTGACGCGCTATTGCGCGGTGACACTGCCAGCCGTTACGAGGCGCATGACAAGGCAATCGCGTCAGGCTGGAAGAATCGCAACGAGGTACGCGCTAAGGAAGGCTTGAACCGCGTTGACGGGCTGGATGAATACCTGCTGCCAATGAATATCAATAGTATTTCTGAGCGTGAGAAAGCGTTAACCACAGCAGCTGCTAACAACCTAGCAGAGCGTGAGGTCAAAGCGCTCAAAGCTGAGGCGTCACGACTTACCGCCGCCGAGTTTGCTGCATGGGTTCCTGGCTTCTACCAGCGCCATGCGGCGACGATTGCAGACACGCTCGCGATTGATCCTACCAAAGCTAAGGCATACGCCGCAGAGCGCCTAGCGTCCATCTGTGAGCTTACAGATCCAATACAGGCAACACATGAAACCAGCGCAATGCTGGCCATCAAAATCGAGGCTTTAACATGAACGAGATCCTAATCTATAGCGACATTGGCGACTACGGCTGGTGGGACGAAAGCGCTGTTTCTGCCATCAACGTGTACAGTCAGCTCAAGCAGATGTCAGGTGATGTCAATGTGCGGATCAACTCAGCAGGCGGTGACGTGTTTGACGGCTTCGCTATCTATAACCACCTCGTTCAGTACGACGGCAAGGTGACGGTTTACATCGACTCTATGGCCGCGTCTGCCGCATCTGTGGTGGCGATGGCAGGCGATGAAATTATCATTGCTGACAATGCCTTGATGATGATCCATGATCCTTGGACGGGCACTGTAGGCAACTCTGCCGATATGCGCAGCACTGCCGACCTGTTAGACAAGATACGTGATTCTATTGTCACCACCTACATGACCAAGACCAGTCTTATTGAGGATGAGGTTAAAGCCATGATGATCGCCGAGACTTGGTTCTCCGCATCTGAGTCAGTCGCCAGCGGATTCGCCACCGAGACTATCGGCAAGTCTAAAGCGCCCGTATCGAATCTGGTCAAGCCTTGGATACGCAACGCACCTAAACCCGAACAACTCCCCGAAGAAATTCAATCGAACACAGCGTGGCGCGTGGCAATTAATCGCCGCCGCTTGAAATTGTTGTAAAGGGCCGGACGGCTCAACACCACCGCCGGAAGGCACCCGCACAAAAGTTACAGAACCCTATAAAATTTAAGGATCAATCATGGATATTAACGACATTTTACAAAAGCGCGGCGAAGTCGTCGAGCAAATGAAGGCAGTATTGGACACTGCTGAATCTGAGAATCGCGACTTGACCAGCGAAGAGCAGGCCAGGTATGACGCAATGGATTCCGATCAAACATCTTTCAAAGCACGTGCCGATCGTATGCACAATGCTGCAGAGATTCAAAGCGAGATCATGGCAAACGCCGTACCGTCTCACCGCGCTGCTGTTGAGAAGAAAGAAAGCGGATCACCCTTTGGCGCGCAAGCTTACGTTGATGGATTTTCTACTTACGCACGACTCGGCAAGACGAGACTTGATGCAAGCATCTTGAATGCTTTGCAAGTCGGCACGGACTCAGAAGGTGGCTTTATTGTCCCTACCGAGTTCGATACTAATCTGATCGAGGTTCTGCAGGACATCAACGAACTGCGACAGTACGTCAACGTGATCAGCACTGCATCGGATCGTAACATCCCGATTGAGGCTAGTCTGGGAACGGCGAGCTGGACGGCAGAGGAAGGGGCCACAACCATCTCTGACGCTGCGTTCGGTCGTGTTGTTCTGACATCTCACAAGCTTGACACCATCATCAAGGTTTCTGAGGAACTTTTGGCTGATGCGTTCTTCGATGTTTCTGGATACTTGGCGCGCAACTTCGGAAAGCGGTTCGGCATTGCAGAAGAATCAGCGTTTGTTAACGGTGACGGCTCCGGCAAACCAACTGGTATCGTTGGCGGCTCCGGCGAAGGTGTTGAAACGGCAGCAGTGGCCGCGATCACTACTGACGAGATTCTGGACTTGTTCCACTCTTTGTCTAAGCCATATCGCCGCAATGCGATCTTCTTGGCTCATGACAACACAGTCAAGTTGATCCGCAAGCTGAAAGACGGCGACGGTCAATATCTATGGCGCCCAGGTCTTGAGGCTGGTGTGCCCGATATGTTGCTAGGAAAAGCATTCCTGTCTAGCGCGGGTATGCCTGTAGCGACTGCCGGTCTCAAGTCTATGGTGTTCGGTGACATGTCTAGTTATACGGTTGCGGATCGTCAAGGCACAGTGGTACAGCGTCTTAACGAGCTGTATGCCGAGAACGGTCAGGTCGGCTTTAGAGGTTACAAGCGCATGGATGGTAAGACCACCGACGCGACTGGCCTCAAGCACATGATCATGGCGTCTAGCTAAACTCACCAACAAAAGGAGGGGGCGGTAACACGCCCCTGAATTTTTATGATCAAACTGTTAACAAGTGTTTCAGGCGAGGGATTTTCTCATGGCTACGGCGATGAGGTTGAGTTTAACAATCCAGCATACGAAAAGCGCATGGTCGATAGCGGTCAAGCTGAATACGTTGCACCAGTTAAGAAGGCATCTACGAAAAAATGAGTATTCGCAATACATCAACGAGCATCACCGAGCCGGTAACGGTTGCCGAGTTGCAGGCCCACGGCCAGATTGATGGCGACGATAGTTATCTGACGGGCTTGATCATCGCAGCGCGCCGGATTGCAGAAAGTGAAATTGGCAGGATCATCCCTGTCCAACAATACACATGGATATTCAATGGATTGGAGGATGGGATCGAGTTGCCGGTTTATCCGGTGGCGTCCATCACCAGCATTACCTACCAAGACACAGCAGGCGCGCCGCAGACTATCGCGGGTAGCGCGTACCAGATTGTTGATCACGCATTAACGCAGAAACTCCACTCTGTTGATGGCTGGCCTGATTTAGAAGATGGCACCTATAACCGCGTCACTGTGGTGTTAAGTGCAGGCGCGTCAACCGTCGAGGCTGATATCAAGCAGGCCATCATGATGATTGCGCTGGGACTGTATGAGAACCGTAACGATCAGGTCATTGGCACCATAGTGTCAAAGTTAGATATGGGCAGCAAATCGTTACTCAGTGCCTATAAGCGGTACGCATTTTGATCAGGGCTGGCACGCTACGCAAGACGCTGTACATTCAGTCGCGTGCAGATAACTACGGCAACCCTGGCGCATGGTCGAACATTGCAACAAACCCATCTATGCGCTGCTCAATGAAGCACCAGACCGCAGCGGAGTCTAACGGGCAAAGCGGGGAGCGGGGCGTTAATACCATATTAGTGGTGGCGCGATATCGCACTGGCATCACCTACGCTACAAGGCTGACAGACGGCGCGGATAGGGTCTTCGATATTGTAGGCATTCAGAACATCGACGAACGTGACCGCGAGTTAAACATCACCGTGATAGAGAGCACTGTCCTTAATGGCTAAAGATTATATCAAAGGGTTCCCCGATCTCGACAAGAAGCTGAGTCAACTGGCAAACCAGAAGCAGATGATTGCGGCGAGTCGTTCAGCACTAGGCAAGGCGCTGACACCTGTTGTTGTGACAGCACGTCAGAAGGTTCCCAAGGGTACTGAGGGGCATAGACTTTACAACGGACGTCTAGTATCGCCAGGCTTCGCATCGCGAAATATCAAAAAGAGAATCAAGTCCATTGACGGCGCGGTAACGGGTACGGTCGGCGTGAGTAGTGAGGCGTTCTACGCCATGTTCTTTGAGACTGGATTCAGGAACGTCGCGGCAGATCCTTGGCTGAAACCTGCATTTTTCCAGAACAAAGCAAAAATGATCACCAAGTACAGCGAAGGTCTGTCCGCATACATCAAGAAAGTGGCACGCAAGAAATGACCATCGAGACAGACCTCTTCACCTACCTTGATGGCAATGTCGCGGCACACTTCGCGCTTACGTTAGCTGGCCCAGATGCTAGGGCTCCGCTCGTTGAGATAACCATGAGCGACCACAGGCGCACTAGGACAACGGGCACCACCAGCCCGATAACGATTACTGAATTTGATATTGAATGTTGGAATACGAACAGCGTCAACGCAGCCAGCCTATGCGCTTCGGTGACTGCACTACTAGAAGATTTCTCAGGATTGCTTAACGGCAACACTGAGGTTGAGAGAGTCAGAATTTTCAATGAGTTCAGCGGCAGTGATGCTGGTGCCGAACTATACAACCGTACTTTTACCGTTCAGATTACCCACAAATAGGAAATTATTATGGCAGTTTTTAGCGAAGGATTCACATGCAAAGTGGGCGACTCAGATCCGAGTTCAGAGACTTTCGCCGTTTTGGCTTTACTTGAGGTTCCAGAAATATTCTCTGGTGCCAAGTCCAAGTTTCCTAACCGCACCACGGCGGATACTGGAGGCACCAAGCGATACGGCATCGGCATCGAAGAAGGTGACGAAATGACATTGACCGTCGAGCGAGACTTTTCCAGTGCGACACAAGACTTGCTGCGCACTGCGCACGGTGCAGGCGCACAGATCAATCTGCAATTCATTATTACCGATGGCACAGTTGTGGAGACTAACGGCGCTGGCTTCAAAATTACCAGCATCCCCGTGGTGACTGCTGACCCCAACGGCGACGGCGAAACCACCAAGCAGATGTTTAATATGTTCAGAAACACTGACTGGACTACAGCCGAGGCTTAATGAATGTTTGATTTCTTCAGGCGCATGATCAAGTTCCGCGCGTTACGAAAAGCGGCATGGAAGCCTCAACAGGTCGAGATTAAAAACCTCGGCCTCGTTAACATCAACCCTATGCCAGTACCTTTGCGCATGGCGTTGGTGCAGGCGATCAGCCAGGACAAGTACGTAAAGTACGACGTTTACTGCTGGCTTATATCGGAGTGCGTTGAGGAATTCATCGGGCGGCAAGATATCGGCATGACCATCCCGCCTAACGTCATTGAGGAACTGGGCGAAGAGATACTCACCATCTCAGGGCTGACCAAAGACTCGCAGGAAGCCGAGGCAAAAAAGTCAGTGAGCGCGCCGAGTTAAAGTTTTTCTATTACCTCTGCGTGACTACTGGATGGAAGCCTGACGAAGTACGGGCGCTATCGGGCGAGGATTATCGTCACCTGGTCGCACTGTACAACGTCGATCCTTGGGGCAGTGAGCGGGACAACATGCACACCGCAATGATCTTAGCTCAAGGCGCGAACATGAACCGACGGAGAGGAACGCCACCTATCGACATATCTCGTTTCATTCTAACCAAGAAGCCCAAAACTCAAAACGACGCCAAGCGGGTCAGCGCATTCCGCGCAGCCATAAAGCAATCAAGCAGGGTAAAAGAGAATGGCTGATACGGTTGATCTAGCAAAACTTGTGGTGCGCATGGAAGCGCAGTCAGACAAGTATCTGAAAGATCTGAACAAGCAGAAAGAGCAGACCAAGAAATGGCAGAACAGTGTTAACAAGAATGTTGGCTCTGTTGCTAAAACGTTTCGGGGCTTGGCTGCTGCTGCTGGTATTGCGGTACTCACGAGGAAGATAATTGAGAACACTGCGGCACAGCAAAACGCGGTGGCCCAGTTAGCACAAGGATTTAAGACAACAAGCGGCGTGGTTGGCAGATCAGTCGATCAAATGGTGGCCAAGGCTGGTGAACTGCAAAAGGTTTCCATCTTTGGCGATGAGCAAATCATCGAAGCACAAAGCCAATTGATCACCTTTACCAACATCGTCGAAGATCAGTTTGATAGGGCCACCATCGCTGCTATGGATCTGTCCACCCGCATGGGCACCGATCTAAAGTCTAGCGTGTTACAGCTTGGCAAGGCTCTGAATGATCCTGTTACGGGCATGACGGCACTGACTCGATCAGGCGTCACGTTTACGGAAAGTCAGAAAGAAATGGTTCGGGCGCTGGTTGACTCTGGTCGGTCAGTAGAAGCCCAACAGTTAATGCTTGCCGAGTTAGAAAAGCAATTCGGTGGCAGTGCTAAAGCGGCACGCGAAACCTTCGGCGGCGCTTTGTCTGGTCTGTCTGGTGCGTTCAATGACTTGCTAGAAGGTGGCAGCGGCGGTGGCCTAAATCAAACACGCGACTCGATCGAAGAATTAACCACGATGCTGCAAGACCCGACGTTTGTGGCGAATACGAATACGTTCCTAACAGCGGCGATCAGCGGCTTCACAAAGCTGGCATTGCTGGTATCCAAAGTTGTAGAGGGTTGGGCAAAGATTGCAGATTGGGTCATAACGCCAGAAGCACGCCAGGCTATTGCGGGCATGTTCGATGAGAGCGATTCATCCGGGGGCGCGCAGACGTTCAAGCAAAAGTGGGCTGCAGCACGCGCTAAGAATCAGGAGGCAAAAAACCCATCAGCGCCCGCCGTGTTCGACGCCTCGACTGTGCAGGGCGCTAGAAGCTCGCCTATGTCAGTCAACCCATTGGATCAGTTAGCACTACAAGATGAGTTAGATAGTAAGATCCAGATTGAGCAGGAATACTGGGAAGAAAAGGAACGCATGGCTCAGGACTACGCTGACGCCGAGACACGCATTCAAGGCAACTTGCAAGCAATGCGCATGGGCTTGGCTTCTCAGGCCATGGATCTAATAGCAAGCAATGCCAAAGAAGGTTCAGCTATACAGAAAGCAGCGCTGATTGCATCCAAGGCGCTGTCAGTAGCTCAGATAATTATTAACACTCAGGTCGCGGCAACCAGCGCATTGATGCCGCCGCCGATCGGACTAGGGCCGGTTGCTGGTATTGGCTTTGCTGCAACTATCAAAAGCATGGGTTATGCAAGTGCTGCATTGGTGGCGGCTCAAGCGGTCGCCAGCTTTGACGGTGGTGGCTATACAGGTGATGGGCCGCGCTCAGGTGGACTAGATGGCAAAGGCGGGTTTATGGCGATGATGCACCCGCAAGAGTCGGTGACCGATCACACCAAAGGTGGCGGCGGTGGAGGCGATCAAAATTACTATGACTTCCGCGGGTCTGAATTATCCGAGGCTCGAGTGCGCGCAATGATTGAACAGTCCGGCCAAGTGCTTGAAGCCCGGCTGCGTAACAACAGTGCGAGAGGTCGATAATGACAACCTACACCTTTCCTGCCATTGCACCCAACACGTCTGACTTAAAGATAGTCAGCAATGTACGGGCGTTTGTATCCCCGTTAACTGGTTACACGCAGACCGCTAGCAGACAGGGTACGCGATGGGAAATGGCTCACGGCTTTACGAGCTTAGAAGGTCAGGAACGCGCCATCATGAAAGCGTTCACAGCTCGGATGAATGGCAACGTACACAGAGCTTTGATCTATGACCACTCCTATCATGGTGCACGCGGGGCGCTGGGCGGCACACCTTTAGTGGATGGCGCTGCTCAGACCGGCGAAACGCTAGACATCAAAGGGATGTCAAACAACGTCACCGGCATATTCAAAGCAGGCGACTACTTTTCATTCCTGAACGCTAACGGCAACTATGAATTGAAAATGATTCTGACTGACGCGAACAGCAACGGCACAGGCCTGGTTACAGTGACATTCTCACCTGAGATACACCACTCACCGGCAGACGAAGCCACTATTGTAACGACCAATCCGGCAGGAACATTTATGCTCGCTACCGCAGAAGCGGCGTGGTCTAACAGGCCAGCAGGTAACGCGACGAACCCGATACATTCAGACTTTTCTATTGATTGGATTGAGGATATAGCATGAGCGAACGCGGTCTATCATCTGCACTGCAAGCGGCTGCAGA
>Ga0208414_1002245_pt1 | contig 13079 bp, 11 predicted proteins | sample AntAceMetag02UKE_FD_184770 | JGI IMG/M metagenome (GOLD analysis project Ga0208414, IMG submission 184770) | Saline lake microbial communities from Ace Lake, Antarctica - Antarctic Ace Lake Metagenome 02UKE (SPAdes) (version 2) | ecosystem: Environmental > Aquatic > Non-marine Saline and...
ATCAGGTTTAACTACGGAATGCAGCGGCATTTGGGCGGTGGGTCGGCCGTGCGCGCGGGCGCGCTGCTACCGGCCGTCACTGGAGCCTGGCGGCATCCAGGTTCTGGCGCGACCCTGTCCACTTCCAGTGCATATTCGTTCGACAAGGAGGCTCTGCAACGACCCGATTGGATCCCGGTGGGTACCCGCCGGATAAACATGAACCAACTTGATGAGGCGTTGACAAAACCCGATGCCGGCGTTGGCGGGCCAGGCGTGCATGGCCTCGTCGTTTACAATTCAAATCCGGCCACGGTGGCACCTAATTCTGTTGCGGTTCGCTCAGGACTTGCCCGGGAGGACCTGTTTACCGTTGTGATTGAACAATTTATGACCGATACAGCCCACTACGCTGACTGGGTACTCCCGGCTACCACGCAACTTGAGCACCATGATCTGCATGCTGCTTACGGTCATCATTTCGCCAGCGTGAACACTCCGGCAATCGCTCCGGTGGGGGAGGCGTTACCGAATTCGGAAATTTTCCGCCGGCTGGCCCGCGCGATGGATTTTGATGACCCGGAGTTTGGCCAGAGCGACGTTGAACTTATCGAACTCGCTTTGGCTGGAGCTGATGAGCACCTGAGTCGGGAAGTGCTCTCAGATGTTGGCTATGGGCGGGTGCAACCGGCTGGTCAGCGGCATTACACCACCGGACGGCTCGCCACCCCGAGCGGCAAAATCGAGTGTGTCGCGCAGGCCCTCACAGATTATGGTTTGCCCGCCCTGCCGGATTTCATCGAGCCACTGACCTGGCAACAGACCATCCCTGGCTCAACGCAACTCACGTTACTCACGCCACCAGAGCACGAATTCTTGAACTCATCCTTCGCGAACATTCCTCGTCTGAGTAAGGCGGCGGGGGAGCAGACCTTGATCATGAATCCGGTCGATGCGAATGCCCGAACCCTTAACGATGGCGATGCGGTGTTGATTGCGAATGATCGTGGATCCTTTCCCGCCCGCCTCATCGTGACCCCTGACGCACGACCCGGTACGGTCGCGGCCTTCGGTTTACGCTGGGCAGGTAAAGGCTCAACCGGGGTGAATGCAGTGACCGGGTCTGGCCTGACCGATCTGGGTCGAGGAGCCACCTTTTACGACACGGCCGTCACGGTGTGCCGCCGGTAGCGCCTACGACCAGTTCAGCAAGCGCCTGTTTTCCTTGTCGCGGAAAGATCCCACAGCGATCAGGATGAGGTCGATGATGACCCAGATGCCCAGTCCACCCAGGGTGAACAGCATGGCCAGACCGGTGCCGATCTTGCCTACGTAGAACCGGTGCACGCCAAAAATTCCCACGACCCAGCACAGCAGGATGGCGACCAGCCGAGATGATGGACTAATCGGTTGGCCCAACTCGTCAACGGTGGGCTTGGGTGCAGCCATAACACCGGTGCCCGCAGGTGGCCCGGTCTGGTCTGTCCAGGCGGTGCCGTCCCAGTAGCGGCTACCGGGTAGACCGTCAGGATCTGGGTACCAACCGGGTGGGTTCTGCGTTGGTGATGTCATGGGTTCAAGGTGTAGTGGACCGGGACGTGAAACAAGACGCAGCGCCGGATTCCTAAATGACATAATGTAGATTATCGGCGTTACATATGTGGTCGTGGCTGAGACTCGCCTAGGCTGAGCCGGTGCCCGCAATATTTCGAGCTTTCGCGCACCGAGGCGGTAGTCAAGAGCGTCCGGAGAATTCACTGGCCGCTTTTGTGCATGCGGTTGAGCTTGGATATGTAGATTTGGAAACGGATGTGCGTGGTACGCGTGACGGAGTGGCTGTTGTGCACCACGATGCGACCTTGAACCGGACAACCGATGCCGGTGGTCGCCTGATGGATCTGGCGTGGTCAACAATTCGAGGGGCGCGCATTCATGGCGTGGAGCCGATAGCGCGCATTGAGGAACTTTTTGAGCAGTTTCCCGATCGCCATGTGACCGTTGACGCCAAGGATGACGCAGCAGCCGATGCCCTCGTTGCCGCCATAGACCGAACGCGACGTCATCACGCCATCACGCTCACCTCCTTCAGCGGGACACGGTTAGCACGCATGCACCGGCTCACCGGTCTGCCCGTTGCGGCCAGCCCGAGTGAGGTGATGCGCCTATGGCGGGATCAGCGACGAGGCAAGCTCACCGCAGGTTCGGCCCCGTTTGCCGCCGTCCCCACGCGTGTGGGGCGCGTACAAATCGCCACCGAAGAGTTCGTAGAGCACGCGCACCGCTGTGGAGTGTCGGTGTATTTCTGGACCATCAACGACCCCGGTCAAGTGCAAAAACTGATTGACCTTGGCGCCGACGGCATCATGACAGACCGTCCGACGATGCTGCGAGAAGTGCTGCGAAACAACAACTTATGGACAAGTCACTAGCGCCGTAGTGCCGCCACGGCCAATGCTTCGCTGATGGAACCAGATGCGGCGAAGAGGGCCAGTCCCCAACCGCGCACAGGGGCGACGTCTCCCCTGGCTGCTGAGGTAGCGAAAGCGACGGCATCGACGCCGTCGCTAAATGCCTGCGCCGCGACCCAGCCATCCACCGGATCCCCTCGACGCAGCGCCACAATCGTGCCGGCACCGATAGCCATCTCGCGAGCCCCAGCCACCCTGGCCATCCAACCGACCCTGCGTGCGGTCACGGCATCAATGCCCAGTCCACGGGCCAGGCCGACCGGGGACACGATCAGTCCGGCGCCGATGACGATCCTGGTGATACCCAGACCCCACACGACGGCGTCGGGCACGGGCTTCGTTCGGGGCCGTGGCAGGTGCAGGTCGGTGCTGGGATCGGCCGGAATGCGTGCGTGAGTCATGCCTGCACTGTGTCATGACCGGTCAAGGCCCGATCAGGGGAACCAGGGTGATCTGACAGCCGTCCTAGTGACCGTAATCATGTCCAGACGACATGATCCCCTTGTGAGGAGGGCACGATATGAGTGAAGGCGCCCTGCGTGGTACCCGTCTTGGAGCCACCAGTTATGAAAATGACGCCCATGTGAGTTTCGCGGAGCGGACCCTGGTGTCCTATGAATGTCCGCGTGGACATCTCACGACCGTCCCCTTCTCCATCGAAGCCGAACAGATACCGGTGCTGTGGGAATGCCGATGTGGCATAGAGGCCCTGCGCCTAGAGCACGCTCAGCCAGATCCGGAGCCCACACGGCACATTCGTACCCACTGGGACATGCTGCTTGAACGACGTTCGATCGCTGATCTTGAAATTCTGCTGGATGAACGTCTAGCTCTGTTGCGGTCGACAACAAAGTCGGCGAAGCGCTCGGCCTGAAAGTTTACGGCTGGATTCGCCAAGCCCAGCGTCGTGCCAGCATTCGCCGTGACACCGGTAGCAGCAAGACGAAGCCGATGGCGTCGGTGATGAAGCCGGGTAGGGCAATGAGTAAACCAGCCGGCACGAGCAGCAGCGTTTGCGCCGGTGGCACCGGAAGTGATGCTGGATTCATGTCGGTGCCATCGGTGATCTCGCTCAGTGGCAATGCCGTCCCGGTGTCAGCTTGACGCTGCTGCATGAGCCGTAGTGCTTGGGCGAAGGAACGACCCGAAGCTGCCGCGGCGAAACGGACAATTCCCAACCCCACGGCGAAACTCAGCAGAACCCACAGGGCCACCGGCCACCACCCGAACGTGGACGCAGCCCACAGGAGAAGTAGCAGCTCGACGAAGGGCAGCACCAAGGCCACCAGGCAGCCCCCGCGAATCATCGTGGGGTCCCCTCGGTTGGACCCGTGGCCTCGTGTGTGTGCCGACGTCGGTGCAGCCATGAGCGGGCTTGGCGCACCCTCGCCTGCGCGCCCCATACGGTCACCCGCCACAGCGCTTCAGCCACGATGCGTTGACTCATTTTTGAGGTGCCAACCTCGCGTTCAACGAAGGTGATGGGTACCTCAACGACGCGAAGGCCGCGTTGAACTGCACGATAAGCCAGGTCTACCTGGAAGCAGTAACCCTGTGAGGAGACATCAACCAGGTCTAGGTCGCGCAGTGCGCTCGCGCGAAAGGCCCGGAAGCCGCCGGTGGCATCGCGCATGGGTACGCCGAGGGCGACGCGCGTGTACAGGTTGCCGCCACGAGAAAGCACCTCCCGACTTTTCGGCCAGTTCACGACAGCTCCCCCGGGGACCCAGCGCGAACCCAGCACAAGATCAGCATCGTCGAGGGCGGCCAACAGTAGGGGCAGGTCAACGGCGCGATGTGAGCCATCAGCGTCCATCTCCACGATCACCTCGTAGTCGCGCTCCAAGGCCCAGGCGAAGCCGGCGAGGTAAGCCGCGCCTAAACCTTCTTTTCCGCGGCGGTGCAACACATGAACTGACCGATCCCCCGCAGCAATGTCGTCGGCGATGTCACCCGTTCCATCGGGGGACGCATCGTCGGCCACGAGGATTTCTACCTCGGGGGCCGCAGCACGGACCGCAGAAATAATGCGTGGCAGACTCTCCCGCTCGTTGTACGTCGGGATGATGACCAGGGTGCGCTCAGGACTCACCATCGAAGCCTACGGGTCTTGCGCTGCGCCGCGTGCGGATGCCCGCCCAGATAAGCCCACCGAGGACAGCAAGACTTATCGCAATTTCTGGTATCGACCCCAACCGGGCTGCCAGGGTGCGGGAATCACGCAGCGGAATTCCCGCCACGAGAGCGCCGCGTTGTGATTCATCCAATTGTGCCACCACCGCACCGTCGGGTGCGATCACCGCGCTAATGCCGGTCGTTGCCGCCACTAAAACGCTGCGGCCAAACTCCACCGCGCGCAATCGAGACATGGCCAGTTGCTGTTCGGGCTGGCCAAGTCCGGCGAACGTAGCGTTATTCGTTTGCACCACCAACACCCGACCACCTCCGTTGACGGCATCGCGAACAACATCGTCATAGGCCACCTCAAAGCAAATGACATTGCCGATGACCACATCGTTCATCGTGAGCACCCCCGGTGTTTCCCCGGCGATGAAGTCGCGGGGCACCTGATCAAACCGGCCAATGATGGGTACCAGGAAGGACCGGAAGGGCACGTATTCGCCGAAGGGAACGGGCCGCTGTTTGGTATACATCTCACCGGGTCCAGTTCCCGGGTTCCAGACGATCCCCACGTTGGCGACCTCGTCGGGATTCAGGCTTAGTACGGCACCGACCAGAATCGGTGCCGCAATCGTGTCGGCAGCACGTGAGATGTCGACTGCGCTGGCCTCATCCTGGAGCGGGTCGATATCGCTTGAGTTCTCCGGCCAAATAACAATGTCAGGTTGTGGTTGTTGCCCGTTGGCCACCTCGTTCGCGAGGTCTTCGGTGACCTGTACATGTCCAGCTAAAACCGCTCTGCGCTGATCTATGGCGTCAGAACCCACCACTCCCCCTTGAATGACCGCGGCGGTGGTGTTGGCCGGACCACCGGCTGTTTCGCCAAGAATCGGTCGCGGAATTGCCAGACCCGCCAACGCCACGGCCACGAGGGCTGCGGACAATATGGCGATGGACTTTACCTGTGATTTGCGGGCGGCTAGGTAGATGGCGGCCAGGAGCGCACCGGCTAGCGCGGTGGCAAAGGTCACCAAAACGGCGCCACCGATGGCAGCCCAGGGAGTCAACGAGGTTGCGGTTTGGGCGAAAGCGAGTCGGCCCCAGGGGAAGCCCCCCAGTGGGATTCGATCCCGCAGAGCTTCCTGAGCCACCCATGCGCCGGCCACCCACAGCGGCCACCAGGGCAGCCGAGTCAGGTAGGTGATCGCGATACCCATGAGGGCGAACCACAGGGCAAGGAAGACTGATAGGGCAATCCATGCATCCGCTCCGATGAGTCCGAGCCAGCGCAGTAAGACCATGAAGAAGGTGAAGCCGGTGACCGCGCCCATCACACCGGCGACGAGCGGATGTCGATTACGCAAGATCAACGTCATGATGGCAACGGCGACCGGAGCCAACAGTGAGGCGCCAACGGGAGGAAACGCAAGGGCGAGTAGCAGCCCGGCCATCGCAGCTGCCACGAGTAGGGCGCCCAGACGCAGGGCCCTTGAGGTAGCGGGGGGGACTGGGAAAGAAGCGGTCATGGGGAAAGTTCTAAGGCCTGGGTATCAAAGATAACTTCGCCATCACGCATGGTCAGCCAACACTGGGGTAAGGCTGCACCCGGAGCCACATCGGGTAACCCGGGTGTGCCCGAACGGGCATCGGTGCTCCAGGCTGAAATTCGGCTATCTGGTGCCTGCACGACCAGATCAGATGGGGCCCAAATCGCCAGCGTTGCTGGCGCATCCTCTCGCAGTACTCCGGGCTGGTGCAGTTCCTGTCCGGCCGCGCGTCGCCCACCGCGGGTGTGGGCCGCGAACGACGCGCGCACGCTGATGGCATGTTCTGCAACGTGTGGGAAGGCCGCTGCTCGGACGCTGGCCCAGGGGTCTAGTGGTGTTACCGGGGCATCTGATCCCCAGGCGAGACACACTCCGGTCTGGCTCAGTTGTGCGAACGGGTTCAAGGTGTCTGAGCGCGGTCGACCTAGACGAGAGGCGTACATCCCCGATTCTCCACCCCAGCGAGCATCGAAAGCCGGTTGCATACTTGCAACAATCCCCCACCGCGCCATCTGATCGATGTGCTCAGGGTGCAACATTTCGACGTGCTCGAGTCGGTGCCGCACCTGACGAAGTCGCTCATCTCCTACATCCTCTGCAGCTATCGCGAAACCCGCCATGGCGATGTCGATGGCGTGGTCGCCGATTACATGGAATCCGGCTTGAAGGCCGGCCAACGTACATGCCCTGACATGCTGGCCCACCTCTTCGATGCTGAGGTAGGCCGCACCGGAGTCACCTGGCGCATCTGCGTAGGCCGTGCGAATAGCGGCGGTGTGTGAGCCAATCGAACCGTCGATAAACAAGTCACCGGCACATCCCTGCGCGCCAAGGGCGCGTGCTTGATCGACCTCCAGCAGTGCACCCCAGTAGGACACTAATTCTGGGGCGAACGCATCCTCCGCGACGAGCGCGGTCAATGACTTCAGGTCCTCCGCGCTGCTGATTTTCGGCCCTGCCATCTCGTGCACGCTGGCGATACCGCGAGACGTTGCCCGGCCCAGTGTCCACTGCTGGGCGGCCACCCGCTGCGTGGTACCCAATCGGTCAAAGGCCACCGAACGCGCGATTGCATGTGTGTGTTGACTAATCGGACCTTGGGGGTGAAACCCTGGCCAGGTGTGAACCGGATCCGCCGATGCAGCGGGCAGCAGATTGAGCAGGGCTGAACTGACCAGCGCCGAATGGACGTCGGTGCGGGCGAGGTAGACAACACGACCGGGTAGTACTTCATCAATCTGGGCACGGCTGGGTAGTCGCCCGTCTGCCCACGCTGATTCATCCCAACCGTGTCCCCACACCACACCGTGGGCAGGTGCATCTGTTCGGAGGAGCGCGAGTAGATCATCTGAACTGTGACAGTGCGACAGGTCGAGACCGGTGCCGAGCAAACCGGTTGCCGTGGCATGGATGTGCGCGTCCACGAATGCTGGTGTGACGAGCGCGCCAGCCAGGTCGATGACCGTGCTGGCGGCATCGCGGTGTACATCGGCTCCGGTGTCGGAGCCAATCCAGCGGATGGTGCCATCGATAATCAACATCGCGGTGGCGAATGGATCTACCGGGGTGTACACGTGGCCACCTCGGAGCATGATCGACGTCATGAAACATCCGTGAGTGCGCGCCCGATGACCATGCGCTGCACCTGATTTGTTCCCTCAACGATCTGTAGCACCTTCGCTTCACGAAAGTAGCGCTCTAGCGGAAAGTCGCGGGTGTAGCCGTACCCGCCGAGCACCTGGAGCGCATCGTTAGCAACTTTCATGGCTGTGTCCGTGGCGAATAGCTTGGCCTTTGCCGCCGCGACACCAAATTCGACGCCATCGTCTTTACGTCGAGCTGCGTCTAGGTAGAGGGCTCTGGCCGCGCTAATGGCGGTGTCCATATCGGCCAACATGAATGACAGGCCTTGGAACTGGGCTATCGGCCGACCAAACTGGCGTCGCTGCTGTGCATACGCTGTCGCTGCGTCGAGTGCGCCCTGCGCGAGCCCAACAGCGCATGCAGCAATGCCCAGACGCCCGGCATCCAAGGCGGCCATAGCGATTTTGAAGCCACCGTCCTCGGCGCCGATGAGGTGGTCGTGACCCACGCGCACATCGTCGAAGATGACTCCGGCGGTGGGAGACGCCCAGGCACCCATCTTGCGTTCACGTGGCGCGAAGGACAAACCCGGTGTTCCGGCGGCGACGAGGAGGCAACTGATGCCGTTCGCATCAGATTGACCCGTGCGCACCATGACGTTGTAAAAGTCGGCGAGGTCACCGTGGGTGATCCAGGCCTTTTGGCCGTTGATGATGAACCCGTCCGCGTCACCTGCCGCCTGGGTAGAAAGCGCAGCAGCGTCGGAGCCTGAATGTGGTTCAGACAGGCAGTAGGCACCGATCGTGTCCCCAGCCAGCATCATGGGCAGCCAACGTTGGCGCTGATCGTCGGTACCGAACTCGGCCACCGGAAAGCAGGCCAGGCTGTGCACGCTAACCGAGATTCCAACGCTGAGCCAGACGCTGGAAAGTTCTTCTAGCACCTGCAGATAGACCTCGTAAGGCTGTGCACCTCCCCCGAATTCCTCAGGGTAGGGCAGCGAAAGGAGGCCGGCCTGCCCGAGTAGTTTCATGATGTCTCGCGGGAACTCGCTCTCTTCTTCGGCAGCATCCACCACGGGTGCGAGTGACTGGGCACACATGTCCCGAGTCAGATCAAGGAGCGCACGTGCTTCATCGCTGGGCAAACGTCGGTCAATGCGAGTCATCAATTCTCCTGCAATCAGTTCAGGCACATGATTTCGTGGGGTTGGTTATTCGCTGACACGACACCATCATCGGTGCACACCACGATGTCTTCGATGCGTGCGCCGTAGCGACCGGGAAGATAGAAGCCCGGTTCGACGCTAAATGCCATGCCGGGTTCAACGACCAGGTCGCTGCCCATCATGAGGTAGGGCTCTTCGTGTGTCTCCAAACCAATTCCGTGACCCGTGCGATGGATGAAGAATTCAGCCAATTCTTCCTCTGCCAAGATCTGCCTTGGTAGCGAGTCGAGTTCACCGATGCTCACCCCGGGACGCACGGCGGCCACCGTAGCTGCCTGTGCACGCTGCAGGCAGTCATAAGCCCTGCGGTACTGACTATCTGGTTCGCCGATGCAGTACACCCGGGTGGAGTCACTGCGATAACCACCGGGCATGGTGCCACCGATGTCAATGACAATCGGCTCGCCGGGGGCGATCATATGATCGCTCACTTCATGGTGTGGGCTGGCGCCGTTTGCGCCGGCGGCGACAATGACAAAGTCGACGCGAGTGTGCCCTTCGGCCAGGATCAATTCACCGATCAAGGAGCCAGCTTGCGCCTCGGTCATTCCTGCTCGCAAAATCTGCGGGATACCCGCGTGCACTCGGTCAATGGCGGCACCGGCTTGGAGCAGGGCGTTGACTTCGTCGGCATCCTTGCGCATGCGCAAAGGATTGATAACGGCTCCGGCAAGTACCTGGGGTCGATGAGGCATGGCGCCCCTGAGTCCAAGCACCTTGGCTGCCCACATTCGGTCATCAACACCGTATGCGCCGACGCCGGCGGGAAGCGCCTCGGCGATGAGACCGTATGGGTCATCGGCTTCGCCCCAGGTCGAGACCTCAATTCCCAGCGCACCCACCGGACTGGCCTGAGCCGCGAGGAGTTCCAGCCTCGGAACGATCAGCACGGGTTCACTCGCCGAGGTGAGGATGAGGCAGGTGATGCGTTCGAGGGGAACCGCGTCGTAGCCGATGAGGTACTGCAGGTCTGGGCCGGGAGTGATCAACACCCCATCCACCGATGATTGTTCAAGCGCGGTCCGCGCCCGAAGTAACCGATCAGCGAATCGGGTGACGCTGGGGAAATTCATAAGACCACGTTAGACCGTGTCCTCCCATCCGGCCGCAATGCGCCACCATGTACCCATGGGTTACCTGCTACTGGACACGGCGTCTTTGTATTGGCGTTCCTATTTCGCCCTACCGGCTTCAATTACGGCACCGGATGGCACCCCAATCAACGCCCTCCGCGGGCTTATCGACACGTTGAGCACCCTCGTCGAACGCCGACATCCCCAGCACATCGTGGCGTGCTGGGACAACGACTGGCGCCCACAGTGGCGTGTCGATGCGGTACCGACCTATAAGGCCCACCGGGCTGACGCTGCAGAGACTGCTGATGAAGAAGTGGTGCCTGACACGCTGACTCCGCAAATCCCGCTAATTGCTCAACTCCTGCCGCTGCTCGGTGTGTGCGTGCATGGCGTTGATGGGTGGGAGGCTGATGACGTCATCGCCCGCCTCGCTTCCTCCTATGCAACGGCAGGTTCCACGACGGTTTCGGTTGATATCGCTTCGGGTGACCGAGATCTGCTCCAGTTGGTGACCCAACACGTGAGTGTCCTGTACACCGGTGGAACAGCGAAAACCCGCGGTGGTGAGCCCTGGCTGGTGATGACACCGGCCGAGGTCGCCGCGAAGTACGGCGTCTCTCCGGACCAATACGCGCTGCTGGCGACACTGCGCGGTGACCCCTCTGATGGCCTACCGGGAGTACACGGCGTTGGTGAGCGCACCGCGGTGCGCCTGATTGAGGCATTTTCCGATCTTGCTGGGATTCTTGCCGCTGCTGCCCAGCCCACCCCACCTCGACCACTCACCCCCAGGTTAAGTCAACTGCTCGTTGATGGCCAACACTCGCTGCGCGCTGCCTATTCCATCACTGCGTTGCGAGCCGATACCGCGATCAGCGTGCCCGATCACTTTCCCGCCGCGGATCAGATGGCAGCCCTGGCCTTCGCCGACACCTGGGGTGTGCGCCGGTCGGTGGCGCGGTTTTTGCACCTTTCAGGGAGCAGATGAGTACCGAATAACGCCCCGGTCCATCATGGCGGCCGCTGTCCGAGCGCGCTGGTGCATCTGTTCATCACGATCACACACGGCGTCAGCGATCTGACCGAGCAGGTCGATGACCTGCTTGCACCAGCGAACAAAATCACCGGCACTGAGATCAGACTCGCGCAGCACGGCGTTCAACGACGCACCCCGGGCCCACCGGTGCACGATCGTGGCCAAACCCCAGTCGGGGTCCTTCAGTAGTTTCAGGCCGGTACTTCGCTCAAGCACCTGCAGTTCGGTACAGATGGAGTTCGTTTCCCCGATGGCAGAGCGAATAATGCCGCCAGGAATTCCGGGGGCTTCTTCGCGGTGGCGACTTTCAAAAAGCATTCCACTGGCAACGGCGGCAAGTCCTGCTTCGTCCAGATCAGCCCAGACACCGCGGCGCAGGCACTCCGCCACCAGCAAGTCCATCTCGGTGTAGAGGCTGGATAGCACCCGGCCCGCCGTGGTGACCTCTACGTCCTGGTCCACGGGACGTAGGTACTCCAGCTCAGTGAGGACCGCGCACACGCGGTCAAATTGTCGGGCCACGGTGTGCGTTCGATCTTGTATCTGGTGCTCCAGATCATCAATGTGTCGGAGCAGGCGGGCATATCGCTCGCCCCAGCGCGCGTGCGCCTCGCGATCTGAACAGCCGTGGCAGGGGTGGCCCTTAAGCTTTTGTCGGATTCCAGCGATTGCTTCCTCTCGTTCAGCAGAGCGGCGTTGCTTGGGTTTCGTCGCCGTCGCCTCCGCGTACTCGTTGGCTTTCAGCGCCTGCACGATGTCCTTGCGCGCATGGGCAGATCGGGTACTGAACCCCTTGGGAATGCTGACGCGGCCCACTTTTGCCACGGGACCATTAAAGTCCGGCACCGATAGTTTTCGTACTCGCTTATCAATCGTCACAACGGTAATGCGAGGGGTGATATGTGCATCTTGCACTCCGGTATCCACAACGACTGCCGAACCGCCACGTCGGCCGGTGGAGATGGCGATCACATCGCCGCGCTTCAACTCGCGCAGACTCTCATCAATACTGTGTCGCTTCAGGGCCGAAACCTCGGTTCGCGCTGCTCGTTCGGCGTCATGAAGTTCTCGTCGTAGCCGCGCGTATTCGCTGAAGTCACCGAGATGGCACTGCATGGAGTCTCGATAGTGAGCGAGGGTGTCGCGTTCCTTGCGAATAGTGGCGGCCAGCCCCACGACCGACCGATCGGCTTGAAATTGCGCGAATGACGTTTCAAGTAGGTCACGTGCGGCATCCGTTCCGATCCGCGCCACAAGGCCCACGGCCATGGTGTAGGAAGTGCGAAAACTCGATCGCAGCGGGTAGGTGCGCGTTGAAGCCAACCCGGCAAGCATTGACGGGTTGAGATCGCGATGCCAGGCGACGACCGCACGCCCCTCGACGTCGATACCCCGGCGCCCCGCACGTCCGGTGAGTTGGGTGTATTCACCGGCTGAAATATCGACATGGGCTTCGCCGTTGTATTTCACCAAACGCTCAAGCACTACCGTTCGCGCCGGCATGTTGATGCCCAGAGCCAAGGTTTCGGTGGCGAACACCATGCGAACAAGCCCCTGCTGGAAAAGCTCTTCGACGATTTCCTTAAAACGCGGGATGAGGCCGGCATGGTGCGCTGCGAGTCCTCTCAGTAAGCCGTCATAGAACTCGTTGAATCCCAAGATGCCGAGATCTTCGTGCGGCAAATCAACAGTTCGGGCTTCCACGATGTGGCGAATAGCATCGCGCTGGGCTGACGTGGTGAGGGTGATGCCAGCGGCTAGACACTGGCGCACCGCACCGTCACAGCCGGCCCTGCTGAAGATAAACGTGATGCCCGGCAATAGAGATGCATGCTCCAGAGTTTCCACGATGTCGCTGCGCCATGGCGCATTCTTATCGGCACCGTGGCGACGATGACGATGATGGGGTCGGTCGTCGCGTCCCCGATCAGCTTCACGGGCCAGGCGCACCAGGTGCGGATTGATAACCGTTTGATCATCGTCGACGAAAAGGTCGTAGAGACGGGTCCCCACCATGACCTGTTGCCAGAGGGGTACGGG
>Ga0208414_1002253_pt1 | contig 13034 bp, 14 predicted proteins | sample AntAceMetag02UKE_FD_184770 | JGI IMG/M metagenome (GOLD analysis project Ga0208414, IMG submission 184770) | Saline lake microbial communities from Ace Lake, Antarctica - Antarctic Ace Lake Metagenome 02UKE (SPAdes) (version 2) | ecosystem: Environmental > Aquatic > Non-marine Saline and...
GATCAATTTCGATGCCGTAAGTCACCATAAAGTAAAGCCCAAGCGCATTGCAAATCAGCAAAACAGCAGTCACAGATTTCATCACAAAAACTGAGATACTCGAAAGTATGAGCAGCAACATTGCCAAAAGACAAAACTGTAAAACCTGCAAAGAGATGATCTGAATTACGCCGTCAAATTCGGTTAAATTGCTGACCAATAATGCATATCGAAGTAGCGGGGCTTGGAACGAAACCAAGTTGAATACACAAATGATTACCACCAAGCTCATCAAGCTGAATGTTTTTACCATCATCCATTTTAGCACACGTCGCAAAATTGGAATTCTCCACCCATGAGCCTGCGATCGACACGCTCTCTTGCCCTTAAAATTTCATAGCCACTTTCCTATGTCAACATTTGAGGGACAGTGAGGGGAGGGTATGGCACAGTGCCATGGTACGCGCAATTGTGTGATCGAATTCGCACCATAACCCCTGTGGCGTTGGATCTTGCCGCAGGGGTGCTTGACGTTTTCTTAGATCATCAAAGGCCCTTAGCCTTATAGGCGCCTGCAACCTTATCGATGCTTACTAAATAGGCGGCGGTGCGCATATCAGGCACATCGCTGCGGCTGCGCCAAACTTCGGCCATGTCGTTATAAGCGCCGCGCATCGTGTCATCCAGGCCAGAGCGCACCAGTTCTAACTCGCTGGCACCTTTAAGGTATTTCTCCTTAAAGTTTGGCGTAAGCTGCCAGTTCACGTTTCTGGAGAGACTCAACCGCTCCAACTCATCCACGATCAACTGATTGCGAGACTCCTCACGACGCCGCTCCATCCGGCCAAAGCGGATATGGCTAAGATTTTTCACCCATTCAAAATACGACACCGTAACACCGCCTGCATTAGCATACATATCGGGAATGATCACCACGCCTTTGTCACGCAAGATCACATCGCCCCCTGCCGTCACCGGGCCATTGGCGGCCTCAACGATCAAACGGGCTTGCACACGGCCGGCGTTGTCACGGTGGATCACACCTTCGAGTGCGGCCGGGATCAAAATATCGCAGGCCGCTTCCAATATAGAAGGCCCATCTGGCGTATAGAGGGCGCCCGGGAAGTCTTTAACACCACCGGTTTCCGCAATCCATGTTTTCAGCGCTTCGATATCCAAGCCCACAGGATTGCTAACGGCACCATCACGCTCGATGACAGCCGTAATCCGTGCGCCATCTTCTTCGCTGAGGAACTTTGCAGCGTGATATCCCACATTTCCCAAGCCCTGAATGATGATGGCCTTGCTATCCAATTTGCCAGACAAACCAGCCGCAGCGATATCTTCTGGATGGCGGAAGAATTCTTGCAACGCATATTGTACCCCGCGCCCAGTCGCCTCGGTCCGACCTTCGATGCCACCGCTGTTCACAGGCTTGCCAGTCACACAGGCGCGCGCATTGATGTCGGTGGTGTTCATCCGTTGGTATTGATCGGCAATCCAAGCCATTTCTCGTTCGCCCGTGCCCATATCCGGGGCCGGCACGTTTTGTGAGGGATGGATCAAGTCACGTTTGATCAGCTCATAGGCAAACCGTCGGGTGATTTGCTCCAACTCATGTTCCTCATAGGCCAAGGGATCAATCCGAAGCCCACCTTTAGAGCCACCATAAGGCGCATCAACCAAGGCGCATTTGTAGGTCATCAAAGCCGCAAGCGCTTCAACCTCATCTTGATTGACGCCCAGCGCATAGCGGATACCACCTTTAACAGGCTCCATATGCTCCGAATGTACCGCGCGGTAACCGGTGAACGTTTTAATTTCTCCGCGCAGCCTCACACCAAAGCGGACGGTATAGGTGGCATTACAAACCCTGATTTTTTCGGCTAAGCCGGGGGGCAAGTCCAAAAGCGCAACTGCGCGGTTAAACATAATATCGACACTATCGCGAAAGCTAGGTTCAGGCGAAGCATGGGCGGACATCAAAATATTCCTTAAATGAGGTAGACCGTATTGCCGCACCTTAGGGGAGTATTCGACGAATTAAACGCCGAAATTCTTACAATTTCATGCCCATTAGGGAGGAACCTTCGCGTTCAGCGATTAAAACGGCCAAAGTGTCCGACATAAATTTTGCATCCGAAGGAGCAGTGACGCCACCGATCCCGATTCGAGCGCCAAATTTCCAATACATCCCTGGAATCCATGCGCGATCAGTCTTCTGTTTGAGGCTCACAACAAAACCGTTGGACGGTTTGAAAGCAAAAACACCACGCTCGACACGCGTGATATCATCGATCAAGGCCAAGGTCCTACCATCTTCAAAAAACAAACCCGAGTTGCGCAGCTCGATATAGCCCTTAGTGCCCCGTTGCATTGCACGGGCCATCCACAAAACTGCGGCCGCTACGGCGACAAGAAAGACTTTATGAAAAAAACTGGCATCGGTGGTCATCGTCAAATAGAGGAGCAAAAATCCAAGAAGCATCATGACTAATAGAGCAAAGCCGCGACGCACAGGCGAAGCCTTAAGTTGGGTGATTACAGAATCCGACATGTCACGCTACCTCAAGTTTCAAAGCTGGAGGCGGTTGCCTCAGGGCTTAACTGCCTTGAAACGACCAAAGATGAAAGTTGAAACTGCGTCTAACGACGCACAACCACCTCATAGCCCCGCTCTTCAAGCTCATCATCGACCAAATCCTCAGGAAAACCGGGGGCCAAAACGCTCAGGCCCGTTGCTTCCTCCAACCGTTCAATAATGCGATCCGATTGGGCGCGAGTGCCATATCGTTTTTGCCCATCACTCATGATATCGATGATCATAGGCGAAATTTCCAAAGGTACTCCGTGATCATCTGCTATTTTTTGGAACAGGCCGATATCTTTTTGCACCAGATCCATCGTAAAATTCACGTCCCGCGAGCCGGATAAAATTAGCTGGCTTTCGGTTTCATGCACAAAAGATGTGCCAGATGACATGGCAATCGCCTCATAGGTCATGCCCAAATCCATGCCCGCCGCTTTCATCACGGTTAAAGCCTCGCAGACAGTGATCAAATTTGCGGTGGCCAAATAGTTGGTCATCACCTTCAACGTGCTGGAATTGCCGATCTCTCCAACATGCAAAATTCGTCGCCCCATAAAGGTTAAGATTGGCAGCACTTTGTCGAAGGTCTCACGCGTACAGCCTGCGTAGATCGAGATATTGCCGGTATCCGCCCGATGGCACCCACCAGAAACCGGACAATCCACCGCTTCCCCACCTGCCCCTACAACTAAGGCGCCAAGGCGTTTAACCTCATTTGCGTCTGTGGTCGACATTTCCATCCAAATCTTACCCGGTCCAACATGCGGCAACATTTTTGTCACCACCGCATCTGAGGCCGCCGGACTTGGCAAGCAGGTAATCACCACGTCACAGGTTCGCATCAAATGCGCCGGGCCCAGCCCATCCGCCGCACCACGCGACACAAAATCCGCCACGAACACCGAGTTTAAATCATGGACGCTCAGGTTCATCCCATTGCGCAACAGACTGCCTGATAATTTACCACCGACGTTGCCTAAACCAATAAATCCAATCTTCATGAGCCATCTCCTGATCTCTTTTGTATGCGCACAAGAGCATCCATAGCCGACATGTCGCCCCCATTTACGACGCTTGTTATCTCGGTTGTGATTTTGCAAGATGATTTTATGCAAAAACCAAGCGATCTTGCCGCCGGCATTGAAACCACATCTGAATTCAAAAGGTTTTCTCAGAAAAACGATGTGTTTTCGCGGGCCTTTTGGGATTCGTCGGTGCGCACCGACGAAACCGATGCGTTTTTTGCCAGCTACCGGATGGAAGCCACCCCGCGGCGTGGTGACGGGTTTACTCAAAGAGACTTTGCCCTGCGCAATGCCAGTTGGTTGATCTCTGACATTATGACAGACCGCTTTGCAGGCCAAGGTCGGCGCGAGGGCTTTCAGGCTCCCATCAGCAACGATACGCCAGTCGCCGATGACAAACACCTATTTGACAGCCCCAAGGCGGCCAGTGCGGATGTAAAAAAAGTGTCACGATTCTTTGGTGCGGATCTCTGCGGGGTGACCGCCTTAGATCCCCGTTGGCTTTATGACACACGGGTGGATGTGCGTGATATGTCTCAGGCCGATCTCGGATTGCCGGAAGGTCTCAGCCATGTGATCGTCTTGGGTCATGAAATGGATAAAGATCTCGTGCGCACCTACCCCTCGGCGCTTGGCGGAGCGGCAACCGGCCGGGAATATAGTCATGAAGCTGCCATCGTGATGCAACTTGCCGCCTATATTCGCAATCTGGGGTATCAGGCTGTAGCCTCGATGAATGACACGGGCTTGGTTATTCCCATGGCGGTGCAGGCGGGTCTGGGAGAATATGCGCGCAACCAATTGGTCATCACGCAAAAATTTGGCCCACGGTTGCGGTTTTCAAAAATATTCACAGATATGCCTTTGGACATAGACCAACCCAAACGGCCCGGCGTCGCAAAATTTTGTGATATTTGCACCAAATGCGCTGACGCCTGCCCGGTAAAGGCCCTGCCCTTCGGCTCTCCCAAGGTCGGTGGTGGCACATCGTCCATTCAGGGCGTGAAGAAATGGACGTCAGATGCTGAAAAATGCTTTTCTTTCTGGGCTAAATTGAGCAGTGATTGCGCGATTTGCATGCGGGTGTGCCCGTTCAATCGCGATTTAAGCAGTTGGCCCCATCGGCTTTGGCTTCGTTTAGCGCTCTCCCCGGCAAGACGGCTTGCCCTTTGGCTGGACCGCTACCGCGCTGGACGTTTGAAGCCCAGCAGCTGGTGGGCACGGCGTTGAAGTTGATTTTTCCGCATGCCACGTTATTTGGCACTTAAACTATCAAAGGATTGCCCAATGTCACTGCGCCCTACTCTCGAGACACGCCAAGCCACGCCCACGCTTGAAGGAGCCGGTGTCAAACTGCACCGTGCCTTTGGTTTTCAAGATCCCTCCGAGATGGATCCTTTCCTGCTGTTTGATGATTTTCGCAATGAATTGACCGAAGATTTTGAAAAAGGCTTTCCGTGGCATCCGCACCGGGGCATTGAGACCATCACATATGTGTTGTCTGGCACAGTTGAGCATGGCGACAGCCTTGGCAACAAGGGCACCTTGGGCGCGGGGGATGTGCAATGGATGACTGCAGGACGCGGGATTATGCATCAAGAGATGCCACAGGGCAATCAAAACGGTCAAATGCATGGGTTTCAACTATGGGGTAACTTGCCCGGCAGCCTGAAAATGGCTGATCCTCGCTATCAAGATGTGGCGGGCACTGAAATCCCAGAAGTCATCGATGATGATGGCACGCGCGTCAAAGTTATCGTGGGCGAGTTTTGGGGCAAAAAAGGCCCTGTGGATGGAATCGCCGCAGATCCTCAGTATCTGGATATTTACGTGCCACCCGGCGTGCAAAAGACCTTCAAAATTGACACCTACCGCCGAGCCTTTGCCTATGTGTTTGACGGGGCTGCAGCTTTTGTTGATGCCTCTGCGCCAACCGGAGTCTTGCTGGAAAAAGAAGTGGCCGGCCAAGAGGTCAACATTCGGGATCTATCGGGCAACCGAACCTTGATCCGTTTTGGCACCGGCGATGAAGTCTGTTTGCAAGCCGGCCCAGACGGAGTTCGTTTTCTGCTGATTTCTGGTGCCCCTATTGATGAACCGGTCGCTTGGCATGGCCCCATCGTGATGAACACCCGCGAAGAGCTGATGCAGGCCTTCAGCGAGCTGCGCAACGGCACCTTTATCAAGCCTGCGCACTAACCCCGAGAGCTTGACGCGTCAAAATGCAATATTGGCGCGTCAACTCATCGCTGGTCAATCTACCGTCTTCGCGAAACCAGTCTACTGGGCCCGTGAGAAGCGCAATCAGTGCTAAGCTGGTAATTTTAGGATCAGGCACTAAAAAATCACCCGAAACGACTCCACTCAAAATCAAATTATAAATAATTTTTTCATAAATTCGTCGTTGTTCTACGATGGCCTTGAAATTAGCCTCGCTAAGGTTGCGCAGCTCCATATAAGAGATGAACACCAATTCTGGTCGCTTTATGTGAAAATCAAGGTGGAAGGCCACGAAGTGATCAAGCGCTGCAATTGGGTTTTTCGGTACTAATTCCACCGCCCACTTGGACAGTAAATCCGCCATATGGCCGTGCAGAAGATCAAATAATAAAGCTTGTTTATCAGGGGTATAGTTGTAAATCGCGCCCGCTTGGACGCCCACATTCGCAGCAATCTGGCGCATGGTCACGGCAGCGAACCCATGGCGTGCGAACAGCACAAGCGCTGCTTGTTTTATCTTTGGACCAGTAATTTCCGAGTGAGATCCAGTTTTGCGCGCCATTGCGCTATATTAACTGAACATTTGTTCAGATCAATCACCATTACTTGCCGTGGTGCAATTAGCGGTCTAGGAACAGCTTATGACATTAAAACTGCACCTTTTAAGCCTAGGGCTGGCCGCGACACTCACAGGCTGTGCATCTTTTCCACAATTGGAAGAGGCAGCCCCTTTTGACGCGTCGCAAGCTGAATTTACAGAGTTTTTAAGCGCCGACGCCCTGCAAAATATCCCAGAAGAGATGGATGAGACGCAGCTTACAGATACTGCAGGCCAGCTCGAAACTTTGCGCCAGCGCGCAGATCAATTACGCACAAAAGATCTCTCAGCCAACTGATCTGCATCAACCAAGCATCTATATCCGCTAAATTGGACCAACTTCCTATCCGACCACCGTTGCGGCACGGTCAATTTGTGATTAGACACGCTGTGAATTTAAGCCTGTAAGGAAGTATTATGACCGCAGCCCCTCTTCGACTTGGCATAGCAGGACTTGGCACCGTTGGTGTTGGCGTCCTCAAAATGATTCATAAGAACGCCAAAATTATTTCGCTGCGCACCGGTCGTGATATTGTTGTAACCGCCGTCTCTGCCCGATCACGCTCTAAAGATCGCGGTGTCGACCTTTCAGGCTTCGCTTGGGAAGATGATCCTGTAGCTTTGGCCAAACGCGACGACGTGGATATTTTTGTTGAATTAATGGGCGGCCATGAGGGCCCAGCCAAAGACGCAACCGAAGCAGCAATTGCCGCGGGCAAAGATGTCGTTACCGCAAACAAAGCCATGCTGGCTGTGCACGGGCAATCGCTGGCCCTCGCGGCCGAAGCGGCGGGCCAGGTGATCCGGTTTGAAGCGGCGGTTGCGGGTGGCATTCCAGTTGTGAAAGCGCTCACGGAAGGCTTGGCTGGCAATAAAATCAACCGCGTCTTGGGCGTAATGAATGGCAGCTGCAATTACATCCTGACTCGAATGGAAAATGCAGGCCTGAGCTACGCAGAGGTTTTTGCAGAAGCCAACGCACTAGGCTACCTCGAAGCAGATCCCAATTTGGACGTGGGCGGGATTGATGCGGCGCATAAATTGGCACTGCTCGCTGCAATTGCATTTGGCACAGAAGTTGATTTCGACAGTGTGGTGCTTGAAGGCATTGGGGCTGTGACCATCGAAGACATTCATGCCGCCGCTGACATGGGCTACCGGGTAAAGCTTTTGGGCGTGGCACAGATGACCGGTCGCGGACTTGAGCAGCGGATGACTCCCTGCCTTGTGCCCGCAAGCTCGCCCCTGGGTCAGCTCGAAGGCGGCACCAATATGGTGATCTTGGAAGGCGACGACTCGGGCCAGATTGTATTGCGCGGCGCGGGCGCAGGCGAAGGTCCTACGGCCTCAGCCGTCATGTCTGATGTGTTAGATTTGGCGCGCGGGTTGCGCCTGAAAACATTCGGCCAACCAGCCACAACATTGGTCAAAGCCCATCCAGCCACAACGGCAACACCGGCATCGTTTTACCTGCGCTTGCAACTGCTCGACAAACCCGGCGCCTTGGCTAAAGTTGCAGCGGTGATGGGCGAGGCTGGCGTTTCAATTGACCGGATGCGCCAATATGGCCATGATGCAGGCAAAGCCCCGGTATTGATCGTCACTCATAAAACCACACGGGCGGCCATTGACCAAGTTGTACTAGATTTCAACCAAACACAGGTGGTTGAAGCCCCCCCCGTGGCCCTGCGCATTGAGGCGATTTGATCGCTCAAAGACGGTCTTGATCCGCCTCGTTTGGATTAATACTGGCCATCTTGCGTCCTGTTAGCGCGCACAGTCTTGCCATCCCTGTTGCCTGCGCGTTAGGGCTCAAGAAATTGTCAAAGGAAGCTGTTATGTCTGATCCCATGGAATTTCACGATCGTGCCCTGTCACTTGGACTTGCGCGCGTGGCCGAACAGGCCGCCCTCGCCTCCGCCAAGCTCATTGGGCGCGGTGATGAAAAAGCAGCAGACCAAGCCGCCGTCAACGCCATGCGAACACAGTTGAATATGTTGGACATTGCCGGCGTAGTAGTCATCGGTGAAGGCGAACGGGATGAAGCACCCATGCTTTTTATTGGCGAAGAAGTGGGAACAGGCAAAGGGCCCGCTGTGGATATTGCGTTGGATCCATTGGAAGGCACCACGCTCACCGCCAAAGACATGCCGAATGCATTGACCGTGATCGCCATGGGGCCACGCGGCTCGATGCTGCACGCTCCAGACGTATATATGGAAAAGTTGGCTGTGGGTCCGGGCCTGCCAGACAATGTGGTCTCTTTGGATATGGCACCTGCCGAACGTGTGAAAGCGTTGGCGGCAGCAAAGAACTGCTCGGCTGAAGACATCACCGTGTGCGTGCTGGAACGCCCCCGTCATGAGGCCATGATCGCGGAATTGCGTACCACTGCTTGCGCCATTCGACTGATCACCGATGGTGATGTGGCCGGGGTCATTCACTGTGCAGAATCAGAATCCACCGGCATCGACATGTATATGGGCCTTGGTGGCGCACCTGAGGGTGTTTTGGCCGCAGCAGCTTTGAAATGTATGGGCGGGCAAATGTGGGGCCGCCTCACATTCCGCAATGACGACGAACGCGGCAGGGCGGCAAAAGCTGGTATCACAGATTTAAACCGAGTCTACAGCCGCGATGAAATGGTGACGCAGGATGTGATCTTTGCCGCAACAGGCGTAACCGATGGCTCTATTCTGGCCGGAATCAAACGCGAAGTTGGATTTATGACAACCGAAACCATTTTGATGCGATCCAAAACCGGATCCGTGCGGCGCATGACCTACCGCATTCCGACACTCTGATATGTATCTTGGCGTTGAGCAATCGATTTCGAACCGGCGATGGGTGGGCCCATCTCTGGAGGTTGAACGCCAAGCTCTAACCCTCAACCAACAGGCGGACTTACCGCTGCCACTGTGCCACGTGATGGCACGCTTAGGCGTGACACCCCAAGAGGCTGACGACTTCCTCAACCCAACCCTGCGCGCCACCATGAGCGATCCGAAAACCATGAAGGATTGCACATTGGCCGCCGAGATCATTCTGGGTGCGGTGCAGGCACGCAAACGTATTGCGATTTTTGCGGATTACGATGTCGATGGCGGAACCTCTGCGGCGCTATTGTATGATTTCTTCGCACATTTCTCCATCGCACCGACGCTTTACGTGCCAGACAGGATTGAAGAAGGCTATGGCCCCAACCCCAAAGCCATGCAGGCTCTGGCCGCAGCACATGATCTGATCATCTGTGTGGATTGTGGCACCCTCGCGCATGACGCTTTAGAGGCGGCAACAGCAGCGGATGTGGTGGTTTTGGACCATCACCTGGGCGGTGAGACTTTGCCAATCGCCAAAGCTGTAGTCAATCCAAACCGACAAGATGAGACCGGCGATTTGGCCCATCTTTGCGCCGCGGCGGTGGTGTTTATGGTTCTAATCGAAGCGGCACGCCTGATGCGTGAGGCAGGTCAAACACCGCCAAACTTGATCAACTCTTTGGATCTGGTGGCTTTGGGCACCGTGGCAGATGTGGCGCCATTGGTCGGCGTAAATCGGGCCTTCGTGCGCCAAGGGCTGAAAATCATGGGACAGCGCAAACGTTTGGGGCTGAATGCTCTGTCAGACGTGGCTCGCCTCGACACGACCCCAAGCGCCTATCATCTGGGCTATGTTTTGGGGCCGCGTATCAATGCGGGTGGACGCATTGGCAAGGCTGATTTGGGCGCACGGCTATTGTGCTGCACCAATCCCCACGAAGCGGCGGCGATGGCCGACAAATTGGAAGAGCTCAACACCGAGAGACGCAGTGTTGAGGCCTCTGTGCGGCTTGCAGCGATGGAACAAGCAGAAGTTCGGGGATTGACCCATCCTTTGGCCTGGGCCGCTCAGGACGGCTGGCATCCGGGCGTTGTTGGCATAGTGGCCTCACGTCTAAAAGAAAAAACCAACCGCCCTTCTGTCGTAATCGGCTTTGACGGCGACATCGGTAAAGGCAGTGGCCGATCCGTCAACGGAATTGATCTGGGGGCCGCGATCCAAGAGCTGGTCCGCGATGGCTATATTGAAAAAGGCGGCGGCCACAAAATGGCAGCGGGCCTGTCTCTCACTCGAGCCCAACTGGAGCCAGCAATGGAAAAGCTGGGTCAATTGCTAGAAGCACAGGGTGCAGGTGAGCTTGGTCCTGCAGATTTACGCGTGGATGGCACATTGATGCCCGGTGGCGCCACGTTGCAGTTAATTGAACAGCTGGACCAAGCTGGGCCCTTCGGCGCAGGCGCATCGGCCCCGCGGTTTGCTTTTCCAGACTGCACAATCGCTTTTGCCAAGCCAGTGGGTGAGGCGCATCTGAAAGTTACACTCAGCGATGGCTTCGGCACGAAACTAGATGCAATTTGCTTTGGCGCTTTCGACGGCCCTCTTGGCGCGGCTTTGAGCAACGCCCAAGGCTCTAAGATGCATATTGTGGGGCGTTTAGAGATAAATACATGGGGTGGACGCTCGCGGCCACAGCTTCGAATTGAAGACGCCAGCCCCTCCTAAAAGGCTTGATCTAAAAACATCTGTTAAAAGCAAAGAATCGACTTGCCACAGGGCCAAGCTTTGCCTAAATAGCGGCATATAAGCAGTGTCCCGTTCGTCTATCGGTTAGGACGTCAGGTTTTCAACCTGAAAAGACGAGTTCGATTCTCGTACGGGATGCCATTAATTTAATTACCCCTTATTTTCTTTATTTATATGATCATTAGGTGTGATGAAATATCTGCTTCCCCACACGTTTACCCCACACGCTTACCCCACACACGGTGTTATAGGGTTTTCCCCTATAGGGGAATTTGTATTGTCGAATCTGTTTGTCTATCCGCTTGAGATGGAACCATTCCACATAATCTAATGTCTAATTTCCATCAGGGCACAACATGTGGCATCACACCTTTTTATCAACAATCTGCACCCCATTGAAGTCCAAAATAGCCCCTGCCCCACTCAAGCCCAGCACCCCAAGCCTAATACCCTTGCATACTCGGGATAACACCTCTGACGCCACCTCTAGGGTTAACTACTCCAATAGGTTCAATTGGTTTACTCGCACTCGGCAACTGCTACCGACATACCCATCCCTGTAGTCGTATTTACTAAGGGAATAGTGGTGGCAACTGCACGACAATCTGCTTTGCTTGCAACTTTTTGGTTAGCTTGCAAAAAATAGAAGAGCGATCCACCACCAAAAATAAGAACCGCTAACGTCAGTACTATAGTTTGAGTTCCACTCATTTGCCTCACCTTGCTTCCAGTTAACCCTTGTTAGATAAGTATAACACCTTCTGACGCCAGCGCATATAGGGTCAACGGCATGATCGTGGGTGGGGGTGCCAATGTGGGTACGGCAAATCTCTATTTCCTCGAGTAATGGGAGAGGGGTACTCCATAAGTAAATTAGCTGGTTACCTAGATCGGATATCGATTAATCTGAATGCTCAGCAAGCCCAGTACCCCTTTTCGGAGTTTCCTCCTTCTGGCTTTTAGTTGATCTTTTTTGGCCCTTTGATAGTTTTCCCGCAACCTACGGAAGGACCGACCCTATGCTACACGTATCCGCTATAACAAAAAATAGAACCCTTGTAGACAGATGGCTTAGGCATGAGTTCAATGAAGGTTCCGGCTACTTTGAGGGCAATTTTTCTGTCGGCTTTTTTGTTGCCGAGAAGTATTATGCAGCTTTCAGAGCAGATCTTGAGGCAGAGTTTGATAGTGTGTCTGCAATGGGTGAAGTCGCGGGCACGCCGTCAGGTAAAATCACAGATAAGATGCGCCAGATGGGCAACAAGTTGTGGGGACATCCCGAAGCAGATGAGGCATCATAATAGGAAAGCTGGGCTTCGCCTGTGGTGGTAGAGCTTATTGAAGAGGGTAAGTAAGGCTAAGCTATGGGCGACATCGTAAACTACGCAGTTATTGGTTTTGTTATGCGCATTATGCTCATCGCAGTTTTTAACGCACTAACCAAAAGAAATTGGCTCAGCAGGCAATACCCCGTCTTAGGGCCTACAGGCCTAGTGGTAGGGTGGTTTGTTTTGGGATTGCCCTTGCCTTTCCTTTTAGGGTTTTTCTTCCCTGACTTAGGGAGGCTCTTTATCATACTCTCCCGACGGTTCTCGTAATGGACACTTGCCAAACCATCAATAGCACCCCTGAAATCAACGGCATGATCGTGGGTGGTTATGCCAATGTTGGTACGACAAATCTCATCATCCAGCCAATTAAGCCGAGCAAAAGGGTCGTTATCCTTGGGTATTGTTATGCTTGGTAGTTGTTGACCGATCTGGTATCAGTAATATACCAAAGGCTAATAACAAATGTGGTGCTTAATATGTTCTCCAACTCAAACAATGATGACCTTAATTCCCCAGAGAGTTTCTCCGAAAACCGTAAGCCTCGCCGTTCACTTTTACATGATGGCATAGTGATCAAAGGTGATTGGTACAGTGATGGAATAGTTGAGTTTGGTGGGGAAATCACGGGTGATTTGACAGTAGACGTTTTGGTGGTGACAGGCACTGGTAAGGTTGACGGCAACGTAAGAGCAAGGTCTGTTACGGTGGAAGGACATTTGAACGGCACT
>Ga0208414_1002296_pt1 | contig 12817 bp, 2 predicted proteins | sample AntAceMetag02UKE_FD_184770 | JGI IMG/M metagenome (GOLD analysis project Ga0208414, IMG submission 184770) | Saline lake microbial communities from Ace Lake, Antarctica - Antarctic Ace Lake Metagenome 02UKE (SPAdes) (version 2) | ecosystem: Environmental > Aquatic > Non-marine Saline and Alkaline...
AAACTTTGAAGGAGTAAAGGTTTATGATGTGTTAGGGCGCTTATTGATAAAGTCTAAATTAAATACTATTAGCCTTGAGGATCAATCAAAAGGACTTTATCTCTTGAAGGTAAATGCTAACGGTGTAATCCAAGAGTTTAAGGTTTTTAAAGAGTGATTAAAGCCTTTAATGAGAGTTTCTGACTAGGTTATCTGCAATTATCATTATACCATTCACAGCACTTCTTTTTTCTTAATTCACAAGCTTCTTATACTGAATTATTATTATTGATTTTCAAATTAATCTATGTTTATGATAAAGAAACTACTCCTGCTCACATCTTCTGTATCCCTTGCTATTGGTGTATCTGCAAACATAAACACCTCTGAAATAGAGAAGTTTAATTCTGCTAAGAGCAGTGTTAGTTTTACAGAGAATAAAGGTCAGATAAGCGACCAGAATTACAATCCACGACCTGATGTGTTGTTCTCTGGAGCAGCAAACGGATTACAATTTTATATTAGAAAAGATGGGATAAGCTACCAAACCTCAAGAGTAGATTCTTGGAAACAGCAGGATGAAAACCTATCTGAAGGAATGAGGGAAGAAGTAAAGGCTGACTCTGTAACAGACCAAATGACAATTTACAGAACGGATATTAACTGGTTAGGTTGTAATAAGGACTATACCATAGAAAACGGAGAAGCTAAAGCAGGGTTTAATAACTACTATTTACCTTCCTCTCCAGATGGGGCGATGAATGTAAAGTCATACATGGATGTAACGTTCAAAAACTTGTATGATGGTTTAGATGTAAAGTGGTATGAAAAGAATGGGGAATTAGAGTATGACTTTATAGTAGCTCCAAATACAGATTACACGAAGATTAGTTGGGAGATAAAAGGAGCGGATAGAATTTCAATTGGTGAAAATGGACAATTGATTATTGAAACCCCACTAGGCGATTTAGAAGAGCAAGCGCCAATGGCATTTCAGGGAAAAACAATAGTAGAAGCTGCTTGGAAAATAGAAGGTAATAAGATTAGTTTTCAATTAGGAAGCTATGATGAAAATGAGGTACTAATCATTGACCCAGTAGTGAGGCTTTGGGGAACTTATTATGGAGGGACAGGTAATGAAACTGGACGTTCCTGCGCAACTGATGCGAATGGAAATGTTTATCTAGCTGGATATACTCAATCAACAACCGGAATCGCTACAACGGGATCTCATCAAACTACATTTGCCGGAGGTTCATATGATGGCTTTTTAGTGAAATTCAATTCTTCAGGAGCACGTCAATGGGGGACTTATTACGGAGCAACAGGTTATGAAACTGGCTATTCCTGCGCAACAGATGCGAGTGGAAATGTTTATCTAGCTGGATTTACTTCATCAACCACAGGAATTGCTACAACGGGATCTCACCAAACTACATTTGGAGGAGGTTCGCGTGATGGCTTTTTAGTAAAATTCAATTCAAGTGGATCACGTCAATGGGGTACTTATTTCGGAGGGACAGCTATAGAAGGTGGATATTCCTGCGCAACAGATGCCAGTGGAAATGTTTATCTATCTGGATTTACTACATCAACCACAGGAATTGCTACAACGGGATCTCACCAAACTACATATCGAGGGAATCGTGATGGCTTCTTAGTAAAGTTCAATTCAAGAGGAGCACTTCAATGGGGAACTTATTATGGAGGGACAGGTAATGATTATGGACATTCCTGCGCTACTGATGCCAGTGGAAACGTTTATCTAGTTGGAGATACTCGTTCAACAAGCGGAATCGCCACAACAGGATCTCACCAAACTATAAATGGAGGTTCGTTAAATGGAGCAGGGAATTATGATACATTTTTAGTAAAATTCAATTCTTCAGGAGCACGTCAATGGGGAACTTATTACGGAGGGACAAGTGATGAATATGGTTATTCCTGCGCTACAGATACGAGTGGAAATATTTATCTAGCTGGATATGCTCAATCAACAACCGGAATCGCTACAACAGGATCTCACCAAACTACAAAAGGGTCTAACCGCTTTTCTGGTGATGCATTTTTAGTGAAGTTCGATGGTTGCGGTGCAGTTTATAGTCAGGACACTATAACAGCTTGTGATAGTTACACTTGGATAGATGGGGTTACTTACACTTTGAGTGATACAACAACTAAGGACACACTAGTAAATGTAGGTGGTTGTGATAGTATAGTGACTTTGTATCTAACGATAAACAACTCAACTTCAGCAATAGATACCGTAACCGCTTGTGATAGTTATACTTGGAAAGATGGGGTTATTTACACTTTGAGTGATACAACAGCTAAGGATACACTAGTAAATATAGCTGGTTGTGATAGTATAGTGACTTTGTATCTAACGATAAACAACTCAACTTCAGCAATAGATACTGTAACCGCTTGTGATAGTCATACTTGGGTAGATGGGGTTACTTACACTTCGAGTGATACAACAGCTAAGGATACACTAGTAAATGCAGTTGGTTGTGATAGTATAATGACTTTGTATCTAACGATAAACAACTCAACTTCAGCAATAGATACCGTAACCGCTTGTGATAGTTATACTTGGATAGATGGGGTTACTTACACTTCGAGTGATACAACAGCTAGGTACACACTAGTAAATGCAGTTGGTTGTGATAGTATAGTGACTTTGAATTTAAGTATCAGTTACACTAAAACCTTTACAGATAGTATAGTCGCTAATGACAGTTATACTTGGATAGACGAGGTTACTTATACTTCGAGTGATACTACTGCAACAGATACTCTTGAAGCATCTAATGGCTGTGATAGTATTGTTAGTCTTAATTTGACTATCGTAAGCACCGTTGGAATAGATAACCCAGTAATTTTAAGTAACGTAAAAGTATATCCAAACCCTACAAGTTGTAAACTCACTATTGATGCTGAAAACTATGAGGGTGTAGAGGTTTATGATGTATCAGGACGGTTAATCATCAAGTCTGAATTAAATACTATTGACCTTGAAGAGCAATCAAAAGGACTTTATATTTTGAAGGTAAATGTTAACGGTACAACTCAAGAGTTTAAGGTTTTTAAAGAGTGATTAAAGTCCTGAATGAGAGTTTCTAAACAAGGTTATCTGCATGTCATTATAACATTCACAGCACCTATTGGCCCCAAATTCACAAACTCTCTTGAAGTTACTGCAAAAGGGCAGGCTATTATTATCAAAGATTTGAAATTAATCTCTGATTATGATTAAGAACCTACTCCTAATTTTCTTTTTGCTTCTCTAATTCAGAGGTAAATACCTCTGAATTAGAGAAGTTTAATTCTGCCAAGAGCAGTATAAGTTTTACTAAATACTACCTCAACCGGCACTTTGTAGGGTTTTGTATAGGTAAAAAATTTATAATTGTACTCAATTGAATTTGAACCCGAATTTATGAAAATACTTATTCTTTCCTTCGTAATTATATTTGGTACGTTTAATCTTTCAGCACAGCAAACGTATGTGCCTGACAATAATTTTGAACAAAAATTAATAAATTTAGGATTTGATGCTGTTCTAGATGATTATGTAACCACAGCTAATATTGACACCATAACTTCTTTAAATGTTGAATTTCTTAACATATCAGACTTAACAGGTATAGAGGCCTTTACTGCTTTGACTCAGTTGAATTGTGGAAACAATCAATTAACCAATTTAGATGTTACACAGAATAACTGGTTAACTTATTTGGCTTGTGATAGTAATCAACTTGCTACTCTTGTTACTAGTAATACTCAGTTAATCACTCTGGATTGTGAGGACAATCAACTCGCTACTCTTGATTTGTATTGGAGTAAAAGTTTAATTAATTTGAATTGTAATAATAACCCTAAATTAACCTCCTTATCTTGTGCAGGTGCTAAACTCACAGTATTTGATGTTACACAAAATACTGCTTTGACTTATTTGAATTGTGGCGATAATCAGCTAACCAGTTTAGACGTTAAACAAAATACTGCTTTGACTTATTTGATTTGTAGCGATAATCAATTAACTAGTCTAGATGTTACACAGAATAACGCTTTAACTAATTTGTATTGTGCTAATAACCTTCTTACTGCGCTTGATGATACACAAAATATTGCTTTGACTAATTTGGGTTGTAGCTTTAATCAGCTGACAAGTTTAGACGTTACGAAAAATGCTGCTTTGACTAATTTGATTTGTAGCGATAATCAATTAACCAGTTTAGATGTTACACAGAATAATGCTTTATGGGAGTTTCATTGTTTTTCTAATCAATTAACCAGTCTGAATGTTAGTAAGAATACTGCTTTAAATATTTTGGAATGTTCTGGAAATCAATTGACATGCCTTGATGTGAAAAATGGTAAAAACTTTGATTTATTAAACCTGGTTAGGACTACTCAAAACCCAAATCTTACCTGTATAGAAGTAGATGACGCTGCTTGGTTACCTGCTAATTGGTATATTGACTCACAAACTTCTTTAAGTGAAAACTGTAACAACCATTGTTCTCCTTATCCTGTAGGAATAAATGAAAGCACTTCAGCTGAATCCCTCATTAAAACTCTCATTAAAACGTTTGATATAATGGGTAGAGAAACCACGTTTAAACCAAATACACTATTAATCTATTTGTATGATGATGGAAGTACAGAGAAGGTTTTTACTATGGAGTAATACTATTTTCATACTTAGTGTTTAGCTACTCAATAAGACCGAATTATTGTGAAACAAAATTTTAACATGAGATGTATATGTGCCTTTATATGAGTTAATTAGCAGTGTGTAGCAGCCTGGCTGAATTCAAAATAAAATTCTGTGTTTGTATACGCAGTCAAAAGGGTATTACCTCTTGAAGATAAATGCTAATGGCGTAATTCAAGATTTCAAGGTTTTTAGAGTGAGGTGGTTGTAATAATCCTTAATATTTGATTTATTTTTCATTCAATTCACCAATTAATAGGTTCGCCTTCTGAATGTGAAATAGTGGTTAACTTAGGAAATACATAAAGCATTTATTTTATAAGTGCTTCAATTCGGTCTTTAGGTTCCAATTCATCCAGTCTTTCTTGAAGTTATTCCATTTCTTGATGCAATACATTTTTTAAACTTGAGCGAAATTCTCTAGTCAATTTGTTTGGTGTTAACTTCTATCTATCTATTATAATCATTAGTTAGTATTTTATGATTGTCGTTGCGAATCTTATGTTGGAGTTATCGATGAAGGGTCATTGAACTTTTAGAAGTCACTAATCTTCTCCAACTATAGATTTCTTTAAATGTTTGATATAAATGAATTTGAGAACTGAAGAGCAAGGGTTTCTTGAAGTCTCAGTCTGAAAAAAGATTGAGGCTTTTTTAATTCAAAATCGTTAACATTTAATGCTGTCTCCTTTAGTGATGAGATATTCCTCATATAGATAGCAAGTCTGATCACTGCAATTAAAAAAGCAGTCCAATTTTAAGCGTTTTTTAGAGATTAAACTAATTACGTGGTTTCAATTTATAACCCGCACTCCAAAACAAAAAATAATTTTTTACTAATGAGCAAGAAATCATCCTAAATCTAATCTGCAGGTATGTGAGATGTTTGTTATTGTAGTTGCTGAATATCGATATAATGGATGTTTTAAATTTAATTATTTCTTTTTTACTCTTTTAAGTTGAATCTTTTTGAAACATTTTTTAATGCTGGATAGATTAACTATCTCAGTTCAGATCTTGACTCTTTATTTATTACTCCTTCTGACTTTCCCTTGGGTTCTTTCCAGTTTTCCATGTCGTTTTATTTTTAATCATTGTGGTTGGATATTTTAGCCCAGCAATAACTCTTGAACACAACTATCGCTGGCTATTAAAGCGTCGATTTCTTTGTTATTATAGCGTATAAGAGTGTTAGAGTTGTCGTTAATTAAGCATTAAAAAAGACCTTATAGTCTTGCGATTATAAGGCCTTTTTATTATTTTCTAAATTAGAGTATCAATAAAGTATCAGTTCAAAAGACCGCTTAATTGTAGCGAGTATTTAGGAGTATAAACTGACTTACTGTATTTAATTTAAATCATATTACTCTTTAAAAACCTTGAATTCTTGAATTGAACCATTAGCACTTACTTTCAAAATATAAAGTCCTTTTGATTGCTCTTCAAGATTAATGGTTTTCAATTCTGATTTAATGATTAAACGTCCTGAAGTATCATAAACCTCTACATCTTCAAAGTTTACCGCGTCAATAGTCAGCTTGCCAGTAGTTGGATTAGGATATATTTTTATTGGACCATTGAAAACAGTTTGAATGACTCCAACTGTTTTTACACTAGAACATATTGAGGTATCTATACACCCAACACCATCTTTAGTTATTTCTACTGCATATAAACCATTTGCTGCAGCGGTAAAAGATTGACCAATTTCTCCAGCTATAGTAGTATAGTTATTCTCGCAATCCATCCACTGATATTTAGCTCCAGATTCTGAGACCGTCAACGTCTCCTCAGAAGTGCTAACGTTTTTATTAATTGTGGTAATGGTCAATTTTAGACTAACGATACTATCACATCCGCTTAAAGTTACTAGAGTATCTTTTGCGGTAGAGTCACTTGAGGTATATGTCATCCCATTAATCCATATAAATGTGTCACATGCTGTTTGAATATCTATTGCTGTTGTAGAGTAATTGATGGTTAAATCAAGCGCAACCACCGAGTCACAACCCGCCTTATTTAATAATGTATTCAGTGCAGTAGTATTACTTGCAGTATATGTTATCCCATCAATCCAAGTAAATTCATCACATGCGGTATGAGTGTCTGTTGCTTTAGTGGAATACCTAATTGTTAAGTCAAGCGTAACTATTGAGTCACAACCGGCCGTATTTACTAGTGTATCTTTAGCTGCAGTATTACTTGCAGTGTAAGTTACTCCATCAATCCATGTAAAAGCATCGCAAGCTGTATGAGTATCTGTTGCAGATGTGGAATACTTGATTGTTAAGTCAAGCGTAACAAGTGAGTCACATCCAGCAGTATTTACTAGCGTATCTATAGCTGTTGTATTACTTGCAGTATATGTTATTCCATCAATCCAAGTAAATGCATCACATACGATATGAGTATCTGTTGCTGATGTGGAATAGTTGATTGTTAAATCAAGTGTAACTACTGAGTCACAACCAGCACTGTTCACCAATGTATCTATAGCAGTAGTATTACTTGCAGTATACGTTACTCCATCAATCCACGTAAATGCATCACATGCTGTATGTTTATCTGTTGCTGAGTTAGAGCGCTTGATTGTTAAATCAAGCGTAACCACCGAGTCACAACCAGCTGTGTTTAATAGTGTATCTATAGCAGAAGTATTGCTTGCAGTATAGGTTATCCCATCAATCCAAGTAAATTCATCACATGCGGTATGAGTGTCTGTTGCAGAAGTGGAATACCTAATTGTTAAGTCAAGCGTAACAACTGAGTCACATCCAGCAGTATTTACTAGCGTATCTATAGCTGTTGTATTACTTGCAGTGTAATTTACTCCATCAATCCACGTAAATGCATCACAAGCTGTATGAGTATCTGTTGCAGATGTGGAATACTTGATTGTTAAGTCAAGCGTAACAAGTGAGTCACATCCAGCATCATTTACCAGTGTATCTATAGCCGTCGTGTTACTTGCAGTGTATGTTACTCCATCAATCCAAGTAAATGCATTACAAGCTGTATGAGTATCAGTTGCTGAGTTAGAGTAATTGACTGTTAAATCCAGTGTAACTATTGAGTCACAGCCCGCTGTATTTACTAATGTATCTATTGCTGTTGTGTTACTTGTTGTATACGTTATTCCGTCGATCCACGTAAAAGAACTACAAGCTGTATGTATATCTGTTGCTGAGTTAGAGCGATTGATTGTTAAATCAAGCGTAACCACTGAGTCACAACCAGCTGTGTTTATTAGTGTATCTGAAGCAGAAGTATTGCTTGCAGTATAGGTTATCCCATCAATCCAAGTAAATTCATCACATGCGGTATGAGTGTCTGTTGCAGAAGTGGAATACCTAATTGTTAAGTCAAGCGTTACTATTGAGTCACAACCGACAGCATTTACTAGCGTATCTATAGCTGTTGTATTACTTGCAGTGTAAGTTACCCCATCAATCCAGGTAAATGCATCACAAGCTGTATGCGAGTCTGTTGCTGAGTTAGAATAATTGATTGTTAAATCAAGCGTAACAACCGAGTCACAACCAGCATCATTTACCAGTGTATCTATAGCCGTCGTGTTACTAGCAGTATAAATTACTCCATTAATCCACGTAAAAGCATTACAAGCTGTATGAGTATCAGTTGCTGAGGTAGAGTAATTGATTGTTAAATCAAGTGTCACTACCGAATCACAACCGGCAGTATTTACCAATGTATCTATAGCTGTCGTGTTACTTGTTGTATACGTTATTCCATCAATCCATGTAAATGCATCACAAGCTGTATGCGTGTCTGTTGCTGAGCTAGAGCGATTGATTGTTAAATCAAGGGTAACCACTGAGTCACAACCAGCATTGTTTACTAAAGTATCCTGAGCAGAAGTATTGCTTGCAGTATATGTTATTCCATCAATCCATGTAAATGCATCACATGCTGTATGAGCATCTGTTGCTGAGTTAGAGCGATTGATTGTTAAGTCAAGCGTAACTATTGAGTCACAACCGGCCGTATTTACTAGTGTATCTGATGCGGAAGTATTACTTGCAGTATACGTTACACCATCAATCCACGTAAAAGCATCGCAAGCTGTATGCGTGTCTGTTGCTGAGTTAGAATAATTGATTGTTAAATCAAGCGTAACAACAGAGTCACAGCCAGCATCATTTACCAGTGTATCTAAAGCCGTCGTGTTACTAGAAGTGTAAATTACACCATCAATCCACGTAAAAGCATTACAAGCTGTATGTGTATCTGTTGCTGAGGTAGAGTAATTGATTGTTAAATCAAGTGTCACTACCGAATCACAACCAGCAGTATTTACCAATGTATCTATAGCTGTCGTGTTACTTGCAGTGTACGTTACTCCATCAATCCATGCAAATGCATCACAAGCTGTATGCGTGTCTGTTGCTGAGCTAGAGCGGTTGATTGTTAAATCAAGCGTAACAACAGAGTCACAGCCAGCATTGTTTACCAAAGTATCTTTAGCAGCAGTATTACTAGCAGTATAGGTTATTCCATCAATCCACGTAAATGCATCACATGCTGTATGCGTATCTGTTGCAGAAGAGGAATACTTGATAGTTAAGTCAAGTGTAACCACCGAGTCACAACCAGCCTTGTTTACTAATGTATCTTTAGCTGAGGTATTACTAGCAGTATAAGTTACTCCATCAATCCAAGTAAACGCATCACATACTGTATGCACATCTGTGGCTGTTGTGAGGAAGTTGATAGTTAAATCAAGAATAACCACCGAGTCACAACCCACTCTGTTTACTAAAGTATCCATAGCTGTGTTATTACTAGCAGTATAAGTTACTCCATCAATCCAAGTAAATACATTACAAGCTGTATGCACATCTGATGCTGTGGAAGAACGATTGATTGTTAAATCAAGCGTAACCAAAGAATCGCAGCCAGCGACATTTACTAAAGTATCTACCGCAGTCGTGTTACTGGCAGTATACGTTATCCCATTAATCCAAGTAAATACATCACATGCTGTGTGTACATCTGTTGATGTGGGAGAGGGAACTGTAACAGTTATAGTGTCAATACACATGCCTACTCCATCAGTAGTAGTTACATAATAAGTGGTAGTTTGAGTAGGTGAAACCGTTGTTGTAAGTGTTGTATCTCCTGTAGACCAAGCGTAGTTGTAAGCTGATACATTCGTAGTTCGAGTACTTATTGTAAGAGAAGTCCCAGAACAAATGGTAGTATCTCCTTGAAGTATTTCTGAATCGATAAGACTAACATAGATAGAGTCGTTTGCGCTGCAACCAGTTGAATCAGTAACTGTTACATAATACATACCAGAGCTAGACACCGTGGATTGTTGTAGGCTATCTCCTTGATCCCATACATATTTAGACCACCCAGTTCCAGCATAAACTGCTGCAGTATTAACACCGCAATAGGCTACAGAGTCATTTGCAAATGTGTAAGAAGGAACGGTTACAAATACAGTCATAGTATCGTAACAGGTAGAAATCCCGTCTGTAATGGTTACGTAATAATCTGTTGTTTGAGAGGGGGAAACATTAATTACAGCAGTAGAATCACCTGTAGACCAAGTAAATTCATAAGAAAGAATAGGAGTATAGCTAATTACCACCATTCCTGAACCACCAATCCCACCTTTGTTATTTGAATTAAAATGCGAACCACCGCCTCCACCGCCACCGGTGTTAGCACCAGCATCTCCGCCGGGTTTGTTTGTTTGCGAGTTACGGTTACCACCGCCACCTGCTGATCCATTGTTTAATCCAGCTCCACCAGTAGTAGATCCGACAGCGCCACCGCCACCGCCACCAATACCGCCATTACCACCGTTTTCTGAGTAGCCACTTCCGCCACCGCCACCAGCGAAATAATACGTTGTTCCTAATATATTAGACTGTAAACCAGCCCCTCCATTTGCGTTGTATGAACCACCTGCAGGTCCGCCGCCGCCAACACCACCTGCACCGCCGCCGCCGCCAGAGCGATGTGATCCTGCTCCATGCCCCCCTCTGTGACCTTGACCTGCGGTTCCTAATCCACCGCCTGTTCCGTTTGGAGCATTATATCCAGAATGGCCACCACCAGAACCGCCTGTATTACCACCTGAGTTAGGAGTGTATTGAAGAACACTTGATCCGCCAGCACCACCACCAATGGCTGTAAGTATTGACCCAATAGAAGAATTGCCTCCATTTAGAGCTGGTATGGTAAATTGATGATTACTAGGTTGTCCATTTGTTCCAGCAGCTGGAGCACCTGTTCCTCCTTGACCAACTGTAATGTTGTAAGTACCTGCAGATAATGTGAATGTTGTGTCAATGAAGCCGCCGGCACCACCACCGCCGCCCATATCCATTCCACCGCCACCGCCACCAGCGACGATTAATGCTCTGACGGTTCCTGTAGAGGGGAACACTAGTGTACCATTTGTAAGAAATTTATTTATTGAAGTACCACCAGCAGTATCCAAAACACCACCAGAAGCAAAGCCACCCAAAGCTGAATATCCAGCAGAGATAGTATCTCCAACGCAGGTTCTAAAGTCCTCTAGTTTTGGTTGAGGAATACTAACAAAAACAGTGTCTTCTAAATTACAAAGTCCATCACTAACAACCACCTTGTACTTACCAGAAAATAGCGCTGTACATATTCGAGTAGTATCAAGATTTGACCAAGAGTAAGTGTTCCAACCGGCACCAGCATCGATGGTTAATTTATCAAGACCACAATTCACTGAAACTGTATCCGCAGAAATCCCGAAGCTAGGTTCAGTAACAAATGCAGTTACCGAATCTCTATTGGAATTACTCAATAAACAACCTGCAGTTAAGTCGGCAACTTGCCCACCGGCGGTTTGCCAATTATATTGACTTGCTATTCTTCCTTCAATATATTTCCTTTCAGTATCGGTTATGGTATTACTGAAAATGAAGACTTCCATTATGTCAGCGTTGGAGGTTTCACTGTTTCCATTATAACCGTTTAATTGAAAACCGTTTGGTGGCTGAGTACTGCCGGTGCCAATCGTGTTTGTTGGCCACTCATCTCCATTATCGAAAAACCGATGAGATGAACTTGATGCACTCATAGATGAATGAATCCAAGTATCTGAACTTTTGGCACTAACCCTATTTGTACTGCTATTCGATGTCCAGCCATTATTAAAATGATGCCAGTTTACCTGATTTCCATAAAAAGCCCATATGTAATTATTAGAAGCTCCAAAAACTCTATTGCAACTATTTGAGGTAAGCTTTGCTGCTGTCACAATTGACATTGGATACGTAAAGACATTAGAAGTAAATCTTAAGAACTTGCCTGTAGTAAATCTTAAAACAGGTTTTCCATTAACTCCACTTCGCTCTAAAGTTGGCTGTTGGCTGGTCGTTGTGTTGCTTAAGTTTCGCCCTTTACCACTTTGATCGTATATAGTGTGCACATAAAGTGTGGTTGTTGAACCCGCCCAACGGTTTATTGAATCTACATCCAGTTGCCCGAAACTGTTAAAACCAAAGGATAAGGTATCGTTAGCGGTTGCACTTTTTCTTAAAATAACAGCGTTGCCTTTGTAGCTAGAACTCAGTAATCGTAGACCTAGCGCTAGATCTAAAGCATTATCAACCTTATCAGCAGGAGGCGTGTAAGGTATGTAACGAGAACTTACATAATAAGTGGTAGTGTCTGTAAGTGTCGGCGTAGTGAATTCATTTCCGTAATGAATTGGAGTGCCACCAGTGCGGCTTGAATACCATAAAGTTTCAACTAAGCTATCTGTGGAAGCATTGAAGGTAAACTTACCCGAGCAATGTTCTTGGTTTGCAATCACGGGAAGGTTGGGTGTCGAGAAAACAAAAATTCCTTGGGAGAGCGTATCCACCCAGTTTCCATTAGAAATTGTAACCGTGTATGTTGTTGTTGTGCTAGGACTAACCTTAATGTTAGAAGTAGTGTCTCCAGTATTCCATTTATAAGCAGACCCTGAAATCACATTTAATTTTGCCGTTGAGGCTGTTGGATTTGTTGTTGGATAAGCTGCTACTGTTGAAGCTAGAGCGATTCTACCTACACTTCCTTTGCCACCTACACCACCGCCTCGATTATTTCCACCTC
>Ga0208414_1002303_pt1:0-7500 | contig 12795 bp, 8 predicted proteins | sample AntAceMetag02UKE_FD_184770 | JGI IMG/M metagenome (GOLD analysis project Ga0208414, IMG submission 184770) | Saline lake microbial communities from Ace Lake, Antarctica - Antarctic Ace Lake Metagenome 02UKE (SPAdes) (version 2) | ecosystem: Environmental > Aquatic > Non-marine Saline and...
AATCGCCGACATGAATCAGGGGCCAAAGATGCGCTCGCGGGGATGCAGACCGTCGGCGATCACGGTGCTCTCGATGTTTTCTTTCGTGACGGTAGTGACTTCGAGCAGGACTGATGGCACGTCGATCTGTTGATTGTTCACCGAATGGCGCGCGATGATGGGTCGACCTTGGGCGAGCTTTACGGCGAGCTCGGCGGCTTGATTCGCGAGTTGGTGGAGGGGCTTGTAAATCGTCATCGCCTGAGTGCCAGCGACGATACGTTGGCACGCGGCGAGGTCGGCATCTTGGCCGGTCACAACGATTTTTCCGGCGAGGCCTTCTTCGAGGAGAGATTGGATCGCGCCACCGGCGGTGCCGTCGTTCGAGGCGAGGATTGCGTCGAATTTACGCCCGACTTTGGTGATGGCTGCGTTGAGGATTTTTTTGGCGTTTTCCGGTTTCCAATTTTCCGCCCAATCCTCGTGGACGACTTCGACTCGGCCACTGGCGATGAGCGGCGCGAGGATGTTGTCCTGTCCTTGTTTGAAGAGGCGGGCGTTGTTGTCGGTCTTGGCGCCGTAGATCCGAACGAGTCGGATTGGAGGTGCGTTGGCGGGACGATTGGCAAAGAAGCGATCGCGCAGATATTCGGCCTGAAGCTCGCCGACACGGATGTTGTCGAAGGTGACGTAGAGATCGAGGTCGCTGTTGGTGATGAGGCGATCGTAAGCGAGCACGGGGATGTTGGCCTCGTGGGCGAGTTGCACGGCTTTGGCCATGGCGGCGCCGTCGTGGGGCACGATTACAATGGCATCGACGTGATTGCTGATGAGCGATTCCACGTCGCGCAGCTGGCGGATGTCATCGCTGTTGGCGGATTGCACGAGGACCTCGGCGCCCAGCTCACGAGCACGCGCAACGAACAGGTCGCGGTCGCGTTGCCAGCGCTCTTCCTTGAGGGTGTCCATCGCAAATCCGATGACCAGTGGGCGGTTTTCCGTAGAGGTCTGATTATCTCCCGAGCCACGTTTTAGCGTGAGGCCAATGAGCAGAGAAAAAATCAGAGAAAGGACAACGAGGGTAATTCGTGTTTTCATGGGGTGGAATGAGCAAAGTGATGCGAAGTTAATTTACAATGCCGGAGGCTCGTGCGATTTGAAGTGAGGTGAAATTGCAGAACCCCAAACTTCTGACGTTGGATGCGGCGATCGCGGAGCGAGCTAAGCTGCGCAGTGGAGGAAAATCACTGGTGCTGACCAATGGGGTGTTCGATCTGCTGCACACGGGGCATCTCTATTATTTGAAACAGGCGCGAGCTTTGGGCAAGGCGCTCTACGTGGCGATCAATGCGGACGAGAGTGTGCGCGCGATCAAGGGGCCGACGCGACCTATTCAAAGCGAAGTCGAGCGAGCGTATGCGTTGGGCGCGTTGTGGTTCGTGAGTGGGATCGTGGTGTTTAACACGCCGCGACTCGATGCGGAGATCCGCGCACTGGAGCCCGATGTGTATTGCAAGGCGGGCGACTACACACTGGAGACTCTCGACCCGACTGAACGCGGAGCGCTTCAGGAAGTGGGAGCGAAGATTGAATTTCTGCCATTCTTGGAGGGCTTCAGCACCACTAACTTGATCGCGAAGATCAAAGCGGCGGGGGAGATCTGATTCTATAACATTATGCGTGTCGTCATACTGGGTTCGGGAAGAGGGAGTAACGCCGAGGCAATTCTGCTGGCCCAAAAAGAGGGACGGCTGGGGCATGCGGAGGTCGTGCAAATTTTTTCGGATAAACCCGAAGCGCCGATTCTTGATCTTGGCGCGCGATTCGGTGTGCCGGCGGCGTTTATCGATCCAGCGCCGTTTAAGACGAAGCTCGAAGGCGGCGGTGAGGACCGCTACATCGACGCGATTCGATCCTGCGAGCCCGATGTTGTTGTGCTCGCGGGGTTCATGCGTGTATTGAAACCGGGATTTTTGGATGCCTTTGCAGGGAAGATTATCAATTTGCACCCGAGTTTGTTGCCGAGTTTTCCCGGGTTGGATGGCATCGGTCAGGCATGGCGCCGCGGCGTGAAGGTGACCGGTTGCACAGTGCATTATGTGACGCCCGAAGTGGATGAAGGCCCGATCCTCGAACAGTCGGTGGTGCGTGTTGAAGCCGATGACACTCTCGAATCATTGGAAGCTAAGGTGCACGCTGCTGAACATGTATTGCTGCCGAAGGTATTGGCTCGATTGAGCGAAACCTCGTCCTGATTTTGCGATGGAATCGCCGATGTGGCAAATGCCGTTGAAAAACCCGCCACGCTTGGTGCAGGCGGGCCGCGGGGTGCATGGATTACGTCTTAAGCGAGAGGAATTTCAGCTGCCGGAGTTGTGGTGTCTGCATCTCTACAACTATCACGGTGAACTCACGATTGATGGACAGGATTTCGAGATAAAACCGGGGCGCGTGAGTATCACACCGCCGAATGCGCGGATCATCTACCGTTTTCAGGGAGAGTCATGGCATGCGTTTGCTCACTTCGAACTATCACAGCGAGGCGATATGGTGCCGATGCCGGTTTGGCAAGATTTGGATGAAAACTACGGTGGGGTGGCGAAGTCTTTGGATGAGATCGCAGGTTGGTTACCGTCGATGCCGTGTCGGTCATCGGTGCGGTTGTGGGAGATTTTATGGCAGCTCGTCGGTTATCCGTATTCCGAGCGCACGCCGAAGAAGCAGTTGCATCCCAGCCTAGAACAAGCGGTGCGGGACATCGAAGTGCAGTTGGCCGAGAGACTTTCGATTCCTGGGATCGCGTCGGCGGCGAATATATCGCACAACCATCTGACCCGGTTATTTAAGGCAGAGTTTGGCCTGACGGCAGAGGGTTATATCCGGCAACGGCGAACGGAGCGGGCGCTGCACCTGCTGGTGCACACGACCATGGCGATAAAATCAATCGCGGCTGAGGTGGGGCTGCCGGATCTGCATTTTTTCAACAAGACGATCCGTGGTGCGACGGAATTGAGTCCGCGTGAATACCGGCGGCAATACGGCACTTCGCTGGCGATTTCAGAGGGATAAAGAGGGATCTCTGCTTGCGCTGGGCGGTCCGACAGAGACGCTGGTCAGGTATGCAACTTGTAGAGATCAAATTGGAAATTCCTTCGGATCAGGTCGAAGTCGTTGACGACATCTTACTCGAGGCCGAAGCGACCGGCTGGAACTTGCAGGAGGATGTGCTGGCAGGTCGCGCCTGGGTCGCAGGAATTTTTGAGGGGGCTGAGAAAGCAGAGGAAGAATGGTCGCAGCTGGTCTTGCTGCTGCCCGAAGGGTTGGCGGCATCACCAGAAAAGCGAGATATCGAAGACAGCGATTGGCGAGATAGCTACAAAGCGCATTTCAAGGCGTGGCAATTTGGGCGTTTGCACTGGGTGCCGGTTTGGGAAAGGGAGAGTTTTACTCTACCAGATGGTCATGAGGTGCTCTGGCTTGATCCAGGGTTGGCTTTCGGCACGGGAAATCATGAAACGACTCGACTTTGCGTGGAACGCTTGGTGGCTTGGGCAAAATCGCGTGGCACTACAGGCCGTGTGATCGATGCCGGATGCGGGTCAGGTATTCTAGCGCTATCGGCGGCGAAACTCGGTTTCGATCAGGTCTATGGTTTCGATAACGACGATGAAGCGATTCGAGTGAGTGAGGAAAATGCCGCGGACAATGGACTCTCGGGACGCGTGGAATTCACTACCGGTGATCTGATCACTGGGTTTGCGGGACGACAGGCAGAGTTGGTGATGGCGAATATCCTCGCGAATGTATTGACGAAATACACCGCGGAGTTGATCGCGGCCGTCGCGCCTGAAGGTCAGCTAGTCCTCAGCGGGATTCTAGCCACCGAAAGCGAGCATGTGCGGGATGTCTTCGCTCAGGCCGTGCCTACTTGGAGAAACGAGATTTGCACCATGGGTGAATGGAGCGATGTCGTGTTTAATAAAACCAATTAAAGGTATTTTAAAGGGGTCAGGCCGATTAATGTAAATTTTATTGCTTTACGATTTATACCCTACGGGTGCATATCGAATTAACAATAATCGGCCTGACCCCTTATATGGAACTTTCGTTGTTCCTCAACCTATAACAGCCTACTTATTCAGAGCTAAACAGATCCGATGGGGTTCTGTTCATGAATTCCTCCATATAAGCCGTGGTCGCCTTGCCTTCGATGAAGACTGGGTCGGACATAATGGCTTTATGGAGGGGAATCGTAGTTTTTACTCCCCGAATGATATACTCACTGAGAGCTCGATACATGCGCTCGATGGCCGTTTTCCGGTCGCGGCCGTAGCATATGAGCTTACCGATCATCGAATCGTAGTGAGAGGGGATGACATAACCACCGTAAACGTGTGAATCAACCCGCACTCCGTGGCCACCAGGCGCATAGTAGAGGCCAATAGTGCCGGGAGACGGGATGAAGTTGCGGGCCGGATCTTCTGCATTGATCCGACATTCGATCGCATGACGGTCGAATTTGATATCGCTCTGGCTAAAGCTGAGCTTGTCGCCATTGGCGATGCGGATCTGTTCCTTAATCAGGTCGATACCGGTCACTTCTTCCGTCACGGGATGCTCCACCTGAATTCGGGTATTCATCTCGATGAAGTAAAAGTTTCCTTTGCTATCGACGATATACTCGATCGTGCCGGCATTGGTATAACCCGCCGCTGCCGCCGCTTTGACAGCTGCTTTGCCCATTTTTTTCCGTAAATCAGGGGTCAGAAAAGGGGAAGGAGACTCCTCAATTAGCTTCTGATGACGGCGTTGCACCGAGCAATCACGTTCGCCGAGGTGCAGCACCTTTCCATGGTTGTCTGCGAGGATCTGAAATTCGATGTGCCGTGGCTTATCAATGTATTTTTCGATGTAAACTTCGGCGTTTCCGAAGACTTGCTCGGCTTCGTTGCGGGCAGAGTGGAACTCTTTAGCAAAGGAAACGTTGTTGTGGGCGATGCGCATGCCGCGCCCTCCGCCACCGGCGACTGCTTTGATGATAACTGGGTAGCCGATTTTACGGGCGATTTTGATCGCTTCATCTTCAGTATCTACTGTGCCATCAGAACCAGGAACGGTAGGTACGCCGGCTTTTTTGACCGTTTCCTTGGCTTTGGCTTTATCACCCATCGTGCTGATGACGCTGGATTTGGGACCAATAAATTTAATGTTACACGATTCGCACTGCTCGGCGAATTTAGCGTTTTCTGAAAGAAAGCCATAGCCGGGATGAATGGCATCCACGTCGCCGATTTCGGCGGCACTGATGATGCGATCTGCGCGCAGGTAACTGTCCGCGCTCCGAGGGCCACCGATACAAATCGCTTCATCGGCGAGTTGCACATGGAGGGATTGGACATCGGCCTCGGAATAGACGGCCAGCGTCTTGATCCCCAGTTCGCGGCAAGCGCGCACGATGCGGAGGGCAATTTCACCACGATTGGCAATGAGGATTTTCTGAATCATGTGTATGTAGAGTATTCGCTCGGTCGGACGAAAATGCAGGCGGACTCAGCATTGTGAGTCATGGAGCGTAAGCCTTAACTTTGCTTGAGCTTGAAAAGCGGTTGGCCGTATTCGACGGGTTGTCCGTTTTCGACTAGGATTTCTACGACTGTGCCCTTGGTCTCGGCTTGAATTTCGTTCATGATCTTCATGGCCTCGATGATGCAGACGACAGTGGTCTCTGTGACTTTCGCACCAATTTCTGCGAATGGGCCGCTCTCTGGTGAGGCTGATGCGTAGAACGTGCCGACCATTGGTGATTTGATGTAGGTGACATCGATCTCTTCCTCTTTTGGCGCTGCGGCTGATGCAGGGGCCGAGGGAGCTGCTTGAGCAGATGCGTCGACTGCGACGGGGAAAGGAGGGGCGGATACAGCTCCTTGGGATACGACGGGTAGGCCGTTGCCGCCGCGACGGATCTTAAGTTTAAAGCCTTCATCTTCGACCGCAAATTCGGTCAGTTCAGAGCGTTTCATCAATTCGATGATTTGTTTAATTTGTTTAATGTCCAAGTTGAGCCTCGGTTAAGTTAGGGGTTGGTAGCCGGGTTAGTTGCAACCTAAGGCTGATCGTTCAAAAGTATTTATAATTTAAGGCAATCCCCGATTTTCGGGGTTAATATTGCCATTTTTATGCAAAATTGGGTCAATTACAGCTCGAAATGGCTAATTTAGGTTTAGCTCTCTTTTAGGAAATACGGGCGAGGGGCTTAATTTCGGTTCTGGTCGTTTTTAATTTCAGTTTGAATAGAATGGGAAGATTGACCTGAAGAGGTTCTATGTGGAAAATAGCTACTTTGGGTCTAAATGGACAGAATTAGGCATAAATACCGATAAATGTGTGGGTTTTATGACGAGAATTAGACTGTTGGGGTTTTTGAGAGGAATGGGCTCAGCTAGAATATTTATGAAAAGGGAAAATAATGAAGGTGTGTATGCTTGAGACGCGCATTTTACGATTCTGCGGGTGCTAAGATTTGGGCAGGGCTGATGGAAGCCGCTCTATTCTACCAATACCTCTGTTTCCGGTCTCTCCAGAATGTAGCGAGGTATAAGGCTGGCATCTCGCTGCTGCGGACGCTTTTAAGATCTGCGATGCTGGGGTAGTTTTGTTTTCAGTCCAGGTAGTGCTGCCATTCTATGCGGATCTCGTCGACGCTTTCCATGATGTGTTTAGCAAGATCGATCGAGGGTTTGTTCATTTTTTGGGACTATTGGTCTGTGATGACCGAAGTTACGAGAAAGCGTCAGAGTGGTTCCATCTATCGCTTTTTGAGGTGTAAGAAATACTGGCCTTTTCCATGAGACACTTGTCGCGAGGAAGCTTTGGCGTGGTAGGGCGGGTCCCATGTGTCTTTCTCGATATCAACTATGAAGAAATAGTAAGGTAAAAGATCATCCTTCATCCCGTAATGCCATGTGCTCCATCATGTTTCGAGGGTAGTGGCCAGTTCTATGTCTGTCACGGCTTCTGGGGTTAGTTTATGGATGATCTCCGCGGCGACGGCGGTGAATTTGCAGTGAATTGTCATCTGCCTGCAGAGGAACTCAGCATTCCCCAGATGGCTTCGACGAGTTTGTTAAATCTCTATTCATCGCCTTTGCCATGGCGGATTTTGCGTTTCCACACGCCCACACTGGTTGCGATTTTCCAGCGAGCGATACCTTGAAGGCGATCTGATTTTGCCTTGTAGTTCGGGGCACCGGTTAGGTGATAGGCGACCAGATTGATCAGCATGAAGATGGCGTTGTAGGAGCGTTCTTCGGACTTTTTGTTATAGATGACGCTTACTTACATGATGCATTAGTCGATTTTGCGCCAGTAATCGGCGAATCCTGCCAGCATCTCCTGGGCTCTTTGGCGTTCCCTTTGTCGGGGGCGATCTCCAGGAAGGTGAAGAGGCCCCAGGTCGCATCCAGATATTGGTCGCCGCTAGTCTGATCGTAGAGTTTGAATCCTTAGGATTTACCCATCCAG
>Ga0208414_1002307_pt1 | contig 12778 bp, 11 predicted proteins | sample AntAceMetag02UKE_FD_184770 | JGI IMG/M metagenome (GOLD analysis project Ga0208414, IMG submission 184770) | Saline lake microbial communities from Ace Lake, Antarctica - Antarctic Ace Lake Metagenome 02UKE (SPAdes) (version 2) | ecosystem: Environmental > Aquatic > Non-marine Saline and...
TCGCAAATTCCATGGATTCAAGCTCTGCTTCATAGTTCGGATTAGTTACATCTACAAGCGTCTTTGAGGAGGGTGCACGCCAGCGAAACGAAACTTCTGAACCCGGATTCGGACGAAAGCCATTGTAGTCTGACGAGGAGTAGCTGCTAAGAGTAGTCACGCTAAAAATTTCATCAGCTGATTGCTCTCCAAGGAAAAGATTGTTGCGCCAGTGCACGTTCGTTGCACCGATGACATTCGTCTCGGACAGAATTGTGTTGTGGTAAAAAATTGCTCCGGCAGAACCAGCGGTTAAACGAGTCGACCCCGTCGGTAAGTGATAAGCAATGTTACGAAACCAGTAAACAGGGCCACCCAGCGCCGGTTGATTACAAAATGCATGGGAGGGATGATTGATAAACATATTCCGAAAAATACGAATATTGTGCATGCTGCCATCGGCTTCGATCGGGTTGTCATGACTGTTGGTAATGTAGTTGCCGTAAAAATCGATCGCGACTGGTCGGCGGTCCCAATATTCTCGAGGCGGGTACTTTGGTCCATCCGGAATTCCAGGGCCCGACGCAACTGAACCGTCGGGATTGCCGTAGGTCTCAACGTTGATGCCGTCGTGGAAGTCAGCGATATAGTTATGGGCGACCACATGACCGGGTCCATAAAGCTTCACGGCCACATAGGATGCCATGGCGGGGGGAAACACCTGATCTTCTAGCCCGGCGAACTGTTCCCATATCTGACCTTGCCATCCGATAAGGTGGTCGGGGTCGTTACGCCCCATAAATGTGCTGTCGGCGATGTAAAAATTGTTCGATCCGGAATAGTTAGTGAATACACCAGCGCCAACATTTTCGAAACGACTGCGTTTGACGGTAAGGCCCTTGGAGCCGGCAAGAAATTGCGTGCCAGCCAACACGGCTATCTCAGAGTTGCGGAAGGTGATGCCTTCAAAGTAGGTGAAATCTGCTGCACGCACATCGAATAGCTGGTAATTGCCATTTCCGTCAAAGATAACTTCGCCATCACCGGCGGCAATAATCGAGATTGGTCGCTCCGCTGTGCCATCGGCGGTAAGGTAATAGGTTCCGTCAAGGGGTGTCGATCTATTCACTGTTGCATTATTGGTGTACTCGTATCGGTTGTATTGATAAAGCCCGGCATGAACAACGAGGGTATCGCCGGCGCGCACTCGAGGCCGGCCCGAAGTGGCCCAGTCTGTACCTGCGCACCACTCATTGTAGGCACACATTAATCCCTCGAAGGCAGGCTCCAGTTTCTCGCCGGTGTAACCATGGGGGTAGACGTGCAGAACTCTTCCGCCAGCATAGGGCTGGGGTTCTGCGCGGGTGCGCACCAATGCAACACGCTCGGGGTTGCCGATCACACCATCCGGATCTGTGATGAAAAATCGGGCTTCATAAGCGGTGTCGGGTTTAAGTTCCAGCACGCTGCCTGCAAACATATTGGGCACGATAACGTCGACGCGAGACTCACTGTAAACCCGCTCGCCATTAAGCCGCAGTAAGGGCAAGCCATCGAGCCATTCAGAGCTGCCTTGCTCACGATACTCTACCGATACGCTGGCATTGCGATTGTCATCGCCCTGAATTAACCATTCAAAACCTAGATTGATGAGCGTTGCCGGTTCGGTAAAGAGTTCGCCGGGGACAACAGAATTTGGATTGTCCGTTTCAAAAGGAGAGGGGTCACTGGCTATCTGCGTATAGGCAGTGCCGGCAAGAAACATGCTTAGAAAAGCAGTTAAACCCGTTCTAAAATTTGGTACAGTTTGCATAGATGCCTTGAGCTCATTGATGATGACAGTAGCCATAGACAGTATCTGCCAATATCGTCTTTGTCCACACTAGTAAGGTGTTGATGAGGCCTTGATAAGGCGTTGCGTTGAAACGGGCAGAATGGCATTTGGCGGGCTAAGAGATGGCAGATGCTATCTGCATTGCATCTAGTTAAAGAGCATAGTAGAAATAGGTCGGATGAATTAATCTGCGCCGTGAGATATTCGAGGGGCGTGCCTTAGCTCCCAGTCAATTTTGAGTGATATTAATGATAAGACCACAGCATCGGATTTTTACAGTACTGCCATTCCTCATCTGTCTCGGCACTTCCCAGGCGGCAGAGTTTTCGCAAATCAGGCCCGATGCCGACACCTTAATGCAATTGCCTGTAAGCAGTTGGCTGAGCAACGGCGGGGATCTATATAACCGCAATTTTTCTCCTCTCACCCAGATTAATACCGAGACTATTGGTCAGCTGGGTCCGGTGTGGCGAACGCATCTTGAGGGCTCCGGTGTTGGTGCTAAATATTCTGGCGAGGCCCAGCCTATTATTCACGAAGGTGTTATGTACGTCATAACCGGTGCAGATGACGTCTTTGCGTTGAGCATCGAGTCAGGTGAAGTTTTGTGGAGCAACCAGGCTAACCTCAGTTCAGAAATTTCAACCATCTGCTGTGGCTGGACCAGCCGTGGAGTGGGTTTTGGCGAGGATAAAATTTTTGTCGGGCAACTAGACGGCGTATTAAAAGCTCTAGATAAGGAAACTGGGCAAGAGGTCTGGTCTATTCAGGCGGAAGCCTGAGAAGAAGGTTATACCATTACCAGCGCACCGCTGTATTTTAACGGTATGGTGATAAGTGGCTTTGCCGGCGCTGAATTTGCGGCACGAGGGCGTGTTAAAGCCTATAGTGCAGACGACGGGAGCCTGCTGTGGACTTTCTATACAGTGCCGGCCCCGGGTGAGTTTGGCTCTGACACCTGGCCGGCGGACAGTGCGGCGTGGGAAACCGGTGGCGGCACGGTTTGGCATACGCCAGCTGTAGACCCCGAGCTTGGCATGGTCTATTTCTCTACCGGCAATCCTGGCCCCGATTACAATGGCGCCATCCGCGCGGGCGATAATCTTTTCACAGCCTCCATCGTGGCGTTGGATGTCTATACCGGCGAATACCGGTGGTACTTCCAGCAGGTTCATCATGACCTGTGGGACTTCGACGCGCCTAACCCAGTGGTGTTGTTTGATCTGGACTATGACGGTGTGCCGCGCAAAGGCTTGGCTCAGGCGGGTAAAACCGGCTGGGTGTATATTCTCGATAGAACCAACGGCGAGCCTCTGGTCGGCATCGAAGAGCGGCCGGTTCCCCAAGAACCCCGGCAGGCGACAGCGGCCACTTAACCCTACCCTGTAGGCGACGCCTTCGTCTCTCAGACGCTGGATATCCCGCCTGAGGGTTTCACGATGGTTAACAACGGCGCCATCTTCACGCCATTTTGGGATGACCCGGTACTGCTTCGTCGTAGCGAAGCAAACTGGCCGCCAAGCACAGTAGACCCTAACAAAGGAGTTATGTACGTGTGTGCCGGCGAACGGCAGGCGGCTTACACTACTCGCGATGGCGTCGAACAAGTGGAGTCGGGCGATCGATATACCGGTGGCAGCATGCGTTTTGCGCCCATCGCTGTCACGGGAGTTGTTGCGGCGATGGATCTGCGAACCAACCAGCGACTTTGGTCTCAGCGCTGGTCCAGCCGTTGTTATAGCGGCCTGGTCGCTACTGCCGGTGACCTGTTGTTTGCCGGCCGCAACGATGGTCGCTTTACCGCAATGGACTCTCGTGATGGCAGAAAACTGTGGGAGTTTATGACTGACGCAGGGGTTAACGCCCCGCCGACAATTTTCGAACACCAGGGCGAGCAGTACGTAACGGTGTTCTCTGCGGGCAATCTGCTGGCAGGTTCCAGCCGGGGCGACAGCATGTGGACGTTTAAGCTGCTTGAAGAGGGTGAAGAGACGTCTATCCCGCTTGAGCAAATTACGCCGCCACAGCCAAACACAGAAGGCTTGGCTTTATTTCGACAGACCTGTGTGTTTTGTCACGGGCTTCGCGGCGAAGGCGGTCACAACGGTATGCCTCTTGAAGGTCTGGCGGCATTTGGTACCGACCGAGTGGCCAGCATTATAAGCAAGGGCCAAAATAGTATGCCAGCGTTTGCTGACACGTTTACTGCCAGCCAAATTCGTTCTATTGCCGAGCATGTTAGAACCCTTAATCGAGGCATTCCTAATCGTAATTCACGCTAGTATTTTATTCTTCGGTGGGTGGGGAATTTAGTCTAAGCATATAAAACTCTGACACTGATAAATTAAGTTCGGTTCAAGTGTCAAAGTATGAAAACCTGGTGAATTATGGCTAACAAAAAGTCAGACAAGAAAACCTATAAAAAGAGTAAGACTACGTCGGACTTGTATTTGCCGCCTCTGAAACGCCGAGACTTTTTACGCGGCAGTGCGGGCGGCATGGCAGGAGCAATGCTAGCCACCTGGCCTTGGCAAAAACTTGCTGCACAACAGGATCTAAATCCAGCAACAGATGATTGGGATGCAGGCATCCTGCGGCATTTGTTGCCCGCAGTAAACGAATCTCGGATTCTCATAAAGGCTTCGTTCACCAGAGTGCTGGGCGATACACCTCGCCTGCAAATTCGAAATGCGGGTAGCAGGAAAATAGTCGAAGGTTATGTTAACGACACCAGCGGCGAGTTCTGGCAATTTTATGCAGACGAGCTGCAAGCAGATACCGAGTATGAATTGTCTCTGCAAGACAGTAGCGGCAATTCCCTGTGCGCGTCCTGGCCCTTATCAACTTTCCCGGCGCCCGAGCAGAATCCTGAAAATGTTCGAGTGTTGTTTTATACCTGTGCCGGAGGTCCTGAAGGGGAGTACTTCGGCATTGGTCATCGTCGCGGCAATCTGCCGATTGCCATACGCCGAAGATTGTTAAAAAGAGGATTGTCATTCGCACCGCAGGCAGCGGTAGCTAATGGTGATCACATTTATTGGGATCTTCATACTTGGCAAGGCGATCAAGCCGGAGAATTGAGCGCTGCTGGCCAACAATCAAACTTCGATTATGCCGAGCGAGTTATGGGTGGCAGCAATGAGGAAGCCATGAAACTGGCTGCAGGCCCTCAGATAGTTCCGCTGTATGGTACTGACTTTAGATCTACGCCTGTGTACTTTCTGCAGGATGATCATGATCACTGGGAGAATGATTCGCCGATTACCTATCCGGTTCCATGGTTTCAATTACAGCTTGCGCGCACTACCCAGCAACTGTATTACCCAGAGTTTCTTCCTGATATTACGCGCCCACTCGGTCTGCCATATTCCACCAGCTCCGCCCGCGGAGATCTCTCCGAAAGTTTCGGTACTTTGCGCTACGGTCATTTGTTAGAGGTTTTGCTTTACGATGTGCGCCGCACATTGAGCGTTGGCGAACGCAATGCCGCTTTTCTGGATAGTAATGTTGAAGACTGGCTGGTTCAGCGCACGGCATCACAAGACACTCGTCATCTTGTCCATGTGCCCTCCAATCCGCCCGGATGGACCGCCGGAAAATGGGGTGAGTGGTATCCAGATGTCATTCATCCGGAGACGGGTCAATTGACTACCCAAATTCCCAAGGCTCATTGGCGACGAGGCTGGCTGGATCAGCATGACCGCATCATGCAGTCATTGGCAGATATGAAGCACCGAAATCCTCTAGTAATAGCGGGCGATCTTCATGCCACGGGCGTCGGAACGATGCACGGCGCTGGTAGTCTTGATTTCAGCGACAACCCCATCACTAATGTTCTCTGTGGGCCGGTTGGCACTTCGATTCGAGGATTCCCCTCAGTGGTTCGTGGTGTGGCTTCGGCGCCTTCGCAATATTTGGATTTCCTGGAACAGGTGCCACCGATTGAAGAGCATGGTTTTACTATCGTAGATTTTGAACAAGATCGAATTGTAGCGAAGCTTTTTAAATGGGATGTGAATAGCCAGCCGGTGGACGCTATTGATACCTTGGAGCCTTATCACACGGTTGAGCTAGATAGACCTTAAATTCCCGGTTTCTCCAAGTGTATTTTTCCATCGTGCTCCTCTATTCAATTGCGCGGTGGTTTTTTGGCGGGCGTTTAGGCATAGGTCTTGATCTATTCGGTTTATCGATAGGACTGTGGATAATCTCGGAGACGCTCTTTAGATTTTGGTCTCCTGCCTTTCGCTGGCTTTCGGGAAGCGTTGGCTTTTTAGTCGCGGCGGTTTTCGGGATTTTCCCGCAGGAGATATTCGCCAACTTGGGCGCGTACTGGTGGATAATCCTGTTTTGGGTGCCAGCTCTCTTCGCTAGTAATCGGCCCAACTTACAGAGGATATATACGCCTTGGTTTTTTCTTGGAATGTCCTCCTATATGGCTGCCTTCGCCATTTGGCTTCAAGGCTATCCCGATACGCCTTACTGCGAACCCGATTCGTGGATCCAGCCGCATGCGATTTGGCATTTGCTCTCTGCGGTATCGACGTGGTGTTTCTTTATCTTCTATCGAACAGAGCAGAAGCGTTAACCTAGCAATGATAGTCCAGTAACCGCTTGATATGCATATTCAGGGCCCCTGTGAAGTGTCAAAGCCTGTAATGTCCTCCCGCGTGTCAAGCGAACTCAGACCCCACCCCCTAAAACCTCAAAACGGCCATTGCTAATGCGGCGTGCGTTGCCGCGGATGAGGCTTTCTTGTGTGCGCTGGGATCAATGCCGCCAGCAAGATTCTCTCTTGCGCGTTGATGTTTTTCGCGGGCTTTCTTGAGGCTGGTTGCTGGATAAACGCCAAGAGCCAGTGTTTTCCTCTTGCCAGCAAATCGGTAGTCATACCTCCAATACTTAGCTGTCGAATTTATTAACAAGTACATGCCGCCACCGTCACTTAAGCTGTATGGCTTAGGCTTCGGTTCTGCTTGATTTACCGCAGTGGCTGTAAGTTTCTGCATATCAGCATCCCTCAAAGTGACGGTATGCAATCCGGAGTTCCGGAGAATACCGCCAAAAATCTTGGATTCAGTAGGAGCTTAATGGACTTCGATGGAGTAGTAAAACCAAAAAAGCCCTGATTAACAGGGCTTTAAAGACTTCGTTGGACTTACGTGGATACTTATTTGGTGGAGGCGGGGGGAATTGAATAATAAGCTTAAGCTCTTGTTATATATTGGTATTATATTTTATAAGTTAGACGATACCATCTCAGATACCATCAATTAATTTTATCATCTTCCTTTTCTATGAGTCCTCCCAATAATCACGAAGCCGCTCTTTAGCCAGCCCAAGCTCAGTCCTGCTCACGTGAACCAAATAACATCCCAGCTGTTCAGGCTTAAATCGGCTAGAACACGCGTCTTCCGCTGTAACAACTATCTCACCACCAGAATGCTCTACAAACGCATAGGAGCGCCCCTGAGCATCGAACACTCTATCTCCAGCAACTACTAGTCGGTCGTCCAGTAACCGCTTGATCTGCATATCTAGGCCTTCTGTTGGGTGGAACGCCCTGTACTGTGACCCCGCGTGTCAAGCGGACTCAGACCCCACCCCTAAAACCTCAGAAATGGCCATATCCAGACCCTACCCCCGGGGGTGCCCCCGCTTGCACAGAAAGGTTCCCTATTATGCTAGTACATACTATTCTGGGCGAAAGATTAGCCATGTCTGATTTTTTCTTGGGCTACTACTTAGGTACTTAGGAGTATGAATAAACCACTTACCGTAACATTGCTTTTCTTGCTTGGGACAGCTTTGGTGTCTTGTTCGATGACTACACCTACGTCTATCATTTCAGGTGATGAAGATTCGGTCACCCTTAACGTAAGTGCGGGCTTATTTACGGCAGACACTGAAGGTGCGAAAAGACTGGCAAGCCAACATTGCGCAAGATATGAAAAAGAAGCGTATCACGGATATTCCGATACAATTTCGGTGGCCGGCGGATTGTCTTACTATATTCATGTTACTTTTTTATGTATGGATGATGAACAGCTTGTCGCCTATGCAAATGAATTCCGAAGAACAGGAAAGCTTCCACGAGTGCCACCGCAAATATCAAAAACTACTACACCGGTCATTAAGCAAAGCATCAGTTCTCAAGATCAATGCAAAGCATTCGGTTTTACTGATGACACACCTGAAATGGCTAACTGCCTACTCGAGATATATAAGATAGCGAACCAACCTCAACAGAACACTGTCATAACAAACTCGTCACCTGCTAGAATCAATTCTTCTGATACTACTTCTGGTATTGAGTTGATGAACCGCGGTTTACAGATTCTCAACGGAGTAGGAACACCGTCAGCACCGATTTCAAGAACTTCAACTTGTACAAGGATTGGTGACATTTCAGGTCAGGTAGTGACGTTTAACAGCATTACGTGTCCAGCTGGATATGCCCCGACTTTCTGAGATTAGGATTATGAAACTACTCATTTCTACATTCTTCACGCTACTGCTTGTTGGGTTTGCAGTGAGTTCTTATGGTCAGATTATTGAGACTATAAATTATTCCGATGGCAGCGTGTATGTCGGTGAATTCAAGGATGACCAGCTCAACGGACAAGGTACCTTTACCTCTGCCGACGGCAGTGTGTATGTCGGTGAATTCAAGGATGACCAGATCAACGGACAAGGGACCTTAACCTTTGCCGACGGTAATGTGTATGTAGGTAAATACAAGGATAACGAGCGCAACGGACAAGGGACCTTAACCCTTGCCGACGGTAATGTGTATGCCGGTGAATTCAAGGATGACCAGATCAACGGACAAGGGACCTTAACCTTTGCCGACGGTAATGTGTATGTAGGTGAATACAAGGATAACGAGCGCAACGGACAAGGGACCTTAACCTTTGCCGACGGTAATGTGTATGTAGGTGAATACAAGGATAACGAGCGCAACGGACAAGGGACCTTAACCCTTGCCGACGGCAGTGTGTATGTCGGTGAATTCAAGGATGACCAGATCAACGGACAAGGGACCTATACCTATGCCGACGGTAATGTGTATGTCGGTGAATTCAAGGATCACCAGCTCAACGGACGAGGGATATTTACCTTTGCCAGCGGTAGTGTGTATGTAGGTGAATTCAAGGATAACGAGCGCAACGGACAAGGGACCTTTACCTATGCCAGCGGCGGTGTGGATGTCGGTGAATTCGTGGATGGCCAGCTCAACGGACAAGGAACCGCTACCTACGCCGACGGCAGGGTGTATGTCGGTGAATTCAAGGATGACCAGCTCAACGGGCAAGGGGCCTATACCTCTGCCAGCGGGAATGTGTATGTCGGTGAATACAAGGATGGCCAGCTCAACGGACGAGGGACCTTAACCTCTGCCGACGGCAGTGTGTATGTCGGTGAATTCAAGGATGACCAGCTAAACGGACAAGGGACCTATACCTCTGCCGACGGCGGCGTGTATGTCGGTGAATACAAGGATAACGAGCGCAACGGGCAAGGTACCTTTACCTCTGCCGACGGCAGTGTGTATGTCGGTGAATACAAGGATGGCCAGCTCAACGGACGAGGGACCTTGACCTCTGCCGACGGCGATGTGTATGTCGGTGAGTTCAAGGATGACCAGTTCAGCGGACAAGGGACTTTTACCTTTGCCGACGGCGATGTGGATGTCGGTGAATTCGAGGATAATCGGAGCAAGACACCAAGCGACAGGAAAAGTTTTTTTGGCTCTGTATTAAGTGGCTTAGGTACTGCCGCTAAAGTTGTCTTTACTGTTGCTGAGGCAGTTAACAGGCAAGAAGCTCGTAACCAAGAATATATGAATGAGCAAAGAGGCAAAACGGGGAATCAAGGATATCAAGGTGGGCTCCCAACCTATCTAGAATATAAAGACGATGGGCTCTGTTATTACGATGACGGTACCGTAATTAAAATTGGAGTAGGCTTGTGCCCACTTGTTAGGTGAAAAGCCATATCCACTCTGCTTGAATATTACATAGGTAAGCGATGCTTTATATTCAGAACAGCAATGTAATAGATTCTGAAGGCCGTTTGTTAAAGAAACTATCATGCCCTAAAAAGATTACGGATTTGGTTTTAGAAACGCCTAATGCAGTCGAAAGTCTCTGCACACACTGCGAGCGCAATGTTTTGAATACTGATTTTTTCGATGAGTCGGAAATTATTCATCATCTTAATAAAGACCCTAGTATTTGTTTGAAAATCAACCGCTATAATCCGACTTTCCGGGTAATTGAATAGGCGGGATAAAGATGGAGTTTAACGTCCGTATTAATCAGGCCCCCGGCGCTCCACGCCTTATAGAGACGGTTTTCGAGCTAGATGAAGTGAATGCCCACATTTCCGATGGGCATGTGGTTCTCTTTGAGCTTATCGAACTAAACGAGCGATTGTATCGTGAAGGATTTATATTCAAGAGCTATATGAATGGGCATTGCAGGTTTGCCGAGTCTCGTCGTTTCCCCATTCAGTATGGTGGCTGGGAAGAGCTTGCTGAAGATAATTGGGAACAAATCATGCCGGTCAAGATTTATGCTAGAAAGCGCTCTTTAAATTTCGATTGGGCCGCTTATGTACTCCCACTTGATCCGCGCGTAGGTGAAACGTTTTATGTCGAAGACCTTATTGAGGATATTTTAGTCGCCGAGTTCTGGGGAGAAAAGATTTACGCTGTAGATGGAATTGCAAATTGGGATGGAAAAGGTCTCGAGTTTCGTCGTGATTTATACGATTCTAGTGAATGCATGATTGTCGGCTAACCAAGAGTATTTAGTATGCCCAACGGTGGAACCGATAATTGCATGAACTGCTCTCATAACAGGGCGAACCAACAACCGGTTAACGTAAAAACAGCGCCGAGCCAGACACGTCTAGCATTTTGTACGGTTCATCAGATTCCCGTTTGGGACCACGCTTGGACCTACTGCGCTAATATCAATGAGTCCAGCCCTGACGTTACAGTGCCTATCAACTCTGTTGGGCTGTATTCTGATGGATATACCCGAATCCCATGGCTGGGCCGTACAGCCCCCTACCGCCAAGGGCAGATCGCTAGCTGCGTAGTGTGTCGGAAAAGTGCTTCTCAAGGTTTGATTATTGAATCTGAAGCATTGGGCCTAAATGTCGCATTCTGCAGCAATGATCACTATACCGAATGGCATCTTCAGCAACTTGAAACTAACGGACTTGAGGGGGTCTATCATATTGGGCGCAATGCCCTTCACGCCGCGGTTTTACTTGAAGATGTGGAGTCGATTCGTTCACTCGCAAACGACAGTGAAGCGCGTAATCACCCCGACATTTTTGGCTGGACACCGCTACACCTATCCGCTTACATCGGCTTCATCGAAGGCGTTGCGGCACTTCTAGCTTCTGGTGCTAATCCGAAATTGATAGATGCAGCAGGCCATACACCCATTGATCTTGCTGGGCGTGAAGGTTTTAGTGCTGTGGTAAGGTCGCTTGAGCCTGCCACGTATGCTATGCCTCAAGATAGAGAAGATGCGCTTCTTAAAGCGGCATCGGGTGGAAATTTGGAATTGGTCGAAGTGCTTATCAATGCAGGCACGGATATTGAGTGCGCAGACTACCGTGGCCGTACATCCCTGTTACTAGCTGTCTGGGGAGGGCATTACACCACCTCAGTGTTTTTGCTGGATCATGGCGCAAATATCCATGTTGAGGACGACTACGGGAATACTCCTCTTAAAATGGTCGAAACTTGGCACTCACGAAATCCCGATGAGCTGCACCGATTGATCCACGAGTGGATAAGAGAAGCCGATGCTTAGAATTCACTACTGACGCCGCGCCTAGATAAGCATTAGAGCAATAAGGTGATGACTAGGGTCGCCCCATAACCATCGAGATCTACCTAATGCCAGGGAAAACGATTTACAGCATTATCGCTATTATTTCTCTGTCAGTTCTCCTCTTAGCTCTCGGCTTGTCTGCAAATAGATTCCGTATTCTAGAGATTGAGATTCCCTCCAATGACAATGTCACCTTAAATAGCCTAAGTGGCTACACGTTTGCGCTCGTAAGTGACCTTCATTTAAAAGATGAGCCTAAAGTGTGGGCTTCTTGGAACAAAGTGATTCAGCGCGTCAATGAAGCTAACCCTGATTATGTCTTTCTGCTTGGTGATTACACGGGAGACGTCTTAGATGACGCAGGGATTGAGGTTTTCAGAAAGACGTTTACTGAGTCTTTGAATTCCTTTACTACTAACCCAATTCTTGTTCTGGGTAATCATGAGACATGGAACGACAGGCAGGGTTGGTATGCTGCTTTAAAAGGGTCTGGGATTGATGTCCTAGAGAACGAGGCCATGATGCTCGAAGGAAGTCGCCCGCTGTGTGTTATTGGTGTAGGTGATTCATATACAGGATACGCTGAGAAAAAGAGTTACGAGAAAAAATGTATGAGCTATCCGGCTCTAACTATCACGCATGATCCCGCAGCAGCATTTGATTTACAGGGAAGTGGATTGTGGTTTGCAGGGCATACGCACTGTGGTCAGATAACTCTTCCTATGATCAACCCTATCTGGGTTCCTTCGACGGCGCCAAAGCAGGCGCGATGCGGTTTGTATGAAGACGACTCCAAAGTAGTCTTTGTCTCTAGCGGTATTGGAAATAGTATTTCTCCGATAAGGTTTTATGCGCCTAGCCAAGTTGAAATAGTGATAATCAGATAAGGCCAAAATAACAGCACTGATAAGATTTATAATATCTATATTATGTTAATTCCATAAGCGTATGACCCCTAAAAATCTCATGCAGCTGCAGACGTATCCAGCGTCAATTAACTTGTCCGGTTCAGCGTCAATTATCTTGGCCGGTTGACTCTGTCTGTTTCACTCCTGTTCTTGCATAGATGACTTCCTCCGGTAACTCTCGCCCTGACATTGAATGATGG
>Ga0208414_1002309_pt1 | contig 12775 bp, 11 predicted proteins | sample AntAceMetag02UKE_FD_184770 | JGI IMG/M metagenome (GOLD analysis project Ga0208414, IMG submission 184770) | Saline lake microbial communities from Ace Lake, Antarctica - Antarctic Ace Lake Metagenome 02UKE (SPAdes) (version 2) | ecosystem: Environmental > Aquatic > Non-marine Saline and...
CCCTGGGCAAGAGCAAATGAGCTCAACAGCAAACTGGAGAGAAATAAGCTATTGATAAGCCGATAAATCATTAACGGTTTCTTTGAATCACCGTGGGCTCGAATTGAGGATATTCGATCCCAAGCTGGTCAAGATAAGTGTCATAGCGCGATGGGTCATAATACAGCTCTTCGAGCCGGTCTTTGAAAAGAGCCATGATTTCAGCATTTTTCTCAATCGCAGGGTCGTCGTCAGGGCCAATAAAAGGTACATACTGAACATTGGCAGTTTGCACATCTTCGAAATAGTCTACGGCGTCATCCAGGAGGGATTCATTTTGAATCAGGTCGAGCATAGTGGTCGCGACCACTTTGGCTCCTGCAACAGCACCTTTATGGGCAATCGGCGTCGCCATTGCCATTGCGCTTGACCAGTGGTGTCCTTGCAGTCGTCCAACATTTGCAGGATAGCGCAGCGTTACGGTTGGTACGTTCCAAGAGATATCGCCAATATCGTCTGAGCCACCTGAAACAGGTGAGGGCAGTGGCTCGCCAATCCCGGACAAATCGGTAGCAAGGCCAGTAGGCTCATCGGCACCCATTAGCGTTTGCAGGGCCTTGGCAAAGCGCTGATCATCCTCAGACCATGTCGGTAAACCCACTTTCTTTATATTCTCATCCATGGCTAATGCGATAGGGCGATTGAAATGTCTTGGCCACGCAGCTCCTATGATTCTGCGGCTCACAGTGGTGTCGGTCATCATTGCCGCGCCTTCAGCAATTCGTTGCAAGGTGTCGAAGTTTTCACGAATACCTTCTGCTGTAATTTCGCGAATGAAGTACCAAACGCTTGCATAGGATGGAACCACGTTGGGCTGATCACCGCCGCTACTAATGACATAGTGAGACCGCTGCAACGGATGCAGATGCTCTCTTCGAAAATTCCAACCTACATTCATTAACTCGACCGCATCTAATGCGCTACGGCCTTTCCATGGGTCGCCAGCGCCGTGAGCAGCCACACCATCAAATAAGTATTCAACTGAAACTAAGCCGGTTCCACGGCTATCGCCCCAGCTTACAGCCATGTTGTTCGCGACATGAGTAAAAAGAACCGCGTCAACGTCATCGAACAATCCATCTCTGGCATACCATGCCTTGGTCGCGAGCAGTTCTTCGGCAATACCAGGCCACAGGATTAGTGTTCCTGGTAAATTTTCCCGTTCCATAATTTCCTTCACTGCAAGGGCAGCGACAATATTTACAGCCTGACCCGAATTATGGCCCTCACCATGCCCCGGAGCACCTTCAATCATTGGTTGCCTGTAGGCAACGCCAGGCATTTGGGACGCACGTGGAATCCCGTCTACATCAGAGCCCAGAGCAATAACCGGCTCTCCGCTACCCCAGCTGGCCCACCAAGATGATGGAATGCCGGCAACCCCAAGCTGGATATCAAAATCATTGTCAGCCAAAATTTTGGTTAAGTAGGCTTGGGTTTGAAACTCTTGAAATCCTAGCTCAGAAAAAGAGAATAAACTGTCGACTATTTCCTGAGTTAATTTGGCCATGGAGTCAACAGATTCAACGGCATCGGCTTTTAAACCAGAGAAACCAGGTGTCTGTGCGCAAAGTGCATTACTAATGCCTAAACCAACAAAAAAGACGAAAAGAGCGGACTTATATCTTTGCATGATGTTGCTCCAATTAAATTAACAGGCCCAAGATTACGGTGTTTTTAAGTGCTGTGCTATAGCACCGTTAAATCATTGGACAAAGTGTAATCGGCGCACCTGTGATGCTCCGATCAGGTGCGTATAAAGGCGGTTTGTGAAGGATTTGGTGAGCGTTTCACTGGATTGGTGCGCTTACAAAGCATCTGGACTATGAACAGATTTAAAGGTGGATGGGAAAATTTAAACTTCGTGGACGCTTTATTATCTGGGCGGCTACACCGCTGACGTGCTGTCTGCTCAGCTCGCTAGCTATCACACGGGCTAATTATTTCCCTCTCTCCACCCCCGGCATCAATATTTAACGTCTGCGGGTGATGATTGGCTAGGTTTCAGTGAGTGGCTTTAGGCCTATCTAAGTTGGGGGGTGGGTCTGCGCTGCGTTTACTGAAAGATTCATTAACTAGGCCTTTGAAACAAGCCAATACCCAAGGATAGCTGTTCACAACATAATAGCCGTAGACTCCACCGCGCATCATGCCATTGCATTCGTCCAAGTCACCTAGCCCGGTGATATATTCATAGTCGTCAACGAACGTGCCATCATAGCTGCCGCCAGGATTATTAGCTGCGCTGGGGCGAGCGCCAGAGCGCAGTTGATAGCTGCTAGTGACCTCCCTTACCAGGTTGCTGTCATCGATGTAGCTACCAAAAATAGGAAAGCCATCAGCGGCGAATCCAATTACCGGCGAGGCTACGGTTCCACTTTGATCGAACAGGGCTTGTGGATTACCATGATAGTGATACGTGCCATCGGGCTGAGTATGAGCATTATGGATGTCAGTTCCAAAGCGCGTCAGAGGGCTCATGGGGTCATACCGCCACGGCTGGTTAATGTCGTTACAGCCAATGCTGCCATTACCCACGCCAAAGCACCCCGCGGCCAATAAGTCTATCTTTACACCGTTTAACATAACTGCATTGTCATAGCTTAGCGTGAGTGACGTGCTGGAGTCAGCGAATACTGGTGAAATAGCCGTTCTAAACTCGGCAGAGACTGCTGCCACATTGGTGGCAAAGAAGGCGGTTGAATCGTTAAAGTTATGGTTGGGAATGCTATTAGTGATGAAGACGCATTCAGGACCATCTACCGAAATATCGAGACTTCCAGAGAATAATATCCCCCTTTTTACATCCTGTACGGCAGAAAATAACTTATCTGCGTAGTAAGCGCAGCTTGCTCTGCTATTCGTCAGAATAGCATCGCTAATATCGGTATCTAGGAGTGTGACAAGAGAGCCAATTTTGCCAACATAGACAGTATCACTGCCCAGAGATGGGCCAAGGGCCCATACATTATCGCCTTGAACCCCTAGATAGACATCATTATCTGAATAATAACGTGCGTAGAATCCTTGAATTTCCTGCACCTGCGCGCCGGCAGGAGTCAGTAATTCTGGGTGCTGAGCTTCAGCCCAATCGAACAAAGCAATGGCATTTGAGCGAGTATCTGCGAATGATTGCTGGCTGATCAAAAAGAAGGCTAACGTTACGGCAATTACTTTTCTAAGCATTGGTGACCTCTGGGCTAATAGAGCAACTGGGGTATGCATAACCCGTTTATACGGAACACGCGCGAAAACCCTTCGCGGTGAGTATTGATTACCTGTTGCTGGGTTACATTAGATGCAAAGCGGGTGGGCAGTGCTTGACCCTGAGCAATAACTATTTCATTCTAGCGATGCGTTTTTTGATCTCCGAAACACCTATTTTTGACTATAATTTCCCCTACTGATTCTAATTACTCTTTCTAAATACAGGCAGACTCTATGAAATATTTCTTCGCCATTTGTATGCTTGTCTCAGGCTTGGGGATTGGCTCGGTAGACGCTGAAATTCCGGCTGACTTGACGGGAACGCTCATAGTGCTGAATAAAAACAGCGATAATGCCAGTTTTATCGATCTTGCCTCTGGTCTTATTATCGCTACATTGCCTACCGGTAAGGGCCCCCATGAGCTGGTTGTTAGCGATGATGGGCGGTGGGCGGTGGCCACCGACTACGGCGGAGGGGATAGTTTGACAGTGTTCGATGTTAAGAGCTTAAAAGTTGAGCGTACTATTGATCTGAGCGATTACCCGCGTCCACACGGTATTCAATTTTTGCCCGGTCAGACTGAGGTAGTCGTTACCTCGGAAACAAACGCTGAACTTGCGATTGTTGATTTTCAAAGCGGAACGACACTTGCGTCGATAGCGACGTCAGGGCGAGGTTCACACATGGTCGCACTGGCCGAAAACGGTGAACTGGCCTTTACCAGTAATCTTGAATCGAATAATGTCTCTGTTATTAACCTCGGCCGTGGACGCATGCAGGCTGCTTTTCGTGTACCGGGCCGACCGGAAGCGATTACGGTAAACAAATCAGCCACTGAGATTTGGGTTGGCAGTAATGAGGAAGGTGTTGTTTCTGTCCTTAACTCAGCTACCGGGAAAGTCATGATGCAGTGGTCAGGATTCAGCTGGCCATATCGAATTTTACTGAGCAATGACGAGCAGCTTGCCGTTATTCCCGATATGAAAAATAACGATCTTAGATTTATCGACGCGATAAATAAGCAAGAAGTTGGCAAGATCGAATTAGGAGACGTTAGTCCGCAAGGGATAATTTTCCACCCTAACGACCAGGTGCTTTTTTTGTCTTTGGCAGGAAAAGACAAGGTCTTGGTGATAGACCGGCAAAGCAGGAAAACACTAGGGGAGTATGAAACAGGGTCTGCGCCAGATGGGATTGGGTATTCGCCGCTGGTCCTTAAATAATACTTGTTTTTAGTTTGTTCTTAGCTTTAAGTGTTGGTATCTAGAAGATGTTTTAAAGCAGCTTCCAATTCAGGGTGTTGCAGTTCAAACACCATCTCATTGTGTTTGGTGGATCGAACGTCGCTACTCGCAAGTAATGCCGCGTCGGCCATTTCTCCGAACATAAGTCGCGCAACAGGCGCTGGTATTTTTGGCAGGCTAAAACGGCCACTAGCACTGCTCAAAGCTTGCGAGAACTCATCACTTGTGGAGGCGCTGTTGGAAACGAAATTAATAGGCCCTTTCAATTTCTCGTCGGTCAAACCTAGCTCGATTAATCGCACAGCGTCGTGAATGCTCATCCAGCTTATTTTTTGCTGTCCGCTGCCAATAGCCCCAACAACAGCTAGGCGCAGCGGTAAAAGAAAATTCTTCAATACGCCGCCAGTGACGCTAAGAACAATACCGAAGCGCATATGAATAGTACGAATGCCCGAGGTGGTGGCGGCCGATGTTGCGTTTTCCCAGCGCTTAGCAACTTCCGCAAGAAAGTCAGTGCCGGCGGGGCTAGCCTCGGTGGCATAGCTTGCGGGAGTGGGACCGTAATACCCGATAGCAGAACCGGACAGATAGACTGCGGGTTTTTCGCTTAGTTTAGCTAAGCTTTCACTTAGGGCCTTAGTTAATAACTCTCGGCTCGAAATTATTTCTTCCTTTCTTGCGTCGTTCCAGCGCTTGTCGGAGATGTTGGCGCCAGCAAGATTAATGACAGCATAGAGAGATATTTCTGGGTCTAAGTGCACAACTCCCGCTTGCTTATCGTAACAAAAGGGGCCGTCGAGGCGATTGCGCAGCAGAGGATAAACTCGGTAGCCGGACGCTGATAAAGACTTAGCTAACGCTTTACCAATCATTCCAGTGGCGCCGGTTATAAGAATGTTCTTTTGAGGGGCAGGCATTTAGAGGTCTCGTTGTTCTGGCAATTCGGTTTAGTTGCCTGTTTATTTATCTTTCGGTTTATATAACTATTTATTATCTACACTAGCGAAATTACCGCCAGGGTGGCCGTCAACCTCAAACATAACCTCGTTACGACGCATGAAAGGCGGCATAAACGGGGGGTTATACACGGCAGATTCCGCTGCGGATATGATTTCAATCCCTTGCTTTTGAATAGCCGATTTTAACAGCGCCGATTGCTTGTCAAAATTTCTCTGTGTCCATCTCCCTGAATATCGGATTGTGGCCATTAATCTTGGTGGGATTTCTCTTAAAGAGATACTTTCGTTGCTTGGGATCGGTGCTGTGTCGATATTGAATTTGCTTGGTAGCATGAAGGCCACGGACCAGCCTAGATCATTCTTGCTCTGCTGAACTGGCGACGTCATAGCAATTTTCTCGCCTTCGAGTTCCGTCAGAGGCGCTTGCTGTACCGGGGCGGTCATCTCAATTGCGGTCTTGCTTACGTTTTCTCCGCCGATATAGCCGAACAATCTCATAAAGCCACTAGTCGCGGCTTGTCCGTAACTATTCGTGTCTGTGACTGTGGTTTCAGCTACAACATAGCCTTCGTAAAGGCGGTATTCTATTTTATCCTCGGCATGTAAGACGGCATACTTTGGTTTTTCTATTGCCACTGCATTTATGCTCGTCGTTAGGAAAGCTGCCGCTATTATAAATTTAGTGAGCGAGTGCATTATTGTCTTCTCTGAGCATGCCGCTGGACGGACGTGGTGCAATTTATCTGTATTAAGTGTTTTAGTCCAACTAATTATAAACGCCATATCGAAGCCTTCGGACCAGTTTTAGCCTTAATAACCTTTAGTGATAGAAGCGTTCAGATTGACCATCAACAAGTTTCTTTTTTTTTGTGATCCGTAAAAAATATTTCCCCGTATACATTGGGGCTATCTATTATCTATTTATTATTTTTTTTCACCAAATTATCGGGGTTTTCCATGTTAAATATTAGACGTTTCGCGTTTGCACTAGTCGCTATTTTTCCAATAGCTTTTGGTTCATCGTTAGTTAGAGCTCAAGACATCGTCGACACGGCGATAGCTGCCGGTCAATTCGAGACTTTAGTAGCTGCCGTTCAGGCCGCCGGCTTGGTTGAAACTCTAAAGAGCGAAGGACCGTTTACTGTCTTTGCACCTACAGATGCAGCATTTGCAGCCCTACCAGAGGGCACTGTAGCTAACTTGCTGAAGCCTGAAAACAAAGACCAGCTAATCGCTGTACTAACCTATCACGTGATTCCTGGTGCAGTTATGTCAGGCGACATAGCGGGTAAAAAACTTATGGTCGCGACAGTCCAAGGAAGTGAAGTTTCAATCGATGCGACAATGGGTGTCAAAGTTGATAACGCCACCGTTGTAACAGCAGACATCGAAACCAGCAATGGCGTAATCCACGTTATTGATCAAGTGATTTTACCTAAGTAACATTTTACCAATTTACCCTAGAGGCTTTAGGCTGACTTATGTCAGCCTTTTTTTTGCCTGAATTTTGACAAACAATACAATTTATCCGAGCCTCGTTTCCTAATCAAGTGAGTTGTCGCTATCTTTTAGGTGCATGGACTGCACCGACTAAGCCCCTGCACTTTTCACTTCCAACTTAAAGAGCTAAGGGTTTAGATATTTCCTCTGGGTCAGTGACGGGATCGTAGGAAAGGAAAAGTGAGAGATTCGCTCTTTTATAGAAGGGCAGGTTTATAACAGCGCAAAAAACCACCGATCTTGCTTGCGCTGCCAGCGCTCTGCCACCGGCAAGGTAAGTCGCTTAAAACTATAATCAGTCGGTCGAAGGTGCAATAGCTAATGCGACTGCCGCTGCTGCATGAATTGCAGTGGTATCGTATAACGGGACAGCAGTATGGTCTTGCTGAACTAACAGTGGGATTTCAGTACAACCTAGAACAATAGCTTCGGCGCCCTGAGATTTTAAGTCGTTAATGACTCGTAAATACTCCACTCTGGAGTCATCCGAGATGAGCCCTAAACACAGTTCTTTATAAATAATGTCGTGAACAATCTGTCGGTCGCTTGAGTTTGGGGTAAGCACTTCTATTGAATATTTGTCGCTTAACCTGCCTTTATAAAATTCTTGCTCCATTGTGAAAGCAGTGCCAAGTAAACCAATTTTTTTATGGCCATCACGAGTCAGCTTTTCGCCTGTGGAGTCTGCGATATGCAGTAACGGGATTGATATCGACGCTTCAATTTCCGGCGCAACCTTGTGCATGGTGTTTGTACAAATAAGCAGAAAATCTGCCCCCGCAGCCTCTATAGACTTAGCTGCCGCTGACAGAGACGTCGCAGCTGCAGTCCAATCGGCCACACGTTGCATTTTCTCAATCTCTTCGAAATCGACGCTGACCATAGCAATTTTTGCTGAATGCAGGCCGCCATAGGCTTTTTTGACGCCAGTGTTGAGCAGCTGATAGTAGCTGACCGTAGATTCCCAGCTCATTCCGCCTAACATACCAATTGTTTTCACTGCTTAGCTCCCGCGTTTTTACTTGCACCTGTAGAATGTTGAGCGTCCTAAATTTAATTAATCCAGATAAGCTAATTCGAAGCCATAACCGAAAAAGCCCACCGAAGTGGGCTTTCAATTAGAGCAGTACGATAATTATTCGCTAGGAGTTAATCTAAGCACGCCCTTGGTATCTGTAGCAAGGTAGATAGCGCCTTCTGGTCCTTGTCGAACGTCACGGACGCGACCAATGCCGACCATTAAAGATTCATCCATCATTGCGGTTTTGCCGTCGTCACTGATGTCAACTCGAGCAAGTAGTTGGCCTCTTAGGCCGCCAACGAAAATATCCCCTTTCCAGTTAGGAAATAAATCCCCTGAGTAAATCATGAGGCCCGATGTGGCAATTGAAGGGACCCAGTAATGCTTAGGGCTTTCCATGCCAGATTGTTGCTGTGCGGAATGAATTGGGGTGCCGGGGCCGTAGTTCACACCGAAGCCAATTACCGGCCAGCCAAAATTGACGCCTGGAGCGACAATGTTTAATTCATCACCGCCCTGAGGACCGTGCTCTCCAGCCCAGAGATCACCAGTCACAGGGTGAATAGCAAGAGACTGAGGATTGCGATGCCCATAGCTATAAATTTCGGGCAGGGCGTCTCGACGTCCAATAAAAGGGTTGTCGCTAGGCACGCGACCATCGTCATGTAATCTGACTATTGTGCCAGCATGATTGGAAAGGTCCTGAGCCTGATGTGCCGCTAGGTCTCCAGAGGGAGGCGCTTGTCGATCACCGGTGGAGATGTAGAGGTATCCTTCGCCATCAAATGCCATGCGGGCACCGTAATGGCCATTTCGACCTTCACTGTCGGCTTGAAAGATAGTTTCTAAATCGCTTATACGGTCGTTCTCAAACTTACCGCGCACTACAGCGGTAGTTGATCCGTCGCCTAAAGGCTTCGCAAAGCTTAGATAAATTAGGTTATTGGAAGCAAACTCGGGATGTGGCACCACATCAAACAATCCGCCTTGGCCTGCGTGAAGAACTTCAGGCACACCCTCCACTGGCGCAGCAAGTAAAGAACCGTTACGAACTATGCGAAGACGTCCAATACGTTCGGTGATCAACATATCTCCGTTAGGCAGCCAGGCCATAGACCAGGGCACTTCCAGTTCTTCAGCGACAGGTGTAACGTTAAAGTCGTACAACATTGAGCGGTATGCGTCTGATTGTGCGGTTGATACTGATGCAACTACCATCAGGGCACAGCCTGAAAGAGTCAGTAGGGCGCGTCGAATCATTATTTCTCTCCTTTAAAGCAGACGCCAACAGCGAAATGCAAAGCGTCTACGAATCCATAATATTGCCAATTTATATTCTAGTCTCAAAATTTCGTAGAGACCATGTTTTCCGGCCTTGGATCGGATAAACTGCTTTACAATGAGATATATAGATAATTTGGTGGTTTTTAGGGGTTTGGGCTCAGGTCTAAGTGCATGTCTAAGGGCAGGTCTTGGCTTAATACAAGGCTCAAAGCTAAATCAGGTCGTAAAACAGAGTGCCCAGCCAGCTTTTGAGGCTGCAATTGCCGCCAGGGCACTTATTCTGACAATTACAGGCTTACTGACTCTGACCGCTTGTGGCAGTTTGATCCTCCCAAATACCCCCGCCAGCCTCGGATTCGTTAACTTGGACGACTTCATGACGCGCAATGGTCAGGTTCTGGAGGTTGACGTTCGTTATCTGGGGACAGACAATTTTGTCGGTGCGCGAGTGGATGGTTATGCCGCTGAGAAAATTTATGTGACCCAAGAGGCGGCCGTGGCTTTACTTACGGTTCAAAAAGAACTTAAAACGCAAGGTTTGGCGTTGAAGGTTTTTGATGCCTACAGACCGCAGCAAGCAGTAGACCATTTTGTGCGCTGGGCCGAGGATTTAGGTGATGCTCGGATGAAGGCCAAATATTACCCTCGTGTAAACAAAGAGAACTTGTTCAGAGACGGTTATATAGCCTCTAGCTCTGGGCACTCTAGAGGCTCAACGGTAGATTTAACACTAGTTACCCTCGCCGATAATGCAGAACTAGATATGGGCACGTCTTGGGATTTCTTTGACCCATTATCTTGGCCGTCAAATGATCAAGTATCGCAGGCGCAGCGTGCCAATAGAGATTACTTGGCCGATGTAATGATCCGAGCAGGGTTCAGGCCGCTAATAGAAGAGTGGTGGCACTTTACTCTAGATGAAGAGCCTTATCTAGATCGGTACTTCAATTTCAAAGTAGAGTAAATGTTTGAATAAAGCGTTGAAAAAAGAGTCCAGTACTTAACAACGCACTTCAGCCAACAGGCGTAGAGCTCAGCTGGAAAAAATAATTAGATAGGGATAACCGATAGCATGAACAATATGCGAGAACGTGCTCAACGCCAGTTTCCAATAGTACTTCTTACTCTTATCAGCATAATTCAAGCATTGGCGTTGGAACTGCTGTGGTCGAAGATAATCGAGAGCGAATTCCTCTGGTATTTTGATACGGCAGCACTAGTGGGCTGGGGTATGCTGAGTGCATCGTTGATAGGAATTTTGCAAATATGGGTTATGTATTCAACCATAGTTATGGGTTTTACTTGGCGGCCCTCCTTGCGAGACTCTATTATTCCTTTTGTATTAGGAATTCAGCAATTCATGATGGTATCGATAATATCACCAACGTTTAATGTCATGTGGTTATATAACCTAGCTTCAATCTTCTTGGTTGGAAATTGGATGTCTCATATTACTTTTCGGCGTGCGCGAGTCAACAACGAGAACGATCAATTTTTTAAAGGCCGAAGTCCTGCGACATTGAAAAACTTCATCTGGCCCTTCGTAATCATCTCATCACTCGTCATGTTCGGAATGGTGTTTACGGCACTTGGTGGCCCGAATTGGGTTGCACTGTCGTCCATTGTGTTCGCCAATGGGGTGCTAGCGCTGCAGATTATTTCTTCAAGAGTTCTTTGGAATGCAATGATGCGCTCAGACGCTGTGTAGGCGGCAGTGTAAAAAGGCTCGCTGATCGATACAGATTTCTATTTAGAGGAAGTTCGTGTTGAAGGCTATTCAGGCGATGACAGTAAAGAGGGTGAACATTTTAAAAATCTATTCGGCAAATTGGGATGAGATGTTTAACCCGTGTTTGCACTTGTATCTCAGAGCACCAAGGGCGCGCTAACGAAACAATTGTCAGCCGCCGCCGATCCGTTACTTTATCTCATAGAAGCAGGTTCAATAAGGTTATTGGTATCGCCTTATTGAAATTTGGCGCTGAGCTTAACCGCAATCGCCGGATAAGCTGCTGATCCAGTCACGCATTAATTTAAGCCCTTCGCGATGAACTAGAGAGCGACCCAATTCTGGCATCATTTCATCTGGTTTATCGGATGCCATTCGGTACAACAGGATAGATTGTTCCGGTGCGCCAGGAACTATTGCGTACTTTAAATTCCCGGTTCCGCCGCCAGCTGCGATAGGTGGTTTACATACGCCGCGGCCAACAGGGGAAGTATGCGATCCATCCAATAATAAGGCTGAAGTGTCAGCTGCTCCTTCTGGATTGTGGCAGTGTCCGCATTGCATGTTCACATAAGCCACAGCTCGCTCTTCGGCAGAGAGAGACGCGTCACGCCACGCAGCGGTGGCAGGCTGATCCAAGGTTTGGTCTAGCCAACCTTTGGCAACAAACAGGTCTGATTGTAAAGCGCTATCGGTAGGGCTGCGTTTTGCATGCAGCTGCTTTGCTACCGCGCCAAGAGGATGCATGCCACCGTCTGGGTGGGAGGTAACATGACAGCCAGAGCACTGATTACCGTTGGGCACGAAATAAACAAAATCTAAGTTTCCATCAGTTTCAGTTTTTAGACTTATCGCTTTGCTTGCACCGGCCACCCGAAGGAATGCTTCGGTTTGTTCATCATTCCAAACATAGGGCAAGGCATCCCAGCCAGCGTCTCGTTTTACTAATACTCGGGTTTCAATTAGCTGATTGTTTTGAGTATCAACCTCCAATAATGTTTTATCGGCAATCTTAAGCAGTGTGCCATTTTGATTTTTAGGATAGTAGAACGTCTTGGTCAAAACAGTGCCAGCGGGATAAACAATTTCCTCGTTAATTAGCTTGGCAGACTCCCCCGCAGGTATCCACGCAGTGCGCAGCTTATGAGCATAGTCTGTGAATAGTTGGTTGGCGGGCAAATAGACTTCGGTTGATCCGTTGGGTGTCAATACCGAGCCTTGCAATGCAAGCTGATTCCACTGAGATAGCCGAGCGGGGCTGCCATCGGCGTGATATACCGGTTTCGTTTCCGCGCAGCTAGCAACGCCAACTATTATGATGAGTGAAATAGTTATTCTAGCTAAAGCTGAATACATTACAATTGCGCCGAACTAAGTGTGATGGCAGATAAGCTTGGCAGTGAACAGCTATGAACGCTGCCATCAAATGAGGGTGCAGCAAAACCGTTGCTAGCGTCTAAGTTCACAAAAGTTGGAATGGGAGTTTCTTGGATGCATAAAATTTGCTGTGGTGTTTTTTCTCCTAACACCATGCCATCCCAAACGATGTCAGGAATTGCTTGACCTGTGGCCGCTTGCAACATTTTAAGCGGCTCTGAGTCCGGTGCATTACCGCCGCCCACATACTGGTTGTCATGAATAAAGATAGCTTCTGGGTAAGGGTCGTAATTTAGATCATCGGTAGTGCGCCCGCCGAGTAAATAGCTCACGATTAACACGCTTGCAGTCTGGTTGTTAGTAAACTCGTTGCCGAACACCTCAATGCTGTCGTTGGCCATAACCATTAGGCCG
>Ga0208414_1002311_pt1 | contig 12765 bp, 5 predicted proteins | sample AntAceMetag02UKE_FD_184770 | JGI IMG/M metagenome (GOLD analysis project Ga0208414, IMG submission 184770) | Saline lake microbial communities from Ace Lake, Antarctica - Antarctic Ace Lake Metagenome 02UKE (SPAdes) (version 2) | ecosystem: Environmental > Aquatic > Non-marine Saline and Alkaline...
GTTTTTCACACGATCAATCCGCCCCATGGGGATCGTCCGGTCAAGATTTCACGGGCGACGGACTCCTGCCTGCAGTGTCATGCGACTTCCCGGATATCGGGGGTCCCTGGGATGTTTATTCGCTCGGTTGTGCCTGATCAAAATAGTCATGCAATCCTGAGTGCGGGGACGTCATTGGTGACCGACAGCACCCCTTTGAAGGATCGCTGGGGTGGTTGGTATGTTTCGGGTTCGTCGGATCATTCCCATTTGGGGAATCGTTGGATTCCGGACCGCAGCTTGGATGGTGCTGACTTGGAAGCGGAGGTGACCGACTATGAAAATCTCTCTGAGCTGATAAATACTTGCAGCCAACCAGCGATATCGTGGCCTTGATGGTGTTGGAGCATCAATGTCGGACGCATAATCTTATGACGAAGGCCAAGATGGGGTATGAGCGCGCGTTGTATTTTCAGAAGTCTTACAGCGTGGGGGCGGACCTGAATTCGCGGGAGGGAATGTCTTGGAAGACTGCGGAAAGCTCGGCGAAAGAGATCGTCAAGGCGTTTCTCTTCACGGATGAGGTGGATCCCGGTGGTGATGGCGTGGAGGGATCAAGGGCGTTTGCGGATGCCTTTGAAGGGAAGGGTTTGAAGTCGAAAAAGGGGAAGAGCTTACGGGACTTTCGTCTCTATGGACGCATTTTTAAGAATCGATGGTCCTATATGATTCACTCCTTGGCTTTTCAGGGGCTGCCGGTAATTGTCAAAGAGCGTGTCTTGTCGCACCTGAGGCAGGAGCTTTCGGGTGATTTTAAGAACCATCTCAGTTCCCGTGAAAAGAAGGCAATCCGCGAGATCCTTATCGAGACGGTCCCCGGGTTTAAAAGTGAATCTTGACCCCTGGTTGGGGGACGATCACTTCGGTATCGGGGAGCGATTCGGCAAACTTTTCCTGGAACCATGTCACCGCGTCCGGATCTCCGTGGACGAGCAGGAGTTTTTTGGGGCGTGCTTTGGTCGCAAAATCGACCAGTTCCTCGCGCCGCGCGTGCCCGGAGAAATCGAACTCATCGACGACGCAGTTGAGTTGAGTCTTGTGCGTGCCATCGAGGCGAATGAAGTCTCCGGTGGAGGCACTCTTAATGACTCCCGCAGGAGTCGCGGGATCAGCGTAACCTACGAAGAGGAGTGAGTTGGCAGAATTCTGGAGAAAGCCTCGCGCAAAGATATTGGAAGTCGTCTTCTCGCTCATCATCCCGCTGGAGAGACAGTAGATCGCTCCGGGCTTGTATTCGATGGGAGCCCGCCGGCGTTTGTTGCCCGTGTTCACTTTCATGTCGCGAAGGATCTCGAAGTTTGGACGATGACGTCGGGTGGAACCAGAGAAGCTGTCATAAATGCCGGTCATCTTGGTGCTCAGGCCGCCAATGAACACCGGGGTTTTCTCGGGGATCAATCCCTCGGCCTTGAAGTTATCGATCATCGTCAGCACCTCCTGCGTTTTTCCGATCGCGAAGACCGGGATTAGGGCGGAACCACCAGCCTTCAAGGCATCTCTGATACTCTTGGCGAGTCGGCCCTCTTGATCTGCCCGGGTATAGTCGGTGGGGCGTTCGTCGGATCCTCTTGTGGTTTCCATGATTAAGAGATCCGGCTCGTTTAACTCAGGGAACCGGGCTCCTTTGATCAGGGTGTGCCCTTGGAAGTGAACATCCCCGGTATAAAAGATTTTTTTATCATCCTTCTCAATGAGAACTCCCGCAGAGCCAAGAATATGTCCGGCGTCAAAGAAGGTCACCGTTGTTTCGCTGTCACCTTCAGGATCGAGAGAAAACGGCTTCTCGTACGGACGAATCATCCAGCGATCCTTCAGGTAGTCAATTTCGCGATGATGGTAGAGAGGGTATTCAGGGATGCCCAACTCTTCGCGTTGGCTGCTCATGACATTCACTGAATTGTGTAAAAGGGCCTCGCCAAGGGCGGCGCATGGAGCCGTCAAAAAGACTGGCGCGGATGGCTGGTCTCTTTGCGCCACAGGCAAGGTTCCAATGTGATCTAAATGAGAATGGGAAATGATGATGGCATCCGCGCTATCGTAGGGAACTTCCTGGTATCGGGGTAGGGCATTGGGCCCTTCTTCCTTGGGATGCATTCCAGCATCGAGGAGAATGGTGCTCCCGTTGAGATGGAGAGCGTATGAGTTACCACCGATCTCGGCACGAAGATTAAGGGACTGGAACGTGTTTGAGGCCACGAAGCGAAACGATAGACGGGAAGGCGTGAGTTACTAGAGATTTGTGGAAAAGGAGACGTGACGAGCCTGTGATTAAGACATCCTAATTAATATTTCAAGGTTCAAAGATCTTTTCCGCGGCACTTTAGGGTCCATTATCGCCGTAAATTCAACGATTCAAGAAGGCTGACCGGAATTCATCAAAAAAGTGTCCCTAAAAACGTTGACGTGAGACGCAAAATCCTTAGGGTTGCCCCAGCAGCCGCTACCGGCTGCCACCGAGAAAAACTCGAACGGGCTCGCTTGAATGAAACATCATCAGCGAGCCTAATCAGTCTTCCGGTCAAACGTTCTTTGAAAGTATGGGTTCCACAGATCCTTCCACTTTGGAAAAATCAACCTTCGCAAGACCTGCCTTTGGCAGGGGACAAGAGGGTTCGGTTGGACGAAGAAGATCTGTTGGAAAGAAAGACAAAAAATCATATTGTGTGCTGCGTCTTAAATTTCTTGATTTGAAATTTGAGGTGCGGGTCATGGGAGTAGGCCTGTTTAGGTTCTCCCCGGGGATCGCGAGATTCCCAAAACAAAGTCAATTTGATAGCTAAGCGCGTGGTGGTCATTTCGATCATCACATTTTAATGTTTAGTGTCGGATTCAAAAATTTCTACGGAGAGTTTGATTCTGGCTCAGAACGAACGCTGGCGGCGTGGATAAGACATGCAAGTCGAACGGAAATCTTCAATAGCTTGCTAATGGGGATTTTAGTGGCGGACGGGTTAGTAACACGTGAGATACATACCCTTTAGACAGGAATAGCCCATGGAAACGTGGATTAATGCCTGATAGTTCCTACGGGATAAAGGATGCCTTCGGGTGTCGCTAAAGGATTGGCTCGCGGCCTATCAGCTTGTTGGTGAGGTAAAGGCTCACCAAGGCGACGACGGGTAGCTGGTCTGAGAGGACGATCAGCAACACTGGAACTGAGACACGGTCCAGACACCTACGGGTGGCAGCAGTCGAGAATCATTCACAATGGAGGCAACTCTGATGGTGCAACGCCGCGTGGAGGATGACGGTCCTAGGATTGTAAACTCCTGTCATTGGGGAGTAAGACTTATGCGTTAATAGCGTGTAAGTTTGATAGTACCCAAAGAGGAAGGGACGGCTAACTTCGTGCCAGCAGCCGCGGTAATACGAAGGTCCCAAGCGTTGTTCGGAATAACTGGGCGTAAAGCGTGTGTAGGCTGCGCGGAAAGTCAAATGTGAAAGCCAGAGGCTCAACCTCTGAACTGCATTCGATACTCCCGTGCTAGAGTAATGGAGAGGTAAGTGGAATTCCTGGTGTAGCAGTGAAATGCGTAGATATCAGGAGGAACATCAATGGCGAAGGCAACTTACTGGACATTTACTGACGCTCAGACACGAAGGCTAGGGGAGCGAAAGGGATTAGATACCCCTGTAGTCCTAGCAGTAAACGGTGCTCGCTTGGTGTGGGAGGGTTCGACCCCTTCTGTGCCGGAGCTAACGCGTTAAGCGAGCCGCCTGGGAAGTACGGTCGCAAGACTAAAACTCAAAGAAATTGACGGGGACCCGCACAAGCGGTGGAGTATGTGGCTTAATTCGATGCAACGCGAAGAACCTTACCTAGGCTTGACATGCTTGTCGTACCTTCCCGAAAAGGAAGGGTCACTTCGGGTGGACAATGCACAGGTGCTGCATGGCCGTCGTCAGCTCGTGTCGTGAGATGTTTGGTTAAGTCCAGCAACGAGCGCAACCCCTGTGAATAGTTGCCAGCACGTAATGGTGGGGACTCTATTCAGACTGCCCAGATCAACTGGGAGGAAGGTGGGGACGACGTCAGGTCAGTATGGCCCTTACGCCTAGGGCTGCACACGTACTACAATGCCCAGCACAATGAGAACCAATACCGTGAGGTGGAGGAAATCTGTAAAACTGGGCCCAGTTCGGATTGGAGGCTGCAACTCGCCTCCATGAAGTTGGAATCGCTAGTAATGCCGTATCAGCTACGACGGCGTGAATACGTTCCCGGGTCTTGTACACACCGCCCGTCACATCATGGAAGTCGGTCGCACCCGAAGTATATGCGCTAACTTTATTGAAGCAGTATCCTAAGGTGAGGCTGGTAACTGGGATGAAGTCGTAACAAGGTAGCCGTAGGGGAACCTGCGGCTGGATCACCTCCTTTCTACGGAGTAAGAAAGCAAGTCCTCGGACCGCTGCTTTCGGTCGACACCTGACTTCAAGGCCTTCTCTTTTCGGAGAGGGGGCGGAGAGATGCTTCGCTTGACGCTACGGTGTTGAGAAAGTAATGGTGGAAGAGCTAGAAATAGCCTTCACAAATATTTGAGTGACCACTTTAAACGCACCTTAACCCAACGAGGGTTTGAGATGTCAGCATACAATCTGATTTTTTGTCCTACTCACCGTAACGGGGATAAGGATTTAGGATTTTCTAAATTAGGATTTCCTAGATTTGAATTTTTAATAGGGGGTTTAGCTCAGTTGGTAGAGCGTCTGCTTTGCAAGCAGAATGTCAACGGTTCGAATCCGTTAATCTCCACCAATTTATTTCTGACGGGCTTGTAGCTCAGTTGGTTAGAGCGCACGACTGATAATCGTGAGGTCGGCAGTTCGAGTCTGCCCTGGCCCACCATTCTTCGTAACTGGAGAATTCGAGTAGGAAACAAAACACCATTTTTTTGATCAAGATTTGATCATGAACAACTTTCTGTGACCCATATTTTTTAGGTTAACGCCGTTCTTTGACATCCATGTGAAGTTTTTAAAGACTGTGAGCACCATCACTTCAATGTGGTGCTCTCATTAATACAATGAAGATTAGACTGAGACAGACAATGAAAGTTGTTTGTAAACACTAACTTGCAGTCCTTGGATAAAGACTAATAAAACCAAATTTACGGTTGAGACTTGCAGGAAACTGCGAGTTTTGACTCAGACAAAGAAAAGAGATGGTGTTAGAACCATCGACTTTATAACGACAACCGATTTCAAGAGAAAGAGGAATTAAGTTATTAAGGGCATAGAGTGGATGCCTTGGTGCTAGAAGGCGATGAAAGACGTGATAAGCTGCGATAAGCTTCGGTTAGGTGCAAACAACCTTTGACCCGGAGATTTCTGAATGGGGTAACCTAATGTGATTGAATCGCATTGTTCCTTCCTGAATAAAATAAGGAAGGATACGCAAAACCTGCTGAATTGAAACATCTTAGTAAGCAGAGGAAAAGAAAGAGAATTCGATTCCGTAAGTAGCGGCGAGCGAAAACGGACCAGCCCAAACCGACGTCTATGGCGTCGGGGTTGTAGGACCCCGCTGTGGGACCTTGAATGATAGGTGAACACTTTGGAAAGAGTGGACAAAGAGGGTGACATCCCCGTAACCGAAATCAAACAAGGCCCTAGGGAGTTCCTGAGTAGCACGGGACACGTGAAACCCCGTGTGAATCTGCGCAGACCACTGCGTAAGGCTAAATACTAACTAGCGACCGATAGTGAACCAGTACCGTGAGGGAAAGGTGAAAAGTACCCCTGTGAGGGGAGTGAAATAGAACCTGAAACCCTATGCCTACAAGGTGTAAGAGCATTTTTCGAAATGTGATTGCGTGCCTTTTGCTTAATGAGTCTGCGAGTTACCGTCTGTGGCAAGCTTAAGATCTTCTGGATCGTAGGCGTAGCGAAAGCAAGTCCGAATAGGGCGACAATGAGTTGCAGGCGGTAGACCCGAAACGGAGGTGACCTACCCATGGCCAGGTTGAAGCTTAGGTGATACTAAGTGGAGGACCGAACCGGTGTGTGTTGAAAAACGCTCGGATGAGCTGTGGGTCGGAGTGAAAGGCTAATCAAACCCCGTGATAGCTGGTTCTCCTCGAAATGCATTTAGGTGCAGCGTTACGTGTTGATGAGTGGGGGTAGAGCACTGACAGGGCTAGGGGGCATACCCGCCTACCAACCCCTATCAAACTCCGAATACCATTCAATAGAGCGTAGCAGTGAGACGGCGGGGGATAAGCTTCGTCGTCGAGAGGGAAACAGCCCAGACCAGCAGCTAAGGTGCCTAAATAGTGCTCAGTGGAAAGGAGGTGAGGTTTCATAGACAGTGAGGATGTTGGCTTAGAAGCAGCCACCATTTAAAAAATGCGTAATAGCTTACTCATCGAGAGACCTTGCGCCGAAAATACTTGGCGATAAGCACTATACCGAAGCTCTGGGTGTCCTAGTTTACTAGGGCGCGGTAGAGGAGCATTCTCTAGACAGTGAAGGGTGATGGTGACTGACCCTGGAGTGTAGAGAAGTGAGAATGCAGACATGAGTAACGATAAGAGCGGTGAAATCCCGCTCCGCCGTAAATCCAAGGTTTCCCGGGCAACGTTTTTCGTCCCGGGGTTAGTCGGGACCTAACCCGAGGCCGATGGGCGTAGGGGATGGCAAGCAGGTTAATATTCCTGCACCCAGTTAGGAGGACGCATAATGAAAAGCTACTAGGTAATTGAATTCCGAGATGCGGCTACGGCCAATTCGTATAGCTGGACAGAGTGCCAAGAAAAGCCCTAACATTAATGGCCCGTACCGTAAACCGACACAGGTGGATGGGTAGAATATACCAAGGCGCAAGAGTGAAACCTGGTCAAGGAACTCGGCAAAATAGCCCCGTAACTTCGGAAGAAGGGGTGCCCCTCTCCAGTAATGGAAGGGGGCCGCAGTGAAATGGCCCAACCGACTGTTTAGCAAAAACACAGCATTGTGCTAAGGCGTAAGCCGACGTATACGATGTGACACGTGACCAATGCCAAAAGATTACGGTAAGATGTTAGCCTTTATGGCGAAGCTTCGAGCCCAAGTCCTGGTGAATGTCGGCCGTAACTATAACGGTCCTAAGGTAGCGAAATTCCTTGTCGGGTAAGTTCCGACCTGCACGAATCGTGCAACGAGTTGGGCGCTGTCTCGACCAGGTGCTCAGTGAAATTGTAGTTCCGGTGAAGATGCCGGACACCCGCAGAAGGACGGAAAGACCCTATAGACCTTAACTGTAAGCTGTTATTGGTTGTTCGATCTTAATGCTCAGCATAAGTGGGAGACATTGAAGGGTGTGTTTAGGCGCACCTGGAGTCATCAGTGAGATACCACCCTTTGATATTGGATAATCTAACCCCGAGCCGTCATCCGGCCGGGGGACAATGGCAGCCGGTCAGTTTTACTGGGGCGGTATCCTCCTAAAGAGTAACGGAGGAGCGCGAAGTTTGGCTCAGCACAGTTGGTAACTGTGTGTTGAGTGTAAAGGCACAAGCCAGACTAACTGTGAGACCTACAAGTCGAGCAGATACGAAAGTAGGCCTTAGTGATCCGGCGGTAGAATGTGGAATTGCCGTCGCTCAACGGATAAAAGGTACCTTAGGGATAACAGGCTTATCACGCCCAAGAGTTCATATCGACGGCGTGGTTTGGCACCTCGATGTCGGCTCGTCGCATCCTGGGGCTGGAGAAGGTCCCAAGGGTCCGGCTGTTCGCCGGTTAAAGCGGCACGCGAGCTGGGTTCAGAACGTCGCGAGACAGTTCGGTCCTCTATCCTCTGTGGGCGTAGGAAAATTGAAGGGTTCAGACCTTAGTACGAGAGGACCGGGTTTGACGCACCTCTGGTGTTCCAGTTGTTCTGTCAAGAGCATTGCTGGGTAGCTAAGTGCGGAAAGGATAAGCGCTGAAAGCATCTAAGCGCCAAGCCATTCCTGAGATAAATTTTCCCTGAAGGATCGTGGGAGACGACCACGTTGATAGGCTGGGGGTAGAAGTGCAGTAATGTATGTAGCTCACCAGTACTAATCATCCGTTTGACTTAATTCCTTCTCTTCTCTCTTGTTGTTCATTGAATTGGAAGCGAGGGGGGGAGAAGAATAGAAATTCAGAACTCTCTTTATAATTTGGAAGTCAGAGTCTTTAGAAGGTTGCAAGTTAAGTAGCAGTCTAAAAACAGTCCGAAATCACTTCACATGGATGCCAGAGAATGGCGTTAGAAAAAAGCGTCTTACCCGTATGAGAAATCGTCTGGGATAGATAAGTCAAATTGGTCCGAGCCCTCGGACTTGTGAGACAGAAAGGAAAGCACCTAAGACCTCTAGAGGTCGTTCTTCGCATGAGTGCGAAACACGACCTCTGGTGGCCATAGCAGAGAGGAACCACCCGGTCCCATTCCGAACCCGGAAGTGAAACTCTTGTGCGCCGATGGTAGTGGGACGATAGGTCCTGTGAGAGTAGGTCGTCGCCAGTTATAAGCCCTGTTTGTTGGTTCACTCCAACAAGCGGGGCTCTTTTTTTGCCCTGAAATGAAAGGCGCTTGCTTCGGGCGCAAGCTTGGAGGATTTTCTTTGGCATGGAAAAGAGACGACTTGGAAAAAGCGGCATCGTGGTCAGTGAGATCTGTATGGGAACGATGACTTTCGGGACGCAGGCTGATAAAAAGGAGAGTTTCCGAATCATGGATAAATCGGTCGAGGCAGGCATAGATTTTTTAGACACCGCGGAAGTCTATCCAGTACCTCCAACGGCGGAATTAGCCGGCTTAACCGAAAAGTGGGTGGGAGAATGGCTCCAGGCAAAGCCGAGGGAATCAATGATCATCGCGACCAAGATTGCAGGCGCCGCCCATGGGTGGTTTTGCCCGCCCATCCGACATGGCAAGGCGGCCTTGGATCGGGTTCATTTGCGGAAGGCGCTGGAGGGAAGCTTGAGGAGACTCGCGACGGATTACGTTGACCTTTATCAAGTCCACTGGCCTGATCATGGTATGCGTGCAGCGGATACCTTGGAGGTTCTTGATGAGTTCGTGAAGGAAGGGAAAGTCCGGGCGATCGGGTTGAGCAATGACAATCCCTATGGTGTCATGAAAAGTCTCTGGACAAGTGAGGTGGCAGGGTTGACGCGAGTTGATACGGTGCAAAATAACTTCTCGTTGAACAACCGGCGCGACGAACACGAACTGGCAGAGTGCTTGCGCCGAGAAGGAGTAAGTCTAATTCCCTACAGTCCTTTGGCTGGTGGGGTTTTGACCGGGAAATACAATGACGGGGTTCCGGAAGGGGCTCGTTTTTCAGAGTATTTGACAAGCGGGGGTGAGCGGCAGAAGGCGATGGCGACTCGATTTGTGAATCATGATACGATCGCCTCCACGAAGCGTTTTGCAGAAATTGCAAAGGAGTTGGGGCTCGATGTGACGACTTTAGCGACAGCGTGGAGTAAACAGCACGACTATGTCGCCTCGACCATCGTGGGGGTGCGTTCGGTAGCTCAGATGGAACCAATTTTAAAAGCTGCGGGACTGACCTTACAAGCTGAGACCTTGGCGAAAATTGATGAGGTCAGCCGCGAGTATTTATATCCAATGGGGTAGGTGGTCATTGCAAAGAAAGTGAGAATTCTCTTGGGGTCTCCGACTCGCAAGAGGCACTTCATTTTTAGGTACTTGACGACTTTGGTCGTCTCTTAGTACCGTCCTCGATCCTACACAATCATCATGAAAAATTACGGAATAAAGAGATGGGAGCCTGTGGCAAACTATCTTAATCGCTGGAACCGGGATTGTCATCAATGGCCCTTGATCGTTCACCCAGCTAGAAGCTTCTCCCCTCATCCTGAACAATCCTGTCATGATCTTTAGGTGGATCCTCAAATGGACACTATCATGGGGACGGGATTTTAGCGTTGGGACGGTCTCAATCATATTTCTGTCTTCTGTTGGGTTTTCTCAAACCGTCGTGATTTCTGAGTTCATGGCCTCCAATCAAGCGACGCTTGAGGATGAGGATGGGAATAGCGAGGACTGGATTGAGGTCTATAATCCCTCAGGAGAAACGGTAGATCTCGATGGTTGGCACCTCACCGATGATGCTGGTGATCTCAGCAAATGGACCTTCCCTGTGCTTGCCTTGGCGCCAGGAGAAAGTGTCGTCGTGTTTGCTTCCGATAAAAACCGAAAGGACGCCGGAGGCGAGCTTCACACTAATTTCAAGCTCTCGACCTCGGGGGAATATTTGGGAATCATTCGTCCGGATGGCGTCACGGTGGAGTTAGACTTTGGTCCCGCTTATCCACTTCAGGTGACGGATGTCTCATACGGTCTGAAGCAGGAAGTTTCCGCCGAGATTATTTTGCCAGCTGGAGCCGATGCCCGTTTTTTGGTGCCGACGAACGGAAATGATGATGTGCAGGACGGGGTGAATCTTAATTCGTGGATTACCACGGATTTTGATGATGAAGCGTGGACGTTAGGGCCAACAGGGCATGGTTTTGCGGTGGTCGGTGGGGACCCTTATGACTCTCTCATTGCCACGGATCTCCAGACGGATCTCTATGCCAAACAAACATCGGTTTATATTCGTATTCCGTTCGAGGTGGATGATCCCAGCGTATTGACTGCTTTGACCTTGAACATGAACTTTGATGACGGCTTTGTAGCTTACTTGAACGGTGATCCTCTGCCAGTCGCAGAAGCGAATAATCCTTCCTCCGATAGTCTTAATTTTGAATCCTTTGCGACAAGCTCGAACTCCGATTCCAACGCCTTGGCGGGCGCAGATTTCCCTCTCAACACTTCTCTTCTCAATGCAGGTATTAATGTGCTTTCCATTCATGGCTTGAATCGAGCGGCTAACAATTCGGACGCCCTTTTTGTCGCGACCATTGAAGGGGCGCGTGTCACGGGTTCGATCGTGCAGGCCTATTTTAATACGGCCACGCCTGGAGAGGTCAATGCTCCGGGGGCCTTGGTTCCAGGTCCCTTGGTCCGCGCGGTTACAAAAGAGATGTCTCCCATTAATCTCGGAGCAGCTGGACTGGTCGTCGAAGCTGATGTGATAGCCACCCTGAATCCGATCTCAACTGTGAGTCTAATTTGGAGGCAAATGTTTCTTTCGGAAGCTACGCTTGAGATGGTCGATGATGGGAGTGGGGCGGACGCCATCGCGGGTGATAGTGTCTACACTGCGGTGATTCCTACGAGTGATCTTGCGGCAGGGGAAATGCTCCGATGGCGAGTTTCGGCGACGGATTCAGAAAGGAGCTCCTCAGTGGCACCTCCTTACAATGATCGATTAGATTCACCGCAGTATTTCGGCACGATTGCCCAAGATGCTTCTGTTGCGAACTCGAACCTCCCGGTTTTACATTGGTTCACCTCAAGCCCGGCTGGCTCTGAGACGGTCGGTGGGGCAAGAGGGTCAATTTATTATGAAGGCGAATTTTACGATAATATTCAGGCCGACCGACATGGCCAATCGACCGGAGGTTTCCCAAAAAAAAGTTTTGATTTCGACTTTAACAAGGGTGAAAGATTTCTACCCTATGAGGGGGGGCGTCGGGCCAAGGACGTTAATTTGATTACGAACTGGGCTGATAAGTCAAAGACCCGCAATACGATTGGTTATGAAATAATGAGAAAGGCGGGTCATCCGGCTCACTATTCATTCCCGGTTCGAGTTCAACAAAACGGACAGTTTTTCAGCACTGCCGATCTCGTCGAAGATGGCGACGATCGCTATCTGGAGAGAGTGGCATTGGATGGCAATGGTGCCCTTTATAAGGTGTATAATCGGCTCGATTCAGCGACAAGTGGAATCAATAAGAAGACACGCAAAGATGAGAATAACGGCGACTTAGCGGCGTTGGTCAGTGGCTTGGGTCAAAGTGGTGAGGCAAAGCTCCGGTATGGCTATGACAATATGAATATCGCGGGCACCATTAATTATTTGGCCGCGCTTGATTTGACTAATAATCGTGATCATGGGCATAAGAATTACTACGTCTATCGCGATACCAATGAGACTCAAGAGTGGCGTCCATTAGTGTGGGATATTGATCTGTGTCTGGGACGGAATTGGCGAAGCGGACCGGCCTACTTTGATGATGTTTTAAGAAACAATAATTTGAGATCAGGTCCAACGAATCGTATGAAGGAATTAGTTTTTGATGATGCGATCCTCAACGAGCTGTTCCGGCGTCGGGTGCGCACACTCATGGATGAAATATACGGTTCACCCGCTGCTCCGATCAATTATCTGGAGACTCGCGTAAATGAGTTGGTGGCCCTGATAGACCCGAACGATAATTCTCCTGCCTTGGGAAGTGACGACGCTGATTTAGACTACCGGAAGTGGGGGTCATGGGGGAATCGGAATGCCATGAGGCCGGCCGCCGACCGAATCTTGACCGAGTTCATTCCGACACGCCGTGCCCAGCTCTATGGATTGGGCGAGCTCCCGGGAATGCAAGCGATCGCTCCGACTATCGAAATTAGCACGGTTGATTTTAATCCTGCTTCGTCTGGAGCTTCCGTGGATCAAGGGGGTGAGTATCTGGTATTGAGTAATCCCAATAATCGTGCGGTGGATTGTTCAAACTGGACGATTTCCGGTGGGATCTCGATAACTCTGCCGCCTGGTGCCGTGATCCCAAAGAACGGAGATCTCCATGTCAGCCGCGAAGCTGTCGGATTCCGGGCGCGCGCGATAAGCCCAAAGGCGAATGAAA
>Ga0208414_1002312_pt1 | contig 12754 bp, 9 predicted proteins | sample AntAceMetag02UKE_FD_184770 | JGI IMG/M metagenome (GOLD analysis project Ga0208414, IMG submission 184770) | Saline lake microbial communities from Ace Lake, Antarctica - Antarctic Ace Lake Metagenome 02UKE (SPAdes) (version 2) | ecosystem: Environmental > Aquatic > Non-marine Saline and Alkaline...
GTCCCAGTAGCCGTCATCCCAAACCTGGCACTTGCCGTCTTCTTCAAGACGGTAAAGACGGTCCACCGCGCCCTTGTTCAGGCTGATTCGGATGAAGAACTCTGTGGGGGGGCCTTCGTGGGAAAACGAGCTGACATCGGTGCGCTCAGCGCCCCCGGGGTCACCGTACATAGAAGCTGTCAGAGGGTCAGTAATTCCAGAGGCCCAGCGCTGGGCGGCGTCGCCACCACGAAGGGCTGAGGACACACGTCCAACACTGGGGTAGCCATCGTCAGATGGGGTATAGCCCGTGGCATTTTTATCTATTTCGTGCCTGGGAAAGTACTCAGCGATGTGCCGAACCTGGTCAATATTGATCTGGCCACCCGCAACTAAAGTGTGTGCAATGGCGAGCCCAACCCATGAGCCGCCGTGTCCCATATCTTCACGCCACTTCAGACCGCGCTTAGCCTCGGAGGAGACAGATTTGGGGACCGTGTACATGCGGTCGTTGGCAGAGACGACAGTGATATCAAGCTCAGTGAGAGCGGCGTTGGCTAGTTCTAGGGTAGAGTTGGCTGGCTTCTTGACAGTCCTTTTCCACGCAAGGGAGGCGGTAATAGTTGCGACGGCACTGACCGACACAACCGTGTTGCTGAGCTCATCGACAACAACACCCATGCCGTCTTTACTGAAAAAGAACTGGGTGCCGATTCTGCCTACAAGCTCAACTGCGTTAGTCATTGTACCTTCTAGTTTCATATTCGGCCACCTCAGCTATGTCAATTTCTTTGCCGCTGTCAAATTTTTCGAGCAGCTTAAGTTCCTTGGAGTCTTCTTTTTCTAGGGTGATGGTCCTAGTGTCGTCGTACATACCAGGTGTTTCCTCCGTATCAAACGGCGCCCAACGGCCTTCTCTACGGTGGAATACCCCGTAGTTTTCAACCGTGTAGACCAGCTCGGACGGCTTGCCAGTTTTGTTGTCGACCCAAAGTGTGATGTAATCGACTATCAAAGTTCCTTTTGAAATCATGTTTATCTCCTTCTACAATTGTATCTCGCCGGAGGCGGTGGGTATGTTTAATTCTTGGGCAGTAATGGGGGTTTGTGCCGCGGCGACTATCGACGCGTTCAGGCCAGAGATGGCTTGCATCTCAACTCTGGAATCATCGCCCCCAAACTTGACCCAACGCTCGTCTACCCTTCTTAGAAGAGTGTCGTCCTCTTTTCTGATGTAGAGATTCTCAATAGGCGCCTCGGGGGAGCCAGGCACAGGAATTACAAACTCGTAGCCAGTGCCGGAAAGCTCCTCCATTGTTGGGACACCCATAGGGATTCCAAAAAAGAATTCAATATTGTGGAACGGCAGGATTGGACCAATTGTAAAGAGTCCGGTGCCCGACTCAAAGCGATACCCTGGGCCCTCTGGAACTAGCTCTGTGCCGTCCACCAGTCCAAATCCTTTAGTAGTCATATTGCCAGCGGCAACAAAAACTGCCGGGGAAAGCCCCGGGGGAGTTTGGTAGTACGCACCAAGGACAATTATCTGATACGTCTCCGCGGAATCGTCCGACTCGTCTAGGCTGGCGTACCTGTGCAGGACACAAGGCTTGTGGAACAGAGTTTTATCTCTCATTAGTAATCCTTTATTTTTTGTTTTAGGCTCTTTACGTCTAGTGCAAAGTAGTCCTCCAAAGACATACCTGCTATCCTATCTATCCCTCGGGCCCTAAGTGCCGCTATAGTTCGTACAGCCATTTCAGCTGGCATGTTGACCCCCACCGAGGCAGAAAGGGATAGATTGTTTTTGATCATCAGCTCCCCATAGTGGCCACGGTTTTCTATCTCCGAGAAGATATCCGTGTTGCTCTGTGTTAGCTTTCCCCAGCCGTCGCCACTGTTGGCAGTAAATCCCATGTTGGCCAGAACCTCCCGAGGGTCAAACACAATTTGGTAGGTCTGGCTCATGTTGGTCTGGGGGAAAATGCCACCATTCATGTACAAGAACACGTACCCAGCGCCCGCACCCTTGACATCCGCGGCCGAGGAGTTCCCCCGGGAGAAGTCCCCGGTGACGTGCCTGCTTACGGTGCTTTCAAGTCGGCCACTCGCCAAAATGTTAACTAGCGCGTCTACGTGTCTTTGTTTCCGGGCTGTTGAGCTTTCCCCGGAGACCTGGGGCACATAAACATCGTGGTGTACCGGGCCAAGTTTAGTCTGCTTGATTATCTTCTTGACAACACTCTCAGGCAGCCTAAGAAGTGGGCGCCCCTGGGTGGTGTTGTCGGAGGCCAGCACAACATCCTCCGGAGTCACACCCCACACCGCCTTGATTTTCTGTAACTCCTTCTGGCGAAGGGCACCCCGGGGGTTCTTTGTCCCGTCGCTAAGATTCGCAAACAGTGTAAGAAGCTTGTTTTCCGCCAGGTTCTTGACGTCTACGTCCGTGGCGGGCCGGGAGCTTTGGACACCCGCTGTCGCCAGCGCCTTCTCAATAGCAGCGGCGTCCGCACCACCGGGGAGATTTATGTCAAAGAAGTTGTGGAAAGCTTTCGGGGTTGTGGATTGGTTGACGTGCTGGAAGAAGTCAACTTTCTCGGTGTCCTCTTGCGAGGCATCAATGGCCCGGAAGACTTGAATCTTTGCGCCGTCGGCGTCAGCAATAGTGTACGAAGCCCCTCTGTCCTGTGGGTCGACATACTTAGCTGGGCTTACTCCCTTGTGGACAAGTTCTCCCGACACGTCCTTCTTGAACCTGTCTAGACTGATAGTGGGGGTTACGACAAACTCCGAGGGGTTGCCCTCCTTGATATTTTTTATCAGGTTGGTTCCGGCCCAGTCCGTGAGCCTTCCTGTGATTCTTATACGGGCTTTCTTGCCTTTCATAACCCTTTGCACCCTAATCTGCAGGTCCTCTACCGAATCCCCGTCTACTAGCGTGTAGTACCCATCGGCACCGTCTTTGTTCGCCGTATCGGCCAACAGCGCGAGGATACTTTCGATGGTCTTGGTGCCTGTTGCAGATGCGTCCCAGCTAGGGAGTTGTTCGAGTTCCGGCGCATCAAATCCAGGACCAGACACATTATCGGGGTCGTTAGTCTTGAGACTGGCGATCGTGGTCTCTTTACCTTTGTAAACTTTTACAGCGAACGAAGGGTCAAAATATACATTGAACTTGTCCTGGGCACTATCTTTTGAGATAAAGTTGCCAGTTGAGACAAGGTCTTTGGCGTTGACGTTGTTGAAGGTCTTGCCCGCTTGCGGACCAGATAGCATGACGACGTTGAGACTTCCGGGCTTTTCACCATAGATTTTACCTGCGGGGCTGCTCGCATCGAACGCATATTTATTTATGCCGCTGACTATCGCCCTACCTGAACCCACCCAGACAAGCACGCCAGGGACAAGTTCGAGGTTGTTTTTGTCCTTAGGGATATTCTTTTTCTTTTCACCGTCTAGTAAATCCACTCCGGTTTGTACCCAGCCGTTGAGCATATCAAAACTCTTTGCCCCTTGGAACTCGTCGTAAAATGCCGAAGTCCCGGTGATTAGGGGCGAGTATGTTTTCTGCACCGTAAGCACCATACTTTCTTCGGTGTACGAACTTATCGAGGTGCCGGTGCTCGATACCTCTTTACCACTGAGAGGTGTGCCGTCTGGGTTAGACGTTGCGCCGTTGGGGCCCTGCCCGGCGATAGGCCCGGGCTTGGGGGGCCCAGCGGGCGCGGCAGGCGCGGGGGTGGGGGCCGCGGGGGTAACATCCACAGCCCCACCGGTTTTGCCAGTTAGAGAAATAACTGTTGCTGTATCGGTTGCTAGGAATGGGATAGTTTTCCCGGGGAACCCACCTTCCGGCTTGTACTCTACGTACGTGCCGACACCTGTCTTTTGGACTAGAGCGCTGGTGTCTTTGAACATAATGACAGCACCCGGGGGTAGCAGGCTCTCAGCCTGGGCATATGTGACGGTATTGCCCGGGGTGGGCTGCGAAGGGATGCTTTCGGGGGCTCCGGGGGCTGGCGTGGGGGTCCCAATAGACGCGGCCGTCTGAAGGGTAGTACTCTGCGCAACAATTGTGTTGGTTTCGCCGTCGCTGTAGGTCACCGAAAGGTAGTCGGTGTAGGTGTATATGCCCGTGGTGGGCTCCACGCTCTTCTTCCGCTTAAGGGAGTTGACCTTGGCGCCCATTTTGTATTTACTGTGCGTTTTGCTTGTGACCGTAACTCGGTCGCCTATGACAATGACATCGTTATTACTGTCAACATAGGAACCGGACTGCTTGGGCTTTGCCGTGTCGGCGTACAAAGTCTTTAGGTTTTCCGCAGTGAGGCTTTTTATGATCGGCGCTGGGGTGTCCCTAGCGTTGCCGATTTGGTCATCAATCTTTGAGAACAGGGCCTTGGTTGACTGCCAGCCGTTCTTCCCCATCTCCTTTATTCGGGTGTCCCCATTTTCTGCTGTCACCCGGTGGTAGATGTGGAAGGAGTTGTTGTTCTGGCGACGAACCACAACATCAAATCTACGTTTGTCGTGCATAGTCGAGAAGACAACAATGTGCCCATTGGGCAGAACTTTTCCGTCATAGTCATCAATAGTTTGCTGCCAGATAAGGTCGGTTGCTGACTGGTCCACATCAATCGCTGCGGACGCTTTCTCAAGTTCGTCTACGGTGCTGGGGGTGTCGTCGTCCTCGGTGGGACCATCAAGTGCGGACTGGACGGCATCAGCGATAAGCTTCTCTGCGGTGTTGAGGGCAGTCTCGGCTTCGTCAACCAGGTTGTCGAGTTTATCAATTGCCTCATCAGTGATGTCGTCGTCGACATCCTTACCCTCACCGTGGTTTTCTACATCGGTGGTTGTGGGGTTCAGCGCGTTGTGCATGAGGGCTATCAGGCCATCAATTTGACTTGCGGTCTCACTCCCCTTCGCTTCGGGAAGCTCGGCATCTTCCACGGGGACTTCTACACCTGGGGAGTCAAATTCTTCGACCTCGGCGACAGCGCTAATCTGCACCATTTTACTGACGGTAAACTTTTTGAGTTTGCCCTCGGCGTCACGGGTAAGAATATTTGTGTTGGTTTCGCCGTCGCTAAGCTCCAGCAGTATGGGGGTTACCTCACGCGTAGTGCCTTTGTAAGCAAAAGTAAGAACTTTTTTATTAGTAATAGCGTCGCCTACCTGGGCCTCAATATCGCCGTCCAGGTCAAGAATAACGGGCTCGCTGCTACCGGGAGGTGGGTCGTCCGCCTCTACCACAAGCTCCGGTTCCGGGCCCTCTTCCGCTTCCTGCGACTCACGCAGGTCTTGGACCGCACCCATGTCAAATAGCCCATTGAGGTTTACGGTATCCATGCTTGCGTCAAAAGCTTCTTCGGCGGTGTCGTAGCTACCGATGTCCATAATGTCCTGGTCCATGCCATCGGGGTCATCACCCATGATCTCAGAGAGAACCCACTTGCCATTTGCCCCCAGGGAAATCAGACCGCTTACGGGGACAGTCGAAGTGGCGTCTAGCTGATACGTGTTCTCCCCGGTCTTGTCCCAGGCCCAGCCAGCGGCTAGTTCGTCGGGGGTCAGTCCGGCGGTTTCCGAGGGTGCCTCGTCGGGAATTTCCGCTACGGGCTCGGACTCCGTATCGAGCTCATTCATAATCCACTTACGGCGTAGGATGAGTATGTCTAAGATTTCTTCGCCACGGTCGGGGTCCTCAAGGAAAATCTCATCGACAATTTCTTTGATTCTCTCCTCTGACAAGTCGGCAACCACTTTTGCCGATTCATTCAGTTCAGCGTCGTTCATCCCTTTGAAGACGTCGGCGGACTGCTGATTCATCTTGGGATTCCGAAGACTCTCGATAAGGAGCACGTCATCGGGCATGTCTTTGTTCTTGCCCTGGGCCCGGTAGAACAGTGACCCACCCGGGTCGATGCGATAAACTTTTTCGTCTTTGACAAGCATGTTGTCGTACTCAAGCCCGACAGCGTCCCAGTTGTTCAGCCACGCGTCAGGGACAAAGCCCTTTAGCGCAGTGGCAAGAACCTCAGGGTTGTCCATAAATTCATTGAGTTCGCCATCTACGCCGTCAAGGATGGGGGAGACAAGGATGGTCTTCTCGTTGTCGTCGAGACCGAGGTACACACGGCCAACGGGGATGCCCATAGCTTCGTAGAGTGCGGAAGCGAGGACCTCGTTACGGGCGTGGTCGTCGGACTTGGGGAACTTCACATAGAACTGTTTCCCGTTTTCGTCTTCGTACAACCCACCGGGGTTGGAGCCAGCCTGCTCGCCGACTTTTGTCCAGCCCTTAGTCTTGTAAATTTTTTCGGAGCTGGGGGCGCTTGTGGGGACTTCTGCTACGGGTTCCTCCTCCACACCCTCTTCCTCAATCATCTCTTCTGCTTCTTCAGGTGTTGGCTCGTTGTTCTCGTAAGCTTCGCGCAAAATCTCGTTGGTGTCTATGCCCTGCAACTGAAGAGCCTCACGCAAGAACTCCGCGGGGACATCGTACGAAGCTTCTTCCCCGTTAGAGTCCAGGTAGGTTACCTGTGCATATCCGGGGCGACCGCCGACGCCGTCGACAGCGTCACGCAGAAGTTGTTCTAAAGTTTCAGTCGCCATGTCCATGGCCAAATCAGCGGGGCTGTTGGATGTCCCAGGCTCGGGGGTCTCAGATACGACTTCGCCCGGAGGGGTGTGCCCGCCGTCGAGGTCATACTTCCCCTCGGGAATGTTTGGGAACTCTTCGTTGTCCGGCAGGAACTTTCGGTAGTCCCCGGTGTCAATAATTTCCTGGAGCTCTTCGTCGGTAAGTGCCTCGAGCAGGGGAGGGAGCTCACCGCTCTCACGGAGGTCAGCCGGAGTCAGCTCAGCGGGGGTTTCCTCTGCTTCCTGAGTCTCCTCTTCTTTGGACTCTTCGGGAATTACTGCTACAGGCTCTTCTTCTTCTGCCTCGGGAATCTCTGCTACAGGCTCTTCGGTATCAGAGGAGTCCTTGCCTTCTATAGCGTCTAGGATTGCGTCAGCGTCAGCGCCCTGTGTCTTTAGCGCTTGATACAGAGCCTCAGCGGGGAGGAACTCATCTCCGTCATCAAAGGGGAGCATGCCCTCACCGGTGCCACCTTGTACAGCCTCAGTCAAGGCGTCAGTGATTTCTTTCTCATCGTAGCGCTGGGCAAGTTCCGAGGGGTCGTCGGTAAAGTCCCCGGACTCGATATCCTTATTGGAACCCTCGGGGAAGAACGGGCCGCGGTCCGTTTCATAGAACCCGCTGGTGTCCTCCTTCTTTGGCTCCACCGGTATCTTCACACTGGGGGCGGTCGTGGATTTTGGTTCTGGCTTTGGCTTTGGCTTTACCGGTACCTTCACACTACGTGCCGTCTCGGGGTCCCTGTCAAGCTCACCCTGGGGAATCATGGCTACAGCGTCTTTACCTTTTGCGAACAGGGGCTCGTCGTCGTCAATAGCTTTCTGAATGCCCACCCAATTCTCGTGAGCAGAGATGGGGACAATCCCGCTCAGCTCTACTCGGGAGAGGATAAACCCAGCGTCGCTCTTCAGGACCTGGTAGTTGCCGGGCTCGTCTTCCCACGCGGAAATGACATCGGCTTCATTGACGCCCTTGGGCATAGTGATGTCGTCTGTGCTCACCGGGTCAAAACCGTAAGGTTGGTCGACAAACACCATGTCGGCTTCGTCAACAATCGTGTCAGACGCAGAAGTCTTGGCGGGTGTCCCGCTCAGGCCGTCTGCGTCGTTTTTCCCGGGGATGAGAGCTTTGACTTCACCAATTTCTAGTGCGTCAGCGTCCGCCTCAAAGAGTCTGCCCTGGGGAGTTTCTAGAATGACAGTGTTGCGCTCGGGGTCGGTCGAGACGATGTTACCCGTTTGGTTGTAGGCTTTCCCGTTCCTGCCAACAAGAAGACGAGCCTTTCCGCCCATGAAGGCGAACTGACCCTTAGAGTTGCGGAGCTGGCGACGCCAGAACCCGTTGTTGGCGCCGTCGTTGAACCCAGCGGCAGCAACTATAGGGATGTATGCCACACCCATAGCCTTGAGACGTGCAGCCGCGTATTCGTGCTCAGGAGTGCCCGCAGAGGCAGTAAACGCCTTGATAACAAGGGAACGTACCTCGGTGTCGACGATTCGGGGGTCGTCTGCGTACCAACGGGCCCGAGCATCTCTGACGCTAGAAAAATCCATCTTGTGCCTACGAGTGGACAGCGGGTGCCCGATAACCAGCAAGTCAAGGTGCACCGAGGCGGGGTTGATAAGCTTGCTTGTTTGAACGAGAGAAATGTGTTCAGAGACAGCTTTGAGTGCGTGTTGCTGGCGTACAGAAAAGGCTTGGTCTTTGGTTTTAGCCAAGGACCGGCTAGCAACCTCTACCGCGGTGCCCTTGTTGACAAGGCGCATCCCGTGCTGTCCCTCGTTGGCCTCGTCCGCAAATTCCCAGGCGGCGGTCTTGATTCGCGCCTCAGCGTCACCGTGGGTGAAAAGTCTATTTGAAACACTCCGCTTACCGAACATTAGGCTTCATCTCTCTTAGTGGGAAGAAGGTCCGCATCCAGACTGTCGTACGTCATGGTCGCCAACATGGAAACTCTTTTGAAGGGGTCGTCACCGTTACGAACGGCACGGAGCCAGCTCGCAGAGAAAGCAAACTCAGCCTCGTAGCCAAGCCCGGAAAATTCGGTAAGGGCCAAGATTTTGTCTTGGGTGCTTGTGTACTCGGACTCGGCTTTTATTTCGACACCCAACTCGGGGAAGGCACTTGCGGTCACGGCTTTCTTTTTAGCAAACTTGGGATGGGTGTCCGGGAGCAAGTCGTTGTCCTGGGTGTACGCAACACGGGGTGGCTTACCAGACGACAGCAACCGAAGGTACGCATCGACACGCTTCATCGCCGAGGAGTCACGGCTTCCGCCAGCACGGATGCTAGTGGAGAAGGCACCGGCACCACGTCGATACACGGTCCTCAACATGTCAGTCGTTGCCCGGCGGGCTTTGGGCGCGTGGCTATTGTGGTAGTCGGCTTTGACAGAAAGGGTGTCCTCGGCCGCACTAGAAAATGTAATCCCCCTGACGCGTGGCGCGGTGTCTTCCTTAAGTACGGGCGCGGGTGCGGGAGCGGGTTTGGGGGGTATAAGGGAGAGTGCGTACTCTTCTGCCTCGAGCATAGAAGTGGAGGTGGCAGGGACACAATTAGGAACCTGCTTGCCACCTTTCTCTTTCATGCCGATTTGAACGTAATTTTCCCAGCAGGGGTCACCGGCAGCAGCTTCGTTGTCGTGCTCAGAGTCTTTCATCAAAGAACCGTCTGGCATGAAGTGGTAACCTGCTGGTGGAATTTCATCTACGAGCTCGCCGGTGTTGGCGGCTTCGTGGGTGGCGTTAGGCAACGGGGGGCTCCTCGAGGGCTTCTTCTTCAGGGGCGGGCTCTTCACCTTCAGCACCGGGAACGGATTCCTTGAGTGCCTGCTGTACCTCATCAGGGAGGGGTGCAATGGAATCTTCCTGTTGCTTGCCTCGGACGGCGTTCATAATGCCGGGGGCGAGGGAAGCCAACATAGCCTCGGTGAGCTCGGGGGTAAAGGCACCTTTGTCTACCAACATACGGATAGTGACTTCGTCCGGGGTAGGTGCGTCGGCATCGGAGAATCCGTGGGCACGTCTCCATGCTGAGTAGGACACAGCGCCTTTGTCAAACCCAGAGTCAGCGTCAGCTGCACGGTCATTCCGAGTGGAGACCGCAGAGGGGTCATACCAAATCGTAATCCGCTTTACGTCCTCGGGGGCGTGGCCGTTCGCTATAAGATAGGGGCGCAAGTAGACAACGGTGAGTGCGTCGACGATAAGCAACATAAGGGGCTCGATGTGCGCCTTGTACAAGCTTTCGTCAATCTGGAGGGCGTTGGAGTACTTCACGTTTGCCATGCCGGATACAACATCTTTGGGGACGTCAAGGCCCTGCATGATGCGCTCGAGGACGCGGTCGGCACGAGTAGCCAACGCGGGGTCAAAGGAACGCTCAAACTTGAACTGCTTGATAGCTGCCCCGAGCTCAGCAGGTCCACGAATAATCAGGGGGACGACAGCACTGGCGGACTCCTCATCACTGATAGGGGTTGTCATAGCATCAATCAGTTGCTCTTCGAACTCGTCCTCTGCTTCTTCAGCTGTGAACCCCTCCCCCACCCCATCTTCAGAATCGTAAGGCTGGTCAGAATCACCTTGAGCAGCCACAGAGAGGCCATCAGGAAGATAAAGCGCCCCAGCGTTAAGACGTGAACGAGCAGTTGCACGGAATGTCCTGTTCAGTAGAAGGAGTTCGGCACACATGTCTAATAGACCGCGCAGGCTCGAGTCGGCTTCGTCAGAGAAGCGGGGGTGCGAACGCCAGATGCGTCCGATAAAAGCTTTGTCCCCTAGTGGGGTTCTATTCCCACCGGTTGCCCCCTGAGCTTGCTCACGGCGTCCAATAACATTGAACCCGCCGCGGGTGTCGGGGATGACCTCATCGACGGAACGAATATCCCAGGACTCGGGCTGTCCTGTTCCGAGGCGGGCAGGCATCTGCACCAGGTAACACTCACCGGCAACAGAAAGATTCAGGGCTGCATCCTTGAGGAGCCCCGGCTGTCCACCATACGCGGAGTTCAGGCGCTCTAGGGCCCGCTCTGCTGCGGAGGATAGGTTCTGGTCAACGGTGGTGGAGTCTTTTACGGGGATAGGAGCTTGTGCGGGGTCGTCAATCGCGCCCGCAAAGATACGGATACGGGAGACAACGGAGGCAACCAGGTTGAAAGCGTATTTGATTTCCCCGATAGCGTCGTAGTATTCCCAAGCTTCGCCTTGCCAAGCGGAGGACGAAGCGGAGCGACGCAACTTGAATTGCTCAAACTCGTTTTTGTCGGTCGCGCTTACCAAAGAAGCGGCAGCGGTCAAAGAGCGGGGAGAGTTGTAGGGAACAACAGTAGGGGAGTTGAAGAAGATTCCAGCGGACGCGGCAGGTTTGCGCGGGAGTCGAATGGCTTGCCCAGAGGTCGTCATCGAGGACTTTGCTTTCGCGGGCCTCGTGCGAACGGCTTTTGCTTTCGGCTGTGGTGCTGGGGGCTCTTCTTTATTGAATATTCCCATTAGGGGTGCTCCTCGTCAGTGTTGCGGAATACAAGTTATTTATGCTCGTATGCGGTCAACAGTCCTGCAATTGCCGACAGCGCGAAAGGCACTGCGACTATAACAACTACTGTACTAATCATAGCTGATATAAATAACAATGATGCCACCCATATTGACAAACACCATTCGCACGTCAATAAGTAGCCAAGCTTGCTGGTCTCGGGTGGGAACCGGCGCCAGAACAGGTTTCGTGGGGTCTCAAAGATGATGTCAGTTGTCATCAGACGTGTGACTCTGAATGTCGCCAACGCAAGGATTATGAGGCTCAGGGCGTCCATCACTCGGTGGGGTCCTTACTTGACATCACAATATTTCCGTAGGGATTCCATGTCCTCAAGCGAGAGCCACAGCCACAGTTCTCATCCTTGGTAAAGGCTAAGATTTTCCCGGACTCAGTCACTGCGTGAGACATCTTGCCCTCGTGGGATTCCTGAATAATCCTCTCGCGGAAAACAAGATTGGGCCCAGTAGGAGAGTCGTTGGCAATCATAATTGTGTCGTTGAGAATCACAATCCGACAGCGGTCAAGAAACCTTGTGCCCTGGGGGGCGTCGCCGTGCATGGTGAGCGAGGTGAAGTCCGCCAGAGATTGCGGGGGTGCTAGGCGGATAATTGCAGGGAACACGTCTACGCGCTTCACGTGGTGAACTCCGAGGGGACGTAGAAAGTGTCCCAACCAAAAGTCTCGCGGGCGATGGGGAGGGGAATAATCATGGGCTCCGTTCGAGTAGAGGTGGGAATGTAGTCGACAACCGACTGCATAGAAGATGCACGGGCTGCAAGCGCCCACTCCTTTTTGGACGTCAAAGACTTTATGGGAAACGCCATGGGGAACTCGGAGTCCTCGGAGGTCATTGTTTCCAGGAAGCGTGCCTGGCTAGACTTCCGGCTGTCGGGGTTGCGCCACACGACGATAGCCAACTCGTCTTCGTTGTAGGAACCGGACGCTGTCTTATAGGTTTTCATTTACTCAACCGCCTTGCCATAGCCCTGTAGGAAACCCCGGCTGCTTCAGCAATCGCAGCCGTCGGAACCCCCATGGCACGGAGTGCAGTTGCCATGGCTGTGAGGTCACGGTTTGCCTGGGCCATAGGGGAGTTGGCGAGAGTGCGGGCTCGGTAACGATTGGCTAGCGTGGCGAGGTTCTTTAGGGTGTCTTTCATAGCCGGGGGAACTCCCGGGGACACGGAACGAACACGGGGGGCACTCTTAGTGGGGACGGAGGTTGTCAGACTGCGGGGAGGAGGCGCGGGGATAGAGCGGTGCTGGATAGTGGAGGGAGCACGCTTCACCCAGAAGTGGACGGTTGTCTTCGGACGCTTTGGGTCGAGACTGTCCCCAAGGATGGAGAGGGACCACCCAGACTCCCAGAGGGCACGAAGGCGAGCCTCAGAGTCAGGGCGCGAAAGGGACTTGATGAACACTACTTCATCTTTAGGCAACAATTTCTTTTCCACTGTCTTATTGTACCGGACAGCACCGGTGTCGTTCAGAGCCGAGGAGTCCAAAGAATCTTGTACGGCAAGGACGATTTAGTGAACCTTTTAGTAAAAATGACTTTGGGCGCTGAGTTAGAAGTGCGTTGTGTGAGGGTAAA
>Ga0208414_1002315_pt1 | contig 12749 bp, 9 predicted proteins | sample AntAceMetag02UKE_FD_184770 | JGI IMG/M metagenome (GOLD analysis project Ga0208414, IMG submission 184770) | Saline lake microbial communities from Ace Lake, Antarctica - Antarctic Ace Lake Metagenome 02UKE (SPAdes) (version 2) | ecosystem: Environmental > Aquatic > Non-marine Saline and Alkaline...
CGATGAAACCGGGGTCGCGCCCAAGGTGCTCTTCATGCCGCGAACTGATCCTCTACCCGAAGAACCTTCGTCCGGTCTCGATCGCTATGTAATGGAAAACGATCTCGGCGAAAACATGATCGCGATCATCGCGCCTGATCGTCGCGGCACGGGATACGGCTTGTCTAAGCACCGCGACAATCCACGTCTCGATTTCACGAGGATCACCGATGAAGCCGATGTGCATTTCGCGCATCTCCGTGGATTCGTAGCCAAAACCTCCGCGACCGAGCCACAGCGCCTGCGCGAGTTGCTCACGATCGCTGCTGGGTGAGATTGGTTGGCCACGGAGACGCGGAGTTCAAACGACGCGCTCAGGGACCAGCGCGACCACGATTACACTAAGGTGGATCGGCACGTCTCTGCGCCGGATCAAACCGCCAGCCAGGGATGGCCGACGTGGGTCGCGCGAATCGTATGGATCATGAGCATAAGCAACATCGCTTCGCGGGTTTGCCGCGGCGAATCCTTGAGACGCAATTTCATCGCCCGGCAACGCTCCATGATATTTTCGAGCAATTGATCCACCGTGTATACCGCCACCCCGGAAGAGGTAGCCACAGTCTGGCAGAGTTCTTTGCGGTGAGATCGCAGAAAAGCGGTGGCGGTGAGCTTCGAGGAGCGCAGCTTATTGATGTCAAAAATACGGCATAAATCCTGATCGTAGTATGCTGGCCACTCCATCTTATAGAAAGCACGCTTGTTATCATAGTGCTCCCTCAAAGTCGTTTTGAGCCGACTCAGTGGTTCGACAAACCGTCGCGATCTCACGGGCGGAACCTTCGCCCCGATCTCCCGCATCAGTTCATCAACGTATTCCAGTTTTTCAATCGCGGGCCAGTCCTCGTAGTGCTTCCTCCAGGGAAATCGGGGTGTCAACCATACCGCAAATGTCTCGGCAAAATCCTCCGCCGGATGCACCTGGGCATACCATCCCCTGAGATGTTGCACATAGAAGCGGCTGGTCGGTCGCGGTCGATAGGAATCGGGATAAGGATCGGTGAATGAACCAAATAGCTCGCGCCAACGCTTGCGCCGGTGCAGGCGATAGGCGTTGTCGATTGCATGCCCCGCTTCGTGGCGCAGAATTCGCATGCATTGCTTGGGCATTTCACCTTCGGCATCCAGCATTTGCATACGTTCCAAAAGCGTGAGTCGCGGATGGATCAAATAAAACGGCACGGCGACTCCCGGCACCCCGTCCGGGGTAAACCACTCTTCCCCCACCCAGTAGTGCGGACGAAATCGAAGATTTTTCGACGCAAGTTCATCATTCAACCTCAGCGTGTATGCCATCATCGGCGAGCCTTCGATACGCAGGTCAAGATCGCTCAATCGCAGATCGAGCAAACGTTTCTCGGACATCAATTTCCAATGACGGGCCATGAATGAAAGCCTCACGCTGTTCAGGCCATTCTACGGCGTCGAGTCGCGAATCACCGCCATCGGATCAAATTCACGTCCAGCCCAAACGAACATGGGCAAAATCACCGTGCGGGGTCTTTTGTGGCTCCTTTTCCCCGCGAGCCTAAACCGCCACCAGGCGCTCTAAATACAACGACCGCCGTCTACATTGAGGCTGACGCCGGTAATAAATTCGGAAGCGGGATCGGCGAGGAAGACGGCGGCGTTGGCGACATCCTTAGCTTCGCAGAGTCGCCCGAGTGGAATCGTGGAGAGGAATTTCTGACGATTCTCGGGGGTATCTTCGCTTCCCATGAAAGTCGTGAGTAGGGGTGTATCGGCAATCGCGGGGTTGATTGAATTGGCGCGAATCTTATCCGGCGCGAGCTCCACCGCGAGTGACTTGGTGAGCAGCGTAACCGCACCTTTCGAACCGTTATACCACGACAAGCCCGGACGCGGTCGCACCGCTGCAGTAGAACCGATATTGATAAAGCAGCCACTGCCCTGCTGGCGGAACACCGGCACGCAATGTTGAGCGGAGAGGTAAATGCTTTTCACATTCACGGCATAGAGACGGTCGAAAAACGCTTCATCCACTTCGAGCATGGGGCGGTTATCATGGCTCATTCCGGCGTTGTTCACCATGATATCGATTCGACCGAATCGTTTCACCGCCGCAGAGACCAGCGCACCCATCGCCGCGGAATCCGCCACATCGACCTGACAGGCGATCGCTTCGTGACCTGCGCCGACTATCGCAGATGCGACCTCTTCAGCTTTCTCCAAATTCAAATCGGCAACGACGAGCTTCGCACCAAGATCAGCATACTGTCGGCTAATCGCTTCACCAAACCCGGAGGCTCCACCAGTCACAATCGCCACGAGTCCTTCTAATCGACGAGGGGTATTCATAAACCGAAGCTTAGTCTCGTGACTGTGATCGTCGAGGCGTGAATAGAGTCCCGCTACTGCTAGTCCAGAGGCCGGCCTTTTTGTTTCGCCGCGAATCCGATGTGCGCCACATTTAGGGAGTCTTTCATCACCCTTCTCCTTTTATGAAACTACGCATGAATCCCCTAAAGAAACTGCTGTTGGCGGTGGCCCTAGTCGGAGCGTGTCTCCCGCTCACGCACGCCGAATCCGATTTCAATGGTCGTTGGTTATTCGACCCCGAAATGAGCACCGCTCTCGATCCGTGGAGCACGATGGCGATCGCCATCGATGTCCAAGGCGATGAGGTTTCGATCACCCGTAAGTTTGGCGGCGATAAGCGCAATGCCAGCGAATCGATGATGCTCGATATGAGTCTGCCATCGCAGGTCGTCGAAGTTGAAGGCTGGTGGGACAATCGCCACATCGGCGCTTATATCGGGGGTGATAAGAAGCAGACCGTTGCGGCCAAGTGGCTCGATGAGGGGCGCACGTTGCAGCTCAACATCGATATGATCCTCGAGACCGCGCAGGGCGAATCGCCAGTGCGCGTGTTGCGCGAGATGAGATTGTCACGCGACGGGCAAACGCTCCGCGTGTTGCAGCTCCGTTCGAGCCGGAATCTCCCGATCGTCCGCGTCTTCCGTAAACAGTAACTTTGAAAGGAATCTATTTGATGAACATACGATCCACTTTTCTTCGACTGATCACCACGGCGCTTACCTTAGCCGTCGCGCTCACCGCGATCCCCCGCAGCGATGCTGAACAACCTCACGCCTACGTCATGCAGATGACGGATAACTGGCTGATCGAGGGCGACCTGCCGGAACAGGCGATGCTCATGAGCTTGCAGGGACTGGCCAATCGTAACGGGCCAACGCTCTATCTCGAATACGGCCCCAAATGGCCTTGGCAGATTACCAAGCCATTGCGCGGGTTTTATGAAGACACGCATGGCTACCAATTCACCAAACTGGAGACCGCTCAGGCCGCTCTCGACGCCCTCGCCTCATCGGCCAAGGGCTACGTGGTGTGGGACAAGGAAGTGCGCACCTCGCTGATCGTGGCGTTTACCGTTTCCGGTCTCGAAGACGCGCTCGTGGTGAGCGAAGACTTGATCCCTTTGGCCGAGGCCGCCGGACTAAAGATGCTGGTTGATCTGCGAAACGAATTTCGCGGGATGCCCGATCACGAGATTTATCAGATCGCGATGGATCGCTATTGGGAACGTTGCAGCCGCGATATCGTGATCTGGATGGGTGGGCATCATGGGAGTCGGATGGAGCCGGGCATGGCCGATTGGGGCATCTACCGAAAGGCGTTTTTCACGGACCTCTCTCACAATCCGAAGCACACCGAAGAGCTCGCGCTGACGAATAAGATTTATCGGGAGCAGAATCCGCAGAGCTACGTGATGGGTTGGCACTCCTATAAAAAGGATACCGAGGGCCAGCAAGTCGCGATGACTTCGAGCTACGGTTTGCGCATGGAAGGGCTCAATACGTTGCCCAACATCAGCTTCAACTCTCAGATCGGCTTCTCGGAGGGGTTCGTGTTTAAGAACAATCACAACGTCGAACCCGACGAGGTAGTGATCCCGGAGGACAAGGTTTACATCGCGCTGATCCAGACCGACGGAATCGGCATCGGTGCGTGGACGAAACCCGGTCGCGGCAAGCTCCCCTACTCGTGGGGCATGGCGCTCAGTTGGGTGGATTTCTCGCCTGGCGTGCTCGAGTATTTTTACGCTGGAGCGAAGCCGAATGATTACTTCATCGGCTACTCCTTCCCGAGTTACATCTATCCGAAACCGGTGCCGGATAGCGCCTATCCCATTCTGCAATCCGAGACGCGACGCCTGATGAAAGCCCTCGATCTGCGGGTGATGGACACGATGGATTACTCCGAAGGCAATCGCCACGTGGGCAATACCGACCTCACCAAAAATGTCGTCGATCACATCTACAACGGCTACCCCGATGTGATCGGTTTCACCAATGGTTACGGCTCGGCCCGCACTTACGACAATCGTGATGGTCGTGCGATGATCTCCTACGATTACTACCTCGGCTCGCGTCGTCCGAAAGCTGAAGCCATCGCCGATCTCGAAGAGCTCATGGCGCTGAACACCAAGCGCCCCTACTTCCTGCTCATGCATGTGCGGGAGACTTCGAGTATCGATACCGTCGCCGAGATTCTGGGCGGACTCGAAGAATCCGCTGAAGTCGTGCCACTCGATGTGTTCTTGAAAATGGCCGGTCAGGCGCAGACTTACAAAACCCGCTACAAACAGGACGACGACCCCGTGGTGCGTAACCCGCTCTAAGCGACTACCCAAATCAGCTCACAGTTTCAAAGCGCGTCCTCATCCGGGGCGCGCTTTTTTTGTGAATTGAACACGGAAGTATTAGAAACCACGAAACACACTAAAGACACGAAAACAGACGAAGTTAGGTTCAGAGTCAGACTTTCGTGTCTTTAGTGTAATTCGTGGTTAACCCTCACCCGATCCCGCGTCGAATCCTCGGGTAATACATCACTAACGTGATCGCACGCACAACGACGTAGCCGATGAACGTGAGCCAGAGTCCGGTGTTGCCATAGAGCGGCGTGAGCCACGCGCTCGTGAGGATGAAGAGAATCACGGAGGCGAGCGAGGCGTTGCGCATTTCGGCGGCGTGAGTCGTGCCGATGAAAATGCCATCGAGCTGAAACGCGGCGAACGACAGCGCGACATAGACAACTGCGAAGGGAAGGAAATTAGCCGCGATTGCACGCACCGTCGTGAGATCGGTGAGCGCCGCGATGAAATGGTTTCCGAAACCAAATAAGATTAATGCAAGCCCCAGCGCGGTGGCTGCTGCCAGCACATTCGTGCGGCGCACCGCGAGATCGAATCGAGGAAGATCGCCGCTCCCCTTCGCCGCGCCCACGAGGTTTTCGGCGGACAGGGCAAAGCCATCGAGAAAGAATGCACAGAACGAGATCAGCGCGAGCAGCACATGATTAGCCGCGAGGGTCGTTTCGCCGAGCAGCGCACCTTGTCGCGTGAGCCACGCAAATCCAGCGAGCATCGCGAGCGTGCGAATCATGATATTGCCCTGCGTGAGAAACGTGAGGCGCAGCGACGCAGCGTGGCGCAGTTCCACCCACGGAATAAACGGAGCCTCGTCGCGGTGTTGCCCCCGCAGCACCTTGATCACGAGGAATAGCCCGAAGATCGCCGCGACCCATTCCGCGATCAACGTGCCAAACGCGATCCCGCGCACTCCCCAATCGAGCAAACCCGCGAACAATAGATCGAGCGCGATGTTCAGACCGTTGAGCACAAGTTGCAGCACAAGTAATTGTCGGGTGCGACCCAGCCCGATCAAAGCGCCAGAGATCGCAAACGTGGCGAGCGTGGCGGGCGCAGCCCAGACGCGGATTCCGAAATAGCTGCGCGCGAGCGCATCGACTTCCTCCCCTGCTCCCATCAGCGGAAATGCCATCGCCGCGAGGGGAACTTGCAGCGCGATGATCGCGAGGCCGAAAACAATGCCTGTCACGATGGCACGGAATATCGCGGCACGAGCGCCGAGCGTATTATCGGCTCCGACTGCCTGCGCGACGAAACCAGTCGTGCTCATGCGCAAGAAGCCGAAGGCCCATTGCATGAAGTTGAGCACGAGCGCGCCAATCGCGATTGCCCCGAGCGCAGCGGCCGGTCGCGTGTGCCCGATCACGGCGGTATCCACAAGTCCGAGAAACGGCGTGGCGATATTCGCCACCACGACCGGCCACGCGAGCAGCAGGATGTGCCCGTAAGAGGAAGTGTTATTCGATGTCGAGGCAGTCATGTGACGATCAGTCCCCTACAGAACCGAGCAACCCCAGTGCTCCGCAATGCTTATTCAAGTAGCGGCGACTTACTTCCTCGCCCAAACAAAGCATAATCAAATCCATGCCCTTACAGCCTACTCTTCGACGCCGAACTGAATGCGACGGCCCGCTTGGAGTATTTTCCAAGAACCGAACCAGCGATCCCACCACGTAAACAGGGAGCCATAATTCGAATCGGCCTCTACGCGGCGGATGGAATGATGCACTTTATGCATCATTGGTGTGACGATAAACCAGCGCAGCGTGCGGTCGGCGCGTTCCGATAACGCGATATTCGCGTGATGAAACAGCACGACGAGAAACATGGAAATTTCGTAAACCGCCAGTTCGCCCATCGTCGCGCCGAGTGCGATCAGCACCGGAACGCGTAGGAGTGACGACAACCCGATTTCCACACTATGAAAACGAGACCCCGTCGTGACATCCATCGCCTGATCCGCGTGATGAAACCGGTGAAACCGCCAGAGAATGGGCAAACGATGATTCAGTCTGTGCCACCAGTAAGTCCAGAAATCCAAAAGGATAACCGCGGCAATTAATCGAACCGACGTTGGAAGTTCCCACACATTTAGCAGACCAAATCCAGCCGTCCTCGCCCATTGCGTGGAGGCCTGCCAAAGCCACACAAAGAACAACGCGACCATCACGCTATTCACGATCCCTACCCCTAGATTCCACGCCGCATGCCGACCACGGTTCTTTAGGCCCAACCGATCGTGAGAATATTGGGCCATATACGGCTGCACTGTTTCCCAAACCAGCAGTCCGACTAAAACCACTAATGCCAACAACAGCCGCGGATCAAAATTAGTTCCAAGTAGGTCCATGAAGAATATTAGAATGCTTCCGATCTATTGCAGAGCCGACCATTTACGGTTCAGAAAATCAAACATGACGACGATGGCTTTCAAAAGGGGAACTTCAGGGGTGAAGGAATCGTGAGAGGACGACTGACTGGATCGTGAGAAGCTGAGGCCGCGCGACGTCCGCGACGATAAAAATACGAGAACGCGAACGAGCTCGCGGCCTACACTAGATGGTGAAAACGGTCTTCTTCTGAGAAGATCACACCGATCGGTGGAGCGGCTTGTCCTCTAGACGCTTACTCGCGCGGAGCCTTGAAGCCGGCCCGTTGGGGACAACGCGCACCACCATCACTCCTTCGTTCCTGCCGCACGCGCTTGCCGTCGCACAAGCAACCATGCGCCAACTGCATATACTGCGCCTGCGATATGCGCGCTCGTGGCGACCTTCACGTGCGGATCATCAAAGCGGATCATCCCCCCGCCACTGCCGCCAGACATGATCTCGAAAATAATCTCGGCCACATAAATCACGAGCACGGCTGGCCAAAACCAATCGCGCCAATCGCGTTGCCAGCCTTGGAGGGCGATGATCAGCAACAGGCCGAGGTTGAGTGCACTCAAGCCGGCGTAGCGCTGCATCTGCGAATCAAAAACGTAAATCACCAACGAGATAAACAGCGGCATGAGCACTAGCGAGCTGATCGCGATGCGTGGGTGGCGACGTTCCAACATCCAACCGAGAATCAAAAATAATCCGACATCGACCACGAAGTGCGGCCATCCGAAATGCACCCAGTGTCCTGTCCACAAACGCCAGAACTGACCGATCTCTTCACGTTGATAGATCAGCGGATCGCGCCAGGTGGGATTGAGCTGAATCACCAATGCCAGCCCCGCCAGAATCAAGAAGATCCAAGGGAATTGCCGCCGGCATGCTGCGAGCGAAATCATTCGCTGATCACTTTCGGCTGCGAATCACGCGCAGCCCAAGCAAAGCGCTTATCAAACCCAAGAACCACAGACTCGGAGCACCACCTCCTCCGCCACCGCCTCCACTACTTGGAGCGACTGTCGTAGTCGTGCCGCCACCGCTCGAACCACCGGAACTGGTGCCACCCGTCGATCCCGAAGCCGCTATTGATAGATTCATTGTGGTCACGACACCCGCCGGAGTGATTTTGCGAATCGCGGCATTGCCTGTATCGGCGACGTAAATGTTGCCCGCCGTATCGACCGCGAGATCGCGGGGCTGGTTAAACCAAGCTTCGCTGCCCGTGCCGTCTTTGAGGCCACCCACCGTCGAGAGTCCGGCCAAGGTAGTCACCACGCCTGTTGGCGTAATTTTGCGCACCACAGAGTTACCCGTATCGGCCACATAAATATTCCCCGCACTGTCGGTCGCCAATCCACCTGGTTGATTAAACAGCGCACCGCTGCCCGTGCCATCCTGCCAACCGCTGACTGCCACGACACCAGCTAAAGTCGTGACCGCACCCGCCGAGGTAACTTTGCGGATCAGATTATTAGTCGAATCCGAAATATAGATTCCACCGATTGGATGTGTAGCCACACCCGTGGGATAATTGAATCGCGCGGCGGATCCACTGCCATCAGTCGAACCGGAAGTGCCTGCCTCACCCGCAAGTGTCGTGACGGCATTGGCGGAAGTCATATTGCGGAGAGTATGATTAGTGGCATCCGCAATCGTAAACGTGCCGCTGGAATTCTGAGCGATGCCAATCGGCATCCCGAAGGTCGCCTCAGTGCCAGTGTCATCTTCATTACCACGCAAGGTGGCCGAACCAGCCAAGGTGGTGACCACGCCAGCGCTCGTGACTCGGCGGATCAGCGTATTGGCCGTATCGACCACCGTGAGTAAACCACCAGCTGTCGTCGTGATGCCACTCGGTTGATTAAAGCGTGCATTGCCACCGGTGGCGTCAGTCGTGCCAGCCGCACCACTACTGCCTGCCAACGTGGACACTTGATTGGCCGCCGTGATCTTATGCACGGTGTGCACAGAACTATCGGTGACATAGAGATTACCTGATCCATCGACGGCAAGTGAAACGGGGAACGGAATGAGTGCCGCGTTTACCGTGAGGGTGATCGCACTACCGGTGGCGGTGCCTCCATCGGCGGTGACTACATAACGGAACTGTGCTCCATTCAAGCTACCACCCACATTGCTCACGGTGAGGATCTGTGAAGTCGCACCCGAGTAAGCCGAATTGCTCGGCACATCAGTCCAAGTCGTGCCACCATTCAGGGATAGCTGCCATTGATACGAACCACTCAAGGCGGGGGCGGAGAAGGAAACTTCATGCCCCGACGTCACCGATTGATTTGCCAGCGAATCCGGTAATATTGAGAGCGTGGCCGTGTTACTCTTAGTGGAACCAGAAGCATTCGTAACGACGACATAGTAGCCTCCGGCATCATCAGCAGACACATCATTTAGCTCAAGTGTATCGGTAGTTTTCCCACTGATTGGACTGCCATTTCGGAACCATTGATACCCCGAAGGAGAGCCGCTTGCGACAACGCGGTAAGTCACATTGTTTCCGAGAGTCACGCCCAGACTAGTGGGTTGAGTCGTGATAGTCGGAGCGCTGCTGTTTGCAGTGCCCAAGATGAGATTGAGAGTTAACTGCCCGTAAGAGCCATCCCACCCATCCACCGCAATGTAATAGGTCGTTCCAATCGTTGGAGCAAAAGTCAGCTTACTCGTGCGGATGACACCACTTTCCTCATCATCGTTGGACCCCACCTCGGTGAGATCACCCACCGCGGTGCCGGTATAAACCCCGACAACCGTATCAAAGTTACTCCCGAAAGTCGTCAACGTCACCGGGATGTCACCAGTTGGCGTCCATTTCCACCAAACAGAATGAGTCGGGGTTTCACTGTCATGATCCGGTTCCCCCACTTCAGCCGTGCCCGCGATACTCGCGCCTACTGCCTGCGCAGAACTACCACTGATCGTCAGGGTAGCAGCGTTAGCAAAATTATCATTCGCCGGAACGAATCCCGGTGCCCCATAGAGGCTTCGAGCTCCATTGATATCATCCGTCACTGGAATCTGAATATTGCTCACCGTGCTATTCATGACCGCGGTGACCGCCTGTGCTGGGGTGGCCTGGTTGGGATGATCCAATCCCAAAATGTGCCCCAACTCATGCACTGCGACTCGCTGAATATCTTCCCGGTCGTTACGCAACCCACCGCGATAGGAATCCCAGGTATGCGCGGTGTTGAAAACCACATCCGATTCGGTCCGCACATTTGAAACTCGATACGACAAGGTAATCGCGAGCGTGTTTTCGCCAAAGTCTTCTCCATCCGCCTTACTATCCATCGCGATTTCGTTGATGCCATTGCCAGACACGTAGCCTTCCGTCGCTTCCACCTGTCCTTGAAAATTCACGACGCCCATTTGGTCGTTCCACAACTTCATCGCCGCGAGCAAAGGCGTGGCGTAGCTGGTGCTCCCATCGAGCAACGGAGCCGAAGGAGTCGGAGTTTTGATCTTCATCGGCACCGCGCCGGGGCTCAAAACCACCACATAGATCCCGCTACTGTCCTTGAGCGTATCATAGGCCGAAAGGGAACCGGCCGTGGTGACAACCAGCAGACAAACCAGTAACCGGCAGAGGAATTTGTTAATTTTTCTCACGGAGGGGAATCGATTTACGGGTAGCTCTGATCTCTCTTGAAAACTCATCGGGCGTGAAGGCTCGCGAACGTTTAAGGCGTAATTGTGGCGCATCCATCTCGTCTACCTTGGTCAACGCTTTCGCTACTTCCGCCACGCTCTCCAACGGCACCTTGTCGCCCCGCGAGACATAGCGCCGCTTGGTCTCCGGTTCCTCCTCAATCGGATAGTGGCCATAAGTCATGGCGTAGATGGGACACAACACTCGGCCGTTGCCCTTAATAAATAAAATGCTCTCCGAGCCCACCTTCAATCGCGGCATTCCGCTCACTCGCAATTCCTCGTTTTCGATCCGACCGCCGAGAAATTCCAGCACGATATCCTGCGGCGGATCTCCCGCGATCACTTCCAGCACTTCGATCTCTATCTTTGTAAAAATCCGGCGCCGTTCGCCGCTGATCCGCAATTCCGGTTCCGAGCTGATGACCTTCGCTCTCACGACATAGTCGCTGCGGTTGACCAGTTGATCAAACTCCGGGGCGATAACCGTCGTCGCGGATGACGATGATGCGCACAGCGAAAAGATCAGGCCGGCGGCGATGCCATATCTGCGTAGCGAATGATAAATGGGGTTCATACGATCTGTTCGGTTCTATTGCGAAACTCGATATAGCTCTAAACGGCACTCCATTAGCCGTCAATAGGCAGACCCTACACTCTACCCTAAAGTTCAGACTTTTAACTTATTTTCGCATTTCCCTTACGCTTGCCTTCTCTCGCTCGCGTTATGAAATCCAACCCGATGCCTACTACCCGCCCCAACGTCGTCGTCTTTTTCACTGATCAACAACGTTTCGACACCACCGGTGCCCACGGATCGCAGCTCGGTCTGACACCCAATTTCGACCGCCTCGCCAAAGAAGGCACCCACGTCGTCAACAGCTTCACTTGCCAACCCGTCTGCGGTCCCGCGCGCTCCTGCCTGCAAACCGGTATGCACGCGACCAACACGAACGTGTGGCGAAACGGTTCGCCGATGAATCTCAATCTCCCCACGATCGCGAATCACTTCAACAATGCCGGCTACCACACTGCGTATTACGGTAAATGGCATCTCTCGCCTTATCACATGGGCCCAGTGCCCGAGGAGTATCGCGGCGGCTACCAGTCGTGGCTCGCGTCCAACACCCTCGAGTTCACCTCCGATGCTTTCGAAACCCACCTCTGGGATGAAAACAACCAGGAGCACGTGTTTCCCGGCTACCGCGTCGATGCGCTAACCGACGCCGCGATTCGCCACATCGATCAGCGCAGCAAAGCCGACAACCCGTTCTTCCTCTTCGTCTCTTACATCGAGCCGCATCATCAAAACCATCGCGACGATTACCCCGCGCCCACTGGTTACGAAGAAAACTACGCCGGCGCACCACGTCCTCCCGATTTACAAGCGCTCGTCGGCAGCTCGCCGCAACACTGGCCCGGCTATTGCGGCATGATCAAACGCCTCGACGAAGCCCTCGGTCGCCTGATCGATTCACTCCGCAGTGTGGGCCAACTCGACAACACCGTCATCCTCTTCACCTCCGATCACGGCAACCATTTCAAGACGCGCAACAGCGAGTATAAACGCTCCTGTCACGACGCCTCGATTCGCACCCCTACTGCGATTTCCGGTCCCGGCTTCAACGGCGGCGGCGCGCTCAACCAACTCGTCAGCCTCATCGATATGCCCGCCACGCTGCTCGATGCCGCCGGGATCGACGTGCCCGACGAAATGGAAGGCCGCTCGATTCTGCCTCTCGTGCAGAAAACCTCCACCGAATGGCGCGACGATATGTTTGTGCAGATCAGCGAAGCTCAAACCGGACGCGCGATCCGCACCCATCGTTGGAAATACAGCGTGCGCAGCTTGGAGAAAGGCGATGACGGCCAACCTATTCTCGCGAGCTGTGCCGACAGCTACACCGAAGACTGCCTCTACGATCTCCTCGCCGATCCCTGGGAACTCACCAACCTCATCGGTGGCGATG
>Ga0208414_1002320_pt1 | contig 12732 bp, 16 predicted proteins | sample AntAceMetag02UKE_FD_184770 | JGI IMG/M metagenome (GOLD analysis project Ga0208414, IMG submission 184770) | Saline lake microbial communities from Ace Lake, Antarctica - Antarctic Ace Lake Metagenome 02UKE (SPAdes) (version 2) | ecosystem: Environmental > Aquatic > Non-marine Saline and...
TGGCAAATGTCAAATCGCTATGAAACCATGCTGGATGATCATTTTGAACATGGCTTTGCCGTTGACTGGATGCGCAAGGACTTGGGCATTTGCTTGGCCACAGCTGATGAGAATGGTGCAAGCCTGCCGGTCACTGCTTTGGTTGATCAATTCTACAAAGATGTTCAGAAATTGGGCGGCGGCCGTTGGGACACCTCATCGTTGTTTAAACGCCTGCAAATGGTATAAATAAACACTATTGACCAAGGGCTGGGATACCCGCGCTCTTGGTTGCTCTATATCTATCTACCTTTATACGACACTGGATAAAGCAATATAGAGTGGCAATCCCAAGGTGAGGTTGAACGGGAAGGCAACCCTAACGACAGCGATAGATATATGCCAGATTTGGCTTGTGGCGCGCGAATAAAATATCCATGATTTTGATCAAGGATTGCGCAGTGAGAGGTTGAATATGATCATTTTAATCCCGGAAGATCACTTCAGCATGTATCATACGGCATTGTTTGAGGGGAAGTTTTGGGTGGCATCTGCCTTAGATTATTTGCAAGACAGCCACGCTAAAAGTCTGAAATTTTAAGATTTGTACGAACAAACGTTTTTGACCCTCGGACCAAATACAGATATGTTTCATATGGTGGCGATGCTGGCCTGTAGCGCAGGGGGGCGGGTATTGGATGAATAGGAAGGCACAAGCTTGGCTGCCATTCGGCTTATGGCCGCCACGTGTGCAGTCATAGCGATCCTTCCACAGATCTACGCCATGACAGAGGCCCGCCGCACAAAGCGTGTCTTGATCCGGCACCTCAAAGACTCTGATGCCCGCCGCTCTATTACGTTGATTCAGCCTCATTCCTATGAACCACGCGCTGACAGCACAGCGCTTGCTGAGGTCTTGTTGAGCGCGGCAGCTCATTTTAGGATGCTCTTAACTGGGTAGCAATGCTCTGGATGGTGTTAATGGGCGTCAACAGCCGTGAGATTGCTTAGGCCCTTCGGGTGAAATATATATTGAGCCAGCAACCCACCTGCCGCTATGGACGCCAAGGCCAACAAGGCGGCGATGCTGAGTGTTGGAACACCGGCAAGCCCGGCGCCAACAGTACACCCACCCGCCAAAACTCCGCCCACGCCCATCAGGGACGCGCCCAGAAAATATCGGCGGGTTTGGCCAGGTGTTTCGAAAGTCTGCCAGCTAAACTCACCTTTGCTCACAGCGGCCAATGCCGCGCCGGTCACAACGCCCAAGATCAAGCCAACACCAAAGCCGGCAGGGATTGAGGAGGAGGCTATAGACCAAAACAACAGATCGGCCATGGGAGAGGTGAAGGACAGGGACTGCATCACAATCGAGTCAAATTCATCTTGCAAAATAAAGCCGGTTCCTACCCAAGCGACAGGCACCAGAAGCCCTAAAATCACCGCCAAGACGCCCGAGCGCCAGTTGATGCCGGACTTAAAGGCAAATGCAAATGCTGCCAGAGTCAAGGCGCCAGCCCAAAATTCTGCACCACCTGGCAAATCAGCCAAGGAGGCCGTCTTGCCCAAAGGCACTGTCACTGACCCGAGCCAGACCCGAACCGGCGCAAGCACGCCTTTTAATGTGGCATGTGCAAGGACAGCAAAGACGATAATGACCGTCAAAGAGCGCAGATTGCCGGTGCCGGCCAATACGGTCAGACGTGAGATACAACCGTGGGTGAGCACCATGCCTATGCCGAATATCAAGCCGCCAGTTAGAATAACTAGAATAGGCAATTCTTGTGTAAATAATCTGTGTTCCTCAAACGATATATAGCCGTTTGCAACCAAAACCTGGGTGCCGAGCAGAGCCGCGCCGAGGGCGGTAAACCAGACTCCGCGCGCAACGGGTTTGCTGTCTTGGTCGCCTACAACTGCACTGCGGAAGCAAAACTTGAGGTGCTGGGCAAGCGCGCCGAACATGACACCGATGATGAGGGCAAAGGCAACGGATACCTGCATTGGTGTCACGGTTTCAAAACCAAACTGTTCAAACATATCAATAGCACCTTTTTAGTTTGCTTTTAAGAGAGGCTTTGACATTGAAACTTGGAACGCGCAAATCCTCGGCGCCCGATATTGTTCCGAAAGGCTCTGCTGTGTTGGAATATTGTTCTGGTTTGTTAGGTAGCGCTGGGACCAGCTTTGGCGGTCCGTGAACCAGACAGGATTTTGATCTTAAATTGCAGGTTGTACGATAATTGCAGGTTGTACGATCAACCGATGGGGCTTTTGCGGATCAGCCGATGTTGCGGAAGCCTTGAATGAGCTGACGTAGTCCAATGGCTGTACCCAGCATAATACAGATCAGCGTGACCGGGGCGCTGTAGGCCAATACGGAAAACGCCGATAGACCCTGTCCGATACTACAGCCGAGAGCCAAAACAGAACCAACGCCCATGGCGGCTGCTCCAAAAATTTGGCGGCCCAATTCGCGTGGGTCATCACAGGCTTCCCACCGGAAGTGTCCTTTGACCAAGCTGCCAAGCAATGAGCCAATCAAAACGCCCAAAACGGAACCTGTGGCAAAGCTGACGGAGTTGCCTGAGGCGGTCATCAAATACAACATGCTTTCCCCGATAGGGGCTGAAAACGAATGGGAAACCACTGGTAAGCCCTCAAAACCGTTGCTGGCCACCCATTGCGTGCCAACCCAACCCGAGGTGATGACAAGCCCTACAACAGCCCCCCAAAGTACCGAGGACTTTGAGCGCAACATGGGGGCACTTGAAAGTGAGATGATGATGAAAATCAGCCCAATCGTTGCGCCGATTACCGTGACGGATAGCCCTGAAACCCCAGAGAGTGTAGCCGGAATACTGGGGGTGTTGAGAGCCGGCATTCCCGCGCCAAAGGTCCAGATCCGCAGATAGGCCAAGGGGCCACTGATAGTGATATAGGCCGAGAGCCCCATCACCATGACAATCATAAAGGCCCTTAGATCGCCACCGCCTAGACGGGCTAGCGCGCCGTAGCCACAATTGCCCGCTAAGGCCATGCCATAACCAAACAGTAATCCGCCAAAAATATTGGCCCATGGGTTCCAAGCGACGGAGAGATACAGCGTTGCACTCAGATCAATATACCCCAGAGATGAAAGCCCATAGGTGCTTAAAATTGCCATGCCAATGGCGATGCCCCACATGCGCAGACGCACCGCATTGCTGCCGTAATAGATGTCTTCGAGAGCCCCAAGTGTGCAAAATCGGCCAAGGCGTGCAGCCAGGCCCAACACAATACCGCCAAACATCCCCACAAATGCAACAAGCGAGGTTTCAGGCAGCAAATCCAACATTTTTGATCCTTAGGTTTCTCGACAAAATAGTTCGTAGACCACTTCCATGATCTGCGTTGAGCGATTGTCGCTCAGACTATAATAGATGATTTTACCTTCACGGCGCGGTGTGACCAATCCCTCTAGCCGCAAACGCGACAACTGCTGTGATACAGCCGCTTGACGTGCGGAGAGTAATTCTTCGAGATCTGTGACAGATTTTTCGCCAGAGGCCAGATAACATAGGATCATCAACCGCCCCTCATGGCTAATGGCCTTGAGAAAATTGGCAGCTTTGATGGCATTACCTGCCATTTTATCCATGTCTTCTGGACACATGTTCTTGTCAAAAACGGGTAGGTTCATTTGATTTACGCCATCTGGTTATAGTGCTTCGGACATTTCATCGCACAAACCCGTGTCTAAGGTCAATAAAACTCATATTATTTGACCCAAGGTAGCTTTGCTTCATTAATCATTTGCGCCAGTAATCCCCAAAAGAAATCTTCTCCTGGATAGCCTTCAAGCCGCGCGGCCTCGGCGCCATCCACCATCAGCACGAAGGTTGGAGTAAAATGTAGCCGGCGCGCAAAAGTCAGGCCCTCGGGTGGCGTGGCGCGGATATTCAATCTTTGCAGAGGGGCAGTGCGCCCTTCGGGGGTCTTAGGATAGATTGGGCCAATTTCATCGTTCCAACGCATACACCACATGCAGCCTGCTTCCTCAACCATGATCAGGCGCGTTTCAGCCTGAATCGGGAGAAAAACAAAACATAGAATGAGTGTGAGAGCTTTGAGCCACATTTATAAATTGACCTTTCGTATTCATGAATTGTAATGTGAATTTTTACAATTACAATATAGGGCGCATGCGCATGTTCGATATTTCTATTATTTCTGCATTATTTGCAGGTCTACTGTCTTTTGCTTCGCCCTGTGTACTGCCGATTGTTCCCTTTTATCTGAGCTATTTAGCCGGGGTGGGCATGAACCAAATCAACAGTGACGCGCAGATTGATTCGGCTACGCGGCGGCGGGCCGTTTTGGCGGCCACTATTTTTGCCGCTGGTGTTATCACAATCTTTATGGGGCTGGGGGCTGCGGCCACGACTTTTGGGCAGGTGGTTCGGGAGTATTTCGATATCCTGCGATGGATCGCCGCGGCGGTGATCATCCTTATGGGGCTGCATTTTCTGGGAGCCATCAAGATTGCAGTGCTCTATCGCCAGGTGAGTTTTGACACTGGTAAAATGTCAAAGCTGAGCTTGCTGGGCTCCTATGTGATGGGGCTGGCGTTTGCCTTTGGTTGGACGCCTTGCGTCGGTCCGGTACTGGCCGCCATTCTGTTCACGGCTGCGGGTGCTGAGTCTGCGCTCAACGGGGCATTGCTGCTATTGGCCTATGGGCTGGGAATGACCTTACCCTTCATTGTGGCGGCTTTCTTTATTGCGCCTTTCATGCGGTGGATGGCTAAATTTAGACGCCATCTTGGCATGGTCGAAAAGGTGATGGGCGCGTTTTTGATTTTATTTGGGCTTTTAATTGCGACAAATTCGATGAATTATATCGCGCAATGGATGTTAGAACTGGTGCCTAATTTTAGTAATTTAGGCTGATGAAAGGAAAAATGATGAAACGATTGTTGTTGGCTGTCGCCGCAGTTTTAGTGAGTGGCAGTTTGGCCGTAGCTGAAATGGGGGATGATGGTTTACACAAAGCCCCGTGGATGCGTGATACCTTCAAAGATCTGTCTGAGGATTTGGCGGATGCCAATGCTGAAGGCAAACGACTGATGGTGATTATCGAGCAACGTGGCTGCATTTACTGCAAGAAAATGCATGAGACCGTCTTTCCGGTGCCAAAAGTTGCAGATTACATAGATGAGAATTTTTTTGTGGTGCAGATCAACATGTTTGGTGATGTTGAAGTGACCGATTTTGACGGCACAGCCATGCCTGAGAAGGACATGGTGCGTCGCTGGGGATCTCTATTCACCCCAACAATTCTGTTTTTTCCAGAAGAGGTACCAGGGGATAGCTCTGCCGGACAAGCGGCCGTTGCCACTATGCCAGGGGCATTTGGTATGCACACCACCTTTAACATGTTGAACTGGGTGGTGGAGCATGGCTATGATGGCGAAGAGAGCTTTCAAAAATACCATGCACGCAAATTTGCGGAGCAGAGTTGAGGCTAGTTTTCAATAAATTAAAAATAATAAATTCAATATTGCGAATTTGTTGTTGCTTGATGCGCCGTTTGTCGACTACGGTACACCTAAAGACCAAAGTGTTTGGGAGGACGCATGAAAAACTTTTTTATGATCACCGCAGTATCGGTGTTGAGTGTGACAACTGCTTTTGCGGAAACAGCACCGGGCAGCGTATCGTTTGAGGATGGCTCAGTTATAGCATCCTTGACCGGTGTTGCTGGTGATGCGGCCGCAGGGCGCAACACCTTCAAAAATCGCAAGCAGGGCAATTGTCTTGCATGTCACATGAATGATGACATGCCAAACGAGCAATTCCATGGTGAAGTTGGTCCACCACTTTCGGGCGTGGGTGATCGTTGGGAAGATGCTGAATTGCGCGGTATTGTGACAAACGCCAAGATGATGTTCGAAGGCACAATCATGCCAGCTTTCTACATCGACAGCGGTTACGACCGCCCGTTGAAAAAATTTGATGGCAAATCGATTTTGACGGCTCAGCAAGTTGAAGATGTGGTTGCATATCTTTTGACCCTTAAAGACTAAATATCTGTAGCAGATCAGGGAGACAAAACATGGATTTTACGAGACGAAATATATTGGCCCTCGGTTCAGGCGCATTTGCGGTTGCAACTTTTGCCGGTTTACCTGCCTATGCATCCAAGACAGATGATGCGATTGCGGCCTTTACAGGCGGCGCTGGCGTAACCGACGGGGGCGTTGTTATGACCGCGCCAGAGATTGCCGAAAATGGTAATACGGTCCCAGTGGCTGTTTCTGCTCCCGGTGCAGTGTCAATTATGGTGCTCGCAACTGGCAACCCAACTCCAGCAGTGGCCACGTTCAACTTTGGCCCCTTGGCCGGTGCGCGTTCAGGTTCCACACGGATCCGTTTGGCAAAAACACAAGATGTTATTGCTATTGCTAAAATGGAAGACGGCACCTTCCGTAGAGCTGGTGCTACTGTAAAAGTAACAATCGGCGGCTGCGGCGGCTAAATTAAGCGATAAGGAGAAGTACTGATGGCGAAAGGTGTTAAACCTCGCGTAAAGGTTCCAAAGACGGCTGCTGCTGGTGACGTAATCACGATCAAAACTTTGATCAGCCACAAAATGGAATCTGGTGTGCGTAAAGATGGCGACGGAAATGTAATTCCGCGCTCAATCATCAACCGGTTTGTTGCTGACTTTAACGGCCAAAACGTAATTGATGTCACATTGGAGCCTGCGATTTCAACAAATCCATATTTCCAATTTGATGCGGTGGTTCCAGAGGCCGGTGAGTTTAAATTCACTTGGTACGATGACGACGGATCTGTCTATGAGACCTCGAAAAAGATAAAAATAGCTTAAGCGTTTGGTCTAGGGAGGACTGGAAATGGAATTCAAGACTTTACTAACGAGCGTGGCGATTATCGCTTTCTCAGCTGGGGTTGTGTCTGCCCAGGAAGATGCAATCTTGGCAATTGAGGGCGAAGTTATCTCAACAAGTGCAAAGGCCCCGGCCTTTGCTGACAACCTCGACACGGTATATTCTGGGTGGTTATTTAGAAAAAACGAAACCCGCTCGTTGCAGACAGATGACTTTGACAATCCAGCTTTTGTGTTTGTCGATCAAGGCATCGATTTATTTGAAAAAGTTGATGGCACTGAAGGTAAAGCCTGCGCAAGCTGCCACGAAGATGTTGAAGATTTTGCTGGCCTGCGTCCGACAATGCCAAGGGTTGAAGGTGGCACCTTGGTGACCATGGAAAACCTCGTCAATGAATGCCGAACTGAGCGCATGGGCGCTGAACCTTGGAAGTATTCCGGTGGTCAAATGACTTCTGTGACGGCTTTGATAGGTTTGCAGTCACGTGGTATGTCCGTAAATGTTGCGGTAGACGGTGATGCAGCCCCGTTCTTTGATCGTGGCAAGGATCTCTACTATCAGCGCGTTGGTCAATTGGACATGGCCTGTTCAAACTGCCATGAAGACAACTACGGCACAATGATCCGGGCGGATCACCTGAGCCAAGGTAATATCAATGGCTTTCCAACTTATCGTTTGAAAAATGCAAAATTAAATTCTGCGCATGCGCGGTTTAAAGGCTGCATGAGCAACATTCGCGCCACACCATTTAAAGAGGGTGGCGATGAGTTCAAAGCTCTGGAGCTGTATTTAGCAGCCCGCGGCAATGGCCTTTCAGTTGAGACACCTTCGGTTCGCAACTAGGCGAGCAATAAAAAACCCGCGTCCAACACTGGGCGCGGGTTTTTCCATAGATAAACGAATTCAATATCGTGCATATGTAGCGCGATTGTGAGGAAGCCTAATGATATCTCGTCGTGACTTTTTGCAAACAAGCATGGCTACTGCCGCGCTTTACGGTGGATCTGGTTTTGGAAATTGGGGCCGGCTTGCGGCGCAGCAATCTCTGACACAAAGCAAACTGCTTGAGTTTGATACATTTGGAAATGTGTCGCTGATCCACGTCACGGATATCCACGCGCAATTGAAACCAATTTTTTTCCGTGAACCCGAGATCAACATCGGCGTGGGTGTCAATCGGGGACAGGTGCCCCATGTCACTGGCGCAGATTTCCGAAAACTTTATGGCATAGATGACGGCAGCGCCTCAGCCTATGCATTAAGCCATAATGACTTCTCCGCTTTGGCCAAAGGCTATGGCCGGGTTGGTGGGTTAGACCGCGTGGCAACCGTGGTCAACCATATTCGCTCTGAGCGCCCAGACGCCTTGCTTTTGGATGGCGGCGATACGTGGCACGGGAGCTATACTTGCCATCACACCGCAGGTCAGGACATGGTGAATGTGATGAATACCCTGCGCCCTGATGCCATGACATTCCACTGGGAATTCACCTTGGGCAGCGAACGGGTCAATGAGATCGTCGAAAACCTGCCCTTCGCAGCTCTTGGCCAAAACATCTTTGACAGCGAGTGGGATGAACCCACTGAGATGTTCCCGCCCTATAAGTTTTTTGAGACGGGTGGTGTGAAAGTTGCGGTGATTGGTCAAGCCTTTCCCTATATGCCCATCGCCAATCCGGGATGGATGTTCCCAGAGTATTCCTTCGGTATCCGTGATGAAAACATGCAAGCCATGGTCGATGAAGTGCGCGCGCAGGGGGCCGAATTGGTGGTTTGCCTCAGCCACAATGGCTTTGATGTTGATAAGCAGATGGCGGGCATTGTAACCGGTATTGACGTTATCCTATCCGGCCACACCCATGACGCTTTGCCAGAACCGGTTTTGGTGGGCAAAACCATCATCGTGGCCTCTGGCTCCAATGGTAAATTTGTCAGCCGTGTGGATCTTGACGTGCGCAATGGTCAGATGATGGGCTTTCGCCATAAGTTAATCCCGATTTTCTCTGACGTCATCACGCCTGACGCCGAGGTTAAGAAAGTCATTGATGCGCAGCGTGCGCCATTTGATAAGCAGTTAAACGAGGTGATTGGCCGGACCGCTGATGATCAAACCCTATACCGTCGGGGCAATTTCAATGGCACTTGGGATGATTTGATTTGCAATGCGCTGATTGAAGAGCGCGAGGCGGATATTGCTTTGTCGCCCGGCGTGCGGTGGGGGCCATCGATTTTGCCTGGCCAAGACATCACCCGTGAAGATATCTGGAACGTGACTTCTATGTCTTACGGTGAAGCTTATAAGACTGAAATGACGGGTGAATTCCTGCATGTGGTTTTGGAAGATGTGGCTGACAATCTGTTCAATCCTGATCCTTATTACCAACAGGGTGGGGATATGGTGCGCGTCGGTGGGCTTGGGTACCGCATCGATATCAACAAACCGCAAGGCCAGCGCATCACCGATATGACGCTGCTTAAAACCGGCGACAGAATTGATCCGGCTAGGACCTATAATGTGGCCGGTTGGGCCAGTGTGAATGAAGGAACTGAAGGGCCTAAAATTTGGGATGTGGTCGAGGATCACATTCGCAAACAAGGCACCATCTCTTTGGATCCAAACAACAGTGTTGAGGTTATTGGAGCTTAAAAACGCTCCATATAATTGAAGGAAATTAAATGTCGAAGATTGAAACATCAAAACAATCGCGGCGCGCGTTTTTGAGCGGTGCGGCTGCGGTTGGGGCTGGGGCGATGGCCTCTGGCGAAGCACTGGCCCAGACAGCTGACCCGCTGATCACCCAACCCCAAGAATGGGCGCAGGGCTTTGGCGACGGTGTGGATGCTACATCCTACGGTCTGCCAAGCCAGTATGAGGGCGATATTATCCGTCGAAATGTGGAATGGTTGACTGCTGATCAGATTAGTTCGATTAATTTTACCCCTATTCACGCGTTGGACGGTACCATCACGCCACAAGGCTGTGCTTTCGAGCGGCATCACTCCGGCGCGATTGATCTGTCTAAAAGTGATTACCGTCTGATGATCAATGGTTTGGTGGATACGCCTTTGGTGTTTACCTATGAAGATCTCGAACGGTTCCCACGCGAAAACCATGTGTATTTCTGCGAATGTGCCGCCAATACAGGCATGGAATGGGCTGGCGCGCAGTTGAATGGTGCGCAGTTCACCCATGGCATGATCCATAATATGGAATATACTGGTGTGCCCTTGCGGTTGTTGCTGGAAGAGGCGGGCTATGACACTGCGGGCAAATGGGTCTTTGTTGAAGGGGCGGATGCCTCGTCTAATGGTCGCTCGATTCCAATGGATAAAGCCTTGGACGATGTTTTGGTGGCGTTTAAAGCCAATGGCGAAGCGCTGCGCAAAGAGCACGGCTATCCGGTGCGCTTGGTTGTGCCCGGTTGGGAAGGCAATATGTGGATCAAATGGATCCGTCGTATTGAGGTGACTAATTTTCCAGTGGAATCGCGCGAAGAAACATCGAAATATACTGATACGTTGGAAAATGGTGTTAGCCGCAAATGGACATGGGCGATGGATGCTAAATCTGTTGTGACCTCCCCAAGCCCACAAGCGCCCGTCAAACATGGTAAAGGGCCTTTGGTGATCACCGGGCTGGCTTGGTCTGGCAATGGTGCCATCAAGCGCGTGGATGTTTCCAAAGATGGCGGCAAAACCTGGGAAACTGCCCGTTTGGCAAAACCTGGCGAAAAAATGGCGCTCACCCGCTTCTATCTCGACATTGATTGGGATGGCTCTGAGATGCTGCTGCAATCGAGGGCGATAGATGAGACCGGCTACGTACAGCCAACCAAAACCCAACTGCGTGACCTGCGCGGCCTTAATTCAATATATCATAACAATTGCATTCAAACTTGGTGGGTGCGCGAAAGTGGGGAGGCTGAAAATGTCGAAGTATCTTAAATCTATAACATTAGCCTTCGCAGTTTTTGCCATCACTGGCCCCGCTTTTGCAGAAAAATTTGGCCTTGGCCGTCCAGCTTTGCTTGCCGAGGTTGCCGCTTGGGATTGGGACATCAATGCGTTGGGTGAGGGCCTTCCATCTGGCTCCGGTGACGCGTTGGTTGGCGAAGAGATTTTCGCCGAGAAATGCGCCGCCTGCCACGGTGATTTTGCTGAGGGAATCGATAACTGGCCGAAGTTGGCTGGTGGTGCTGATACGTTGGATCATGAAGATCCTTTGAAAACAGTGGGATCCTATTGGCCGCATCTGACCACAGCCTATGATTACATTAAACGTTCCATGCCTTATGGCAATGCAGGCAGCCTTACTGATGATGAGGTCTATGCGATTGTGGCTTATATTTTGTACTCAAATAATCTGATTGATGATGATTTCTTATTGTCGGACGACAATTTCATGGAATTTGAAATGCCAAATAAAGCTGGCTTTGTGGTGGATGATCGGGCTGAGGCAGAATATGTCATTTGGTCTGGCGCGCCCTGCATGGAATACTGCAAAGATAGTGTTGAGATCACCATGCGCGCCTTGGTGCTGGATGTGACCCCGGATTTAGACGTCGCACCTGAAGCTGTGACACCTGTTTCTGTAGTGGCAGAAGTGCCTGAGCCTGAGGCTGCTGCGATTGATCTCGAACTGGCGGCCGCTGGTGAAAAGGTCTTTAAAAAATGCAAATCTTGCCACCAAGTGGGCGAGCGCGCTAAGAACAAATCAGGCCCTATTCTGAATGGTGTGGTGCACCATGCGGCGGGCTCTGTTGATGGGTTTAAATATTCCAAAGCGATGAAGGCCGTTGCTGAAGGCGGTTTGATCTGGACGGAGTATGAACTCGCAGCCTTTTTAACCAAGCCGAAAGCTTACCTCAAAGGCACTAAAATGTCTTTTACTGGTCTGCGCAACGAAGCTGATCAATTGGCGGTGATCGAATATCTGAAAACCTTCGCGAATTAGAGATGACGCAACACTGCCAAACACCGTCGTGCGATTTGATGTTTGGTTTAGATCAAAGAAACGAGATAAGTTTCGATCTATAGATGTACCAGGGGGCAGCCAATATGAAATTGGCACTCAATCCTTTAACAATAACGGGAGACTATTATGCGATTTATTACAAGAATATCTGCCCTTCTGCTGAGTGCTCTAATGGCCACTGCCACTTTTGCGCAAGATGGCTTGGCCGATCACAAGCTTGCGTTGCAGATCAGCGACAACAACCCGCAAAAAATGAATACAGTTTTGAACGTAGCGGCCAATGTGGTGCGCTATTATGAAAGCCAAGGCGAAACTGTCGAAGTACGCATCGTCGCCTTTAACGCAGGTCTGCACATGCTGCGTGAAGACACTTCACCGGTTCTCAAGCGTTTGAGCAGCTTTGGCGCGTCGATGCCGAATGTCACCTTTGCAGCGTGCTCCAACACCATTGCAGGCATGACTAAGAAAGAGGGTAAGGCCCCCCCAATTGTGTCTTTTGCAGAAAAAGTTCCCGCTGGCGTCGTGGATTTGATGACACTCGATGAGAATGGCTGGACAATTGTTCGCCCATAACTGACAGAAAAGTAGGGAGATAGAAGGATGATACGTAAGACGTTTGCTGGATTTAGCTTGTCCTTCTGTCTTTACTCAATGGTGATGGCCGATGATATGGCGGTGCTACATGCTTATGACGGCGCCTTTGACGATGCGACTTTTAGTGTTGAAAGTGCAATTTTAAATGCGGGTTTGGTGATCGATTATGTCAGCCACACAGGAGAAATGTTGGCCCGGACGGGTGCTGAACTCGGCAGCGAAATCACCATTTTTGACGCAGCCGATGTGTTTTTGTTTTGCTCCGCTGTGGTCTCGCGCAGGGTGATGGAGG
>Ga0208414_1002326_pt1 | contig 12709 bp, 13 predicted proteins | sample AntAceMetag02UKE_FD_184770 | JGI IMG/M metagenome (GOLD analysis project Ga0208414, IMG submission 184770) | Saline lake microbial communities from Ace Lake, Antarctica - Antarctic Ace Lake Metagenome 02UKE (SPAdes) (version 2) | ecosystem: Environmental > Aquatic > Non-marine Saline and...
ATTTAACTTCTTCAAAAGTTAAATAGACTAATCGATCATTTTTGGGACTAGACTCGATATAACAATTTTTACATTCAATATTACAAAGTGTTCCTGTGTTAAACCAAAGTGTTTTTATTTTTTTAGCCTCGATAAAAGCACGTGCGCTTCCATCAGCAGTTATGAATGGGTCCTTAAATTTATTTTCTGTTATGTTAGTCAAAATTATAAATTGATTAGAAAAAATTTACCTATTGTTACTGTCCATTTGAAACTTTATTGTTAAATCTTGAACAATAAAAAATATTATCATAATGATCCTTTTGGTTTAAATGTTAGACCATCTCCATTATTACAATATCGCTTACCAGTTGGTTGCGGACCATCATTGAAGACGTGACCTTGATGTCCTTCACAAACCTCACAATGATACTCAGTTCTTGGCACCAATAATTTAAAATCTAATTTAGTATCAATGACGTTTGGATGATGTTCAAAAAAAGATGGCCAGCCTGTTTTAGAATCATATTTCATTTTACTACTAAACAAAGGTGTGTTGCAACCAGCACAAAGATATTCGCCCTCCCTTTTTTCATCGTTTAACGGACTGGTGAAAGGTTGCTCAGTTTTTTCTAGCCTTAAAATATAATATTGCTCAGCTGTTAAGATTTCTTTCCATTCCTTGTTAGATTTAATGATCTTCTTAATTTCTTTAGCAAAAGCTTCAAAAGGAACAAGGAGTGACAATAGTCCTAAAGTCATTAGTTTTATAAATTTTCTTTTTTTCATTTAATAAAATTATTTATTTAAACAATTGTACGTTGAATTATTGTACCCATTTGATCCACGCAGACAACCATTGTGTGTCCTTTAAGAGGAGTACCAAGTGCTTTTGCTTTTTGCAAATCAAATGCAAAAAGGCAATTGGAATAAAAAGTTAACAGAATTATTAAGAAAAATTTTTTCATTTAGAATCTATTCAGCCTAACAGCTTCTATAAAATTAACGATACTTAGCAGCTGTAATAAATTCATTAAAGGCCTCGCACCAAATAATAATGGTGTTGCAATCGTTCACAGAAACCTGATTAGGAACCTCAACGATAAAATTACTAAAGGTCTTGACCTCTCCTACATATTGAGCAGATTTCTTAATTGATAAGAAATCTTTTTCCGTTTCTACAAATTGATTAGTTAAATAAAGTTTATAATCAGGTCCTGGAGTAATTCTTCCATTTACGGTTATTTTGTTTTTCGTGACGGTAACCATGGCTTCTCCATGATGAAGAAGATCACTTCCTTTAAGGTTTTTTACAAATTCAGTTTGATAGAGAGAATTTTTTTCAATCTTTTGAATTTCTTCTAAGCTAGATGATTTTGGGGCAGTCAAAATAGGTAAAAGATAGATCCCTAAACCCACTCCTATAACCAGAGCTATTCCATGAGAAAACGTTAAAAGAAAAATTATTTTTTTTTTCATGATAAGGAGTTACTTTCCAAAAATACCCAGTTTCACATCATAATCGACCGCTAAGCTATAATCTGGGTCATCATCACTATCAACCATTAGCTGCCCTGTTCTACTCAATAAACGGTGACAATCTTTAGTTAAATGTCTAAGTTTAACTTTTTTACCTATGTTGGAATATCGATCTGCAATATCTTCAATGGCTTTTAATGCGGATTGATCAATGACTTTGGATCCGGCAAAATCTATAATCACCACTTCAGGGTCTTGCTCTGGTTTAAAAATTTCTAAAAAACTATTCGTAGAACTAAAAAATAAAGGTCCTTCAATTTCGTAAACTTTTGCACCACTTTCTCGGATAGAAGGTCGTTCCGTTGCTCTAATTCTTGATGCAGATTTCCATGCGAATACTAAAGCAGATACAATTACACCCACAACTACAGCTAATGCCAAATCTTTATAAACAGTGACTATTGTAACTAACACAATCACTAAAGCATCTGACCTTGGTACTACTGATAATAATTTTATAGAATTCCAAGCAAATGTTCCAATCACCACCATAAACATAACACCCACTAATGCAGCAATGGGTATGAGCTCAATTAAAGAAGAGGTATATAAAATAAATATAAGAAGAAAAAGAGCGGCAGCTACTGCTGCAATACGAGTTCTACCTCCCGACTTCACATTAATCATAGATTGCCCGATCATCGCACAACCACCCATACCTCCAAAAAATCCTGTAACGGTATTTGCTAATCCTTGAGCCAAACATTCTTTACTAGCTCCACCTCTTTTATTAGTAATTTCACTCACCAAGTTTAAAGTTAACAAACTCTCTATTAAGCCAATGGCAGCTAAAATAATGGAATAAGGTAAAATAATTTTTAATGTTTCAAAGTTAAAAGGAACATTAGGAATAGAAAAATCAGGTAGTCCGCCTTTGACACTAGCTAAATCACCCACTCTAGGAATCGGGATGTCAAATCCTATAACTATTCCTGTGACTACAAGAATAGAAACTAAAGTTGCAGGTATTGCTTTGGTAATTTTTGGCAACAACCAAATAACAAGCATCGTTACTAAAACAAATCCAAGAGAATACAAAAGAGGTTCACCAGACATCCAAACGGATTTTCCACTAGCATTAGTTACTTTAAACTGACTAAGTTGAGATAGTCCGATTACAATAGCTAACCCATTGACAAAACCCAGCATCACAGGTTGAGGTACCATTCTTATAAATTTTCCTAATTTAAATATGCCAGCAATTAGTTGGATAATTCCCATCAATACGACGGTCGCAAATAAATATTGTGCCCCATGAAGCATTACTAAAGAAACCATTACTACTGCCAAAGCTCCTGTTGCGCCCGAAATCATTCCAGGACGACCTCCCAACAAAGCGGTAATTAGACCAACAATAAAAGCTGCATACAATCCAGACAATGGAGTAACCCCCGCAACAAAAGCAAATGCTATAGCTTCCGGAACTAAAGCTAGTGCAACTGTTAAGCCTGATAAAATTTCAGTTTTGAATAGAAAAAAAGAAGCTCCCTCTTTAGGGATGTAGTCATTGTCTCCATATCCAATAGATTGAGCGAATGACTTTAGGGTTGTTTTAATCACGAATAATTTTTTTATTTTTTACAAATTAAATATATCTGTTCATGTCAAAGGTATCTTTGAAAAGCAATCAATTAGTTGTATTTGTTATGATCTAATGTTTTTAAAAAATTTATATGTTGAAATAAAAGAGGTGGTAATTCCCCTCTTTAAAATTCTTATTCCTTTTGTTTTTATTGTAAAAATTTTAGAAGAAATTGGAGCCATAGCTTTAATATCATCGATATTTGCTCCCTTAATGAACTTGATAGGCTTGCCTCCTGAACTTGGGATTGTTTGGGTGACTGCTTTTATTGTTAACATTTATGCAGCATTGGTTTTATTTATTAATTTAATTCCTGGATTGGAGGTGTCTGTTGCTCAAATTACTATTTTAACTACCGCTATATTGATTGCTCATAATCTTTTGATAGAATCTGCCATATCTAAATATGCAGGCATATCTTTTACTTATACTTTTGTTTTTAGATTGATTTATGCTTTTCTAGTTTGTTTTATTTTAAACCAAACTTATATTTATTTTAATTTTTTAAATGAATCCTATTCTACTTTTTTTACCATTGAGCCTTTGCGAGAAGGTTTTGTCTATTGGCTACAAGACCAAGCATTAAATTTACTGTATGTATTTGTTATCGTTGTAATAATGGTAACTGTACTCGAACTTCTAAAAGTTTTGGGCGTCGATCGTTTTTTAAAAAAAGCTCTTATTCCCGTATTAAGAATGTTTGGCATAAGCAAAGAGGCAACTAATATTGTTATTGTTGGTATGACTATTGGACTTCAATTTGGTGGGGGAATTTTAATTAAGGAAGTTAAAAGTGGAAAAATAGATAAACAAAGTGTTTTTCTTGCTGTGTCTTTATTAAATGTAATTCATGCAGTAATTGAAGATACGATCCTAATGTTGGCAGTGGGAGGTCATTATTCCGGCGTCATTGTTGCTAGAATATTTTTTGGACTACTTATCTCTCTGGTAATATTTAAAATCTATCAAAAATACGATACTTTTTTTGAAAAGTATATTTTTAGCCCTCACTTAAGGTCCTTGCCCAAAATTAAAGATTGAACTTTTTCTTAAAAGAAATAAAAAACAATTATGGTTAAAGCAGTTAAAATTCAAAAATTTGGTAGTCCTGAAGAACTTCAGTTAGTAGATGTGGAGCTACCTAAGCTAAATGCAAATGAAGTTTTAATAAAAAATTTATCTATCGGTCTTAACTACATTGATGTCTATCACCGAACGGGTTTGTACCCTATTCCATTACCTAGTGGTATTGGCTTGGAAGCATGTGGAATGGTGGAAGAGACTGGATCAGATGTTACATTGTTTAAAGTAGGAGATCGTGTTGCTCACTCTTCTATGCCGATTGGTTCTTATTCAGAAAAACAAATATTTCCTCAAGAAAAATTAGTGTCGGTACCAGAAGGAATTTCTAATGAGATTGCTTCTGTCATTATGTTAAAAGGAATTACTGCCGAATACTTATTGCACCGAGCTTATCCTGCCAAAAAAGGAGATAAAATTTTATTTCATGCGGCAGCTGGTGGTGTGGGGCAAATACTTTGCCAATGGGCAAATGCAATTGGTTGCACGGTAATTGGAACTGTTGGCTCTAAAGAAAAAGAAGCAATTGCGAAGCGGAATGGGTGTCATCATGTAATCAACTACACAGACCACAATTTTGTTGAAGAGGTAGAAAAAATAGTAGGAAAAAATAGAATTGATGTGGTTTATGACGGCGTAGGAGCTTCTACTTTTGAAGGATCGATTGAATGTTTAAAAGTTAGAGGAATGATGGTTGCTTTTGGAAATGCCTCTGGATACGTCAAAATATTAGATATTAAAAAACACATTAATACGAAAGGATTGTTTTTTACTCGACCTTCTATTGCTCACTATACAGCTACTAGAAAAGAATTAGAAGATGCGGCAGCAACAGTGTTTGATGCTATTTTAACTAAAAAATTTAAAGTTGATATTTTCAAAACTTACCCTTTGTCTGAAGTAAAAAAAGCTCACGAAGATCTAGAAGCAAGAAAGCTTAAGGGACCAGCTGTTATACTTCCGTAAGCGTACACTCTCAAAATATAAAAATAAATACTAACTAAACTTTAGCGGTTTACCGTATTTAGTTTCTGCTAATTTTCCATCCCACACAGAAACATTTCCATTCACAATAGTTCCTGATGGAGTAGCAGGTAATTTCCAACCATCGTATGGGGTCCATTTGCAATTACTTGCAATCCAATCATTAGTAATTTCAAACTCTTTTTTCATATTCACTACGGTAAGATCTGCATAAAAACCCTCTTGAATAAAACCTCTTTTTTCTATTCCAAATAATTTGCAAGGAGTCTCAGATAACAAGCTAATCACTTTTGATAGTTCAATTTTTCCCTCAAAGAAATGTTTTAACATCAATAAAAAAATAGTTTGCACACCTGGCATTCCGGATGGGCTAGCTGGATACGTTTGTAATTTTTGCTCTTTAGTATGAGGTGCGTGATCAGAACCGATAACATCTACCGTTCCATCCAATACGCCTTTCCAAATTCCATCCATATGTTCTTTCTCTCTCACTGGAGGATTCATCTGAACAAAGGTTCCTTGCTTCTCATAACAATCTGGGGCAAATAAACTTAAATGATTAGGAGTAGTTTCCGTGCTTACTATGTCTTTATAGTCTCTTAAAAAATCTATTTCGTCTTTTGTAGATATGTGAAGAACGTGAACTCTTTTATTGTGTGTTCTTGCAAATTTAGCAACTTTTTGAGTGGAGGCCATAGCACATTCTACATTTCTCCAAACATAGTGAGACTGAACATCTCCTTCGATAATCTTATTTTTTCTAGCATTCAGCATGTCTTCATCTTCGGAATGCACGGATACAATCTTGGGAGAAGATTTGATAACTTGCTCAATATATTTATCATCCTTAACTAATAAATTTCCTGTGGAAGAACCAATAAACATTTTAACACCACAGCAACCTTCTAGTTTGGTAGTAACATCTAAAGAAGATGAGTTAGCTTCGGTAGCACCAAAGTAAAAAGCATAGTTACAATGCATTCTATCTTTTGCTCTATCTAATTTTTCTTGAAATCGTTCTGGACTATCGGTTGGAGGAGAAGTGTTGGGCATTTCAAACACTGAGGTTACGCCACCAAGAACTGCTGCTGTACTCCCACTTTCTAAAGTTTCTTTGTTAGGATCTCCCGGTTCTCTGAAATGAACTTGAGTATCTATAATCCCAGGAAAAACTGTTAGGCCCTTAGCGTCTAATACACGATCTGCTGGATCGGTTATGTTTCCCGATACTTTTGCGATAATATTATCTTTTATAGCAATATCGGTAAGAATAAGCTTCTTATCTATATAACATTCAGCATTTTTTATAATTAAAGTATATTTATTAGACATTTTTAAACACAAACTAATATACAAAAAAGATTAGAATGAACAGTAATTTTGCAATCCATTTAGAACAAAAGTCAGTCATTTCCATTGGCGGGTCTGAGGTGGTTCCCTTTTTGCAAAATATAATTTCCAACGATATCCAGCTAGTAGATGAAAAAACTTCTATATACTCATGCCTACTAACTCCTCAAGGTAAGTTTTTATACGATTTTATTATAATTAAAAAATCTAACGATCAATATTTACTTCAATGTAATAAATTAATTGTAGATGACTTTATTGCCAAGCTTACTGTCTACAAACTTAGATCTCAAATTCAAATAAGCAAAGTGGATCAAGAGTATGTTTCGCTTTTTTTTAATATGGCCGATGAAATTATTGCTAGTAAATTTAATACCATTCCAGGATTCACAATTCAGAATCAGCACGGTTTTTTCTTTAACGATCCAAGATTAGCTGACCTGGGTGTTCACGGAATTATTCTCAAAAACAAGCTCGATGGCCTGATTAAGGAGCTAAATGTAAATTTATTACCTTTGGATACCTATGTTAAAATTTGTCATAAAGCTGGATTGGTAGATCTGGTTCCAGAATCAGCTCTGTCTAATTTTTTTTCCTTAGAGTTAAACCTCAAAGAATTAAATGGAGTTAGTTTTAAAAAAGGGTGCTTTGTAGGCCAGGAAAATACCGCAAGAATGAATTTGAAAAATAAAATAAGAAAAAGAATTTTTCCTATTCAGATCATTCATGGTTCAGTTGAAATTGGACAGCCTATTAAAGATAATGAAAAGACAATTGGAAAAATAATTTCTTTAGATCCTGCTTGCTTTGGTATTCTAGACGCAGAAGAGGGCAAGCACCTACTTGACCAAACTATTTCCTTAGAACAATCTAGTATTAAAATTTTAAAACCGTACTGGCTAAACTTAAATTAAAACTATCTTATTAAGACTTTTGCTCATCTAAAACTTTCTTAGCCACTCTAAAACATTCCATGGCCTGAGGTACACCACAATAAATTCCGATCACATGCAAAATAGCTCTCAACTGTTCTTCGGTTACGCCATTTTTTATTGCGCCCTTGCAATGAATTTCCCATTCATGCATTTTTCCTAATGCTGCAATCATAGTGAGATTCATCATAGATCTAGTTTTCATATCAATAGACTCATCACCCCAACCAAAACCCCAACACCACTCTGTCATAGCTTTCTGAAATGTGTCATTTAAGTCAGTGGTATTAGCCATGACCGTTTCGACATACTCTTTTCCAAGAACTTTTTTTCTTTTTTCCAATCCTACTTTAAATAGTTTTTCGTCCATGCCATTCCTTTCGTTTAGTTAAAACCATTTCATATTAATATTCTTTACTCTACAATAGCTTTTTAGTTCATCGTAACATTCTTCAACGCCAATACCGCTTAACTTCCAGCCTCCGTAAGGAGCGCCTGCATATCTGCCGGCAGCATTAATCCATACATAACCACATTCAATTTCTTCTGCAGTTTTCATCGCATTGCTTAATGAGTTGGTTACAATTCCTGCAGTTAATCCGTAATCTGTTGAATTGGCTATGCTCATCATCTCCTCATAATTACCCCAACTCATGACCGATATTACAGGACCAAAAATTTCTTGCTTTGCAATGGTCATATTGGGTGTGACCTTTGAAAAAATAGTGGGATTAATAAAAAAACCATCTTTTAAATCTTTTGTCTTTGGTGAATCTCCACCCAATTCTAATTTTGCACCCTCTTTAATTCCTGATTGAATAAAACGATGAACGCTATCAAATTGCTTTTTGGAAACTACCGGTCCTACCACATTGGTATCAATCCATGGCAAGCCTACTGGTATTTTTTTTACTTCAGCAATTAATGTTTCTAAGTATTTATCGTGTAATTTTTTATGGACTAAAATTCTAGAAGGAGAGCTGCAAGATTCGCCCTTGGTGTCAAAACGCATTCCTTTAATAGTTAGATCGACTGCAAAATCAATATCTGCATCATCGAAAACAATAAGAGGATTTTTACCACCCAATTCTAGTGATATATTTTTTAACAAAGGAGCTGCATCTTTGGCTATAGCAATTCCTGTTTGAACTGATGAAATTACTGCTATTCGTTTGACTAAAGGATGTTTAACTAAAAAAGATCCTGCATCCGCACCTCCGGTTACTACATTAATTAGTCCATTTGGAAACAAGCCATCCAATAGTTCACAAAATTTTAAAGATGAAATAGGTGCTTGTTCTGAGTTTTTAATAATGACGGCATTTCCCATTAAGATAGGAGCAGCCAATTTTTCAGCACACCATCTAAAAGGGCGATTAAAAGAATTGATTTTCAAAACTACCCCATACAGTTGTTGTCTCGAAAAATTTAAATGTTTTGGCTCCATGGAGAAAGTCTCCCCTTTTACTTCACGGACTAGTCCTGCAAAGTATTTCATATTAGCGACTGCCTGCAAAACATCTTTCCTGGCAAATGTAATTGCATTACCTGCATTGTAGGTGTCCATTAAGGCAAATTCTTCTACCCTCTCTTCAATTCTCGAACATAATTTCAAAATTAGATCTGCTCTTTTTACAATGCTTACTTTGGCCCATTCTTTTTGGGCTTTCGATGCAGACTGGACAGCAAGCTCCAATTCTTCCGGAGAGGAAATGGGTATCTTTGCTAATACAGAATTATTAGACGGATTGAAGACTTCATATGTCTTGGATTCATTGAACCATGTTCCGTTTACATACGTTCCTTTAACCTTGAACAAATTCTGATCCATGATTAAATTTACACTCAATGTTAAAAAAAATCTAATCTATAAATTAAGTTCATGATAGAATAAGATTCGTATATGAACATAGATTACACAGTTACCGCACTGATGTTTCCAGCAATACCTTTGTTAATGACAGTTTATAATAATAGATTTCATAGCTTAAGTGTCTTAATTAGAAAAATTCATGACGATTATATTTTTGATAAACATGTGCCCGCACACTGGGAAAAGCAACTAGAAAATTTAGAGGGTAGAATAAAGATTGCCAAATACACGATGCTTTTTGCTGCATTAGGATTTTTTTTTAATATGCTGACTGTATTCGCCCTTTATTTAAATAAAATATTTATTGCTAAAATTATTTTTGTATCTTGCTGCACTTCCATGTTGATATCTATAGTCTTTTTTATTGTAGAAGTTCAAATTTCAACAAGGGCTCTTAAACTTCATATGTCAGACATGAAAGACAAAAGATAAAATTATTACTGACGATCCCCTGCCTTTTTGCCCATAACAAATAGTGAGCAATGAGCTATATTAAGATTATGAAACAAGGAAAATATATCAAGACTTTCAAACTGTTGCTTCCTTATTTGTGGCCAAAAAAAAGGAGGGACCTAAAGACAAGAGTTAGCTTTGCAGTTATCGCTTTGGTATTGGCAAAAATAGCCAACGTTACGACTCCTTTAATATTGGGGGCATCCGTAAACTCTCTCACAGAATTGAGTTCAGGTATTAATCTATTTATGCTTGTGCCTGTTGCTTTAATTGTCGGCTACGGTATTGCAAGAATAATTACTTTTGCATTTGTTGAAGTTAGGGATGCTTTGTTTTCAAAGGTTTCTCAACACTCTATTAGGCAAATATCCTTAAACATGTTTAAGCACGTACATAATTTGTCATTACAATTTCATTTGAATAGGCAAACGGGAGCGCTTGCAAAATTTATAGACAGGGGAACCAAAGGAATAGATTTTCTCCTACGATATGTATTATTTAATATTGTTCCTACTTTTTTTGAAATTTTTTTAGTTTCAGGAATTTTATTTTATCTTTATGGACCATGGTATGCGGTCATAACTCTTATAACTGTGGGTTTTTATTCTTACTTAACTTTTCAGATCACGGAATGGAGAAATGAATTTAGAAGAAAAATGAATCAAGCTGACAATGATGTTAGTACAAAAATGATTGATAGCTTGTTGAATTTTGAAACAGTTAAATATTTTAATAATGAAAAATTTGAATTTAATAGGCTTGATAAATCCTTAGAGGAATACGAATTAGCTGCTAATCAAACCCGTCATGCTCTATCGTTATTAAATGTAGCCCAAACATTAATCATAACGACTGGAATTACTATCATGCTAGTAATGTCTGCTTACGGCATTAAAAGTGGGGACATCGATGTCGGAGGCTTTGTAGTAATTAATGCTTATATGCTTCAATTATACCAACCTTTAAGTTGGCTAGGTTCAGTCTATAGAGAAATTAGGCAAGCTTTAACTGACATGGAAAACATGTTTAGCTTATTAGAAATATCACCAACAACACAAGATGTTCTTGATACCATGCCACAAAGTGATGTTGCTGAAATTAAATTTGCTAATGTTAGTTTTGATTATGACATTCGAAGAACTATCATCAAAAATATCTCATTTGTAGTTCCCAATGGAAAAAAAGTTGCGATAGTAGGTCCGACAGGAGCTGGAAAATCCACAATCAGCAGATTGCTTTTTAAATTTTATGAACCCAAGGAAGGAGGAATTTATATTAATAATAATAATATAAATAAAATCTCTCAAGAGTCTTTGCGGGAAATAATTGGTGTGGTTCCACAGGATACTGTCTTATTTAACGATACAATCTATTACAATATTGCTTATGGAAGAACTGGAGCTACTAAAGAAGAAGTGGTTAGTGCTGCTAAAAATGCAGATATACATGATTTCATATCAATTTTACCGGATGGCTATGAAACAATTGTAGGAGAACGGGGTTTAAAATTATCTGGTGGAGAAAAACAAAGAGTAGCCATCGCAAGAACTATTCTAAAAAATCCTAAAATATTCTTCTTTGATGAGGCAACCTCCGCTCTAGACACAAGTACTGAAAAAGAAATCCAAAAAAACTTAGAAAATGTCTCTAAAAATAAGACAACTCTCATAATTGCGCATCGACTTTCTACAGCTGCAAATGCTGATAATATAATTGTTCTTGATGAAGGTATTATTATTGAGCAAGGAACGCATGAAAGTCTATTAGCGCAAAAAGGGAAATACTTTGAGATGTGGGGAAAGCAAAAACCTAGCTAAAGGTTTTGTAAAGAAATTTTTTATTTTTAATAGGTTAAATTGCAAAATCAGGTGAAGTTAGTTCATGCAATCTGCTGATTGTTCTCTTGAAAGGAGCAGCTAGCTTAACAGAAGAAGTCATATCATTAATAGAAACTTCGCATGAGACCAAAATAGGTATTTTTTTTTCATACAAAATATCTATTAAAGTAATAAATCTTTGTTGCTCATTCATATTATCATTATTGAAATTGGGAATATTTTCCAAGATAATAAATTTTGATTTTTCCGCAATAGCAATATAATCCTCTGCTCCTAAATTGTTGGAACATAGATCGTTAAAATAAAACTTTGCTGTTCCTTCGTAATATTGCTCAATACAAAAAGATCTACCCTTGACCAATATCTCTGGCGAGGTTAGAGCTTTTCCTTTAGTGATTTCTCTAGTTAGTTGATTGATATTAAATTTAGTCTTTTCATTAATTGGGTGAAAAAAACGTTCTAAAGTTTTGAAACCAGATGTTCTATAATCACTTTTAATGACCAGCTCTTGTTCTATACAAAATTTTTTAATAGTTTTGATAAATGGCACAAATTGCTCTCTTTGCAATCCGTCTTGGTAGAGATTGTCAATTTGAGTATTAGAAGTAAATATAGCTTTGATGTTATGGTTAAAGATAGTTTGAAATAATTTTCCCAGAATCATAGCATCTACAATATTGGTTACTTGAAATTCATCAAAATAAATTAATTCAGTTTTTTGTTTTAAATTCTTAACAAACAATTCTAACAAATTCTCACTTTTAGATTTTTCTTTGTTTTGATGAATAAAATCATGAAGGCTGATCATAAACTCATTAAAGTGCAATCTCTGTTTTGGGATAGTTAAAGAATCGTAAAAAAAATTTAATACCATGGTTTTTCCGACCCCCACGTCACCATACAAATAGAAGCCTAGCTTGCTTTCTTTGGGTGAGAATAGTCTAGAAAAAAAATTATTTTCTTTTTCACTATTTTTATAAAATTTTATTAAAAGTTCAATAATTTCTATCTGTTCGTGATTTTTTTTTAATTTTAAATCAGCGCAATGTATTAAAAAAGATTTTTTTAAGGATGTAATATTCATTTTTTTTAACTATTT
>Ga0208414_1002330_pt1 | contig 12693 bp, 10 predicted proteins | sample AntAceMetag02UKE_FD_184770 | JGI IMG/M metagenome (GOLD analysis project Ga0208414, IMG submission 184770) | Saline lake microbial communities from Ace Lake, Antarctica - Antarctic Ace Lake Metagenome 02UKE (SPAdes) (version 2) | ecosystem: Environmental > Aquatic > Non-marine Saline and...
GGGGAGTCGTAGTCGGCCTTGGAACGGGTGATGAGGTCGGTGACGACGTCGGGATCCACCGGGAAATACATGCTGCCCTCAATGGCGGAGGCATACGGCTGACAGCCGAAAAAAGACGGGCAGCGCATGATGGTGTTTTCGGTGCGCCAGATGAGGCCCCAGGTTTGTTGCTGGATCGGTTGCAGGAGTCCGCCGGGCGAGGAGCCGAGAATAAAATCGGGATCGACGTAAGTGGTCTTGATGATCGGAACGGTGCGCCGATCGCCGACGACGAAGGAATCGGGGCCAGCGTGGCGCATGCGCCAGCGGGTGCGTTTGCGCTCGAGGTTGACGTAAGGCGCGGCGCGGGCCCGGGCAATGCGTTCGAGGATCGGCGGTGGCGTGTAACCGGACAGCGCGATGAGTTTGGCCCCGCGTTCGGGCAGCTCCTCGCGGAGCTGGTGGCGAGTGACTTGGCGCTCGCTGGGTTCGTAGTCACCGAGCCCAAAGAGTAGCCAGCCGAGGGCCGCCGCCGCGGTGCGACCCGGGGCCATGATGTGGCGGGGATAGACCCGGCTGTGAGCGCCGCCGTAGAGGCCATCGAGCGTTTCGACGACGTAGTCATAGAGGATGTAATCGAGCATGCGCTTGGCCCGATCACGGAAGGCTGGCTCGTCAGCCCAGCCGGCCAGCAGGGCGAGTCCGATGGCGTATTCCTCGAGGTAGTTGGGCGAGTCATACTCGCCTTGGCCGTGGCTGGTGGAGACGTTGATCCAGTGGTTAAGGTAGTCGCGGGCCTCCGCCCGATTCTCGGCGGAGGAGCGGCCATTGAACCATTGGTCGGGACCGGCCTCGGGGGTGGCTTGGGCGGCGAGGTAGAGACTGGCGTAGGAGAGCACCCAATGGTTTTCGGTGTCACCTCGGCTGGGCCAGTAGGTGCGCCAGAGCTCGGCAATACGGGCGCGACTGGGGGCGTCGAGGGTGTCGCGGCCGGCCATCATCACGCTCACGGTCGGGTAGACCCAGAACATGTCACCGGAGGGCGGGCCACCGTCGAGCTTGGCCAAGCGGGCGTGGGCGGCGGGGAGGTTTTCGCCTCGGCCGAGGCAGGCGGCGATGTCGAATTTACTACCCTGAGTGGGATCGCCCGGCACGACACCCGCCACCGCTTCGCCCAAGATGAATTCGCGGCGTTCGTGGAAACGGTGCGAGATCGCAGCGGCGGAGAGATCGGGATCGGAGGGAGTCTGAGGAGCGACGGACGCAAAAAGTGCCATGGGCAGAAATCTCCGATTCCAGTTCGAAGTTGGCGATGAAAATGCAGCTAAAATATTGGCTATATCACATTATAACACTGTTTTATGAAATTTCACTCCACCCCAGCCTCACAATTTCTGGCACCGAGTAACCCTGATCAGTCAGGCAAGAACGCGACCGCATCGCGGGTAAAAAAATACGAATTACAATTATTTAAACCCGACCCTTTTGAGGCGGCCCGACCCCACCGCTGGCTGGCGGCGGAAGGATCACGAAATCGGAGATCACGGTGTCGCGGCGCTCCATCGCGGCTACGAGGAGAGTGGAAAAGTAGCGGAGACCGGGAAGCGGGAGCGAGCTAGGTTGCGGGACTTGGGCGGCGGCCAAGATGGTGGACAAGATAACGGACAGGAGGAACAAGACCGTCGGCTAGTCTCCCGGAACCTAGCGGATCGTGCCTGCGGCGAACGTTTGCTGAAATGCGGCCCAAGGGACACCGGCATATTCAGGTCCTTGGGACCGAATCGCCCGGCGACTCGCCATCGGCGGGCGGTCGCACTCCGCCTTTCCACTCGACCAAATCAGCGGTTCATCCCCGCTGCTACGGTTTGCGGTGAAAATGTCTCCTCGCTGCGCTCCTCGAGGGTTGGCTTTCGGCCTCGGTCCTTCATCGCCAAATTCCGTCTTGAAACGCTACCGGATCATTCCGGCGGCCACTGTTTCATTACTGAATTCATCGACTAGGATCACCGATCCGGTGATGCGGTTTTTGCGGTAGGAGTCGTAAAAGAGGGGGGCGGAGGTGCGGAGCGTAACTCTGGCGATGTCGTTCAATCCGATCTCGGTGATGCCTTCGACTTTGTGGAGGCTGTTGACATCGACTTTGTATTTGATTTCTCGGACCACGGCGCGGCACTCCCTCGACGTGTGTTTCAGTAAATACTTGCTGCGGGTTTGCAGCGGCTTCTTTTCGGAAAACCAGCAGAGCATGAGATCAATATCCTGGCCAATTTCAGGCTGATTCTGCGGTTTGACCAACATGTCACCTCGGCTTATGTCGATTTCGCGGTCCAAGGTGATCGCCACCGAATGCGGGCTGAAGGCTTCGGCCATTTCACCATCGTGACTGTGGATTGCTTTCACTTTCGCGTTAAAGCCGCTGGGTAAAACCGTGACCTCATCTCCGGGCTTAAACACCCCACTCGCCACCCGACCGGCGAAGCCGCGGAAGTCGTGCCATTCGTCCGAATGGGGACGGATCACATACTGGACCGGAAACCGACAATCGACGTGATTCACGTCGGTGCCGATGTAAACCGTTTCCAAATGATAGAGCAGCGGGGCGCCTTGATACCAAGGCATGTTGTCCGACTTGTTGACCACATTGTCGCCATGCAAAGCACTGATGGGAATGAAGGTGATTTCCGGAATCTCCAAGCGGCTGGCGAAGTCCTTGTAGGAGGTTACGATCTCGTCGAATTTTTCCTGCGACCAATCCACCAGATCCATCTTATTGACCGCTACCGTCACGTGCTTGATCCCCAGCAGATGGGCGATGAAGGAATGGCGGCAGGTCTGCTCGATCACACCCTTGCGAGCGTCGATTAGGATGATCGCGAGGTTGGCGGTCGAGGCACCGGTGACCATGTTGCGGGTGTATTGGATGTGCCCCGGCGTGTCCGCGATGATGAACTTACGGCGCGGCGTGGCGAAGTAACGGTAAGCCACATCAATCGTAATCCCTTGCTCCCGCTCGGCCCGGAGTCCGTCAGTAAGCAGGGCCAAATCGAGATGCACATCACCGCGTTGCTTGGACGTCTTCTCGATGGATTCGAGCTGATCCTCAAAGATCGTTTTGGTGTCATACATGAGCCGCCCAATGAGCGTGCTCTTGCCGTCATCAACGGAACCGGCGGTAGTGAAGCGTAAAAGCTCCATGGAGCTGTAATCGGAATCGGTCATCTTGTCGTATTAAGGGGGGAAGATGGGAAAGGAGGAAGGTGGCCCGTAGCGGAGCAACGGGTCCCGCGACTGCGGGATGTGAGCGGGGGAAGGGGTGAAAGTACGCTTCGCGCAAAGTCGGAAGGTCGGGAGGTGCGCTTCGAGTGGAGTGGTAAAATCATTTCAAGCGGCGGATAAAAGCGGCGATGCGCTTGGACAATATCGCAGCATGCTCTCGTTCCTCGAGCGCTTATTCGCCGGGAGATAGTCGAACTTTTCGGCCCGATAAAGCACGCTACGAACTTCCGCGCATGATCGTTTAGAAATGCGAAGAAACCGAGCAAAATTCGGAGCGGTTCCAGCATCGTAACCTTCAGCGATAGTGTTCGAAATCGAGATGGCAGACCCTTGGATTTGCCCAACGAAACAATGATTACCCCGGGAGGCCGTATTGACCCCAAATAACTGGTAAATTCGGACGGCGAGATCTTGGGCCTGTTGCCAGATCTCGAGATCTTTAAATTTTTCTGCGAAAACCATTAAACTTTAGTCCTTTGTGCGGAGCACCCGGCGATACTTTTAACCGCGGCGCCGCCGTTCCTAGAAATAGCCGGCCTTCTTACGGTCTTCCATCGCGGTTTCACTGCGTTTGTCGTCGGCTCGGGTGCCGCGTTCAGTTTGGCGGGCAGCGGCGACTTCGGCAATGACATCGTCGAGCGAAGCGGCCGACGACTCCACGGCACCGGTGCAGGTGGCGTCTCCGACGGTGCGGAAGCGCACGTGGCGTTTTTCGATCTTCTCCCCCGCTTGAGGCGAGATGAAATCCGTCACCGCCAGCAGGGTGCCGTTGCGATCAATGATGTCGCGTTCGTGAGTGAAATATAACCCCGGCAGCTCAATCTTCTCCTGTTTGATATACTGCCAGACATCCATTTCGGTCCAATTCGAGAGCGGGAATACCCGGAAGTGTTCCCCCTGCCCTTTGCGGCCGTTGAACAGATTCCAGAGTTCGGGACGTTGATTTTTGGGATCCCATTGCCCGAATTCATCCCGGTGGGAAAAGAAGCGTTCCTTGGCTCGAGCTTTCTCTTCATCCCGCCGCGCGCCACCAATGGCGGCGTCGAATCCGTGCTCCTCGATGGCATCGAGTAAGGCCACGGTCTGCAGGCCGTTGCGGGAGGCGTTGGCACCGGTTTCCTCCTGCACCCGACCATCATCAATCGATTTCTGCACGCTGGCGATTTCGAGCCGAGCGCCAATCTCAACTACGAACTTGTCCCGGTAAATAATCGTCTCAGGGAAGTTATGCCCCGTATCGATGTGCATCAGCGGGAAAGGCATCCGGCCGGGCCAAAAGGCCTTCTTGGCCAAATGCGCTGCCACGATGGAATCCTTTCCGCCGGAGAATAATAGTACCGGCTTTTGGAACTGAGCGGCTGTTTCCCGCAGGATGTAGATAGCCTCGCTCTCGAGGTGCTGGAGGTGATTTACGGTGTAGGAAGCCATCGATTTTAGGAAAAGCTGAATAACTGAACTGCTGAAAATTTTGTGAGTTTACGCAAAGGGTGGAGACGAATGCCACCGCGAATGAAGCATTGACTGGGGTCAAGAATCTTTTGTTTAGTAAGTTGCCTTACTTAGTAAAGAACCCAGCCGTCGAGGTGCTAATCGCTCGTGACCAACAACGCTTTCGCCTTCGCCACGCTAGCAGCTAAGTCGAGGGCTTCGGTATCGATGATGACGTCAGCCGAGTCCACCGATGGTTCCTCGAAACCCGAGTCCTTGCCCGTGAATTGCGGCACTTTGCCCTCGGCCACCTTCGCGTAGAGCCCCTTGGGGTCACGCTGCTGACAGGCGGCAAAAGAGGCCTTGGTGTAGATCAGGGTCAGGTCGTCCTCGCCGACGATCTCGCGCGCCGATTTTCGCAGTTCCACCGTTGGGGTAATGAAACTGGCCAGCACCACGAAACCTGCTGCCGCGAACAATTTGGCGACTTCGGCTACCCGCCGGATGTTCTCGGTGCGATCTTCGTCGGAGAACCCCAAGTTCCCGTTGAGTCCGCCCCGGATGTTATCGCCATCGAGGACCTTGGTGAGTCGACCCGCCGCGTGAAGTTCGCGATCAAGGGCTTGGGCGATCGTCGATTTCCCGGAACCGCTCAGTCCGTAAAACCAGAGCACCTGGCCCCGCTGGCCGAGTCGGGTTTCCTTTTCGGCGCGGGAGACGAGTTTATCGTGGGTGGGGTAGAGATCGGACATTTTGTTGAAAAATCTAAGAAGCGGAAAAGCTGTTCCCGGGGAATACTAGCCGAAGAGTGATTGCAGCAGACGATGATCACCGATGGTGAGAATCGAGCCGTTGCGATAGTCGGGTTTAGCGTAGGCCAGTTTGGCGTGTTCCGGATGAGTTAGGATCTGCCCACCCGCCGCGTTCACGATCGCATGAGCGGCTGCCGTGTCCCACTCCATGGTGGGGCCATCGCGCAGGTAAACATCCGCCGCTCCTTCCGCGACCAAGCAGAACTTGAGGGAGCTGCCGATGCTCAGGCATTCGGACTCGGGGAACCGCTCGAGGAGTGCTTTCACTTCTGGTCCCGCGTGGTCCCGGCTGGCCACGATTCTCAGTTCTCCGGAAACGGGTTGCGGGGAGATCGACCGACGCTCCCCGCCAGCTTCCTGCTTCCAGGCCCCCGACTCAGGCGAGGCACCGTAACTCAACCCCGAGACCGGCACCTGCACGATGCCAACCGTGGGAACGCCGTTTTCGATCAGGCCAATGTTCACCGTAAAAGAACCCGTCTGTTTGATGAACTCCTTGGTGCCATCCAGCGGATCCACGACGAACCAGCGCGGGGCTTTCAGCAGCGCGTCATCTCGCGCGGTATCCTCCTCCGAAACAACGGGGATTTCGGGAAACGCCTGCGCTAACGCCGCGACGATGTAGCGATGCGAAGCGAGATCAGCTTGCGTGAGCGGCGAGTCATCGGCCTTGGCATCGACCGTCAACGGCTGACCGTAGAACCTAAGAATTTCTCGGCCCGCGGCCTCAGCAATCGTGGTGAGCTTTTCAATCATAAGACCGGTTCATCCGGCCCGAGCGGAAGCTAGAGCTCAATCTCTTTTAACCACGAACGATTCGCCTCATACCACGATACGGTGCGGGCAAATCCCTCCGCCGGGGTGATGCGCGGGGTCCAATCGAGAATGCGTTTGGCTTTGGCGATGTCCGCTTGGGTCAGCTGCATATCACCGGCGTGAAACGGTTCATGGTGCACGACGGCTTTCTTGCCCAGCGCCGATTCGAATCCGGCAATCAGCTGATTAATCGACATCGGGTTATTGCCGCCGCCCAAGTTAATCACTTCGTATCCGACCGGTCGGAGGGCCGCCAATGTGCCGCGAACAATGTCATCAACGTAGGTGAAATCGCGCTGCTGTGAGCCGTCCCCGTAAAGGGTGATCGGCTGGCCCTCGTCGATCCATTTCAAGAACCGCAAGGGGCTCATATCGGGACGGCTGGCCGGACCGTAGACCGTGAAATACCGCAGCACGGAGACGTCAATCCCGTGCAGATGATGGAAAGCCGCCGCCATCGCCTCTGCGCCCAGTTTGGAGGCCGCGTAAGGCGACAAGGGACGGTTGACGTCGTAGTCTTCCCGAAACGGCGGTTCCGCTCCCGCGTAGAGTGAAGACGACGAGGCCAGCACGTATTTTTTTACGCCCGCGCGGCTCATGGCCTGCAACAAATTCACGGCGCCAGAGACATTCGTGGATGCATATATCTCCGGATGCTGAACCGAGTAGCGCACCCCCGCTCGCGCCGCCAGATTGATCACGGCATCGAACTGATAGCGTTCGAACAAGGCCTGCACGGCCGGACCATCGACCACGTCTCGCTGCAGAAAAACGAACGATCCGGCGGTCCATTCTTTGTCACCCGCGAAGGCAGATTGGTGCGCATCGGGCCCGACGGCAGCGCCATCCCCGCCCAGCAGCAGGTCCAATCGATGGTCCTTCAACCTCACGTCGTAATAGTCGTTCAGTTCATCGATCCCGACTACCGTGTGCCCTTGATCGAGCAAGGCCCGCGCGGTGTGGGAACCGATGAATCCGGCGACGCCAGTGAGCAGGTAGGTGGACATGGGCGAGATTGCTAGGAGCTGATTAATGGATTCAAGCGATCAGACTTGTTCGGCCTGAACCATTAACGCGGCCAAGGCAGTGGCCGAGGTTTTGGCGGTCCAACCGAGCTGTTGCTTGGCCTTAGTCGCATCTCCCCGTAGATGTTTGGCATCGACGGGCCGATAAAACTTGGGCGAAACGGCGAGCACCACTTTTCCGTTATCCTGACGGATCCCCTTCTCATCCCCGCCCTCGCCTTCAAACTCGATTGCTACATCGGCGGCAGAAAATGCGGCGCGGGCAAAATCCCGCACCGTAGTGGATACCCCGGTCGCCAACACAAAATCATCGGAGACATCCGTCTGGAGCATCCGCCACATGCCTTCGACATATTCGGCGGCATAGCCCCAGTCCCGCCGGCCATCGAGATTGCCCAGTGCGATGACTTGCGCACTGCCCTGCGCCACGCGCGCCACTCCCATGGTGATTTTGCGCGTGACAAAGTTTTCGCCCCGCCGCGGCGACTCGTGGTTGTAGGCAATACCGTTACTCACGAACAACCCATGCGACTCGCGATAGATCCGACCCAAGTTCACGGCCAACGTCTTGGCCGCGCCGTAAGGATTGGTGGGCTGCAACGGCGTGGCTTCATCCTGCGGCTGTTGTTTCGGGGCGCCAAAAATCTCCGAACTCGCCGCCAGATAGAGGCGGGCGCCGGTCTTCATTTCTTTCATCGCCTCCAGGAGATGGAGCGTCGCCATCCCGTTTTCGAGGCAGGTCACTTCGGGCAGCTCAAAGCTGAGTCCGACGTGGCTTTGCCCCGCCAAGTGATAGACCTCTTGCGGGTCGATTTTGTGCAGCAGGCGATGGAACGAGGTCAGATCGTTCAGCTCGCCGTAGTGCAGCACCAAACGTCCGCTCTGCGCATTTTCATCCGTCCGCAGGTGGTCGATCCGGCTGCGATTGTAGGCACTGGCCCGTCGCACCAAGCCATGCACGGCATAGCCCTTGGCGAGGAGGAGCTCTGCCAGATACGAGCCGTCTTGGCCGGTAATGCCAGTGATGAATGCCTTCTTCATGGATGCGTAGCTTGGCGATAAAGGGCGAACGGATGAAAGGCTTAAAGTCGGGGCGGGAGGACCACGGGGTCGCTGTGCTCCATCGCGGCTACGAGCGGGGGGCTTGAGTAGCTGCGTTTGAACCGGAGGTGAAAAGGCGGCGCGCTAGCTTCTCGATTCGAAATACTGTTTCACGGCCTTAACGCTGCGCGTGTTCAACACGTGCCGCGCCTCCAGCCAGCCTTTGCGCGCCGCGTTCACGCCCGCCGCGACGTGCTCCAATCCGGCAGGGTCGTGGGCATCGGGATTGATCGCACAGAGCAACCCGCGCTCCGCCGCTTTCCGCCACCAGCGCCAATCCAGGTCCAAGCGCCATGGGCTGGCGTTGAGCTCGATGATCGTATGGTTGGCGATCGCCGCATCGATCACCTTCTCCAAATCGACCTTGTAAGCCTCTCGGCGCAGCAGAATGCGCCCGGTCGCGTGCCCCAGCATCGTGACGTGTTCATGCTCAATCGTCCGGATGAGGCGAGCCGTCATCGTCGCTTCATCCTGGGAAAATGCGTTGTGCACCGACGCCACCACGTAGTCCAGCTGAGCCATGATTTCGTCCGAAAAATCCAGTTTCCCATCGGTCAGAATATCAACCTCCGACCCGGCAAAAACGTGAGTTGAAAAGCGTCCCGAGGCATTGAGCTCTTTGATCTGCGCGACCTGCTTCAACAGCCGCTCCTCGTTCAGGCCATTGGCTTGAAAACTTGCCTTGGAATGGTCGGCGATCCCGAGGTAATCCCAGCCTAAATTTTCCGCCGCCGCCGTCATTTCGGCCAACGTCGCTTTGCCATCGCTGGCATCGGTGTGGTTGTGAAACGCGCCTTTCAGGTCGGTGAGCTCGATCAATTTCGGCAGCTTCCCGGCCGCAGCCGCTTCAATTTCACCGCGACCCTCGCGCAGGGCTGGTGGCACCAACACCATGCCCAAATGGGCAAAGATCTCAGCCTCGTCCGTCGCGCTTAGACTCTCCCCGCGCTCGGCCTTTTCCTTGGCTGTGCCCTCACCTTCGGATGGGACCAAGCCCCATTCCGACATACTGTAACCCTGTTCTAACGCGCGTTGACGCATCGCGACGTTGTGGTCCTTCGAGCCCGTGAAGTGGTGCAGCGCGAAGGCAAACTGTTCCAGCGGGACGATGCGCAAATCTGCCTGCAGGCCACTGGCAAACCGCACGCTTGATTTGGTCTCTCCTCGGGCGGTGACTTCCTTCACCTCCGGCAGCTCACAAAACCACGTCATAACCGGTTCGGGTTGCGCGGAAGCCACGATAAAATCGAGATCCCCTACCGTCTCCATCCCGCGACGAGAGCTGCCCGCCGACTCGGCCCGATCGACCGCAGGCAAGCCGCGCAGTCCCTCCACAATCGGGGTCCCGACCTCTTGCGCCAACCACCAGAGATGCCGCTTGCTGTAGGCCTCGCGATTGCGAATTCCTTCCGTGATTTTCGAGGCCGATTTCTCCCCAAATCCTGCCAATCCCGCGATCCGACCATCGGCGGCAGCTGCGGCGAGTTCGCTCATCGTATCGATACCGAGCTTTTCGTGGATCGCTTTGATTTTTTTCGCCCCCAACCCCGGCACTTCGAGCATCTCCACCAATCCCGGGGCGATGGAATCGCGCAATTTTTCAAAGAATTCCAAGCGGCCCGTGGCGTGGAGCTCGCCGATTTTTTGCGCGAGCGCAGCGCCGATCCCTTTGACTGAATCGAGATCATCCGCCGAGACCAACTGATCGATCTCCTCCTGTTCCATCGATTCAAGAATGCGCGCGCCACTGCCGTAGGCCCGAATTTTGAACGGGTTCTCCCCTTTCAATTCCAATAGCGTGCCAATCTCCTCCAGCACCTCCGCGATCTCATTTTTGGTCATCGGCAAAGGGTTAACCACGAATTGCCGGGAATCTACCCGAATCTACTAACAAAGGGCCCGGTGCGTTTTTATTGTGACTTTAAGTGCCTCTTTGGGGCTATAACGACGTATGCCCGCCTTTCGCTACGACCGCACGATTCACTTTGCCGACACCGATGCTGCTGGGGTCGTCTTTTTTGCCCGCTACCTTTCGATTGCTCACGAAGCATACGAGGAGGCCTTAGCGGCAAACGGCTTGCCGTTGGGAGAGTTTTTCAAAGACACCGGGCTGGTGATTCCAATCGCCAAGAGCGAGGCCTCCTATCTGCGCCCGTTGTTGACCGGAGAACGGGTGCGGATCGACGTCGTGCCGACGGCGATCAGCGAACATTCCTTTACGGTCGATTTCACGATCTGGAAAATCGGGCCACCGGAAAAACGCGCCGCCGTGATTCGCACCAAACACGTGTGTATCGACTCCGACTCACGCGCCAAGATCGCCCTGCCTGAGCGATTGGCCCAGTGGGTCAACTGCGGATCAGCCTAGGACACACCGCAGCTCCTAGCTACGAGGATTTCGAGTCGGTGGCAGCGGCGACTTCCCGCAGCCGCCCGCGGTCGATTTTTCCCACGGAATTAACCGGCCAAAGCTCACAGGGAGTCGCTGTCTTCGGCCATTTGTAGCTGGCCAACCGATCTCGGCTTTTGGCTCTGAGTTCGGCGAGATCAATCAAAATTTCGGCAGCGTGCACTAGCACCACCCGTTGACCCCAGCTCTCGTCAGGGACTCCTAGCACCGCGATACGATCATCCCCGATCAGCTCGCGCAGGACTGCCTCAACCTCCGTCGGATTCACCTTTTCGCCGCCCGTATTAATCAGGTGGTCGAGTCGGCCTTTAATCTCGAAGCGCTGCTCCTCTAGCCAAGTCGCCTGATCGCCGGATTCCCAAACCTGCGCCGGACCGATTAGGTCCGGCCAATAACCGCGGAACAACGACGCTCCGGCGACCAACAGCTGATCTGATTTATCGCACGTCATCACCACATGCGGCAGAGGGGCCAAACCGGATGGCTGGCCAGACAAGAACGCGTCAGCAGTTTGCGCTGCGATCATCGCCGCGGTTTCAGTCGATCCGTAACTGGGCACCAGAGGGACTCCAGCCGCTCTAGCCCGCTCCGCTAAGGCATCGTCGAGGGCCGCTCCGCCGATGAGGACTTGGCCAAACTCCTGTAACCAGCCGGTGCCCGCCGAGGTAGTTAGGAGTCGTCGCAACTGGGTGGGCACCAGTGAAATTGTGGCCAACGGCACCGGCGTTTCCGGATAATCGCCGGCGGAGACGCGCCGCCAATCCGCGTCAACATAGGGCCCATCCGTCAGGGCGGAGCGGAGCCAACCCATCAATCCACCAACATGATGGAGCGGTAGAACCCCGACGGAGTTGATCGTGGTTTCGCCGAAAAAAGCCGCATAACCGTGCACCGCAGCCCACAACGATTGATGGTCGTGTCGGGCCAGTTTGATCCGACCCGCCGAACCGCCGGTGGGAATCATCAACCATCCGCTTTCCGCATCCCAGTCGGAGGGTACTTGACGACACAATGCGTCAAATTCCGACCGCTCCTGGCTGCCCCAATCCGGGTTCGCCAAAAACACCGACCCGCTGCCCGCTGCTGCCGCGATGAACTGGTGGCGCCACATCGACGGGTCTCGTTCGCAGATCGTGACCGACGCCTGGCGCTCCGAACGCCCAGCTCCGAGTTTAGCCGCAAAGTCGGCGCGTTTCACCTCGTCTCTCCTACCGCAGCATCGCCCAAAGCGATAGCAGTTTTACGCTTCAGAAACGGCAGAGCAGTCGGACCATCGTGGCTCGCATCGGCAAACAACGGCCACCCGCCTAAACCCGCAGCGCGACTGCTGCCCGCCAGCGCAAAAGCGACGGCGATCACCATCCCGGATCCGATTCGAGTTTCTAGCGCCGATGAAATCACCACATCGGCGGGCGCATCCGTCAGGGCTTGGACCAAGCGAAACGGATCTCCCCAAAGCGCGGGCTTAATGACGTAAACTCCGGGCCACCCCTGGTCCTGCCAGAACCTAAATTCCTGCGGACCTAGAACCGCTTCATCCAAAGCCAGTGTGACCGGATAATCTCCCGCCAAACCCAGCAGCAAGTCCACGTCAGCCGCCGCAACCGGCTGCTCCACAAACTCGATCATGGGACGCTCGGCCGCCACCGCCAACCATCGCTCAGCTACGCGCCGATTCCAGGCTCCGTTCGCATCCAGCCGCAATTTTGCCCCGCTCGGCAACCTGCCCAGGAGTTCGTCTAACATGCCTTGTTCATCGCGAGGATCAGCCACGCCCACTTTCCATTTAAACGTCCGGAACCCCAGCTCGAGTTGAGCCTCGATGCGGGCTAGCGCGCCGCGTCCC
>Ga0208414_1002332_pt1 | contig 12687 bp, 8 predicted proteins | sample AntAceMetag02UKE_FD_184770 | JGI IMG/M metagenome (GOLD analysis project Ga0208414, IMG submission 184770) | Saline lake microbial communities from Ace Lake, Antarctica - Antarctic Ace Lake Metagenome 02UKE (SPAdes) (version 2) | ecosystem: Environmental > Aquatic > Non-marine Saline and Alkaline...
AGCACTCAAAATCCCCGGTGTTTTGGCGGTGCTGACCGCTGAAGACCTCAAGCCATTGAAATTGCACTGGATGCCCACGCTTGCCGGTGACGTCGCCGCCGTGTTGGCCGACGAAAAAGTCCATTTCCAGATGCAAGAAGTGGCTGTTGTTATCGCTGAAAACCGCTATGCGGCAGCAGACGGCAAAGAAGCCGTGCAAGTCGAGTATGAAGAATTGCCTGTGGTGATTGATCCAGTGAAAGCGCTCTTGCCAGATGCGCCCGTGCTGCGCGAAGACTTGGCAGGCAAAACCGAGGGTGCGCACGGACAGCGCAACCACCCCAATGAAATTTTCACTTGGACGGCCGGTGACAAAGAAGCCGCCGACCTCGCCTTCGAATCGGCCCAAGTCACGGTCAAACAAGACATGATGTACCCCCGCGTGCATCCCTGCCCCCTCGAAACCTGCGGTTGCGTGGCCTCCTTTGACCCTGTGCGTGGCGACTTGACCACTTACATCACCAGTCAGGCCCCGCACGTGGTTCGCACGGTCGTCTCTATGCTGTCGGGCATTCCTGAATCCAAAGTGCGCATCATCTCGCCTGACATTGGCGGCGGCTTTGGCAACAAAGTGGGTATCTACCCGGGTTATGTCTGTGCGATTGTGGCTTCAATCGTGCTGGGTCGTCCTGTTAAGTGGGTTGAGGATCGCATCGAGAACCTCTCATCGACCGCGTTTGCACGTGACTATCACATGACGGGTGAACTCGCGGCCACAGCCGACGGCAAGATCCAAGGCTTGCGGGTAGATGTGGTGGCTGACCATGGCGCCTTTGATGCTTGCGCAGACCCCACCAAATTTCCGGCAGGTCTGTTTCACATCGTTTCAGGTTCCTACGACATTGCAGCGGCCCATTGTTCAGTCAAAGGGGTCTACACCAACAAAGCACCGGGTGGCGTGGCTTACCGCTGCTCATTCCGCGTCACCGAAGCGGTTTACTTGATCGAGCGCATGGTTGACGTTTTGGCGCAAAAGATCGGCATGGACAAAGCCGAAATCCGTGAGAAAAACTTTATCCGCAAAGAGCAGTTTCCGTACACGTCAGCCTTTGGTTTTGAATATGACTCGGGCGACTATCACACCGCTTTGAAGAAAGTCTTAGACGCGGTGGACTACAAAGCCCTGCGAGCCGAACAAGCGACCAAGCGCGCCGATCCTGATAGCCCAACCCTCATGGGGATTGGTTTGGTGACCTTCACTGAAATCGTGGGTGCCGGTCCCAGTAAAATCTGCGACATCTTGGGTATCGGCATGTTTGACTCATGCGAGATTCGGGTTGACCCGACCGGCAGCGCCATAGCCCGCATGGGAACCATTTCACAAGGCCAAGGACACCAAACCACCTACGCACAAATCATCGCCACTGAGCTCGGCATCCCGTCTGAGGTGATTCAAGTTGAGGAAGGTGACACCAACACCGCTCCTTATGGCTTGGGCACCTATGGATCCCGCTCGACACCGGTGGCCGGGGCTGCCATTGCGATGGCCTCTAGAAAGATTCACGCCAAGGCCAAGAAGATCGCTGCCTCGCTTTTAGAGGTGGGTGAAGACGATCTTGAATGGGAAATCGACCGCTTCAAAGTCCGCGGCAATGACGATAAATTCAAAACCATGAAAGACATTTCATGGGCGGCTTATCATCAGCCACCTGAAGGCTTGGAGCCTGGGCTTGAAGCTGTCCATTACTACGATCCACCAAACTTTACGTTTCCGTTTGGCATCTATTTGGCCGTGGTGGATATTGACCGCGCCACCGGCGAAACAAAAATTCGCCGCTTCTATGCGCTTGATGATTGTGGCACCCGAATCAACCCCATGATTATCGAAGGCCAGATTCACGGCGGTTTGACCGAAGGGTTTGCTGTTGCCATGGGTCAGTTGCTGTCGTTTGACGCTCAGGGCAATATTCAAGGCAACTCCTTGATGGATTACTTCCTACCCACAGCGGTGGAGACGCCGCACTGGGAGACTGACTACACCGTTACTCCGTCGCCTCATCACCCCATTGGGGCCAAAGGCGTGGCGGAGTCGCCTCACGTTGGCAGTATTCCAACCTTCACCGCCGCCATGGTGGATGCGTTTTCGCATGTCGGCGTCACTCACGTTGATATGCCACACACGGCTTTCCGAACATGGAAAGAGTTGAAAAAGCACAACCTGAATCTGAACTAAAGACCAATAAAAAGGGATCACCCGAATGGAAGTAACGATTGACAAGCAGTACCCCATTCCTGCCAGCGAGCAAGCTTGCTGGCAGGTCTTGTCCAATATCACCGAGCTCGCCACCTGTATGCCTGGTGCAGCCATCACGGAGCAAGTCGACGAGACCCATTACAAAGGCACCGTCAAAGTGAAGGTGGGTCCAGCCACCGCCGCGTTTGCAGGCACTATCGAAGTGTTGGGTGTTGATGAAGCAGCCAAACAGATTCGATTACTGGGTAAAGGCGCTGACAAAGGGGGCTCATCCGCCTCAATGGAACTGACAGCATCACTGGCTGTACAGGACGACAACAGCGTAAACCTAGTGGGCAAAGCAGCTGTGATCGTCAACGGTAAGTTCGCACAGTTTGGGGGCCGCATGATGACCTCCGTCTCGGACATGATCTTGAAACAGTTTGCTGATAATTTTTCGATCAAGGCCCAGGCGGTCGCAAGCGCACAAGCACCTGAAGCGGCCAGCGGTGACGCCTCAGCTGACAAAGGTGCTCAGAGCACTGATGGCACTGATGGCACTGAAAGCAAAGGGCCCAAGGCGAAAGCGGCAAAAGGTGAGGCGCCTAAGATGCAAAGCGAGCTCAACGGGCTGGCTATCGCGTGGATGCTGATCAAAAACTTCTTTGCCCGATTGTTTGCTAAGTAAGTACCAGGCACGCCGTCCCCACTGCGGGACGGCCGCCTTGGTGCCAGAAGGGGCTAGAAAACGATGAATGTCAAAGAAATTGCTGAGCAACTGGCTAAGGCAGGCTACGTTGCTGATGACAGTTTGGCGGAGATGGTGTGGATGGGGCTGACGATCGACCGCCCTATTCTCTTAGAGGGCGAGGCGGGGGTCGGTAAAACGGCCATTGCCCAAGCCAGCGCCACCGCGCTAGGTCGCCCCCTGTTTCGCTTGCAATGCCACGAGAGCTTGGATCTGAACCAAGCCGTATACGAATGGAACTACAGCAGGCAACTGCTGGAAATTCGCCTGCGCGAGGCCGAAGGCGCCGGACAAAGTCGATTGCGTGATGATCTATTCAGTGAGGCGTTCCTACTGCAACGTCCCCTGATGCAGGCCATCACCAGTGCCGAACCTGCCGTGCTGTTGATTGATGAAATCGACCGCGCTGACGAAGCTTTTGAGGCCTATCTGCTCGAGGTCTTAGGTGAGTTTCAAATTTCCGTGCCCGAGTTAGGTACGGTCAAAGCCAAGACCCATCCTTTGGTCATCCTCACCAGTAATGGCACGCGCGACTTGTCCGATGCCTTGCGCCGGCGTTGCTTGTTTCATTATGTCGATTACCCAACCGTCGCACGTGAGCTCAGTATCGTGCAGGCGTTGATTCCGCAAGCCGATGTCGACTTGGTCCAACAAGCGGTGATGTTTATTCACCAGTTACGCAAAGAGGATCTCGATAAGATTCCGGGCGTGGCCGAAACACTGGATTGGATTCGGATTTTGTGTGCCCGTGGCATGAAAACCCTGCCTGATGACCCGGTCGAGCTCGCCAATAGTCTCAGCGCGTTGCTAAAAACACGCAGTGATCAGTGGCAGGTCAATCAAGCCGTCATCACCAAGCTCATGGGCTCTCGCCAACGCGTGGGCGTTGACCCTGGGGTGGTTGCCTCACGTGCGTGAGGATGACAAACCGTGAGTGAAAGCGCTTCAACTCTTACCTTGGCAACACGCCCCTCGCAGCGCATGCGCGATTTTGTGGCTTATCTGCGAAAACACGGGTTCGTCATTGGGCTGGCCGAGTTACATGCCATGATTAGGGTCGCTGTCATGGCAGGCGCAGGACAGCCGAATCAAATACGCAAGTACTGGCGCGCCATTGCTGCGTCCTCACAGAAGCAATGGCGCGTCTTTCCTGATCTGTTTGATGCCTATTGGTTTCCGAACCGCATCAAAGGCACCGTTAAGTCTGCACAAAAGAAGCGACAAGGAAAATCGCTGCCTGAATTGGTGATGGCACTCAAAGGGGATGGGCAAACCGCACCTAGCGAGCAGGCACAGGGCAGCATCGGCTTGTCTAGCGAAGGGGGTGGTGAACAAGACAATCGCCAAGAACAAGCGCAAGGGGGTGCGAGTCGTGTCGATCCGCTCGCCAACAAGCCGTTGGGTGACTGGTTGCCCCACGACAGCGAACAACTAGACAAGCTTATTTACCCTCTGCAGGCGCGCGTTCGACGCAAATTGATTCAGCACTACCGGCGCCGACCTCAGGCAACCAAACTTGATCTACGAGAGTCGATCCGCAAGGCAGCGAGCACGGGCGGTGAATTGATTCGCCTACAAACCAAAACCCGTAAAACCATCATGCCAAAGGTCTTTATTTTGGTGGATGTGAGTCAATCCATGGAGTCACACGCCAATTTCTTTTTGCGGATGGCGCGCGCGTTCTGTCAGATCATGGGTGCGCGGGCTTTTGTGTTCCACACGACGCTGATCGAGGTCACCCCCTTACTCAAACGCAATAGTGGCCGGGTACAAGAGAAAATCAATGCCGTGACATTTGGTTTTGGTGGTGGGACGCGCATCGCCACTAATCTGCAGTCTTTTTTAGGCGCCTGTCAGCGCGGACCCGATGGTCAACGTATTCGGGGGCTGGGCCGCCATGACTTGGTGTTTGTGTTGAGTGACGGGTATGACACCGATCCCTTTGAGCAACTGCCTGAAGCCATCAAAGCCGTGCGGCGCACAGGCGCCGATCTGTTTTGGTTGCACCCGACGGTAGAAATCCCATCGTCCAAAGCCATTGAAGCGAGCCGAGCCGACATCTCCGGCTTCATGGCCCTGAGTCACCTCAACAGCCTAGAAGGTTTGGTGGATTTGACCCTAAAGCGCTCTCGGCCTGATAATCGAGTACAGGATGCCGTTTTAGTAAAAGATAGCCCTACTCTGACGGGTGCCACTGGCACCCGTTGAGATCACAGCCCTAAGGAGTCACACCATGGGATGCATCATGAAACAAGGCAGCGGTTTGTATGCGCGTATGCGCGTCGGTGCCGTTTTGCTAGCAGCAGGTCAAGGCAGTCGAATGGGGAACCAACCCAAGTCGCTATTGCGTCTACAAGGTGTGCCATTGATTAACCGTCACCTCATCACCCTAAGCGGTGCAGGGGTCGATGAGGTTGTGGTGGTGACTGGGTACTACCACGAGCAGGTCGAACCGTTGGTTGAGCAGTTCCCTGTCCAAGTCGCACGCAACCTGAATCCGGGTGCGGGGCAGCCGAGCTCGGTAAGGCTCGGCATAGAGACTTTAGGCGACAAATTTGATGCCGTCATCATGATGCTCTGTGACCAGCCTCTCATCAGTACAACAGACATCACCACGTTGATTGCGGCCTTTAAAAAAAGAGCCTGGGGTGATGTTCTGATCCCACGAGTCAACGGCCAGCGAGGCAATCCCATCATTATGTCGGGCGCCGCTGTGGGGCGAATTTTAGCTGACGGGCAAAACATGTATTGCCGCAAGTACATTGACGAACACCCTGAAGCGGTCACTTATTTAGACAGTGACAATGAGCATTTTGTGACTGATATCGATACGCTAGCGGACATCACGGCGTTTGAGGAAAAAACTGGTTGGTCGTTGCGCCTGCCCTCAGTCTTAGACCCAGCGCCCGCGGTCCCTGGCGCTGCTGATGCTGTAAAGGCTGGGAACGCTGGAAACAACGCCACCGAGCCGGCTTACCTGGCCCTGCGTCGACGACTGGCGGTCTCTTAGATGGCAAGCATTCACTGGCCGGTGCCATTGGACACGCACCAGTGCGATGCGGCGCCCGATATTAACCCCACGCTTGCGCGCGCTTTTCAGGCGATGCGCCTCACGGCCCGCGACGCGGGGCAAGGCGTATTGCAACCAGCCTTTTATGCCAGCCATGACCAGTTGCTTGAACGGGTCCAATTGCCCGAGTTTCAAACCTTGGTGGGGTTTATTGCCAACTCACTGCAAAAAACCGTGATGAACGCTAACGCTGGCGTTTGGCCGGCGGGACGAATGAAGTTACAGCTACAAATCGTTGGCTGTTGGTTTCAAATTCAAAACGGCATGACTTTTCATGACGTGCATACCCACGGCAACTGCTCTTGGTCTGGGGTGTATTACGTTCAGTGCGATGCAGCAGCAAAACGGCAGGCTCATCCGACATTGGGCGACATGAACGGCATGACCCGTTTTTACGGGCCTTACAGCCAGTGGCAAAGCGGCGCCTACATGGATGCTGGCAATGCCTACCTGCAACAAAACACCTTAGATGTAGCGCCTGAAGAAGGAAAGTTAGTGGTGTTTCCTTCTTACTTGGCACATAAGGCCATGCCTTATGAAGGCGAACGAGATCGAATCATCGTCTCCTTCAATGCCCAAGTGCATGCCCCGGGTGGCGATCAACTGTTTAAGTACGACGCCACTTAGTCTCTCTCGGACCTCATTAGTTAGTAGGGGCGTCTGGCTTGGACCAAATGGGCACCAATAATTTTGCACCCACAACGATCGTATCGCTCTTAAGATTATTGAGCGCTTTTAGAATGCCCGGATCAACCGCGTACTTGCGACCGATCGAAAACAACGTGTCACCCTTTTTAATGGTGATTGAGTCTGTCGGTGCTGGTTTTAACGGTTTGATTGGTGGCAATTTTTTCTCAGGTGCGGGAACCGGTGGATTTACCTTTTTTTCCGCTTGAGCTTTGATAAATTTTGGAACCGTCAAAGGCGTTGCTGGCGTCAGCGTGTCAGACCAACAGATACCTACGCGTGTTGGGACCGCAATATCCATTCTTGATAACGGCGGCTGTGTGGATGACGTCGATTGCTGCACGGCGTATTGGTAATCTTGCGCCAATTGTAAGATCTCATCTCTGCCGGTAATGTCGTAGCGAATCGTAATTTCCGTGATCTCAAGTTCATCGAGTCTTTGCGCAGCAGCAGGAAAATCGTTGGGTGTAAAGACCCTTGCGCCATCTTGAAACTCCTCTAACAACGTGGGTAGCCCTAGCGCGCCAGGATAACGTTTGGTTAAGGTCATGTTGTCTACTTCAATTTCAAGTGTAGTTTCCCCACATTGCTCTGGTGACCACACAAAGGTATCTTTCGCCTGCATGTTTAGATTACTCAATTCAACCACTTTGTCAGCACACTGCATGACCAATGTAGCCGCATAAGGACGAACCTTAGCGGTTGAATTAACGGCTAACGGATAAGCCGCGAGCGATAGTTTGGCTGATTTTTTATCACTGCCTGCGGCCCTCTGCTGTTTCACCAGCTGTGAAACCCGCGTTGTTACAGCCTGATTCAAAAACCCCATAGTGCCAATTGAAAACGGCATCTCTTCATCTTTGTATGTAGCAGCGACAAAACGCCCTGCCACGTGGTTGATAAAGTGCTTGGCTGGACCATCTACAAAAGCCCAAACAGTCCCTTGATCACCAAAAAGTTGTGCACTTGCTTCTTTTGGACTGGTCGCCAACTGACTTTTCCAGATAACGCTAGTCTCCCATTCTTTTTGTATCTGACATGAAGCCTGCTTCAACACGTAACCGACCAAGATTTCTAGTGGGCCTTGAATCACCCGCCACATCGCCTCGTCTTCTGGCTTGTTGTATTTAGACGCTTTTCTGAACGCCGAGAATGTCTTATCTAACTGACGCAATACTGATAGATCAGTGGCTAGCTCAGCAGAATCAGAGAAATACGAATTAGCCATCTTGAAACTCGCTTCATTACCCCCGAGGGCTTGGCTAGCTGCTGCTTGCAGGGACTTTATAAAGGACTCATAGATGTCGATATCTTGATTGGCTGCTTGAATAGAACTAACAAAAGACCGGTTCTCGGTATTGACGTTGGGTCGCATCACGCCGGCCGTTGCCGTATTGATAGCCGAGACAAAACCGGCCGCGCCCTTTAACGGCAGGCTTTGTTGTGCCTTTAATTGTAAATTTTGAAAGTACCGCGCGAAAGCAAGCCATTCCGGTATGTCCTGTGCCGCGAGGTCTGAAAACTCTTCGTCAAGCTTGGTAAAATACAAATAATATGGACTTTTATCTGTACCCAATGTAGACATCACATCACGCCAAGCCGGCTCAGTACCTTTCAAATTGCGACCACTGCTAAAACCAAGAGAGAAAGTTCTCCAAGCCTGAAAGCGCTGATCTTTGTACCACAACCGGAAGTCAGCCATTTTTTTGACTGTTTCAGGACGGTTTGGCAAGGCAGTACCCAGTTCTGTAAGGAACGTGTCGATGTTTTGACTACCCACTTTTGTCAACCCAGGGTCTATAACGAATCCAGACCCTTGGATGACCTCCTCGCGCCAGAAATCCGACGCTTTAACCGGTGATGTGTTACTTATTTTATTTGCCCATTGAATCAGCCAATCCATTTGCCGGCTGTCTAAAGCTGACTTCTCAATAAGATCTCTATTTTTTTCTAGGCTCAATTTCAGATAAGGATCGTCTGACTCTGACCAAGCAATCGCAGCGGGAACCAATCTAATGACGTCACTGGGAGCAGCATCACCAATTATTTGGTTTGCTGCCTGTATGGGCTTGGGCACTTGCGGCATTGCCCTGAGCTGATCATAACTAGCGCCATTGATCCTGGCCTCCAACATATTGGTGTAGCGAACAGCAGCCAAAAGGGCTTCTCCCTTCGCGACCGGATCGCTCCCTTGCATCATCCTGAGACCAGCTTGGTTAACGCCTGTCGATCTTTGTTGGATCAAACGAAATTTCCTGACAAATGCCTCTTCGAGGCTTTTCTCTAATCGCCGAACATCAGGGCTAAAAGCCAGCCAGCTGGTGCGCCAATCGCGCTTCTCCTCAACCAACAAATCAACTATTATGAGCAAGGTTGACATGTCTCGTACATTTTTTGTGCGGATTTGTGGTTGCTCGTCAGTGTTAGATGTGGCGAAGGCATCATCACTAATGCTCATCGTTTTACTGAAGTCCGCTGGCAGTCTGTCCTTAATTCGATCGATGGTGGCCGCTGTTGTTTGGTAAGAAACAAAGAAAAAAATGGCTAGCGCGCCACATGCAAACAACCAAGAGGTCAGTGCCATGTTTCTTGTTACGGTACGCCAACGGCTAACAATTCGACCCGCAAAGAATAAGTAGCGCTCCTTGGGCAATATGCGTGCGAATACATCATGAATAAACAAACCTTTTTGACCGCGCGTCGCTGCAGACGTTTCTGTGACGGGCATACCGATCAGAGCGCTCAATCGACTGGGCAGTGATACCTCTTGTCGACCACTGGTTAAGAATAGACCTCTCAAGTAGGGTTGTTCTAAGTAAGGATTTTCGCCAAAAACCGCTGAGAGAAAAATCTGTAGGCCTTCTTTGAGCCGATCGATTTCACCCGGCAACATCAACACTTCAGGCGTCATCGTCACGCCGCGCATTGCCATATCTAACCGCTGGCTACGCAGTCTCTCACCAATGCAGTCGATCGCATGCGCGGCAAAGCGACGTTCATCGTCAACGTCTCCCCCGGTCTCGTGCAGGTAACCCATCGCCTCTTGCGACTCAAGGTCAGAGAGACTATCGACCCATTTCGTAAATCCATAAATACGGTCAGCTTTCGTGACCATCACGTAGATGGGGAACCGCTTCTCAAACATACGCATCAAGAGATCAATGCGATCGCGCAGGGCTCGTCCTTCGCGCTCTAACCTCTCAACATCACCAGATAACAACGCATCAGCAGAAACGACGATGACTAGCCCGTTCAAACCTTCACGTGGTCGGTACTTTATGAACAGATCCAGTAGAAGATGCCATTCCTGCAAATCCTCATCATTGCCATCGGGAGAAACATAACGACCTGCCGTATCCAGCACAATCGCATGGTTGAAAAACCACCAGTCACAATTGGTGGTTTGGACAATTTGCTTGGTCTCCGTCGTTTGCCGCAACATGCTGCTTAGACGCGAACGAGTGATAGCCGTTGTCTTGCCCGAACCTGATTCACCGATGATCATGTACCAAGGCAAAACGTAAAGTGGATTACCGAACCGTTTCAGTTGGGACTGGTTTAGTAACTCAAGGACTTCTTTCCACTTTCTTCCAAGCACCGAACTTGCGTTACCACCTGAGGTCTTCACTTTAATGGCAGCACTCTGCGTGGCGAGGAGTTTAGATTTTGACCGTGAAATGATCCAGAATCGTTTGATGGCTTTGACACCAAAATAGACACCAAGCATACCAAAAAATATCGCAAATCTGCCCCATGCGGGCCATTGCATGTACAAAACAAAAAGCCAGCTAACCATGCCAAGCAGCAGTAACAGAACGATCACTAAGAGGATCTGTAGAAGCAGTCTCATGAGTTCAACATGCCATTAATGACATTGATTTTAAGAGACAGATCATAATTAAAAAACACGACGATTGTGATCAAGCCCAGCAAGGGTAAAACAACGCCTATCAACCACAAGCGCCGGCCACGCGAGCGTTGGTGGCGTCTGCTGTTTTCACTTTCAGCAACTCGGTAAGCCTCAGGAAATAAATGCTTGGAAGGGACGTCTGCCAGAAATGTGTCTTGCGGCCTTAACAATTTGTAATTATCTAAACGAAGCTTTACCAGAGCAGGATCATTTGGATTTTGCGCATAACGACCTAAAAAGTTCATGCATAGACACAACACAAAAATTTCTCGCAGCTCACTATCCTCTTCTGGCACGGCCTGTAGATGCTCATAAAAGGTCACCCCAGCTAAAGTTGTCGCAAACAGCTTTCTTTGCATCATGAAGGGTCGCCAATCGTGGGTCGCTTGCCAAGGCGCCAGATTCGCTAAACGCTCATCGCTCCAAGCCACCGCGGGAAACAATGCCTGATCAAAACGTTCAGGTGCGATCTCGTGGATAAGCGCCTGCTCTCTAGCTGTTTGTATCAGGGCATGCAATTGATCGTGAACTTGCTTGGCATCAGGGCTTATTTGACGCTCTATGTCTCTCACATAGGACATGATGGGTATAAAAAAGGCTAACAATGCCATCGCTATCCTCTTGTGACAACGATTAGAGCCCGAAGGTCTTCGGGTGCATCAGGCCAGTACATGGCTAAAGCGCCTTCTACTTCGACTTTCTCCCACTCAGCACTGATTTGTTCCAAACGGAAATACTTGGCATCAGCTCGTCTCGGTAGACCCGTCGGTGGGCCTGTGAGCTCTATGATACCTAGACCGGGCAGGGCATGGTCGATTAGTTGTGGCAGTATTGAAACTGCAGCTAGGCGAGAGGTGGCCAAAAATTCAGCAACGTCTAGATCACGAACAGCAGTTGATTGGAGCACTAGAAAAAAACGATTTCGTGAGGCGAAATATTCTGATGGGATGTCTCCAGAAAACACGCCATCTTGGTGCGTCATCACAACCCGTAACTCAGGCCCCACAGCAATTTCAGACAACATTTGAGTGACCAGATTCTTAGCCATACCAAAACATTTGCCTAAATCACGATGATCGTACTTTGGTAAACCTTCCTCTTGACCCTCAAGGCGTCCGTACAAATCCAAGCGCTGAGAAAACGTACTCAGTTCACCAACGCATACCCTCAACGCGCCATAGACTTCCCAGGGGTGTGCGCACTCGGACTCTAACAAATGAGTGAGCACGGGCACTTGCCGATTAAGCACCTGAACGGCTTGCATCATCATCAGAAAGTGAGCGTCTGGATTTTCTTCACTGCCATTGATTGGCGACTTGTACTCTTGGAGTTGCCTTACTCGGCCCAACATGTCATCACGAACATCACGAACCACTGCTTTTAGATAATTTGACGCTTCAAGGCTATAAACCGCTGGCACCTGGTCCGACACAACGCGAACTTGCTCATTACCCCGCACGAGTTGCGCAACGAAAAATAGATCGTAATCATCTAATTTAGCGAGCTCACTTTCGAAGAAAATTTTTGTGACATGGACAATCGTTGGAATAGGCGCATTGGCGCTATCACTATATAGATCGCGTGCCTCTTCCGGATTAGACAGCGAGGCAAACCTTGTTTGCACTGTTTCGAACTCACTGTGCAAATCGACAACCGTTACGTTCGGTATGGCCGGGGAAAATCGCCGGATACCCACATACACATTTAATGGTTCATCGGCATCAACCCAGATCCCATCAAAAGAGCGCGGTGTACAGATCGCATTTCCTGGGAATTCAAGGTATGTCTGGTCTGGCAATAGAAGCTTGAATTGCCTGATATCAACAAAACGGTTGCTCAGCGCCTGTTCCGATATCTGCAAATCACCCAACCCCCAAGGATAAGGACTAATCATCCTAACCATGGGTTGACGGCAAAACTGTTGATACAGTTCCATGTGCTGGAAATGGAGTTATTGTCAAATCTAGTGTTTGGCAGGCTGTCAAGCGGCTTTCCGTTTTGGCTTGTCAGTCGCTTCCACACCATCTACAAATCTGACCCCGGTAATAACCTGGGCCAGG